>Ga0123337_10000236_pt1 | contig 105149 bp, 129 predicted proteins | sample frozenSSSSmetaG_FD_89792 | JGI IMG/M metagenome (GOLD analysis project Ga0123337, IMG submission 89792) | Glacier valley bacterial and archeal communities from Borup Fiord, Nunavut, Canada, to study Microbial Dark Matter (Phase II) -... | ecosystem: Environmental > Aquatic > Freshwater > Ice...
GGCGCGGGCGGCGACGGGGGGGAGTGGGAGGGGGAGGGATAGGCTGAGTGTGCTTGCGGGGCTGGGCGGGGCGGGGCGCGGGAGCGCGAGGGTCGGGATGTGGAGGAGGCATGTTAGGGCGGGGGAGGAGCCGGAGGAGGGGGTTATTAGTTTTGTTGGGTGAGGGGATGGGGGAGGGTGATACGATATGTGTTCGTTATGACTTCATGATGATTTGGGGAGGGGAGGGGCTTGTTACGTCTATGCACGGACGAGGGAGGGGATGATAAAGGGAAGGAAGGGCGCGATAGGGGGTGGATACGTATGCTGCGAAATACCCGTTGGTTCGGTGGGATGTTTATTAGTTGTATTTTATTACGGCCGGGTTGTTACATGACGAATTATGAATGAATGGATCTGTTGCTGTTCTGATACTCTATTGCGTGGTTGTGATGGAGTTTGATTGCGATTCCTTAGGACTCAGTGTACAGTCGACTGCTGGCCCGCGAGAATGGGCCACTAGGCGCTGTTACTATAGAGATTACTATCTTGCAATCTAACCACCTAGCAGCTGCTATCTTTAAGCTAGTTCATAGTAGTTTTGTGTAAAGCGCCTCGCTGCGAAAAGTAGGTGTTTTGTTGACTTACAAGGCCCTAGCTAAAACAGGTGTTTAGCACTCATCTCAAATGGCCAGTGACTGTCTAGTCCACCCGGAGCGGCCAGTGACTGTAGGAAGAGATGGTGATTTCATGGAAGGAGACTTGTAGTGCCATTCGTTAGTGGCAGTGCTATGTACATGATATTCCATCTCTCAAAGTCCACGCTCTACACACAGCTACTTCAGCTGCTTTCTTCCTTGTACTCTGCATTCCGCACGACGTCTAGCTTGCAACCGCTCGCTCGACTCCGTGCCCACGGGCGGGCTGAGACGGCTCAGAGGCTGTGCAGCGATATCGCGCTTTCCCGAACTGTTCCCAACCGTCCCACAACCGTCCGATCAGTTGTCAAGATAAAACATGTTCTCCAGCTCGCCGAACCCTTCAAAATCTCGAGATATCCCGTCCAAACACCCAATTGATCACCCTGTTCCCACCGTCAGCTCAACCCTCGCCAGCCATCTCAAACAAAGCCCAGCTCGTCTCGCAAGCACAAACATACCAATAAATCGGAATCAACAGCCTATTCCTCCAGCTCCTCGTCTTGGTCAGATACGCGCCGCGCCAGATCACCCACGCTGCCCAGCCCGTGATCTCCCTGCTCGCCCCCGTCTGCACCACCGCCTTCCAGTTGCCCAGATACGTCATGATGCCCAGGTTCCTGAACACGAAGACCTGCCGCGCCAGGTCGCCGCGGTTGAGCCGCTTGGCGAGCCACACGGCTTCCTGGTTCGCGACCTGCGCGGTTGCGGGGAGGCGGCCGCTGGAGGGGATGGCGACGTCGCCGAGGGCGAAGACGTCGGCCATCGTTGCGGTGGTGGTGGTGTTGGCGTCTTGCTGCTTGTTGTTGTCGTTGTTGCCCTGTTTTTCCTTGCTGCCATCGGTGCCCTTGTTGCCCTTGGGCGAGGAGACGAGTTGGACTCGGAAGCGCGGGTCGGTGATCAGCCCGCCGGATTTGGCGTCGCGTTTGAGGCGCCAGTACACGTTGGCCGAAGGGGGAGAGATTTTGGCAGCAGAAGAGCTGTTAAGGGACCGTGGTGGTGGGGCGATGGAGTTGGCGGGGTAGGTGTGCACCTCGTTGAGGGCTTTCTGGATGAAGGGGTTCATCATGAGTCCTGAAAAATGATTAATAATCGGCAGTCGTGTACAGTCACAGGCCAGTCTAGGTGGACCAGACGGGCCCTGGCGATTTGAGATGAGTGCTGGGATTTTGGCCAGGCCTTTGCAAGGAATGGTGCCTCACGGAGTACAAATACTCCCATGGCCCCTGGGCTCAAAGCTCGCTGCGAGGGGCCAAGTTGATGGACATAAATCCACAGTAACAGCACACCGTGGCCCACCTGGAGTGGCCAGTGACTGTATATACAGGAGCGAAGAAGACGTACCAGTTGACCAAACGCACATTCCCACACCCCTCTCACCGTCCTCCTTCGTCTTCAACGTGAAACCAACGGGATCACGCGCATCTTCTGGGATGCCAGGCAGGCCTTTGCGGAGCTCGAGGATGTGATGGGAGGTCTTGATGGCGATTCCGTCGCGCTTGAAGTGCCGCATGGCGTAGTCTGAGAGGTTCTTGTCGAACATGGAGAGGATCGTGGGTGCGATGTCGTAGATGCTGATGCGGACATAGTCGATGAGAGAGGGGTACAATCTTTGGAGATCGTCGTTGCAGAGATCGAATAGTTCCGCGGAGAATTCCACTCCGGTTGCTAGCGATTGTGAGTTAGTGAAGTCTAGAGCTTGAGAGGCAGGAAGGATACTTACGGCCTCCGCCGACAACGGCAAAGTTCAGCAGTTGTTTTTTCATGCTCTCGGGTGTTGATGGAAGAGATGCCTTCTCAAAACCTGATCTGTCAGCGTCTGAACCCCTCTAACAGTCCATGTGAATCCTACAATCCAAGATTCTCTTCCTGATCTTCCTGGCATCACCCACGTCCTTCAAGAAAAGTGCATTTTCCTTCACCCCCGGCGTCCCAAACGTCTGCGAATAGCATCCGACGGCAACCACGAGTTTATCATATTCCAGCTCAAAGCGGTTCCCCTTGGTTGCTACCGGCGTCGCAGGTCCAGGGTCCGCGGGTAGAGGAGCTGTCGACTGTGGCTCCGTCGCATTCTCCTCGATCGCTATGCGCTTCTTGACGAAATCCACTTCGTCGGCCCATCCCTGGTAATACTCGACTCCTGCCGCACGACCTCGAACCGACTCGATTGCTGTGCGGAATTCGATCGTCCCGACAGCGGTCGACGCGAGCAGTGGTGTGAAGACGAAGTAGGAGCGCGGAGAGACGATGACGGGCTGGTATTTTGTCTTGTCGAGGGCTCGAGAGAGGGTAAAGCCGGACCACCTATTGATAGTTAGATAGGAAGAACTCGATGTTTGAGGGAATGCTTACCCAGACCCCAGGATTACCACACGTTCTCTGTCTATTGGGCCTCAGAAGATAATTCTCAAGACGGAAAGATGTAGTATTCACCTCCTTTCTTTCTGTCCAGTTCAATTATGGATATCGTGCGTCGAAACTGTGTCGTTGGCCTCGGTATCCGATGCAGACGAGGCGTGACTCTCTTGGAGACGAGGCTGAGTGACTCCATTCCACGATGTGCGATGTGCGAGTGCGATGTGCGATATGTCAACAAACCGTCCGTTTACCTGTGCAATAACTGAATATGGCGACACTCTTTTAAGGACTCAGACGGCTGGAATACGAATGGCACCCGCCTCTTGTATTGGTAATGTGTAGATCAGATGCAAACGATAACCAGCCGGAGGACCGACCCTTATGACCTCACATACCACTTAATATACCACGTAATATTCTGTTCTCTCCAATTGGCAATCGGCATCTGAGGGCTCACAATCCACAAGAAGCGTCTCATTCCACTCCATTGGTTTGGCACATGTAAGATACGGAGCACATCTCCATATCTTTCTGCTACCCACTACCCACTACCCACTCACTGTGACTCGAATCCTGTCTGTGGCCCTGATCCCGGCTGTCCAGCAGCTCTTCGGGAACTCTGGAGTCTGGAGACTCTCAAATTCTCAAAATACCTCGGAGCCACGGTCCCTCAACCTCTCCCGGGCCGTCGGATCTCTGTCTCTGTTCGTCCAAGGAAGCTTGTCCGCGTCTCGGCCTCTCAGCATCAATTCTCTGAGGCTGTGGTGGGGCAAGAGCTCTGCCGCCGTTGACACTACAAACCATAGCCTCGCCGCGGCCCACCTTATCTAATCGGCAAGGCTGAAGCCCGATGGTACCGATGCTCGATGCTCGATGCTCCATGCTCGATGCTCCATGCTCGAAATAGCAGCTTCGCCCCCGTTCCACCCGTCCAGACTTCAGAGGCATCCTCGACATTATTCACATGCCATCGACTCCCCAATCCCTCTCCCACATAGCGCAAATCTACACATCAGACGCCGAGCAACCTTAGAACCCACCCGAGTAGATTAACCCATCCCGACTCTTACCGTTCAAACTTCAGCCTCACTGCTCCCGCGCGCACCCGACCGCATTCCTGCCCAATTGCAGCTTGCTATCTTCCAGCCCTCACTGCCCGCGCGGGCATGGCCCCGATACGGCGCTACCTGCGAATCACGAAGTACTCGGTCCTCGAAGTGCGCATCTACCTCGACAGTCCGCAGCTCGCGGAGTCGTGGCTGCTGAGCCCGCGCTTGAATGTCCTGCCGAGGGTGATCGAGGCCGTGCGACCGCTTGTGCTCCCCAAGCTGCGGGAGGAGAATGAGAGGGTCAAGGCGAAGGGGAGGAAGAAGGGGGTTAGGGATGTGGTTGTTGAAGGTAGATCACTCATACCGTCTCTATTACCCGTGCAGGAGTTTGAGGAGATGTGCGGAAGAGGGTTTGGAGTAGTAGAAACACCAGAGTGCTGATGATATGGCCTGCCAGATGACTTCGAAGTCTCCGTCTTTCTGACGGAAACCAGCACCCGCCACGCCATCCTCACGAAACAGAAACACTTCAAGGAACCAAAGAATAAGGGCAAAGCAACGACTTTCGACGAGCTAACCGGCAACACAAACGAATCCGCTATCGATGTCGATGACGCGCCACCGACCACTCTCCTCCGCGAAGACAGCGACGAGGACATAGGGCTACAAGATGTTCCCTCGGCCGCGCCCCCAGAAACAAGCCCAGACTCAGAAGAAGAACAAGAAGAGGAGGAGGCCGCCTTCGACAACATGCGCCCCTCAAAGCGCGGCCGCGCGTCCCACGATCCCGACGACAGCCTCTTCGTCTCCGCCTCCCCCGATCATCCGCCGTCCAAGCGCGCCAAAGCCGCCGACGCCGCCGCCGACGACAAGAAGAAGATGGGCCTGCGCACCACATACGACGGCTTCGCAATCTACGGGCGCGTGCTCTGTCTCGTGGTCAAGCGGCGTGAGGGCGCGCGGGGAAAGGGCCCGGCGGCTGTGGGGGCGGGAAAGGCGATGATGGAGGAGTGGATCGCGAGTACGCAGGCGCCTGAGGAGGAGGGGGGGTGAAAGGGGGCGGGGTCGGGTGGGATTATTGGTATTGCACATGGGAGAATGTTATGGGGATATATAAGCGCTGGGATGGGAGGAGAGGAGTCCGAAGATAAAGCTATGGAGAGCTGGGACGCCATGGCGCCCGGAAAGACGGTCTTGGATGGATAGTTCAGGACCGGGCGGGCAGGAAGGAGATATGGCGAGGATACCTCACGCGTTGGATCTCATGCGTTGGACTGTATATTCCATGCCGTCGCGCCGTGCTCGTCAGTTGCTGTCGGCTTTCACAGAAAGCTCAGGATTCCAGCGTCTGTGGATATGAAGTCCGAAGATATGGATTTTACCCAGTGTTTGGCACAGAGACACGAATACCTGGGTCATCTAGAGAGTTTTACTATGGGCACTCAAGTACCCAGATACATGTGTAGATACATATGTACATAGATACATCATACATACTATACTTCGTTGGCCAATGTGGCCTACATACCTATTTTATTTCCCTTACCTGGCGAGTGCCCTTCGATCCAGATCCAGATACAGACTTGTCGTCTTTCAAACATTCAAAAATGAAAAGAAAGCTTCTTTTATATTTTCTATATTGTCCTAAATCCCAAGAGCCGCGCATGTCCGTTCCGAGCGCTTCTACTGGCCAACATCAAGACAAACCGCGCCAAGCACAAGAACAAGGCTACATTTCCGCCTCGCGCCAGTCCATCACCGCCCATCTCTGGGCACCCGACCGACGAATCAGGTACCGCGCCTCCAGTAACGGGACACGTTCGCCCAACACGCGCCGGCTCGAAGTCTTATAAGCTTCGCGCCGCAACAACGACATTTGGGAGTCTCGGACATCGCCAGCTTCGACATTGACGCCCACAGATGCCAATGGATGGGGAAGATCCAGAAGCCTGTTGCTCCATTGCCCGCCAGTCTCGAGAGCCGTGAAGCGCCGTCAATGCTTAGATTGTTAGGGGTGGTCCTGTAACATCGACATCGAGCTCTCAGGGAGTTGTCGGGAGATATGGCTGGTGCTCTGGAGATCCCAATTAAGTTGGGCGGCATCCTCTGGGGAAATGTCAAGCAGGCTCCTCCGACGCTGTTGCTTCTTGCATTTGTGACTACTATAATTTCAGGTTTTGTATTTGTACGTGCTCCTGCTTCTCGATTGCTCTCATCCAAGCCTTATGCGCCAATCCCACCATCTCAGAATACACGAAGCTGACGACTACAAACAGTTTTATCTAGTATTATTTCTCATCGCACCCATACCACGACCTCCCCATCCCTCGGAGAAGAAATATATCACAACCACCGCCGACGGCACGGTCACGGCGCCGAAGCCCCTTTCCTGCTGGCACGACGAATGGCTCCGGCACCGGGCACAGAGCGAGAAGGCCGGCGACTTCACGGATAAGGACACCGGCCACATCGAAGACGCAGAGGTGTTCATGAGCGTCGTCATCCCCGCCTACAACGAAGAAGCGCGCCTCGAGACCATGCTCGAAGAAGCCGTCGCCTACCTCGACTCCCAATACGGCCGTCCCTCCCCAACCGCCTCCGCGAAAACAATATCCCTCCCCAACGGCACCGCGCCCACTTCAAAGCGCGGCTCCACAGGTTATGAGATCATCCTCATCAACGACGGCAGCAGCGATGCCACCGTCGACGTTGCCCTGGCCTTCTCCCACCGCAATGACCTTCATGACATCCTGCGCATCGTGACGCTGAAGCAGAATCGCGGCAAGGGCGGTGCCGTAACCCACGGCCTCCGCCACGTCAGGGGCCACTACGCCGTCTTCGCCGACGCCGACGGCGCCTCTAAGTTCAGCGACCTCGGCAGCCTCGTCACGGGCTGCGACCTCATCAAGGACGCGCCAGGGCGCTGCATCGCTGTGGGCAGCAGAGCGCACCTCGTGGGCAGCGAGGCTGTGGTGAAGGTACGTCGCTTCTCTTTTCCACCTCTTTTTCCCCTCTCCTCCCCCTGCCTACGGATCTGGTTAGATTAGAATACTAAGGCTAACCACGCCGCAGCGCTCCTTCGTCCGCAACGCCCTCATGCACTCCTTCCACGTCCTCCTCCGCCTCCTCACGCCCCCTGCGACCTCACGCATCGGCGACACCCAATGCGGGTTCAAGCTCTTCAGCCGCGCGGCGCTGCCGCACATCGTGCCGTACATGCACGCGGAGGGGTGGATCTTCGACGTCGAAATGCTGATGCTGGCGGAGAGCGCGCCGGGGGTCGAGGCGCAGCTGGGGGATGCGGCGAGGGGGATTAAGGTGCGGGGCCCGGGGATACGGGTTGCGGAGGTGCCGGTGGGGTGGAAGGAGGTGGGCGGGAGTAAGCTGAATGTTCTTTGGGACAGTGTGGGGATGGCCTGGGGGTTGGCGGTTCTGAGAGCGGGGTGGGCGGTGGGCGTTTATCGGAGGAGGTGAGAGGGAGGGAGGACGGGAGTTGTATACGTATGATTGTAGAATAACATTGGAAGCAATGAAAGTGTTGTAACTGTTGTGCCCTAGCAGCCTCGCTTTCGAGGGAAAGAGCAGACAGACGGTGTGATCATATGAATTGGCGAGACAGGCCACAGAAGGCTGATTGTATGCATGAGGAGTAAGTGATATGCTCAGATTAACATTATATTTCTCGCCCAAACCATGCTAAGGGGGATTCCTCTCCATCTCTCTATCATGCTTTCCCAAACGCCCACGAATATCGAATCACACGCTCGCTCCTTATATATATCGTACAGTCCAGCGCTCGCTCCATTCTCCATTCCCCAATTACTCGGCTCAAAGGGCCCTCTCATCTCATCCATATGTTCGACCCCCCGTCAACACCACATCTCACTCCCACCCCCTTCCTCCCCCCCTCTACCACCTCAACTCCGAGAAAATATACGGGAGAATAACCACACACGCCTTCCATAACACGCCCACTCCCAGCCCCACCGCGAGCGGCAGCTTCCACAGGCCCAATACGCCCCCAACTGTCTCCTTCACCACCAACCATATCGCCAACATCGCCACCGCAAAAAAGTGCCCCACGAGCACGATCGGCCTCTTAGTAATCCCCGCCAACAGCCCCACCGGGCCATCTTTACACATGCCTCCCAGCTGAAAATACTCGAAGCACCCCCTCTGCAGCGCCTTCAGCTGGCTGTCATTCGCCGCGAACAAGGCATACAGAGCCATGGACAGGATATTGATGATCGACCCCAGGTTCTTGCGCTGCCAGTGGAAGGTGCGCATAGCGCGTCGGACGGCCAAGGTGTCGCTGAGATCGGGCACCTTGGAGGGGTGGAGGAGAGCGGAGAGAATGACGACGTCGTTGAACGCCACCGTCATCCCGCCGCCCGTCAGCGGGTGGCGCATGTTCATCGCGTCGCCGAGGACCACGACGCCCGGCGTCTGCTGCGCGGACGGCGGCAGGAAGGAGTTCGGCATGCTGCGCAATTTCCCCGTCGCGAGGGCCGCGGTGACGCTGGCGCGCGTGCGCTCCGGCAGGGAGGGGATGACGACGTTGGCGATGTGCGCCTTGACGCCGCCGGCGGCCGCCGTCGCCGTGGGAAGGCCCTCGGGGATGTCGAACAGCGCGCGCGTCTCGTGCGTGCCGATCTGGTAGAGCAGGACGGGGGCGCTATCGCCGAGGAGCACGTGGCCGTAGTTCGGAGCCGGGAGGGGGCAGTCGATTAGCTCGAGCGCGTAGAATTTGGACTTGACGACGGGGGTCTTGGTGATGTACTGTTTGCGGAAGGTGGAGGCGTAGCCGTCTGCGACGATGGTGAGGGCGCTGAAGAAGTAGTCTGCTTTCTTCTCGCCCGCGGCGTTGGTGGTCTCGGTCACGACGCCCAGGACCTGTGAGCTGTAGTCGGTGCGGATGGTGCTCTTGACCGTCGTCTCGAAGATGCTGATGTTGGGCTCGCGCGCGCACGCCTCGCGCAGCTTGCGGATGAAGCGGCCGTGGTGGAAACTGAAGCCCTCGGGCCTCGCGCCCTCCACCGACTTCTTCGCCGCGGAGCCGTCGCAGGGGTACGGGATCATGACCTCCTGCCCGTAGTATATGACGTCGTAGCCCTTGACGGGGACGGCGTCGATGCCCTCGAGGCAGTCGGCGAGCCCCAGCTTCTTCAGCGCAGAGACACCGCCCGGCTGCAGCAGCTCGCCGACGATGCGGTCGGGTTCTTTGAGGGAGCGCTCGAGGAGGATGACGCTGCGCCCCTGGCGGGCGAGGGCGACGGCAATGGCGCAGCCGAAGACGCCGGCGCCGACGATTACGGCATCGGCTTCATGGTGGAGTTGGCGACGCTCTTGGAGGGCCTCTTGGGGGGGCGTGGTTATCGTCATCGATGTTGGAGAGGAGCAGATAGCGAGAGGCGGGTTCGGAGGATCAATTCGATTGAGATGGCTCTGTGGTTTCCAACGGCTTCAATTCGTGTGGAGGAAGGGGGGAAGGAGGACGACGACGACAACGACAACAGATGCCACTATTAGATATAGGAGGAATTGGGGAGAAGGGAATTGGAAGAGAAGGGGGAGGAGGAGTGCGATTTCACGTGTCCATGTTCTAGAGTCGACCCATGGGATACATTTTAATCATTAGACGACTCGCGTTCGTGTGAATGTCTACCGATAAAAGGTACGATTTCTGCATGGCGTGAGCTAATCGTAGAGTAATCAGTAGATGGCGGCCACGCTAAGACCATGTACGCACTAGCTCAGGGACAGGAAACCCGTGCATGTTCCCTCAACCCCTTTCCCCAGGATTTCACGTGGAAGATTTTGTTTACCTATTTACTTGTTTACTTATCTACTATCATGATTACTTGATTACTTGATTCCTTGGTATAATTTGAGTTGATATTTCATTATTACATACTCTATACATCTACATCATCCAAACAATCCTTTCTCACACCGTTGACATGTATGAAGGCATACGGAGGGATCTTCGCGTCCACTTTCCTTTCTGGAATCTCCTGGTGCTGTCTCTCTTTGACTATGGAGGCTCCGAGATTGCTTTTCGTCATTGATACCTCCTCGTCGATCCATTCGACATTGACATTCTCCCTCTCTCGCCCGATATCCATCTCAGCAGTATCGTGCTCGGTGCCCCAGGAACTCGACTCCAGGTCGGAGTCGGAATCTATAGTAGCCTTGGAGTCCTCCCCATTGGCTTTCACAGCCTCGACCATGATATCCATGAGCTTTCCTTCCGCTGCTTTACACTCTTTTAGGTGCTGCCGTCGGCGAGAAAGAATGAGATTGAGGGAGTCTTGCAACAACTGATGGAAGTCCCTGTCCTTGTCGCTAATAACAGAGTCGACACACAAGCGTTGACTGCGGTGTTCACCACGTACTCGTTGTCTGGCGTCCTTATATCCCTCCCTCAGCATCGAAGTAAACTTTTGATTTGGCAAGATTTTGTTCTGGCAAAGCGTCTCTATGACCCACGCAACACCACCTGTACTCTCCAAGCCAATTTGGATCCTGAGCAATACGGTGAGACTTGAGATGTCCACCGACTCCCGTAAAAGGCCGTTTTGAGCGGCGTAAAATTTCCATACGTCGAGCGCATTGGCATGAAGATTTTGTTGACAGAGAATACTTGCAACATGCGTGACGACTCCCATTGGGATGGTCAGTCCCTGCTTCGCAAATAATACAGTATTGTCTTCAAGAACGCGGTGAATAGCATCATTGCTCAAGGTATGACCATTGAGTTGATACATAAGCAAGCGCACCATTGCGGCGCTGATCTCAATGCCCCTCCGTCGGCCTTCCTCAAGTAATCGCACAGCGGTATCAACACCACCATCCATATCAGTTTCGAGGGCTGCCTGCACGGCGAGACCAAGCATACGAGGCGGAATATGCAGGTTTGTTTCTCTTAAAGCGGCCTTAAATATTCGAATGGCCTTAAGAGGTGAACCCTTCCCCATGGCTTCACGCATAGATTCCCAGAACTCCAACGAATCCTTCTTGTGCGCGATCCTGAGAGACTTGATCATATTCAAAAACCTTATGAAGGCAAACCGATCCCCTTTAGTTTCCCTTATAGCAGCCTCTCGCAGAATGGAGACTGTAAAATCATCCAGCGGTTCGGCATTTGTAGTTTGCATGTCGCGACAAAGACGGAGCAGATCGTGGAAAAAGAAACCCCACTCATCTCGCAAGCCGCTGAGCATGGCGTTAAATGTCGTTGTATCGGGTTTGACACCAAGTGGGCGCACAAATTCAAACCATTGCGCTATTGAGTCGATTTCTTTTGCCTCTGCGTATTTATCGACCATGATATTTGATGCGTAACTGTTTATGGACACTCCATACTCGTTTATGAACTTCTTGATAAACTGTTCGGTCTCACGGACATCATGAGACTTGGCGAACAGCTTGAATACCGGTGTGAAGACCCGGGAAATCTCGAGTTTTATATTCTTATCGGACACGGACGAAATCATAGCTGAAAACCTGTTTTCCACATCTTCCCAATCGCCTTTCATAGCAGATGAAAGTGCTAGATGGCCACGTGTTCGCAAACTGGGTGCACCTGTGCCGGTCGCCATGACATGCTTATCGAGGTAGAGATGTGCCAGATCGTCCTTCCCATCTTCAATACAGAATTGAATAATGGCGCTGTATAGTGTGTGGGGTATATCGATACAGTCCATGAAGGTCTCGAGCCTGTCAAAAAGTGCCCTTGTGCTTGATATATTACGAGTACTCCTCCAATGTTTTCCCAGCACTTTCGTAGCCCAATCAGCTCGTATCAGAAACCCACTACTCCTCGCCATCTCTGCGCTGATGCAGACAACTTCTTCGGCTCGATCAAGGCGTTCGAGTTGGAGACAAGAGTCAAGAGCCGCATTAACGATGGCGTAAAAATCTGGTTTGAAAGGCTCTGTGAGCACAAAGGAGTATCGAAACCTCTTTATAACCTCCTTATGATGTCCTTTGCCGTGTTCAGCGAGGATAAGGAAGTTGACGCACGCATGCGGCTCTTCGTTCGGAATAGCCATCGCACGCCGACAGATTTGAAGTGTTAAATCATAAAGCTCCACCTTGCAAGTTTCTGCACACAACAATTTGGCAAGATCGCCCATTTGTTGATTTGCCATTGCGGGTTGTTGGCAAAATTTTGCCACGTATATGTTCGATGCTGTCTTCAATGTATCAATGTATTCCTTGTCTTCCGTATGCTTGCGTGATTTGCTTCTTTTCAGAATATATGCTATAGCTTCAGGTGCATGAAGCTCGTAATAGACGCTTTCTTCAACAGGATCTAGGCTGAGGAGTTTCTGTAGGACTGGTATGTAGCTTCCGATACATCCGTGCTTTTGGCACGCATCGAATATTTGCCCAGAAGCATTGACAAGCCGTTTCGTAAGCTGGACGTCAACGCGCCCTGGAACGTTTCCTATCTGAAGGCCGTGTCGAAGGCAGTTCAAGAAAATGGCAGTAGCTGTTTCAATTCCAACGCGAGAATCATCCGTTTTGAGGGCTTGTATGATCTCGGTGGCTAGATCTCCCTTGAAGACTTGATTTCTGGATGACCTCGAACTCAAATAGTCTCCGCTAAGACTACCACCATGCGGCTTCCCATCTGTTGTCGTTCTCGATCTTGTATGCTCGGAGCTATTCTTCTCTGATTTCGGAGCCGATACCCTCGCCGTGTATTGCTGGCTTTGGTATGGGACATAATCCGAAGATGGCGTATCGACGTTCCATGCTGCAATGGAAGCTGCGCTGGCGTCTTCGACAAAACAGTGAGGGGCAGGATGATTCAGGACCTGCTCTTCCAAAGTCGCAATTGCAACGGCAGCAGCGGAGCCGTGGTAGCTTTTCGAGCCCTTGATACGCCGACCATTCTCCTGAACTGCCCGAGCAGTGTGTATCCGTCGTCTTCGATCTTCACTCAACAGCCCTGCCGTGAAAGCTACCGTACATGACGTTCCGACAGCTAGATGGCGAAGGGCCCGCAGGGCGCCTTTGGAGGGGATCGGCAAAGAAGTGGACATGCTATCAGAAGAATTCCCACTGCATCGTTGGCTTTTGGAAAAGCATACGTGGTACGCAGTCGTAATGATCGTGGATATCGCAGGTCGATACTCGCCTGGTTGCTGCACTCTCTCGTACGACTGGGTGGTCAGGTACTTGTGTTTTTGACCCGTTACTGGGGTCTTGGAATGTCCGAGCGGCAGAACTTTGTTCCCGAGTCACATCGCCGAACACACATTCAACCGGTGTATTGACAACGACTCAGGCAACACCATGCTGAAGCATGATAGCTTCCGTATAATATAAATTTCCATATGCCAGGCTGGCACAAATAATGGTACTCAATCTTTCGATACGATATCGTCAAAACAGTTAGTAATTTTGTCAAACCATTTTTCTCAGGTCAATATAACCCAGAGTCTAGAGATGTAATTTAAGAGCATAGTCATAGTGACTCACTCTCATAAATGGCCGTCGTCTCCTCGAAATTCAACTGCTCCATGTCTTTTCTTTTCACTTCCTTGATCTCTACGGTCTATCCCAAGAATCAAGTATCATCGAACTCATACAACAGTATTGATTTCTGTTGCGAAATATTTGCCGTTTAAGTCACATTTCCTTCAAATTATGACCCAAAAGACACTCATAAGCGGCGGTTCTGCTTTCGAAGCTTCAATAGGTTATTCTCGAGCGGTAGTAACTGGGTCATGGATTCTAGTGTCAGGGACAACAGGGTGAGCTCAATTCCTCTGTCACATCGCAGGTCCACCTTACTGAATACAAATCTCCATGTAGGTATGACTACACGAAAGGCACCATCTCCCCAGATATCGTCGAGCAGACCGAGAAAGCCATGCAAAATATCCAAGACGCTCTACTGGAGGCCGGCTCAAGCATGACGGATGTTGTGCGCGTCAAGTACATCCTGCCAGACGCAAAGAAGTTCCCCCTCTGCTGGCCAGTGTTGCGGAAATGGCTGGGTGAGGTTAGACCTGCGGCGACGATGATTCAAGCTGGGTTGATGGAGGAGGTGATGCAGATTGAGATTGAGGTCACCGCCAGAAGCAAGGACGGCTCGGATTCCTGCCCATGCTGATTTTGTCCTGCGACGCTGTACCACGGAAAGAATGTTTCATGAAACTATGAATCTCAATTCCCTGATCCCTCTTTAAGAAAACAAAAAAAATGAAGACCTACTTGTCCTATAAAGTCTATCTAGGCAAGAGGGATGGGCCGAGCAAGAGGGAATTGGGGCCGAGGGCGGCAGAGGGGGTTCAATCAAGGTCGGGGCGATGGATAGGCATAGAAGGGGTTTAAGGCATTTAGAGGCATTGAAGGGATTCTCTAAAACTAGTCATCTCCATCACTTCGCATGTTTAGACACGAGTTCAATTTTACGTGGAAACATCTCCATTGAAGGCTATCCATGATGAGTGTTGGAATACCATCTACACTAGATGAGTTTCGACACGAGTATCTAGAACACGCTCGTACTTCCGACCTCCTCTTGATCTTCTAGGAATCTCATCTCAGCGCGTTAAGATGGTCGAAAAAGCATCTCTAAGCTTTGCGCGTGCTATATTAAACAGACCGCTATACATCCTCAAAGTCCGATGGCTGAGCAACTGACAGCTCTTGATACTCTGCCAGTGCTTAGGAAGTGGATTTATTAAAACCACGACTGGATTTAACAAACGTCTATATTTACGTGTGAAAATCCTCAAATGTTCCTTTTATGCACGAGTCTGCCCTTGATCCATACAGCCAATGTGTTCCTATCGTCCCCATTGAACACCCACTTCGCAATCTTGTCCTCCCAGGACTCCCATCCAAAAATATCCACTGGGCCTTCCTCCTTCCCCGTAAGCTCCCCATCCTCAGTCACGGAATCCAATCCCACCAGTTGTGCATCCCATTCCATCCCCACCTCAAAAGCCCCAACTTTATCTTCGAGTCCGACCACCTTTGCTCCTCCCTTAGTACCAAGATATAGCACTTCCTCCACACTCAACTTTGCCTTCTCCGTCTGCTCGCCTTCCTCCTCTCCCATTGCCACGTGCCGGCTGACCAGCAGTGCCTGTCTGACGGCTTCAAGAATGGATGGCGAGTAGCCGCCGCTCATATCCGTGCCCAATCCCACATCAATACCTGCATCCAGTAGCCATCTCACTCTCGCCGCACCACTCGTAATCGCCGAATTGCTCGCAGGACAATGACTGATCTTCGCCTCCCTCGCCTTCACCACATCTCTCTCCTCATCCGACAGGTGCACCGCATGTGCGAGGATCGTCTTCGGCCCAAGCAATCCATGCGAGTCGTAGACGTCGGTGTAATTCTTCGATTCCGGGAACATCTCCCGCACCAGCTTGATCTCGTTCTTGTTCTCCGAGATGTGCGTCTGGACCGGAAGATTCGTTTCCTTCTGCAGGTTCCCCAGGCCATTCAGCAGCTTGCGGGAACAGGACGGTGCGAAGCGCGGAGTGATGATGGGGGAAACGAGGGCGTAAGACGGATCGATGGATTTGATGTGCTCGATCGTCTCCATAGTCGCTGCTATACTTGCTTCAGGACTCTCATCGCGGTAGTAGTCCGGGGAGAGAGTGTCCATGCAGCAGCGGCCGATAAATGCTCGTTGGCCGGCAGCGAGGCATAGATCTGCGAGGAGGTTGGTTGCCGAAACCGAGATGGTGGCGTAGTAGGCGGCGGTGGTAGTTCCGTGGCTCAGTGTCCGAGCAATACAACGGCCATAGACTCGTCGTGCCTTGGAGAGCTCGGCGAGAGATGACTCCATTGGGAAGGTGTACTTGTTCAGCCAGTCCAGGAGAGTGGTCTTGCCGAAGATGCCCGCATTGGCATACTGCGAGGCGTGGATGTGCGTATCTGTCTGCTCTTAGTGTCATGCGGTTCCAATTTGTGCAATCGCAAGACAATACCTATGAAACCAGGAAAGAAGAACTCTTCCCCATGACACTCGTGTATCGATGTTTTGCCCTCTTCTTCACTCCAGCCCAACCTTGAAAAGAAGCCCCTTGCGGCCTCCGAATCAGCAACATCTTTCTCCACTGCAAGAATCTTTCCATTCTCATCCACAAATATTGCTGTCCTTTGACGTATCTCCAGTACCTCTAAGCTTTTGCTGTGCACGAAAGTTCCCAGATACACTGTTCTCTGCAATGTGTTCTCGGCCATGATGACGTTCAGTGGTTCAAATCGACGACGCCTTGATGGAAATGGAAAACAAACCACCGGCTTAAACTCAAATGAAAATGACAGCAAGATTCAGGAAGAATATATTTACATAGAAGGAAGTCATTAACTCATATGCGCTACTCTGAATAGTCCTTTTTGCCCGGGCCCCGATCCACATTGCTCCTTATCACCAAACGATCCAAGGTCCGGCTACGGTCGCCGGCGCGCTCCGCTTAAAGCTTCGCGGCCGCTTAAACAGCATACATACCTACTCTGGCCAATCCAAACCAAGACAAAAATAAGAACAAGGCTTCAGGGTCGAGTCTTTTTTGAAGTGATAATCACAAGCGAAAATTCAGATATCCGATTCTCGTTTCGACGATTTCATTGCTGACTGCTCTATTCTAATGGGTATCTCTGTGTAATGCAATCATATACTTGATCTCCGAGGAGCCATAGTCCGCCGCAGTGCCTTCTTCTCCTCTGTCTCGTCCATTAATGGCAAGATGCCTTTCTCTTTCATCTCAGCCAGATATTCTTGACCAAACTTATATCCCATTGCATAAATCTCGTCGAACTTCTGAAAGTCGAGTGTCCCATAAGCATCAATAGGCGGACGCATATAAAGACAACCCGGCGTTGCCTTGGCTCTTTCAAGTGCATCAACGCTCGAGACATATGCTAGTCGCGCTTGAATCTCTGACAGAGTCGGTGGATTTGCATATGACGAGAATGGATTCCAGCGATTCGTAATAGCCCAAAATCCTGAAAGCGAATCACCAAAGTTTTGAGGTGTATCGTCATCAAGCGCGCCAACGTCTACTGCAAATATGATATCTGCTCCAAGCGACTTCATATGAGAAACAGTAAGGTTATCAACATATCCCCCATCGAGAAGAAGGCTACCTTCATCGCAAAGAGGAGGCAGCAGACCTGCTAGGGACATCGATGCGCGAACATATCGCCAAGCATAGCCACTGGTATGTATCTCAGAGCGACTCTTGCTGATGTTGGTGGTATTGCAGTAGAATTCCAACCAGAAATCTTCAATCTGGGAGTTGCCAAATGTCTTGAAAATCCCTCGGTTAAACTCATGCCCAGTTGTGTAGGACGCTGAGGGATAAGTCAAATCCAATGCAAAACGCCACATGCTTGCCATGCGCCCAGCAAACTTCTTTGCACGACCGTACATAGGCACTACATCGGCGTCTCTCGCATATAATGCGCCTATGAAAGAACCAATGGAAGTTCCACCAATCATGTCAATAGGGATACCAGCTTCTTCAAGAGCTCGGATGATGCCAACATGAGCAATTCCACGCGCTCCACCTCCGCCAAGCACGAGACCAACGGACTTGCCACACAATCTACGTGCAAGCCTATGGAAATCGCCTTTGAAAGGAGTGTCGGCGGAGTAAAGGGGCGTTTGCCGCACTTTACGTGAGGTGTACTTCTGAATTTCAGCTTGTAAGACTTGCACTCTTTGCTTAAGCACAGCCCCGAAACGACGCGCTTGACGGTGTACTGGGACTGAACCAGTGCTGAAGGCCATCTGCACATGATGATGGCCGCCGTTGATCCAAACACGATTGCGGAGCCAGGCTCTGGTCAGTCCAGGAGGCGAAAATCTGTCTGCATGCAACAGGACAAGTTCTTTCCTAGCTGTGGTCTTCATGCCCAGCATAAATCGCTCGTATTCTCCAATTTCTGGCGATCCTTCCGCAATGCCCACTAGTAAAATGCAATCGGCCTGGCTAATGCAAGTTTGCGTCCACGGAGAGTTGACGTTAGTATCTAGAGAAGGGAAGCATTAGCTGCTGTATCTATACGTATTTTTGATATCATAATAAATAGAGTGTATGTAGTCAGGAAAAAATTAGAGTTGTTAAGTTTTAGTCTTCATCGAGACCTCTGGGTTAAAAAGTTCCTCATCATTCTACAACGTAAAAGGGATTCAAAAGAAAGTACCATAAAACGTACCAGCAATATAGAGAACAAGGCCATATTTCTCCTCAAGATCTGCCAGATATTGAGAAAGCTTCAGTTTCCCCATTCGGCTGAATGCGTGTCTACCCAGGTGGTTCAAAATTGCAGCTTGGTTCAACGAAGTCACACCATTAGGTGCGCCTATCTGGGTCAATGCATTCATCAATCGACCTCCAAAATCGACGACGGGAACGCCAGCGGTGACTGGAATTATGGCGACTGTTCTGAGATTTTCGTTCGATGAGACCTTCGTATTTGTGGCAGCTGTAGAATGCTCTTTTCCAGTGACGAATATTGAATCTTCTACCAAATTCCTCATCCTTGACGCGATGATTTTCGAAATCTGAATAGTAATTGCAGGGTGTTCTTGTGCCAGACTGTTGAAGAGAGTTCTAGGAAACTTGGCCAGTTCCGTGTCTCTGATCGCATGCAGTGTTGCTGGCCGAGCAGACTCAGTCATGACTTCCAATTCGCCAACACTTTCTCCTTGTCCATACTCTCCAACGACCTTCATTTCAGAATCGCCATTGTCAAGCACCGCTCTAAGGCGGCCATTTAACACAATATAAATTGCGTCGCTCTCATCACCCTGGTGGTATATAACTTGGCCAGCATTAACTTGCACCCATTCCAGAGCGAAGTCGATATGCAGGATAAGTTTTGGTAAAAGGCTTGTCAGACGTTTTGCCATGGTCAGTAGCACAATCGGATATTTCTCAACCACTCTTTCGAGAGAAGATCTTGGCAAAAATCCCACATAGACGTCGGTCTTTGCCGTAACATCTATAAAGGAACGATAGGACGATATGGTGCCAATGTATCCAGCAATTCCTCCCGGTTTGATGAGCGACAAACTTTTACGTCCCAAATTTTTACGATTCTTGAAATCACTACCAAGAAAGGCTGCGCCGGATGTGGGCGCGCGGGAAGATGCTCTGAACTGCCCCGACTTTTGCGAAGCAAAGCTGGACCTCTTCGATGTCCGCCCAAGGACTTCTGATGGGGCATTGCCATGATTGGGAATTCCCACATCAAGAAAGCCGTCGATCACATAATAAAGTCCAGGATTGAGCTCGCCTTGTTCGACCAACACTGATCCTTTCGGGAAATAAACAATCTCAATCTCATCTCTGAGTTCGGTCGCGAGCCCTTGGCTCGTTGCCATTCCAAAATTGCTGACACCGCTAGAAGCAACTGACTCCGTATCCCCATCGGCTGAGCCTTCGTATGGATCAATAAAACCAAAAGCATTGGTCGACATAGATTTCTGCCTTCTCTGATCAGATGAGGCGAGGTGGGGAGAGGCCTCAACGGAGTCTGCCATCCGTAAAGCATTCTGGGTACTTGTCAGGCCGATAGCCTTGAAGATACATTCAAGAATGGAACCACGAAACATGCTGTCTTCGTCCAAAGACTCTTGCCGATGGAGCTGTGGAGCTGCAGGATGCGCAAAAGGTTTGAAAGAGTTCTGAGAGAGAGGAGTTTGGGTATCGTGCTGCCAAATCTGATGATTCGGTATGGATTGCTCAAAATACCTTCCGGGACTGATGGCGGGATGGTTTCTGCGGCCACCGCTCCTGGACACATGAATATTCGTCAGAAGGTCTCCGGGACTAGGACTTGGTTCCATGCCGCCTGCTGCAGAATGCATCGTTGAAGGTGGAGAAGATGATGCTTTGGTATTGATGGCATGCATGGTAGCTTCTTTACGAAGACTAGCGCTGGATCGACGTCGACGACCTGCGCTAGAATTATGAAGAGCAATACCTTTACAGCTATCCTCAGGTCCAATTCGTTCTCTTTCGCGAATAAATTTTTCCTTCAGACGGTCCAAGGCATCTCCACGGAGAAAGTTCGGCAATTCATAAGTTGTATACTTGTTCATATCTCTTTCCGTGCGAAGGACTTCAGCAGTAAGGCCAAGGTATGAATGTCCTGTTGCCAAAGTAACCCTTTGGAGCCTGGTCAAGATAACTTGGACGATATGGGAAGTGGCTTTGGGATAAACCCTGGTCAGGCGACGAAAGGCACTGGCAGGAATGATTGCGATAGTGGTATCAACCGTTGCCCTTGCGACAATGTCCGGGTGAACAGAATTTGTCTTCGTCCTTCGTGGCTTGGGGCGTCCTGTCGTAGGAACATCTGACGGGTCTAGTGACATCGGGGGTATTTTAGGAAGAATGGTGGAATCCGACTCCATGGAGGCATTAAACTCTTGCATGGGCTGACGGCGAGACTGTCGCTCGTGAGAGAGCGGACTTGTGGGCAGTGAAGGTGGAGTCTCGAAGTTGGGATCCATAGCGGATACTGATTTCTGATGACCATGCATTCCTGACTGGCTTGGCTCCGGCTCATCTTCCTCGGTATGGCGCATCTTTACATCTTCTGTAAAGAGCGACAAAATTGAGAAAAGTGAGGACATTGGTGCACCATTCTTGACTTCGGTCAAGAGCTGATAGCCTTGGTGTCCACCACCATCTTGCTCCTCTTCATCACTATCAGAGTAGACTCCGTCGGTTCCCTGCAGAGATATATCGCTATCAAAGTTCCGATCCTTGTTAGGAGACTTGACGAAGATTTCGACCAGCCCATCAACAACTAAGCAGAAACCTTTCTCTTCTTCTAGATTCAAGGCTTCTCCAGCAATGAGCTTTCGAGTTTGCATTGTCCGGGTCAATTCGTGAAAGACGGGGCGCTCCAAGTACCCAAAAACCTTGATTGCGCTCAAGAATTCGTCTAGGTAATTCGACAAGCCGGACTTGGCACCTTCGTCCTGAGTATCAGGGAACAAATCCACCTGAGGCTCTTTGCGCTGCGGCTCCGGAGGCAACCGAGTATACATATTCAAGTACCGGTAGCGCACAAACCAGCTCAAAGTCGACATAAATGCGAGGGCTATCAGCATTCTATAGTACGAATTAGCAAATGCCACTATGCGCTGGCTGGAAGTGTTGACTTACACAGTTGTGGCATTCAAGGTGAATGTCAGACTTGTGGAGAACAGCGTGAATAGCCATGACGGCAGAGTCAATGTTGTAAAGGTGATTACCCAGTACAAAATCAACGGTACGACCTTCACGGTGAATAAAACCAGTCGTGCGAAGAGTCCAACCCACGTGGTACTCTGAGTTGATGCGATGTCTGTACCTGCAGGTCCAGCCAAAGTCGAAGCTGCAGTCATTGCAAGCTCGGAGACCGTCGTACCGATAGCCATGTCAGAGCCAGTCAGGCTTGTTGACAAAGATGAGATTGAAGGCATTGCTTCGGAAAGAGCTGGTAATTGCTCAAAAGAGGAGGTTGGGAGACTGGCCGCCATACCAGCGTCAGCCGTGGTGGCAACGCTAGCTCATTTTCATAGCGCCAGCTACTGTGTACAGCAGTAACTTGGAGATAAAGGCCTCAGGGCTATGAAGCTTGTTGAAAGAGAAATCTCGAATGAAAACAAAGTAAGAAGGTAAAGAATGTAAAGACAAGCTCTTACAGGAAAGAAATTCCAAACCCAGGTTTAAGCTATGTACTCAGTTAAGCGAGCAATGGCCCGCACTAACCCGAAAAAGCTGCTACCATGCCACCAAGTGCGAAATTGACGATGCGGGACCGATTTTGTGAATGTCAAGGTGAACATTTGACCTGAGTCACTCAGCCGCGCATCTGCCAGAAAACAACTACATCAGACAGGATAAAGAATATACACATTCAACGAGCATCGGCAGAATAGTGCAAACAACAAAAACGCTCCCCAGTTGAACCGCGCAGCAGCAACGCGCAATACCGCAAAGATGTCTTTGACAAACTGCCGCTTCTATGAGGAGAAGTTTCCAGAGATTGACAGTTTTGTCATGGTGAATGTCAAACAGGTAGATCACTTATCAGCCTTGACATGGTGAATTGGAGCTGACTTGTCATCAAAAAGATCGCGGAAATGGGTGCCTACGTGAAGCTCCTCGAATACGACAACATCGATGGCATGATCCTCCTCTCCGAACTGTCCAGAAGACGTATCAGAAGTATCCAAAAGCTCATCAGAGTTGGGCGCAATGAGGTCGTCGTTGTCCTCAGAGTTGACAAGGAGAAAGGTTAGCAGCACTTTTGGGCGCCAGCCCGGTTTGGGAAGCCTTGAAGCTGACTGAAGGACTACAGGATATATCGATTTGTCGAAGCGCAGAGTTTCTCCAGAGGATATTGTAAAATGTGAGGAACGATACAACAAGAGCAAGATGGTCCACTCGATTTTGCGCCATGTAGCAGAAAAGACCAAGAACCCTATTGAGGATCTTTATGAGCGTATTGGGTGGCCACTTAACAAGAAATACGGGCATGCAGTTGATGCTTTCAAGCTCTCTATCACGTACGTTCTTACCATGAGAAAAAGTTGATTAATGAGAAAGCTAACAGTGTTAGAAACCCCGATGTTTGGGCCGATGTTTCATTTCCAAGCGATGCGGTGGCGGACGAGCTTAAGTCATATATTGGAAAACGTCTTACTCCCCAGCCAACGAAAGTTAGAGCCGACGTCGAAGTTACATGTTTTGGATACGAGGGAATCGACGCTGTCAAGAACGCATTACGGACGGCCGAAGCCCGCAACACAGCCGATACCCAAGTCAAGGTCAAGCTCGTATCTCCACCGCTTTACGTCCTTACAAGCACATGTTTGGAGAAGCACCTTGGAATTGCGACACTGGAGGCTGCGATTGTCGACATCAAGAAGAATATTGAGGCGAATGGAGGTAGCTGCGTGGTCAAGATGGAGCCGAAGGCTGTTACTGAGAACGATGATGCTGAGCTGCAAGCATTGATGGAGAAGCGTGCCAGAGAGAACGAGGAAGTCAGTGGTGATGAGAGCCAGAGCGAGAGTGATGAGAACGCACTTGAGAGCACTGTTAGATAATTTGGGAAAGGGAGTTAAAAGTTTCTGAATCTCATGCTGGCGAATCCGGCCGGTCTGCATTGCGGGCGCTTAGACATGGCAGCGGTACGCAGATGAATGCAATGAAGAACATTATGACCATAGAAATTGAAGAACACATATCTTACTGTTTTTTGATTGAGATGTTGAGTAGTGGCTAAAACCCGAATCTCAAATATATATGGCTTATGTCATTCATGCAAGGCTACGATGAATTGTTGCCGAACGTCACAAAGTCAATTCCATCAACCACAGCCTCACAGAAGTTTCGCAAATTCGGCCTGGCACAGTCGCCAGTAGTGGTCAACATGGCCTTGGGCCGCCTGTCACCTTTTTTAAACCGTGTTAGAAGACACGGTCCATTCATCAAGCAAACATCCTTCATTTTCTTCAACTTCATAACATGGGTACCAGCTCTCGTCTTTTTCAACTCGAACGTTGGAGAAGTTGCTTGGATTTATGGAGGCTCAATGTACCCATATTTGAATACAGATATTGATCGAAGCACGAGGCAGGATGCATGCTGGAACAACAAATGGAAGCCTTTGCAGGGTCTGAGGAGGGGCATGATAGTGACATTCTGGTTTGTGATCTTCGAAATTTCGAAACGCAACTCCGATCATCCTAGACTTATACTAATGGTTGCATGGCAGGAGCCCCTTACACCCGGAGGTTCAGGTCGTCAAACGTGTCATCGCCCTTGAAGGCGATATAGTCTATACTCGGCCACCATATCCAAACCCTCGTGCTACCGTCCCTGCTGGACACATCTGGGTTGAAGGTGACGGCGCCCATGGCGGCAAGCAAAGCTTGGATAGTAACACATATGGACCAATTTCTATGAATCTGGTTACTGGGAGGATTACACATGTGTTATGGCCGTGGGCAAGTCACGGTCGTGTCAACTGGTGGGAATGGAAGCCCAAAACGAGAGTTATCAAGGCGAAGCGACACGAGCCGCTACTCTGGAGTTGAGCGTACAGAATGCAGGTTTGAAGAGCTCAGATACTGCAGGATAGGAAAGCTCCTTCTGGTCAGACATGGCCGGTAACGAGTTGATTCGGCTCCAGCTGTCCAAAGACGGGCTGTGCGGGCACTTCTTTCAGCCGCTGGGATATGGAATAAAGGGAAATCCGCACCGGCTTGGGTTTAGGATAAGAGGCAATTTTGGCCGTCGAGCTTTCATGCCCTCATTCGAGAGAATAAGCCCATTGTATTATTCATGAGGAACCTCCTTAGTGAGATATGGCCATGCTGAGCAACAGCAGAGATCAACTGGAGCGGAGCTAAATGCAGGTTCTCATTATAGACATATCATATATTGTACAACAGGCGAGCCAGACTCGGCATAGGGTTTACAAGGTGGGATAATTCATCCATCTGAGTCGGGAAGTGATTATCAGAGGGGTTTCATACAAACTCGAGAGTGCTACGAACAATTAAGGAATCCCGAAATCCCTTTCCCAACTGTCATCCAATATGCATTGGCATTTTTGTTAAGCTCAGTAGTGCCACTCTTCCGTGAATTTCAACCTCAACTTCTTCCTCTCGGTCGTTTCGAATATGCATATGCGCCGAGGTTTATATTCCACGTGCGGTTACGGACAACAGCGGCAGAGAACGGGTGCAGTCCTTGGCATTCGCCCAATCATCAAGCTTAATATTGCTGACCGCCCTCCGGATCAAAAGCGCACTAGCGTGAAATGAGGCTCAACTGAAATCCAAGAATAATTCGATACAGGCGTTAATTGTATCTCGTAAAGCTCACCTGTCCTTCCTCGACTACGTCCAGCAATCGTCGCTAGTCATCTCTGGTCGATTTGGTCCAAAACTTCTGCAGGCGTCACCTCCACGAGCTGAGGAAGGGCCATGTCCCTGGCCTCTCGCGTTAGCAACCTGTTCTCGGGATCCTCAGTGCCTGAAAGAGAACAGAACACGCTCGGTTTCGGAGATGATGGATTGTCAGATGAAGGGCTCATTTTCGCAGACAGTCGCTCGAGCATACATGCAGGAGATTCGGATACCATGGCACCGAAAAATGTCGAGGAAGAAGGACGCCCACCATATCTCCATGTAAGAGCTACGCTTGGTTCTCAATACGCAAACATGGCTAACATTTGCAGGCTATGATAGCTGGAGGAATCGGAGGTACAACAGGAGACTTGCTCATGCATTCTTTGGATACAGTAAAGACGCGTCAGCAAGGCGATCCGCATATTCCGCCGAAATATACATCTATGTCATCAGCATACTCTACGATTTTACGGCAGGAAGGGATACGGCGAGGGCTGTACGGCGGTGTGCTTCCGGCTCTGCTGGGATCGTTTCCAGGAACTTTGATATTTTTCGGCACATATGAGTACAGCAAGCGTAATATGATAGACATAGGAGTCACACCGCCACTGGCATATCTTATGGGAGGCAAGTACTCCGAAAGAGATTTATGTATTGCCTGCTGACTCCTTTCCAGGCTTTCTTGCCGATTTCGCTGCTTCCTTTGTCTATGTTCCATCCGAGGTCCTCAAGACTCGTTTACAGCTCCAGGGACGCTACAATAACCCTTTCTTCAAATCTGGTTATAATTATCGCAGCACAGGTGATGCTGTACGCACTATCGTTCGACAAGAAGGATTCTCCGCTCTTTTTTATGGCTACAAAGCCACTATTTTCAGAGATCTTCCGTTCTCAGCATTGCAATTCGCTTTCTACGAGCAAGGACAAGCTTGGGCACGTCAATGGAAGAAGAGTCGTGATATTGGGCTAACTTTGGAGCTTATGACGGGCGCAGCGGCTGGTGGACTTGCAGGTGTGATGACCTGTCCCCTGGATGTGGTTAAGACAAGAATTCAAACGCAGGTCAATTCTCCCACGGAGCCATTGAAAAAGACTACCCCGGTTCACATAGTCGTGCCGGCTGGTCTCGAGCCATCTGGGACACCTGCAGTACAATCCAAACTGAAGCAGCAGATCCGTTCGATCTCCACCTCTTCACCATCAACTCACACACCACGACCAGGTTCCATGAACCTCGACACATCATCCATCCTAACTGGTCTCAAGCTGATCTACAAGACGGAAGGAGTCGCAGGATGGTTCCGCGGTGTGGGGCCACGCTTTTTATGGACAAGTGTGCAGAGTGGGTGCATGCTGTTTTTGTACCAAACCATTCTCAAACAGATTGAAATATGGAGGCCAGCGGATGAGGTGTGGTAGATTATGGGTTTTTAGATCATTAGATACGGGCTTGCATAGACGTTGTATGGCATCTGTACTTGTAGGGAGGGTGTTGTGGGGATATATTGTATGGTACTTGCATTGGGCGGTGTTAAATTCTCGATTCAGCCGCATTTACAGCGGAGATAGACTATCATGGGACAAATACCTTAGCAAAGAAACCTGCTTTTTCTATAGACTGCCTAGACGTATCCACCGTGCCACATATCCTACGTGAGAGCTCTCCAGGCTGCATGCCACGACGAACGTCACTAGGAAATTGCTCAATCAAAAATATGACTCAAATACAACTTCCGTAGAACATCAGTTTGCATTGTCCATTAGAATAGATCTTATATCTAGCATTGCATCACAACTACTATCATCTTACTAGAGTCATCTTACATGTAGAAGTCAACATCATTAGAGGGCATCATACTTCATTGATCCTATTCTACAGTTCCCTCTAATGCTGTCTCCATATACAGAGCTTTCCTCTCTACCAAGGTAGTTGTATTCAATATGAGGGCTCGTCTTTAGCAGTGTATTCTTCTGACCTAGTCGCTGTGCAATTAACATTCGCATCCCTCGTTCAACAACAGCTGACTCAAGATTGGCTTTGACGTCTTCACCAGTCCAAATCTTTGTAGGGTCCATCGACCATCGACAGTAGGACGAGGAATTGGAACCGAGCTTGATCAAAGGTGTGGCATTCATCGAGCTCTAGCTCGAGGTATTCAGCTTTAAGCTTGGCTGCCAATTGGGCACTAAGGTGCATCGACTGGTCTCTAAACTCCTCTTCGTCATCATCTGAATCTGGTTCCTCAACTTCAGGTGATTCATCAGGGTTGTCATCCAGTGGGTTGTTATTGGCATCGTCGAGATCTGGGTTATACGACTTATCGTCCTCGTCATTCTTGTCGTCTTGAATCTCATCATTTAGATCTTCATCTCCATCGATTGTTCCAGTATCTTTTGTCTGAAAATCGGGGTGAGCACCTAGCATCTGGTGGCTAAGATAGTCAGGTCGGTTGCGCTTCGGCTCGTCTCAGGACAGTCACTTTTTGGCAGTCACTTTGTGACTGTCCGCAATTATCGCCAACCTCAGTCTGAGCAGCTTGCTCAGACTAGCCGTTGCTGGCGGCGCCTAGATCGGCACCTAGAGCGGCGGGTGTGGTGTCGGCGGGTGGTGGTGTCGGTAGTGTCGGGGGCGCTCAGATCGGAGAGGAGGGACGACGGCGGCGGCAGCAGCTCCATTGTGGGGGCGCGAGTCAAGATTGGATGTCTATATAGTAGTTAGTATGATGCTCATTAAAACGTGCAATAGATTAATGCACTTACCTAGTGATAGATGGTAGAAGCGACGAGGGTGGTAGCGGCGACGACGAGGGTGGCAGCGGCGATGAGGGTGACTGTTGATTGAATACAAATCAAGAGCAAGACAGTCATAAAAAAGAGGGTAAGCTAACATGAATTTTAAATTCTTCTAATTACTATTCTAGCTATTAGCGACGACAGCATCTCACATCAATTTTGCAGTTGTCAATCACGGGCAATTGGTGTGGCTAAGGCTGGCGATAACTGCGGACAGTCAGTGACTATCAAAAAGGGTGACTAGATTTATTAAAACCACTACTAGGTTTAACAAACCGCTAAATATATAGAGATCTTGCAAATTTGGCTAGATGATGTTTTCTATAGCTCCATGTACAAGTCTATATCCATCTGGCTTTCAGAGTTATTCTATCATGTATTGATGCTTCCCTTTTAACAAGAGCAGTGGACTAGTCAATGTGAATGCCCCAACTCTGTCCGGCGTCTGGCCATAAAAAATTGCACTCCGTTTACACCACCCAAAATGAGATTATCTGAACATAGTAAGGCGCCGTCTCTGAACTCCCCCAATACGTTGTTAATCACTGATATCCAAGAAAGCAATGTCGTCCTAACACCCCATTTAAGTCAGCCACGCGTTTTTTGAACGCGCAATTCTTTCAAAATCTCCGAGCTTGTCAACCCTTTTTTTCAGCTCAGGCTCTATTCCCCAAGCGATTGCAAGCTCCTTTCTCAGAATATCTCTCTTCGGTCTGATCTCCCACATTATTGATCGCTTGCAGTCGCCCCAGTTCACCTGCGTTGAGCCGTTATGGGTCAGGATTTGATGCCAACAGAGCCAATCACAATAAGAACGACTGCCTCCGTCGAGATAGAGAAGACAAAGATCACGAAGTGAGCCGTCGCGAACTCGGTGAGCGAGCATGTTCAGCGTCGTTCTCCCAGGCTCAGCGGACTCGCTCGCCGCAGGGCCAATGTGGAGTTCCACGCGTTGGATGGCGCGGCTCGGTTTCTGACCGATATATTTAATCACTTGTGTGGCGATGAAATGATTATGCAAGACAAGAGTATTGTGAGCCCACAGAAGGTGTTGGGTCTCTTCATGGGTTTGCTTGCATACAATTGGCAGGTTTCGGGCCAGGGGAAGTTCTTGGTCGGAGAGAGCGGTTGACGATGATAAAGAACAAGGCACAAGATGCATTTTGTTCTTGAAAACGTACTTCTTATTGACCCTTGCCCTCTCGTAACAGATATATTTCTGTGGCTTTACATTCCATGGAATCGGAACGGGACGGCTAGCCAAGGAGTCGTTTTGATCCGCGAATGGCATTGACGGCTCGGTTTTGTAGAAGACGGGAAGGATTCTTCCGGTTGGCGAAGTGAGGGCATATTTCCAGATCTCATTCCGAATCTCAGCTGGAAGAGTGAGGAGAGTTGGCTGCATTGTGCAGTGGAACTGCCCAGTGGAACTGCCCAGTGGAAGTGGCAGGCAAGAGATGATCTGGCAGATCAGTATAGCTAGAGTACTTCTCTCAGGCTGTCACCTGATCAAGCCACCTGCCTACCATGTCGTCAGTAAATGCTGGAATCTCACAGTTAAATACAAACAGAGCCAGTAGATATAAGAAAGTTTATAGCTGAGATAAATGAGATGGTGAACTTACCAGTCTCACGATCGAATGAGAGACTTGTGCCGAGTCGATAAATGTTAGTCATCTCTCCTCAAACAACCAAATGAGCAGATCAAGTCAGATTGCAGGCCCATTCATCCTTAGAACCTGTCAAAATAAGCGGTAGTATCCTGTAAAGATTGATGAGGACATTGAAAATTGGACGCTGCGGAGATTTCGTCGATCTTGAGATCGCGACGCGGTCGTCCACGACTTATTAATAAATCCCTGTCTTGACAGGGCCCGTGCCGCTCCAGAGCTTCCACAGTAGCCATACTATCGACCAACATAGTCATCCAGGTCGAAGAAGTCTTCAATTCTGTAAACTGCATTGCTTTTCTGCATTACAGAAGTGCAACAGTGATATCTTGCACAGTTCTGCCCCCCCACAACAAGTCTTGAAGTCATGTCACCGACTATGAACCAGGCAAAGAGCATCATGTAGCTCAAACTGAAGCCGCGGAGGTGTGGCTGATGACAGTCATCATTTACTTTTATATCCTCAGACTCTAGGCAGGGCAATCGCTCTTCTGGGTTTCTAAGAGGATGGCAGCTACAGAGACTTCCTGAGGGCAGCCACAGTGCGTCCGTCGGTCTTCTCCCTGTAAGTGTCGCATATCACTCTACTTCCACTTCCTTGATATTGAGACATTACATCAGTGGGAGGCCTGATTCATTCAACTATATTTGAACCCATAATTATGCCCTCATGTCTTCCCTAAATAAATAGCTAACAACAACGCCGGGACTTTACTCAGAACTTCAAGATGTCTTAGAATCCAGCCCCTCCGAATCCATCAAGTCTGAATCTGATGAATTTTACTAAGTTGTTCAAGATACATCAACTCCCCGTGGCAATTCTATGCCCTCTAGATCATCCCGCTCTCGACTAGCCAATTTTCTTATCCGTGTGACAGATTCAAAGCGTCAAAAAGTCACCCTCAACCAAAGTTCCGCAGTGTCTGCCTGGATTCGACGGTCCTAATCATGCCGAGCATGCTCGCATGCGGAGGATGTCAAGGACGAGAAGAAAGGTTCGACTAAGGTATACCTCGTTCGTCCCTCTTATATTTTCTGATAAATGCTCCCCCTAACCATATCAAAGTGTGACAAGCAGCAACCTGCATACAGCAGCTGCAACAAGAGGGACCGATCTGCTGAGTGGCTGCTTATTAAAATGCAGAGGTTCAAGCAGCGTATAAAACTGACCATTTTCCATCTCGCCAGTAGGGCAGTGGATCTAGTCCTATACAGCTATGCTCATCACAGGACGAGAGCTGTGATCTTTGCAGGTGGTGTGTGGAAAAAGCTGGAAATAAATCTCCGTAGTCATCTTAGCATCTAAGAGACATTGAAGGTCTTAGAAATGGACAGGTTTAGTGGTATATTTAGCCTGTGTGACTTGACTATTGTTGGGAGGCGATCTTTGGCAAACAAGTTTTGCCGGCTATTGTCGAAAGCGACTCTCTGTGCGGCAATTAACCTCTCTTGGAGAGTTGTAGAAAAGTCACTGTGCTTATTGGCATCAAGTTAGGGCAATGGCCTTAGAATTTCTAGTCCCGGATGCCAGACATCTTGAGAACTTAGTGAGCTTGGTTAGGGAAAAGATTTTTGTTTTGAAGAAATTGTTGCTTCATAGCTTGGCTCAACAGCAGCGGCCCACGGTGGATTTGAGAGTTCTTATTGTCACTCACAGCCATAACACAATTCTTCTCTGCACCCTCGCAGATGTTTGAGAAGAACTGTTGAAGGAAAAACTGCTGAATCACCAAATGCCAACCGTCAGGTCAAAGGCTAGAATGAATAATGATTGCAGAGACCAAATGGCAGTAATCATATGCTCGTTGAGGCTGATGTGGTGATGTGGTGATGTTGTAATATTAACTTCAAGTCGCGAGGAAAGGATAAATTTACAGGGTGTGATTTTATATAGTCGCGATCAATCTCCTAGCAACGAGAAAAGGTGAAACTCTCCAAAAGTTTAATTTTGATAGTGAAAATAGAAGGCCAGGGAGGTCCATATCCTCTTGATTTTCAACACCCGTAAATCTGTGGATGGATCCTTATAAGTACAGTTCTGAGGATTTATATAGTTATGGAATAATAAAGGTACATATATATATATATAAGGAGTAGAATCTTTGTGACCTTTGGAAACAGACACGACGAGTACAGGAGAGGGAATGAGACGGCTTTTATGGATATTTATGGATATTTAGTCACAGGTATCAGCAAGTTTTGAGCCACGCAAACGACAAATACATACATAGCAATCACCAAAGCAATGAGCATGACTGTAGAAGGATATTAATTTTGATTTAACAAGCTTGAAGCCACGCAAACATGAGGCTAGACAAACGCATATACAGCAATCGCCAAAACAATGAGCATGACTATCGAAAGATATCAATTTCGATTTATCACTCTAATCGCACTCATGAAAGCTGTTGAAAGGCGGCGAGATCTATATAAACCCTGACAACAACTCTGAACAACAATAATCCGAGTATGAGGTATACAGCTTCCGAACGGCACTTGAACCATCACGTTATACTAGTTCCTATTGCCTGTCTTATTCGTAGGATGTTTCTCCTCCTGTTTTAGGGACACAATGAATGAACTAGGGTATCACTTCTTCCAAATTCACACCAGCAGTTCTCCTTCTCCTTCTCCCTCGCCCTCATCCGTACTTTCGTTTTCGCCGTCTTCCTCCTTGTTCAGTCTCCCCTTGCATACCTTCCGCCCGCTTTTTAACTGATTCAAATCCTATCCATACTATCCAAGTACTTTAGCCACTCAGGGTCATTCCTCAACTCGGGGTCGATCAGTAGGTTTAATTTCTGCCTCTCCGTCATCTTCCTCCTCTTCCTCTCCATCTCCGAAATCTCCGGCGCATCCTTCCTCTTCAGCTCTAATCTCACCGGACGTCCCATAACTCTTCTCTTCGCCATTACCAACTTACTCATGTCATCCCACACAAGCACCTGCAGCGTATCTCCCCCTTCCGATAGATTCCTGGCCTCTCTCTCCAGCTCCCACTCCTCAGCCGAGAAACGCTCTGTGTAGTAACTCCTTCTCTGTTCTCCGTAATCTTCCACATTCTGATTTGCATCTGCATTTCGGAACTCCACCATTTGAATCTCCGTCGGCATCCCACGATCGAATAACTCCGGGTCTTCATTCGTCTTCGCCAGCACGCCTATCTGTGCCGAAGCAGGAGATGGGCTATAGGGAAGTAAGCTCTCGTGCTCCCTGTCATATGCGGTGAGCGCATCGGCGAACATGCTTATCTCCCACTCCTCGCCATACGGGAGCCTAAATTCTTTCATCTTATTACGTAGGTCGCTCAACGAAGTTTTCATGTAATTGGCCAAAGTGAGTTGCTCCCGTTTCTCGAGGATCTTGGCTGGGGTCTTGGGATGAGCTCCCATTGACGGAGCAGTATGATACCCATTCATCACCGCACGCCTTGTGGTGAGCGCATCGGCTAGCATCTCTTTGCTCCACGTCTTGCAATGCCTGATCTTTACGCTTTCTGCCACGGAAAGTTGATTTCTCTTAGGAAGCCCCATGTACATGTTCCAAGTTCGCAGCTCCTGTCCGACGCGGACCTTGGCGGAGATCTCAGACTCAGCGGCGTCCTCCGCATCCAAGATAGCGTTTATAAGGTCTTTCTTAAACTGGAAACCAGAAGGGGTAAGGAAGAAGCTCTTCGCTAGTTCGCCGAGTTTGCGCATCGGCCAGCCATAATACACGTCGAGCCGCTCACCGCGAGACTTCCTCCACCCCCACTGAGCATCTCTCTCGTCTTGGTCATCCTCTTCGTTCAAAATGCTATCTATTATGGCGTTCGCATCCTTCTTGTAGTATAAAGATAAATTAAGTCTCAACTCTTTAGCTTTTGCTCGGAGGTCGGTCCTCGACCACGTGCTATACACTTTGGACCTCTCATCGCGACGAGTTTTCTTCCGCTGAGAACCACTGTCTTCTTCGTCGTCATCACTAGAGGAACTAGTGACCGCAATCACCTCATCGACTTTTGGCCTAGTTGCGGAAATGTCTTTCGATTTTTTTGACTTATGAGAAGCGATAGGAGAAGTCTGGACTAGGATCGGCTTCTCAGCGGGCTTTGGCGTGGCCGTACTTGGAATACGACCTGTTGCCCCAATCGCCAAATGAAGATCCTTCAGAGATGGCACTGGAATGACTGGTCTCGGTATAAGTTGTTCATACACCCTTGGTGGCCAAATTCCAAATCTGGGCTTACGCTCAAAGTGCAGTACATTGGGCAATTCGATTTCATATTCTACGCCGTCCACTGCTGAGGTCCGGTCCGTCTGTATCTCATTGGGAAACCGGGGTACTCGATACTCCGAGATCCGTATCACAAGTGGTCTGCAAGCCTCATAATGATTGCCATTGACGAACATCATAAATCGGTGTGGTGAGTTCCAGTTGCCTCGAACGGCATGACGGGTAATCGCATCGCTTCCTTTGGGGACCGTAAAGAGGAATAGGCAAATGTCATAAAGATCTGCTGTGATCTGGCAGGTTTCCGCTTTGGTCCATTTTCCCATGTAAGTTCGCTCATCATTACGCAGCAGTGCCAGGTTACCCTCAGCCACGAACCGATGATAATAAACCGCATATCTTGGATGATTTTTATCAGACAGTACTTGATCAACCCACAAAATATGCTGAGCCTTCACCCAAGGCCATGTATTCCCATCGCCGTATATTATCATAGCAACCGCCACCCAGTAGCAATTTCCGTCGTTCAGAGTCCAAGCTGAGAGGAACGGTGTCTCAGGGTCCAGCTCAGTAGTCCAGATTCGACGACCTTCCCAATTTGCGAATGCAGTTCTTTCGGTTTTCTGCGATTGAGGTAATGGTGGTATATTATGAACTGATTTCCATCTTTTCCAAGGCGATGGGATTTCTGTTATCAGACCAGGTTGCCGAGCTATTTCTTCGGGGGACATTGCTGTATTTGGTTCAATAGTTGATAGACCTTCTTTACATGTTTATACTTACATTCTAGATTTATCATTGCCAGCATGTCTCCTTTGGGACTCTGTTTAAAACGCGCCGAATAAGTTCGTTGCTGAGGTGGAAATGGTTCCCTAGCATTCGCGCCTTTCCGCCGCTTCAATAAATCGAGTCTCTGAGACATTGTGCAACATAAATGCGAGATGAGGCTGATAATAATGGTTCAAAATGAGTGATGTACAGCGCCAAGCGCAAGAAAATATAATGTTCGACAAGACTTTGCCTGCAGTGCATTATATCATGGAGAGGAAGCTCAATGACAAAGAAGTGAAGGAAAGGGCTTTGAGGAGAGGATTCTTCACAAAACAAAGAAAGCGAAGCACCCATCGAGAGCGGATATGAAATCTGAGCACAATTCCTAAAGCGTCAATGACATTATGGTTTAAGAATATTTGAAAGGAACCAGAAGAGCAGGTTCTAAACATTGTTTATGATGCCCGATGCCGTCGCTTCCAAAATGGTCGCCGAGCTACGGCTCAGGTATACAGAGACAGTTTTTCGAGTAGAAACACCTGCAAATGCTTTGAGATGGAAGGGTTAGAAGGAAAACAAATGCATAGAGGTAGCAAAATAAGGCTTATTGCTGTCAATCCACCGCTGTAGTGAAAAGATCACGTCAATGCCAATGCCAGTGCCAATGCAATGACTTTTCGATCCACTGATATTAGAAGCAGTCGTGCAGCCTGTTACTCACCACCTACAGTAGTAATGGCTAGCTACAGTACCCAGAAGATAAAGAGAAAAAAATGGTGTTGTTCAATTTAAAGAGGCGTCTAGAATCCTCAGAGAATCCTAGACGGAGTGTGTCGATTGTCGAATGCTGCTGTATCAGGTGACAACCGAGCTAGCTTATCGGATATGGGAATTTCGCCCGCACTTATCGCAACAATTTTTTTCCAGCACGAAATCCAAGGCCACACATACCCACCCCATCTTCCCTCGACCTATTTCCGAATCTCAGCGCATCCTCACCATGCCTCGACCTGCACAAACCGGCCGGCGGCATAATGCCCTCGAAGATGACCTTCTTGCGACGGGCCCACTGAAGAACAAAGCCTCCAAGCGAAAGTCAAGACACGAGGATGGGGGCGACGAGAAATTCGTAGACGCGAAAGCGTCGCGCAAGATTCTGAGGATCGGTCAAGAGTTGGCAGCGGAAGATGAAGCGGAGCGGGACAGTGGTACGACAACAGCAACAGCGTTCGACTTCGAGGCGAGGCTTGAGGAGGAGGACCAATCTGACGACGGAGGTTATGACGATGGGGAAGCTTGGGGCGATGAGGATGAGATCGTGGAGGAGATAGAACTCGCTCCCGAGGATCTCGAGACGTACAGCAAATTTTTCCCTACACAAGAGGATCCACTGCTACGGCACGGATGGGATGGCGAGGCAGATGAGGATGAGGGAGGAGAAACTACGAACCTGGCCGATCTCATATTGGAGAAGATCGCAGCGCATGAGGCAGCGCAAGGAGGGCGTGGCGATGCACAGTTCATGAGCGGCGCTATTCCAGATGATGATTTCGAATTACCTCCGAAAGTTGTTGAAGTCTACACAAAGTAAGCTCCTCAACCACATGCTACCAATTGTTCATTTGCCTGACAACCACAGGATTGGTTTCCTTCTCTCTCGTTACAAGTCCGGCAAGCTCCCTAAACCTTTCAAAATCCTGCCCAGCGTTCCACACTGGGAAGAGATCATCCAATTTACACGACCTGACAAATGGACACCTAACGCCTGCTACGAAGCAACGAAGATCTTCGTCTCTTCTACGCCTCAAGTCGCCCAGATCTTTATGGAGCATATCATTCTGGAGCGCGTACGTGAAGATATTCAGGAGACTAAGAAACTCAACGTCCATCTATTCAAATCGCTGAAGAAGGGATTGTACAAGCCTGCAGCATGGTTCAAGGGCTTCTTGTTCCCGCTGGTTGGCACTGGAATGTGCACTCTCAGAGAGGCGCATATCATCTCCGCCGTGCTGGCACGAGTCTCTATTCCAGTCCTACACTCTGCAGCAGCATTGAAAGGACTTTGCGACATCGCTGCACAAGAATCGTCGCAAGGAACAGAAGGGGGTGGTGCTACAAATATTTTCATCAAGACACTCTTGGAGAAGAAATACGCCTTGCCATATCAAGTCATTGACGCACTAGTCTTCCACTTCTTGCGTTTCAGAGAGGATGCCATGGGCGGAATACAGGGATCTGGTGCAGACAAGGGCACAAAGCTGCCAGTTATCTGGCATCAGTGCCTGTTGGCGTTTGCCCAGAGATACAGAAACGATATTACAGAAGATCAGCGTGAAGCTTTGCTGGATCTCTTACTCACAAAGGGACATTCAGCCATTGGCCCAGAGGTGAGAAGAGAATTGCTTGAGGGAAGAGGGAGAGGTGTTGTGATTGAGCCAGAGGGACCAAGCAATGGGGGTGATGATACCATGATGATGGATTAGAATAGATGTGAATGATAAATGTTCTGACATTGGTGGCGTTTTTAGTGGATCTAGTGTATATCCCAGATCATCATTAAATCAAAAGGAATCTCTTACCATGCTCTCATGACCTTTGTTACTTTTTCCTTTGAGTTGTGAAATACATTTTTTTTTTTCAACTTGTCTGTTGATGATGGCCATTGCCTTCTAGGAGTAGTTAACCAACGTCATATAACTCAACTCTCAAGAATTAAAATCTCTCATCATAAATTATAATGAAGGATGCCGCTGGCATGATGCACCCTTGGTTTCTGCACTTGAAACCCATCTATCTCCGCACCCATTAACAAGCCTGTACCTGAGTGATGTAGTTAAGTATGTGTATGTGCATTTGCAACGAAGATATGAGCACCGAAATTATTTTTACTTTTCAGCAATTAATATTCGCATGCTAAGGGAATGGTAACCTTACAACACAGGACGACGGCCTTTGGGAATTAGAGGGTTGAAGTTTGAAAGTCAAAATTACCAATCAGGCTTAGTGTATTTTGTCATTTACTTGCTTAGGGCTAGCGTATCACTCGCCCACATTTTTTCGGAATTTATCCGCGCGGCAAAGAACGAATAACAAACATCGCTGGTACAAAGCATCAACCTTTGGAGCGGAACATCAATACTTCCGCGATAAACGCGCGTCTCTCGTATCCGCATCAAACACACCAAAAGTGAGAACCATGGAATTCTCTACTCCACCACCTAACACCAACAATGATAGCCCTAGGAGGCATCGTCCTAAGCATGAGCAGCGTGTCAACAAGTCACTCGTCCAATTCCGCCAGTCCTTCCAAGACATCTTGGACTATATCAGGTTACCACGTCGCAATCCTAATAACCCACAGCAGCTCCGTGAGCATGATTACCTAGTGGTTATGAAGCTTGCCCAGACTCTTATTTTGGGACAGTCTCTTGATAACAATGGCATTCTCCTTCACGACAAAAACGCTGCAGTTAGTGTTTCAGATGTCTGCGATGGCACATTTGGAGGCGATGAGGTTGTTCGCTGGGCTTTTCATGTTATCATGCATGTTCTTAAGCTTGATGGATTGCCATGGGAGAATCAGTGGGCTTTGAGCGTTTATGAAAATGGCAGCGTCGGAAGCGTTAGTCTTTGGGCTCACAATCCGAGATGTCCTCATGGCCTGCAGACTTGTCTGATCAATGCCAATATTGAGATCTTCTTCTGCAAGGAGACATTGATGGCGACTGTTAGCTATCAAGCGATGTGGAAATGTGTAAGTGATATATTTCTTGTTTTGATCTTGGCCTTACTCTTTGTCGTATCTTGCTTTGATCTTGACCTTGATCTTAGTCTGGGCCTTGGTATTGTTTTTGCTTTTGTTTTCATTTTATTGTTTGAGAACGGAGGCATAGCTGCTGATGAATGACTTACTAACTTACATTTAGGCTGGCGAGTATGAGGTTCCTCAGACAATGATCGCCAAAACTGGACAAGGTCGTCAGCATGGCCAGATTGCTGGTCAAAACCATCATGCATCAGAAGTCTTATCTGATGAAGGAGCTTGTGAGGACTCTGAGTATCCAGAGCCACCAGCTCTCGGTACTGCATTTGCACCTGACAGCTATTATCTTATTGCGGCTGCTATGAGGGCATGCATTCCGGCAATGGAAGACCCAGTCTCGCCAGAGCCTGCTCCACTTCCGAATCCTGAATCATCTGCATCTGAGATGGCAAAGGAGTCTGCACCATTCACCCACACCAACATTGATCCAGCCTTGAGAGCAGAACTCTTAGCTGTAACTCTGCCACCAATGCATCCGCCATTCTTCTCCACCGATGCACCACGGCTAGCGCAGAGCGACGATCCAATTTCTATCCTGACTGGATTTGCACCACCTTCCAATAGCAACAGCTTGTATCAGCAAGCACAATCAGGCAGCTCCTCATTAAACTCTAGCGTCCTCAACTCACCCGTTCGTTTCGCATCATATGATACTTCAGACCCTCCAGCCAGCTCATGCTCGGCTTCCAGCACCGGTTACACGCCACACTGCTACACCAATCCACCAGGAGAGTTTCTGTCGGTCACGAACTTCTCGTCTACCTACACCACTCCGCTCACCTACGGCCGCGGCCATAACACTCCTTCCGCCACACCAATTGGGTTCCTGTCCATCATGGACTTCTCATCCACCGCCACCACTCCACACAACTCCGACACGGGCCTTAGCACATCTTCCGACACCATCGCCGTCTCCGAGCCCGCCGTCCCTGCCAAACGCCGCCGCTCTCGTCGCCCTCGCCATTCCACCTCCACCGCCTCGACCTCCACCCTCCCCTCCAGCGCCAGCGACCCCAACACCCCATCCGCACCCATGGCCAGCATCCTCGCCTCCCTGCACGCCTCCATCCCCGCGCCCCCCAGCATCCCCGAGCCCCACCGCTCCCAGCAATTATACTTCGTCAACAACAAGAGCCGCGTCTCGCGCACCCGCAACGCCGACCCGCGCTGTCTTCGCTGCAGACGTAGACACTGGTCTGTAAGTGTCTCATTCCCCATTCCCCAATTGCCAGGAATGAATGGCAGCTAACGAGAGCGTAGTCGTGCAGCAGAGGCCGCCCGTGTGACGAGTGTGTCAAGGCTGGCGCCAGGTGCGAGTACGGTGTTGGTCTCGGCGAGGAGTAGAGGCACAGGCTGCCGGGTTGGTCTTTGTTGTTTGCTCGACCTGAATAATGGTATGGCGTAGTGTGGTCGGATTCGGCATTCTTTCCTTCTTTGTTTTTTTTTGTATTCCAGCGTTTGAGCGGAGATACCCTGTATGAGTAGCTATGATGATGGTCAGAAGATGAAGAAAGCAAAGTCGCATACATGAGGAATAGGACGCAATTGTATAACAGTACATCAAGACAAGCAGATATGTACAGTAACACACCGAAATAATCAAAAGATCTCCTCGTGTTCTTGATATCATTCAATTCATGTGTATGCATGTGGAGCTCCCAAGCAAACCGGCCAGCTAGACGAAGTTTTCGCCGCAAGCAATGCTCAGCTCAACCTCTCTCTCCCTTTCTTTCTCTCTCAGTGTCTCTTTCTCTGTCAGGAAAAAGGGCAAAAAAACAAAAACGAAAGCAAAAACGTATATCATCAAGTCGCTGACTCGCTCGCTGCTAACGACACGGCAAACAAATGGCACGCTATGCCCCAAAGCAAATCTCATCTACGTGTATGCCTCTCCCCATTCCCTCAACTCTCCCTCCCTCTCCCCTACATCATCAAAGCACAATCAAATCCACCTCGGAGAAATCCGGCGGGTTCTTCCCATATATCACGCGCACCTTACTATCCAGCGCCGTCCCCTTGTTCGTAATCCAAATATGTCCCATGCTGAACCTCTCCGTCCGCAGCACCTCCTCATCACTGACCCCCAGATCATCTCTTGGCAACCACACATTCGGCCTCCTCGCCCTCAGCGCCTCATGCTGAAATGCCGCCCGCACCAACGCATCCCTTTCCCCCGGCGTCAGATCCTCGATCTCGTCGTTATACCCCCCAAACAGCGCCTCGCCCATCAGCTTCTGCGCCTCCACGTCCTTGCGCGTCCGATGCCGCGTCCTCGTCTTATCCCGGTCTCCGAACGTCGCCGCGCCGAGCGTGCGCGCGCCCCTCGTCGCCCAGTTGGCGCCGCTGCGCAGGCCTCTGCGCGGATCGAACTTGGAGTAGCCGGGGCGCGGGTCGCGCATCTCGGGGCTGGAGGACGAGTGCCGCAGCTTGCGCAGCTCGATGTCGGAGTCGCGCGAGACGCCGGAGTCGATCTGGTGTGGCGTGTTGGGCTCGGAGTCCTCGTCCGCATCGGCGAACTTGGCGGCTTGGGCGCGCTCGAAGGCTTCGTCGCGCAGGACGGCGTCGTCTTCGAGGCTGATGGGAAGGTGCTCGTAGAGCGGGCCGAAGGCTTGGTTGAGGAGGATTTGGAAGAGGGCTGTTAGCACTAGGACGACGATCATGATGATGGCTTGGGGGGTGCATGCGGGATTCCCTTTCTGGTCTCGGACGAGGAAGAACAGACCGATCATGCAGAGCTCCATGACATAGAGGCCTACGAAGGTCTGGTTGATTGCCCGGGGGTAAAGGAGACCGCCTGTGTCTTCCGTATGCTTGTATACATAGAGCATACTGTAGCGATTCGCGATCCATAGCACCGTGAAAGTGACGATGGCGAATACCATAATGAGGGGAGCGACCGTCGAGTAAATCAAGGCGATACAGGCAAAGTTGGTGTATGTTGGGAAGTAGGAACCCCATTCGACAGTAGAGAGATTGGTGTTTCGTCTCCATTTCTGGCGAGCAGTGTTGTCGGCGATCTTGGGCATGAGCAGCCACATTATCAATGTGCCAATTTGCAACAAAGTACCTGCGCTAGCCGCAAGTGCTTGGATAATCATGTAAGAGAAGAAGTAATTAGAGGCTTTTGGAAGATTTTCCGCCAATAGTCCTGGAATCGAGGTAATATCGGCGATTCCAGCCAAAGTGGCGAATGTTCCGCTTGCAATAGAGACGACGAGGAAGACCTGCACGAACAGGAAGAAGAAGTAGTAGTTCTGAACCGAAAGTTCCCGTAGCTTTCCAGTCTGATTTCCCTGAAGCGTTGCCAGCTTGTAGAAAATGATCGGTGGAAGAATCATGAGAATAGCAAGGACGATGGCGGGGATAACACCAGCGATAGGTTTGATTGCTTTTTCGGCTCCTCTCAAAAATCCTAACCACTGATAGCGCTGAATTAAGTGTGGGATGTTGCCGAGAAGTGTAGTAGCGGAGACTGGAATAGCCCATAAAATAATCATGCCTGTTACTATGGCCATGATAACACCAGTACGAAGCCAAGCCTCCCACCATTTGATAGACATGTTGTCCCAAATAACATCTGTGGGAGATACCTCTACCATACGTGGTGCCATGTGCCTAGGGATATGGTGACTAACAGCCTGGGCTGCCATGTGCGCAGCGACTTGCTGATTGAATTGAATGAATGCAGAGTTCATCGGAGGATAATCCTCCGCATGATCTTGGTCGTATTCGATTTCAGTATTGAGTCTGGCGAGTTCCTCTCTGCACCAATAGATCGTGTCGACTTTCTTATTCACCCATGGAAATATGTATGGGAGGAAGACGAGGCCGAATCTGGGAAGACGATGTGTTGGACGGTCGGATTTCTTGATGTACTTCTCCCACAAGGCTTCCCCTTGAACATCATCCTTATAGTCAGGGTCAACATATGGTGGATACTCGTGCTTTGGTCCTTCATTCGTTTGAAACAGCGATTTAACCGGTGCGATGATCTGCTGCCCACCCCTCGTTACCAGCTGCCCAAAGTTTTTCTTGCCCATATAGTCATCTCTTTCATATCCATGAGGCACTGGAGATGGAAAGCCTCCACTTGGTCCCTTCCAAAACTTCCACCAGCTATATTTCGACCCTTCCATGTCATTGCTTCCATCGCCACCAAAGCTGTTAGGTACACGGCCGAGCTCAGGGCCTTTGATATTTCGATGCTCACCGAAGCCCTTGGGAGTATCTGGTGACTGACCAAATTGGATATCACGAGGGGGAATTGACTTGGGCTCTTGAGGATGTTCGGTGAAATGCACTCCATTAATATCATTTTTGTTTTCTGATAGAGGAAGTGGTCGCGATTTTGCAGCTGGCTCCGTCGCTGTGTCAACTTTGAACGATGACTTCTGGGTAATGTCATCAATTTTAATAAAGCCATTCGTAGTTTCGATTGTCTGGTCGACTCCTCTTGTGACATTCTTAGCACCTACCACGACGGTATCCCCAGCCTTTTCAAATAGCCCAATACCACGGCCCAAGCCCTTGCCAACGGCAGCCAAGCCGCCGCCTATGATAGGGACTTTGTTGAATTTGCTCGTTTCTTCGTGGAAAGATGACCTAGTTTCCGAAATCATAGACCTTCTATCTTCATCATCTACAGCCTCTTCCACTGTATGATGTACTTGATGTGGGTCACCGGAACTCACACCTTCGCCTTGGGCAATCTGAGCAGCTTTCGAATCAGCCTCTTTGGCTTCTTTTTCTCTATCCTCTTTTGTCGCTCGATGCCTGGAGCCCCTTTTCTTGGCCAACTCCCTCTTCTCTTTCTTCTCTTGCTTGAGTTGTGCTCTCTTGCACATTCTGATGAGATCCGTCTCGGCAGCTTCCAACATAGAGACGACTCCCTCCCGTTCGCGGACCTTCTCAAGGAGCGGGTCATAGTTTCTGTTGATCCAGATATTGCGGATCCCACCAGGAAAAACGTCGTATAAGCCTTGGAGGGCTTCTCTGGTGAGCCATTTCTCAGGGATAGCCGTAACGAGCACTGTTGTCGCCGATGCCCTCAGACGATGCTCGGCGGACGTCAAATAATCCTGTCGAACGCGGATATATACGCGCAACTCCGCAAAGAACACATAGCAGACCCATATAACGACAACTATGCCGAGGAGCAGGTGAGCCCAATATCGATGAGTTTGGTTTGGCGAAACATTTCCCCATGCTAATGTATCCAGTCCTCCTGGCATATCGACGGATCCTGGCGCACCATCCGTTGCGTTTGTATTCGCAGCAGTAAGGCCGGTCGTGTTTCGCCCACCAACATAGTTTATCGGGAGCAGGATAGGGAGCAAAACGCATGCGAGCGGTACGAATATGATAAGCAGCGTCTGCAGGTATCGAAGGAAGAAGTAGGCGTCCAGCCCGCACTTGCTCATGATTTCCCTATCTTTGAATTGGAAGATCGACAGCATCCATCCGAAGGGGCTTCGTGGAGGTGGTTTAGTACGCTGCCGTTCGGGAACAAGGTATGTCTTGGGCTGGCTAGAGAAGTTGTCAGATCACGTATTGCTAAGAGTTATTGGACAGAAGGCACTTACAAGATCCGGACGAGCTTATTCTTGATGAGGATAAAGATCAAGATCTGTATACCGGACACAGCAATACCGGAACCAATGGCGGTAAGGAGAGTGATGATGCTAGTATTGCGTGAATCCTGCGCAGTACCTTGGGTCAAAGCCGTATCAATAGGCGTCGCCGCTGGCGAAGCCGTAGATGTGGCCGACATAGTGATCTGATTCTAGGTCTCAAGCACCTGCGAAGATGTTGAAGAGGCCTATTGAGGGGATGTCGTTATCGATCTCGCAATCTCAAGCACTGTAACAAAGGCCGATAAGGGGAACATCATGCTCTCTGGGAACAATGAGAGATGTAAAGAAAGGAAAGATGTACAGAGAATATAATCTCAGTTTATTCACTATGTGTGCATGGTGACTAGAAACCTGACGTCAACACGGGAATAATAATAGGTGAGTGGGTGACTGAGTGTGGGTATCAAACAGGAAATGAATGTTGTGTTCGTTGCCCGCGCCAGGGTCTCAGCCTCTCAGGGTCTGAGGGGTATCGTCTAGAAAAGACAGGACAGGGGTAATTGGCTGTCAAACTCCACGTTTCGAAGTCTCCACAGATCGCATGACATCAGAGCGCAGATTGGACGGGGCGATCGTCAGTAACCCCTGAACAAGCGCGGTTCTTAAGATTCCAAGGGGCAGATATGAGACTCAAGAGCGCTTGACTGATGATAGTTCTATAAATGCTCAACAATCAGCGCGCGCTTCTCTGTTGCATTCATTGAAGAAGCGCATGCAACAGCGTTACACGACCGCTATACTATACTATACAGCGGGAGTTTCTTTTGTTAATGAAGTAGCCACGACCACGGAGTATCCGTACGATCATTTCGCGGCCGGCGGTTCTGAAACCTGCGAGCCGATCCATTCTCGGCGCTTGCGATCCACTGAGGGTGCTCACAGCCTCGCTGTGGCTACATCAGTGGCTTTGCAACGTCACCATGCTGTGAACCAATCACACCGCATTCCCAGCTCTGCTCGTCCATTCAATACTAATACTTGTTTGCTTCATTTCCTGCTACTTCTGCAGCTCGGTATGTCGACATGTGCAAAAGCCATTTCTCTAGATTTGAAGCTTTGAAATTTCATTTTGTTACAGTACCATGCTCGGGTCCTTCCCTGCCTTTTGCCCATATTCCATGGTATACACGCAGCTCATACATCGCAGAGCGTAGAACCTGACCGCGTACTCCGCCAACTCCCGCTTCCGAATTTCAAAACGTCGAACGGGAAACACTCCCGATAGCACCCCGTTCTCACTTGTTTTCAAAGTATTCTTCAACCCTCTCAACCAGATCCGCTTTCTTTCCACTTGTACTGAGTCCATGGCCCGTCAGCCAATCCTTCAGCATTGCCACCGTCGCCGTGCCCACCTTCCCAGACTTTACGAGCTTCATCATGTCATCCATGCTCATGCCTTCAAGAGATTCGCTGAGCTCCTTCGGCTTCATCCTCTTTGCCGGCGCGCCCTTCAGTTCCGACCCGCCGCGCTTCACGCCACCAAGGCTGTGCTCGTGGCTTTTCGTCCACAGGTTATACTCCTCTTCCAGGCGGACGCCCCAGTCAATGACATATGGTCCGGCCCTCTTGTCTATTTGCCTAAATTTCGGGACCGTCTTGTCGTCGCTTTCCTTGAATATAGGGATCTCCTCGTCCAATGCCATAGCTTGTAAGATGCGATAATGCCACTGAAGTGCCGGATTGGGATACTTGTGAGGATCAAATAGAGCCCCTGGAAGTTGCAGTTGCTGGACCACAGTATGCATCAAGTCGGTGAGTGAGTCTGGGCTAACAATCGGCGCAGGCCCTTCTGGTGGCGTACGAAGATCATCAGCGTATGGTAAAGGATAAACCCATAATCCAGCAGGTGTAATCTGTTGTTTCGTCGAATCGTCCAGGCGCTCTTGTGACGGAAGGAGAGCTACAATCTGAGGGTTCGCATTCACACGTGGAATGTACCATGCTAGTCCCATCTTCTTGTCTTTGAGCAGTTTCTGCCACAAAGCAGCAAATACTCGAGTCGAGCCAACGTAATCTTCTTCGGAAGGATAAATAAAAGTGGATTTATGGACAGACGCCCATGTAGGCAGCATGGATTGAGGCTTGAACCCGATAATGCGAAGGACTGGTGGCCCGAAATTCTTCAACTCTTTCTGTTCTGCTTTCGTAAATAGAACGTGTTCTCCTCCAAATTTATATGCTTTCTTGATCTCGGTCTTTTGGACAGTTCGTGCTGTATCTTCGGCCATTTGGATTGTTTCTCCGGTGGCAATCTGCGCCTGTTCACCCTCCAACCAAACATAGCAACTACGTGCGGGTTTTTGACGTTGCAGGATATTGTAACCTTTGACGGATATCTTGAAATCCGGACCAATCTCAAACGGTAAATTTGAGAAAAGCGCTCGTTTGGCAACTTGCTTGGAGTTGACATTTGAGACTAGAGAGTTCAGCAACGAGATGCCATCGTTGCCTGCCGATGATTTGATGGGTGTTGAGCTTGTGATGGGTGCATCTGGATCAGTTGGGTCACGATAAATCACGTCCTAGACAGTATTAGAAGTAATCGTATTGACGCGACGGCTTACTCACATCATAGAATTTCGTGCGATCAAACTCGTGATCTGGTCTCGATATAGGGAATAATTCAATGATAACTCCAAGATCATAAAGATCCTTCGCTCTTACAGCAGCAGCGGACCTTAAATCTTTAGCGTTGGCATGAGGGTCATCTCTGTCAGTTATTATGAAAAGTCTTCGGGATCCAAAGTTTGGTGCTTTTGTCATGAATATCTGATTGGCACAGAAGAGCAAATTGGACATGGTGACGGGCTCTTTACTAGGCACAAGAAGCTCACTGGCTTCCTCCTCCTCGACCATATTCTTCAGTGCTCGAACATCGCTGGCAGCTGGGACTCCGAGGTCCGTAAGCAGGTAGCAATGCGGATATGCAAGCCCTCCTCGACTGTTTAGGTCCTCGTCTTGGAATTTGGATTGTTCAGTCCCGAAGAGCAAAACACCCATCATATCCTTTGGATTCGAGATTATCCGCTGTTGCATAATCTGATATGCACATTTCAGTGCCGCTGCAGTTGCGCTGTCCGTATCGCCTTTCTTGGAGTCGGATTTTGGAGGCGGTGCCAACATGGAGTCGCTGACCTCAATCGCGAAGAGAATTGCATCTTTCTGTGATTTATACTCCTGCAATTATATTTATTAGTTAAATAATTTGCATCGCGATGAGGCATATACCGATTCGTCGATCTCCTCCTCTTCTTCCTGTTCCTCTTCCTGATTCCGTTTCCACTCGTTAGACATGGCGATTGAATGATCGGATCACTTTAATAGCCTGTTCACCGCACTCTAGGCTTTCTCGTAGATGAGACAGAATATTGTTGGTTGAGTTATGCAACTTTGGATGCTGCCTTTGCCGCCTTGGATGACTGATGATGACGATGTTGGGAGACGCGAGGCTACATGAGACACGATGCGAAAAAACACGAAAGCACGTGATAAAACACCTCGCCACAACCCAGTGCCAAGCTGAATGCGGGGGGTAAGCCGAGCGCCGAGCGGCCCCTTATCCCTGTACATTTTGTGGACCAATGCGATTTCTCGGTTTACGATGGGCAACTTTCACATTCTAAGTGCTGCCAAACCGCCAACACCGAGTTGATTTTCGCCACCTTTCTTCTGTTATTGTTTAGAAGAAAGATCTTGGTTCTTATTTTTCCAATATCGAGTTATTTTGTCCTTTTTCAGCAGTTCGGCTTGCTCAAATCAATTACTTCGTCATGGCATTGAGAAACGCCACTCGCCAGCTCACAAAGGCTGCGTCGCAAGCAACTGCATCAAAACTCACACCGGCAACGGCATGGTCATCACAAACACGCGGCTTTGCAACTCCGGTGCCACCAGCTGTCAAACTTGCGACTCCTGTGCCGCCAGTAACCCAAGATGCGACATCTTCGCGAGGGCCAACCGCAATGGTTTTCATGAACATGGGCGGTCCATCCACAACGAATGAAGTAGAGGACTTCCTATCAAGACTTTTCGCGGACGGCGATCTTATACCCCTTGGGCGATTTCAAAAGTACCTAGGGCCGTTGATTGCCAAACGTCGAACACCAAAGATTGAGAAGCAGTATGCAGCCATTGGAGGTGGAAGCCCCATCAGAAAGTGGTCGGAACACCAAGCAGCGGAGATGTGCAAGATACTGGACACGATCAGCCCCGAGACAGCACCACATAAGCCATATGTCGCCTTTAGATACGCGAATCCACTTACCGAAGAGATGTACAACAGGTTGTTGGCCGATGGCTTTGGAAATGGAAAAGGAGGCAGGGCGGTCGCATTTACACAATACCCTCAATACTCGTGCTCGACAACCGGAAGCAGCCTGAACGAGCTATGGAAATGGCGGCAAAGGTTAGAAGGCAAGAGGACAGACGGAGATGATATCACAAGAAGGCCTAATGGCGCAGATGGCACAATCAACTGGAGTGTGATTGACAGATGGCCAGTTCACAAGGGACTTGTGGAGGCATTTGCTCAAAACATTGAAGCGACTTTGGCTACATACCCAGAGGATCAACGCCATGATACCACGATATTATTCTCCGCACACAGTTTGCCGATGAGTGTCGTGAACAGAGGTGAGTTGATCTCCTATTCTCCGTATTTGGTGCCAACTGACTTGCCATAGGTGATCCATATCCCGCGGAAGTTGCGGCTACAGTCTACGCTGTCATGGAACGTCTCAAGTTTTCCAATCCATACCGTCTTGTCTGGCAATCACAGGTGGGACCGTCCGCCTGGCTCGGAGCGCAGACAGCGCATACCGTCGAAAATTATATCAAACATGGCAAGACAAATCTCGTCCTTGTTCCGATCGCCTTCACATCCGATCATATCGAGACGCTGTATGAGATTGATGAAGAAGTTATTGGAGAGAGCGGCCATAAGGACACAATCAAGCGCGTGGAGTCACTGAATGGAAGTCCGGTGTTTATCCAAGCACTGGCAGACGTTGCAAAAGCACATCTTGACGGCGGAAGCGGGTTCGCGAAGCAGATGGGTATGCGTTGTCCTGGCTGCACAAACGCAAAGTGTGCGGAGAGCAAAAAGTTCTTCTCTGGGGTCAATGGGACATCGGCGGCTTAGAAAACGTGGATAGAAATCCTCATGTATTATATATGCACTGTACTACTTTAGCCATGTTCCTGGCTGTCGCACTGGATATAAAGTTGGGCAAGATCTGATTAGGATCTGACAACCGACTTATCCGTCGATCTGGGGAATGTCACCCCCGCCCGATCATCCCATCGAGCCAGCTTAGAAATCGGATATGTGGGGTGTGGATCTGAACAACCGCCATCAGCATCGACACAGGTGAGAGACCGAAAGATCCAGGTACTACGGTCTCTTCAGCATACGTGTCTGCTTACCTATATATCCATCAAGAGCATCACTGCTCTGCGTGGTATTTCGATTTCTCGCTTTGGACGATGATTGCTTCAGTCCGAAGAGCATAGGTACATACTTCGTATGTCTTGCGCAAAGATGCTGTAATCTACAGTGCCTAGGTACCTAAAAGGTACATATACTGCGCAGGCTTTCGACGGCCATGACGAAGAATTGATGCCACAATCAGCTTACAAAACTTAAATAAAAACATCGTCTGTCGTGGTGCTTTGCTTCCCAAATTTGCTTACTTAGTCGAGCCTCGGGTCCTATGGTGAAATGTATAGCCACGTTGAGATGGCCAGTAATCGAGTAATCCCCTTGGGAGGCTTCCATTCCAAAGACATGCATGTCTGTACTGTGTACATTGCGTCATCATTCACTCAGGCACGCAAGTCCGCTTTCGTACGTGCTTATCGGTACATCTCGTACAGTCAGGTCAGGTCGAATCCTTTATGCGCCAGCCCAGTTTCACGGTGGAAAGCACCTAGGCAGGTACATATCTGATTGCGCTTGTGCTGTCTAGGAGATAGCTAAGCACAATAAGATACCAAGATACATACATAGGTGTGTAGGCATGAGGCATAGTGCCAGCGCCTGCCATTGTTATCTCAAGAGTGAGCTGTCACCTATTCTTACGACGGTAAACACAGCAGCTTCATCTCACGGCTCTATAATACTACATTGTTGTATATCCATCCCATCGCAGAGGCCTTTCCATCGTGCGATTCGGTCACCGAGGCAGTATCAAGTCGCCAAAGCTCACCCGATGTACCTCCGATATTGTTAGACACTCGATTGCACCATGGAGGGGAATGTGAAGGACGGCGAGCCGACGACGGCATTGCCAGAACTTCAAGATATAGATCGGGACCCTCGGGAAGACGAAGACGAGCCATTGTTGATCGATGTCGCGAGCGACGATACCGAGCAAGATACCTCTAATAATCAGACTCCGCCTCAATGGGCTCTCGAGACAGAGTTCGATGGATTGTCATGGTGGCATAAACCATCTGTGAGCTCGATACTCCAGACAGCGAACAAGCAAAAGAGTTTTGCTGACATATTTCTAGATATATTGGCTCCTTCCTGGATTTTTCCTCTATAGCTTGGCGTTTGGCGGAATCGTCGTCCCTCGACTCAACCTTGTCCTGACGCTTGTTTGTCGGAAATACATCGCTGAACAGGCCATTCTCCATCCAGAGTTCTCATTCGCACCGGTCATTATGTTTGAAGAAAATCCGCAGTGCAGGGTTCCCGAAGTGCAAGCACTCGCAACCAAGTTCACCTTGTATATGGGGCTTGTAACAGGGCTTCTGAGTGCGGCTTCTTCGCCCAAGCTCGGCGCCCTTTCTGACCGTTATGGCCGTAAATACTTGTTGTGCGTCAGTATTTTCGGCGGCCTGCTCAGCGAAATCGTTACCATTTTGGCTGCAAGTTATCCCGACACCATTCACTATACATGGCTTCTCCTCGGCTCTTTCTTTGATGGCATTTTTGGCTCGTTCATCAGCGGCATGGCCATCACCCATTCATACGCTGCTGATTGCATAGCACCATCCAAGCGCGCGGTCGCTTTTGGCTATTTCCACGCTTGTCTCTATGGTGGAATTGCTCTAGGGCCATTCATCGCAGCCTATTTCGTCAAAGGTTCTGGCAACTTGATGGATGTCTTTTGGTTGGCTCTCGCCTGCCACGCAGTCTTCATGCTCTACTTGTTGTTTCTTGTTCCAGATTCTCTATCGAAGAAAAAGCAATTAGCTGCCAGGGAAAGGGACCGCGCCGAGAACGGCCCTTCGGATGATAGATCTATATTCAACGCATTGAAGGTTGCAAACTTCCTAGCGCCGTTGAAGATTCTCTGCCCAACCGGGCCAGGCTCCTCGTCGCAGGTACGCGCAAACCTTTTGCTACTGAGTACGGTGAATACGATTATCTTCGGCGTGGCCATGGGATCAGGAACAGTTATCATCTTCTACGCCAACTATGCCTTTAATTGGGGAGACTTCAAGACGCAAATCTTCGTGGGAACAGCCAATGCTTGCCGCGTCGCAGCACTCATCGTATTCTTGCCGCTCCTGAACTACATCTTCCGGACGAGGTATAAGAACAAGGTTCGACGCGAGAGTGGGATCATATTGGAGATCAGGAATTCTGGATCAGACAACCTGGACCTCTATACGATTCGTGCAGCTCTTGCCTTCGAAATCGTCGGCTATGCAGGGTATGCTGCTGCTAAAGTGGGATCGATGTTCTTCGCCAGCGGCGTCTTTGCTGCTTTCGGAGGCATCGCTTTACCTATATTGCAGTCTGCTCTGACTAAACACGTGCCTCACGACCGTGTCGGACAACTTCTCGGGGCTTTAGGATTACTGAATGCGCTGGCAAGAGTTGTCTGCCCTACAATCTTCAGTCTTCTGTACGCAAGCACCGTGTCGACGTTTCCGCAGACCGTCTTTGTCGTGCTGTGCGCCTCCTTCGGGATTGCATTTGTGGTCAGCTGGTTTGTCAAACCACACAGTACGGCTCCCCATTCTTGACTATTTTTGACTGTTCGATACTGACATTACGCAGTTTATCTCGAAGACGACGGAGCAGCTCCTTCGATTCCAGAGGGCGAGTACAGCGATTTGGTCGCCGACGAGATGGCGGACGAAGATATTGTTCGAGCATAGAGGATAGAGCAGAGCCACATGGCATCATCATTACGCAACGACTTTCATTTCATGTCTACACTGTTGATAGCACATAGAAGAGAACATACGGCGACACCTCGGCGAACCGGCGTTGGATATCTGCGGCAGCACAGTATTTTTTTTTGTTTATATTGGGAAGCGTTTGTTTTTGTATGTACTGCATCTGCTGCGTTTTCTTAATAGCGGGCCCGCGCTAGACCCAGCAGCGAAGCAGTGGTGCTGCTGATGACCAATGGGACTTTATGCTCTGATTGCTATGTGATTGCTGTGCTTTTGCCTGCCGTCGTTGATTGTGTTTCCCTGGCTTGGTGATGACTGATGTTCGTCGAGGAATATCTGTAAGTGGAGGACTTTCTCCAGTCTTACTTCCCTCAGTCATCAGCGTATCCCTGTATGTCAAGCTGTAGCGAGCTTGCCTTTATATCCTGCTCTCTGTTCTACATAACCTCACGAATCCTGCGACCATACCCATAGATGCCCATCCTGGAACTTCAACATTGGAAGATCCCCCTGGATTGCTCCGGAGAGTGAGGGTTCGGGGCACATTGTCCCCTTTCCGTACCTGCACTGAGCGTTTTAGGAAGAATTCAGATTCTGTGGTTACTAGATGGGAGAGTGCGGAGGAAAAGTCGCAGGTATCTGGTCTGACACTTACTTTTAAGTCAAAGAAGAAAGACTGAGGACTGGCGTGACATGCATGCAAGAATCTTGCTTCCACTGATAGCCGACCAAATGTCTTTTAAATGGATTCCAATTTCCATGGATTCCAAGGCGGCGCCTAGGTAATTTGGTAGTGATGCCCACAATTTAAATCCTAGTGCCAGTCAGTCAGTGCCAGGGTCGTAGATGCTTGATGCACAGAAAACCCGAAATCACAGCGATTGCTGGGCGCTTACTTTCTACATCTCTCTCAAGTCCTGGCCGGGCGCTCGTGAAGTCACAAGTAGGTACATACAGTATCAATGCGGATTACCGCGTCAAACATGCAGCGATATCATTAACGAACCAGCTGTATATATGCCATGCTTCAAAGGCGGAATGCCTTCCTCGCCGCCCTGCTTCCCTGCTGCTCATTTTAGATGGTTTGAGCCCCCAGCGCTTGTCGCGAAAATTCCCAGCCGAGCGGTCAACCCTCGCACGCTGCTGGCCCAATCAACGTCGCGATCAGTACATCTAACCGCCCACGCCTCCAAGCGTGCCTGCGTCTCTTCTCCTGCATCCCGATCCTTCCCATCCTGATCCTTCCAGAGAGCCTGTGTATTGCGATCTGCGGTCAGCAATGGGGAAGTTTGGATCCAGGCGGTGTTGGACCTGGGCCCTGGGCAGGATCCCGCCGGTTGGGGGATAAGCATACTTCTCCATTCCATCTTCCTCTACGCTGGATCTTCGATCCCTTCTCTTCTGTTTCCCCCGTCGGTTCTTTTGTTCTAAGGCATGCCATTATGAAGAAGTGCCGTTCCTCCGTTCTCTCGGGCGTCCTCGCACTCTCTTCCCTCGCAGCGGCGACCTGCTACAACCCCGACGGCACGGCCGTCACGGAGCCCGCCTTCCAGCCGTGCAACCAGGTCGTCGGACAGATCAGCCAGTGCTGCGGCACGAACTGGACGGGCGGCGTTGTCGCCCCCGACACGTGCCAGCCGAACGGATTGTGTCTGAATAGCTATGAGGGCGCGCCGCTGTACTGGAGGGGGAGCTGTACGGATCCGACGTGGAAGAGCCCGAATTGCCTGAAGAATTTGTGCACGGATAAGGTGGGTTTGCTCTCTTCGTCCACGGCGTCGTGATGGGTGGGATCTGGAACTTGGGACGTGCGACGCTGATGACTGGCACAGGCGGCCGGCGATGCATCGCGCAATGTCGCGCTCACCGACTGCGGGGACGGGACGTGGTGCTGTGAAGGTCAACAGAAAGCCTGCTGTGCTGCCGGCAACGGGACTCGAATCGCGGCCACGATCGGACAGGTCATCGTAATCTCTACACCGGAGGCCACCGTTACACTGCAAGCATCCTCGACATCATCGCGGTTGTCGGCACGGACATCGCAGACGTCGCAGACGTCACGCAGGGCAACCTCTGCGACAAGCACCGGCTCCGCCAGTCGCGAGGCCGCAACTTCCCCGTCCACCTCGGACGCGACAGCCCCGCCAACCTCGACACCCGAGACCGGCGGCGGTATCGGCACAGGCGCCAAGATCGGGATCGGCGTCGGGGTGCCCGGCGCGCTGCTGGCGCTGGGCGTGATCCTGACCGCGCTCTTCTGCATGCGCAGGTGGAAGACGAAGGATAAAGGTAAGGAGGAAATGGCTGAGAGCAGCGGGTTGGCGGAGAGCAGCTGGTTTACGGACAGCGCTGCGCCGGTGGGGGGGAGACACGAGATGCCGAGCAGCCCGGTCCAGCGCGAGAAGCCAGCGCTGCCGGTCTGGCATGAGGTTGCTGGTGGGGAGATGGGGAGGGAGAGGGCGGAGATGGATGGGGTGGGAGGCGGGGGAGGGCCGGTGGAATTGCCGGCTGCGAGATGGAGTAGGGGAAGTTAGGAGGGCCAATTATTGTCTGTATTATGTACGAGGAGGATTTGAGGTCTGTAGGTCTCTCTGTACAGTGTCGAATGAAGGCATAGCGGAGTCGAGAGATGTTCAGAGCAGCAAAATCCGATGATACGGCTGAAGTGATGAGGCAGAGGCCAAGATGCTCTCTCTTCCTTGCATGGCTCAGGCCCTCCTTGAGGGGGCTCGTTGTCCGTCAGAACCCGTCACTGCGTCAGGAAGCCCTGAGGTGCCCAGATTCCCAGATTCCCTTTATTCCTTTATCCCATTATTCCTTATTATGGTGTTCGACACAGGGCCAAGCGCAGACTTTTTGCGCCAAGTGAAGCATACAGGTCGGTAGGTACCTAAATGATGGATCGATGGGCACTTTTCAACTCGATCACCGCCTTGGCAAGTCTCCCGCCTTACCTCTTACTGTCAGCAAATTTGATTGGCCAACCCGAAAAGGCCAATGTCGGGCCAATTCAGACACGCCGCCTTGGCTGTCAATGTACGTCAACAAAGTTTCTTCGTCGACCATAGTCGTAGCGTCTTGGCACGATATCATAATCCATCATAACCCATCTTACTCCATCTTGGTCCTCTTGGTCATCTTGGCCCATCTTGGTCCATCCCTCTCCGCCTCAATTGAGCATTGCAGACGTCTGTCGTGAACCCCACGCTGTTCACGTTTATCTTGTGTGCCCTGACATTGGTCCCCAATATCTAGGATTCTAGGTAGAGTTCGTGGGCCAAGACAGCCGTCGAGGTCTTATCCAATCCATCACCAGTTCGCCAATTCACCATCAACATTTATGTGACTTGGCGGGGCAAGGACAGGCAAGCATCTTCTCCAAGACTATCTACAACCTACAACCTACATATACCTGTGTACCTCGCGGACTCTCCTGTTTTTCTTCTTCAATCCTCCTTGGTATTGCTTGTGCAAGCCATTCCCTTCTTCTCCTCTCTCTCTACTTTCTACACATCTGTTGCCTGTCGTGCTTCCTCATCGCATCATGGCTGGAGAGAAGGGCAGGCGCCATGACGCGCCTCTTGTCTCCGACAAGGACAATCCTCAGACAACACCACTTGCCCATGCAATGCCGATTGAAGAGATTCAGGCTCAGCTCCAGACGAACCTCGAGGATGGCCTTTCAAGCAGCCAGGTCGCCTCTCGTGCCGAGAAATACGGACGCAACGAGCTCGACGATGGACCCGGTGTCCAGCCCCTCAAAATCCTGGTGCACCAGGTTGCAAACGCAATGATTCTAGTTATGAGATCCACAATCCCCTGTCAAAGAGTCAGCCGTCTGATATGGTTACCTAGGTCCTGATCATGGCCATGGCGGTCAGTTTCGGTATTAATTCGTGGATCGAGGGAGGCGTCATCACCGCCGTCATCATTCTCAACATCGTCGTTGGATTCTTCCAGGAGTTCAGCGCCGAGAAGACGATGGACTCTCTGCGATCCCTGAGTTCCCCCACGGCGAGCGTCGTTCGAGATGGCAAGTCGGAAACCATTCCTACCGGTGAACTGGTGCCTGGTGATAAGGTCGAGCTCAAAACTGGAGATACTGTTCCTGCGGATATTCGGTATGCATTACTCCATTACCTCGAGCACTTTCCACGCTAACCTTCTCAAAGATTAGTCGACGCGATGAACTTCGAGACCGACGAGGCTCTCCTCACCGGAGAATCACTCCCGGTCCAGAAGGACGCCAAGTTGGTCTTTGACGCCGATACTGGCCCTGGCGATCGTCTCAACGTTGCATACAGCTCATCTACCGTCACCAAGGGTCGTGCAACTGGTATTGTCTACGCGACTGGCATGAACACTGAAATTGGATCTATCGCAATGGCACTGCGGGCTACCGACAAGAAAATTCGTGAACCCAAGCGAAGCAAAGATGGCAGGGTGAAGCCTTACCGATATGTTGAAGCATGGGGTCTCACTGCCGGCGATTTCGTTGGAAAGTTCCTCGGAACGACTGTGGGTACTCCTCTTCAGAGAAAATTGTCCAAGCTTGCTATTCTCCTCTTCGGCACTGCCGTTGTCTGTGCCATCATCGTCTTGGCTGCCAATAAGTTCTCGAACAATAACGAGGTCATTATTTACGCAGTCGCTACCGGCTTGTCTATGATTCCTGCATCTTTGGTTGTCGTCTTGACGATCACAATGGCAGCTGGTACTAAGAGGATGGTTCAGCGTAACGTTGTAGTCCGCAAATTGGATTCTCTCGAGGCTCTCGGTGCCGTCACCGATATTTGCTCAGATAAAACTGGTACTCTGACGCAGGGCAAGATGGTTACCAAGAAGGCATGGATTCCAGCAAGAGGCACTTATTCTGTTGGTACATCTGACAATCCCTTCGATCCCTCGATCGGTCACCTCAGCCACAGTTTCTACGCTCCAAGTCATACCGAGAAGGCAGAGGGAGATCATGAAAAGATTACACCTTACGCCGACCTCCTCGACGGTAACACCCATCTCCAGGATTTCCTCGACGTTGCGTCGCTTGCCAATCTTGCTCGCGTCTACAAGAGTGAGGATACGTGGAAGGCTCGCGGAGATCCAACTGAAATTGCAATCCAAGTCTTTGCTTCTCGTTTCGATTGGGGCCGCGACCGCTTCACCAATGGTGACGAGCCTGACTGGACCCAGACTGCCGAATTCCCCTTTGATTCCGATGTCAAGAAGATGTCCGTCATCTTCGAGCACAAGAATGGAACGTCGATGGTTTTTACCAAGGGTGCTGTTGAGCGCGTCTTGGGTTCATGCACACAAGTTCACTGGGAAGCTGATCAAGGTCTAATTGAGATGACTGACGCCCTTAGAGAGGATATTTTGCGCAACATGGAGGCTCTTGCAAAGCAAGGTCTTCGTGTTTTGGCTCTTGCAAGCAAGGAATATATTGTTCCGAAGGACAAGGATGCGCCAATTGACCGCACGATCATTGAGGAGAACTTAACTTTCCGTGGTCTCGTTGGATTGTATGATCCTCCAAGACCAGAGTCCGCTGGTGCTGTCGCAGCTTGCCACCGGGCTGGTATCGCTGTTCATATGTTGACTGGTGACCATCCTGGCACTGCGAAAGCCATTGCTCTTCAGGTTGGTATTCTTCCTGCAAACATGATGACTTTCGCCAAGGACGTCGTTGATGCTATGGTCATGACGGCCAGTGCATTCGACAAGCTCACCGATGATGAGATTGACGCGCAGCCTGTTCTTCCTCTTGTTATTGCTCGTTGCTCGCCAAACACCAAAGTCCGCATGATCGAAGCACTCCATCGTCGCAATTGCTTCGCTGCCATGACTGGTGATGGTGTCAATGATTCTCCGTCTCTGAAGCGCGCCGATGTCGGTATTGCCATGGGTCAAGCTGGTTCTGATGTTGCGAAAGATGCTTCTGATATTGTCCTTACCGATGATAACTTCGCTTCTATCCTCAACGCTATTGAGGAGGGAAGGCGTATGTTTGACAACATTCAGAAGTTTGTCCTCCATCTTCTCGCGGAAAATATTGCACAAGCTTGTACTCTTCTCATTGGTCTTGCCTTCAAGGATCAGTCTGGGCTTTCTGTCTTCCCTCTTGCACCTGTCGAAATTCTCTGGGTTATTATGATCACATCCGGTAAGCATATCCATTTCCTTCGAATGCCAATCATGAGTCTAATCCCTTGCAGGCATGCCCGACATGGGTCTCGGTGTCGAAATCGCCGCTCCAGATATCATGCAACGTCCACCTCAATCTCTCAAAACCGGCGTCTTCACCCTCGAAGTCATGATTGACATGCTTGTATACGGTCTCTGGATGGCCGCCCTATGCCTCGCCTCTTTCTCCCTCGTCCTCTTCGGCTTCGGCGACGGCAATCTGGGCGCCAACTGCAACGACTCATACAGCGAAGCGTGCAACACTGTCTTCCGCGCCCGCGCCACGACCTTCGTGTGCCTGACGTGGTTCGCTCTCTTCCTCGCCTGGGAGATGGTCAACATGCGCCGCTCGTTCTTCCGCATGCAGCCCAAGTCTACGAAGTACTTCACCCAGTGGATGCACGATGTCTGGCGCAACAAGTTCCTGTTCTGGTCCATCATGGCTGGCTTCATTACTGTCTTCCCTACTCTCTACATCCCGGTCATCAACCACGTCGTCTTCAAGCATACGGGCATCAGCTGGGAATGGGGCATCGTGTTCATCGAAGCGATCCTCTTCTTCGCCGGCATCGAGGCGTGGAAATGGTCCAAGCGCATCTTCTTCCGCCGTAGAGCGAGGACGTTAGCGGCGTCTGGTGGTGACGATCTACAGCATAATATGTTCTCCCAGTACTCGACGATGAGCAAGCGCCAAAGTGTAGAGAAGGCCGCAGAGCAGGGACGAGCTGGCACGGGAGAACAGCAGCAGGCAGTGGTGTTAGGCCAGAGGAACGCTGAGCAAGCCCAATAACAATCATTGTTGGTCCTGGAATATTCACCCAGGACAACCCCAGGCTTGTCGACCTCGTCTGTCGCTGCTATGGCCGAAGCTAGCAGTGCCGATGCAGACGGGGAAGACATGTCTGGTATGGATGTGCTCCACCATGAGCCGTCTAGGGGAGAGGAGAAAGGAGGGCGTGGTGATGATCTCTTTTCGTTGATCTCTTTTCGTTTTGTTGTCATTTGCGGGCGGGGAAAATGTGCTGTGTGGATTCAGTGGTGAGTCATTTATTTTGTAGAGGGTGCGAGTGCAACTGTGAGTGCGAGTGTGAGTGCGGATGTGAGTGCGAGTGCTTTGAATTACTGTGCTTAGATTGTTTACGTGAAAATGGGCCGTCGCGTGGCTATCCTGCGAGACGCCCGGAAAAAAATATATTTGCCGCTTTTATACCTGCTCTTGAAGTGAGGTTCGTGTGCGTGTTAGGGGATGGACTGGTAAAGAAATCTATACGGTGATTTATGCATGGATTACCATGAGACGCATGTGACCACGAGATTCCTCACTTATGTGGCACAAGTATCCGAGACGCGGACGAGTTGGGGATTTGTTCCCGCGAGAGTGACAACTCAGGCAGAGATCATAGATGCGGCGGCTATAAGGGGCGGCGAATCGGAAGATTCATCTGGCGGGCGGCGGGATCGCGGATGCATGCCTGTGTGAGTGCAGATCGTATATCTCCTTGCCCGCCTCGGATTGAAGAGATGCGGGAGGATGTGGGGGAGGAGTTGTCTCGCATGGATGGGTAGGCGATCGTCAGGTTAGCTTCTGGTGATGTTGGCTCTCGCGCAGATCCAGGATAGATGCGTATGTATGTATGTATGTATGTATGTATGTTTGTATGTACGTATGTAGACAGCCAAACAACAAGGGCGACTGGAGCAGATCGTGAGGAGACGAGAACCAGAGGAGACCTCGAATTCCATCGACGTCTTGCTCTTCTGTGGATGCCGGACCTCCACGTCCACAGCGCCTCCGCGCCGTTTGATCGACGTAGACGCGTCGCGGCTAAATGCGGACTCTCTCTCATTCATCACACCCCATCCCCTCCCGTCGCCTTCTGGCAAACTCCCGATGCGTCCGTCGATCGTGGCGGAGCATGGCATGGCATGTCTGCCTCGTCGTCTGACACTCACTCCCTCGTGGCTCATTCGGATCTGGCATGACATGTTTGTTTATATGGAGGATGGAGGCGGGGTGACTGGAATTGGGAGATTGGAGAGGCTGGTTAAGGGGGGTGTCGCGCGTAGATGAATGTGCAGGCGCGGCTTCTCACGGGCTGTTTCTCGCGTCGCGTAGGCTGGTTTGCGTGGTCGGCCGTCAACCGGGAGGCGCGGGCTTTCCCCCACGGCGGCTTTGGGTGATGGATGCAGAGGCAGGCAGGCTGGAGGGGATGCGGACCTGGCCGTCCGTCGGCCTTGGCTGCGCTGTTGGCTAGGAGGTCTCTGTCTGGATGGCCGGGTCAGCGGCTGCCAGGGAGGAGTGCGGCACGTCTCTGTAGGTATTCATGTATGCACATCGCCCCCGGCGCCTCCGCGGGCTTCTGGCCACGTCTCCCTCGGCGATCCCGCCCCTGCCGCCTGGATGGTCGGGTGCAGACGCCATAAAGCTTGGAGGCGCCCGGTCTCCATCGCTCGCCTTGCCTTGCCTCGCCCTCTTGTCGACCGCGATCCCCGCTGCGCCTGACGATGCGGCGCTCGACGTTGATTCTGGTTCTGCTGCCGCTGTGGGGCGGCGTCTGCGCGGCGGCGCAAGAGACGACGTCGCTCTTCCTGCCGTACTTCTCGCCGGAGCATCCGCTGTTGGCTTCTGTGGTTGATGCGGTGAGCCCTCTTGTTCGCGTCGTCTGCCTTCGTGCTCTCCCTTTTGCTGCTCGTCTCCTACCATCGTCCCATCCATCTCGTCCTTCCTCCTCTGCCAACTTTAGCCACGTTCTGAGACGAAATAGGATCACACGGCAACGACGTACTCCATCGCCTGCTCCCTCTACGAGCCGCAGATCAGCAACGGCTGCCGCGTCCCCATCCCCTTATATATCACGTCCGGGCCATCGTTCATGCACGCAACACTATCTCTTCCCTCCACGTATTCACATCCTTTCCTTCCTCCTCTGCCCTTTCTCCTTTCTCGCTGCTCTATCCCCCCTTTCCTCCCTCCTCCCCGGACACCCTCATCCCCGGCCTCTCCAGTCCTGCTAATCAATCCCTCCAGCTCCGAGATCCGAACCACAACGCAGACGCGCCACCACGTGCCCCACATCTCCGAGTACCTCTACTCCTTCCCGGCCTATACCGAGGACGCCTACTGCAGCCTCTCCGGCACGGCCGTCGCCGAGTGTCTCATCACGGCGGCCGGGGGCGCGCTCGCGGTGCCCACGTTCACGAACCGGCGGACGCTGAGTGGGGAGATGTTCCAGGGCGGGTTTCGGGAGGCGATCGTGACGGCGGTGATGCCGACGCGGTATGGGGCGGGGGCGGGGGAGGAGACGGGGGAGGGGAGAGAGACGGCGGCGAGGAGGAGCATGGTGAGTCCGTTGGTGCAGACGAGGGATGGGGGGACGGAGATGGGAGGGAATGGGATGGGGGGAGGAGCGAGGACGGTGAAGGCGCCGATGCCGAGGATGACGGGGAAGGTGGATGGGGGGGTGCCGCCTATGACTTCGGCGACGACGACGATGACAAGGGGGAGTCTGAAGGCGGAAATCACGGGGGTCGCGGAGTTGAAATAGACGGGCAGGGAGGTGAAAAGTAAACGGGAATGGAAATGAATAGATGGCAATGACTTTATGAGATTGAGCTGGTAAAAGCGATACCTGAGACCTCGAACCTGATTTACGAGTTCATTGACAATATAATATATTTGTGAGATCGTCGCATTCGGAATGAATGCTATGAATATGAAACATTTAAGGAAAATCCGCATCTATAAATGTGCCCATAAAGATTAATTGGCCTTTAAAATCATAAAATCATAAAATCACATGAAGAACAGAATTCGGATCCCCGGGATTTAGACAACACGATAAGGTGCGGCTCTGCAGCAAGCAGTCGCGATTCTTTTGCGGGGTACATGAATGCCTCGTGCGCGACTCATACCCCGCCCTTCTCTCTTCTACGAACATGCAGACACAATCGCAACTCGACACGGAACCAACGATATTGCCTTCACGTCAAATCCGAGTAGCATATCTGTCCCTCCTTTGAATACAAGAATGATCCATTGATACCTCATATCCATCTCTCTGCGCGCTACCACTACCACCTACCTCGAACCGCCCAAGATGGACTTCAACGGGGAATCGCCGTTCCCGGAGGGCGTCATATCCTTTCTCGACACCGATCTCTACAAGCTGACGATGCAATGCGCTGTCCTCAAGTACTTCCCTGACGTCGTCGTCACGTACGCTTTCAAGAACCGCACGCCTGAGAAGAAGCTCTCCAGGGCCGCGTTTGAATGGCTTCAAATCCAGATCACGAGTGAGTTGCAGCTGAACCCTTGGCGCGCGCAGTTTCCGACAGCTTGCTAATGTCAACTCGCAGAGCTCGGCAACATTGCGCTGTCGGAAGAGGAATATCTCTTCCTGCAATCGACCTGCACATACCTGAACGAGCCGTACCTGCACTATCTGAGAGAGTTCCGGCTGAAGCCGCGTGAGCAGGTTATAACGAGTTTCATTCCCGATGTCGATACCGGCAAGGACACCGATGTGGGAGAGTTCAAAATGGAAATAAAAGGCCTGTGGGTGGAGACGATTTTATACGAGATACCGCTACTGGCATTGACGAGCGAGGCATACTTCCGGTTCGTAGACACGGACTGGACATATGACGGGCAAGAACAGAAGGCGTACGACAAGGGCATGCGGTTACTGGAGGGTGGTTGCATTGCGTCTGAATTCGGCACGAGGCGGAGACGCGACTATCACACACAGGCTCTGGTGTTTAGGGGGTTGGTGAAGGCGAGCAAGGAAGGGGAGAAGCAGGGCTTGCCGGGCAAGATATCCGGGACGAGCAATGTGCATCTCGCCATGCGTTTCGGCATCCCTCCCATTGGCACAGTCGCGCATGAGTGGTTCATGGGCATCGCTGCAATTACCAACGATTACGAGCACGCCACGGAGACGGCTTTAAGCTACTGGGTTGGCTGTTTTGGCGAAGGAGTGCTAGGTATCGCACTCACAGATACGTTCGGCACTTCAATCTTCCTGCGCGCCTTCGGAAAACCAATCCCGCGTGTGACCTCGACGCTCCATGGCTTCGCGACAACCTCGCCAACCTGCATCAGCAGCACCACCGCCGAAACCGACCACCTCGGCTCCACCAGGCCTCCCATCCACGCGCCCATCGACGACGCCTCTCCCGTGCCAACATTCGCCCAAGCCTTCAGCGGCGTGCGCCAGGACTCGGGCGACCCGGCGACCTTCGTCAAGACCATGCGCGACTTCTACGACGCGCAGGGCATCACCGAGCAGAAAACCATCGTCTTCTCCGACTCCCTGAACATCGACCTGTGCCTGCGCTACAAGGAGATCTCGGAGGCCGCGGGCTTCCACCCGACGTTCGGCGTGGGCACCTTCCTCACCAACGACTTCGAGCATCTGACGACGGGCAAGAAGTCCGTGCCGCTGAACATCGTCATCAAGCTGTCGAGCGCGGCCGGCCGGGCGGCGATCAAGATCAGCGACAACATCGGCAAGAACACGGGGGACGAGGCGACGGTGCTGGATGTGAAGCGGCGGCTGGGCTATGTGGAGCATGCCTGGAAGGGCGGGGATGAGAGCACGAGGTGGGGGACCGAGGAGCAGCCTGTGCCGGCGGCGCAGTGAGGGGGGTTGTGTGCGGCGAGAGGGTCGCTCCGACATCTGGAGTACTACTAGATGCGAGATTTTGCGCATGGAGATGTGCGGGGAGTTCGTGGGTCGGATTCGGTTCTGGTCGTCATTCTCCGGTCCGGCGACGGACTTTGTTCGCCAGAGATGTGACGTGCTTTGGATAGATGAGAAGCGTTCTGATACATGATAGATGGGATCCGAGAGAGATCCCTAGATCCAGAAAATGCAGATGTGACAGACGGGTTGCGGTTTACGGTATAGATGTACAGGATGGATCGGCAGATGCGGATTTCTGGATTGGAGATGGCGGGAGATTGGAAAGAAATAGAGGATCTACTGCAGATCAACAACCTGAGACTTAACAATCGAATCTATTTTGACATTTGAGAACTGATCAGTGATTTATTTATATTGGCATATTGAACTCCATCCCCGCCCCCCTTCTTTTTCTCGTTTCGGTTCATCAAGCACATCTAGCATTCTATCCTTCCTTCCATCCCCCTCCAAACTCATCTAGCATTCTATCCTTCCTTCCATCCCCCTCCAAACTCCCTGCCCAGTTCTGTCCCATCCTGTCCCGTTTCGTGCAAGAGCGCACAATGTTGGTTATTTCTATGTAAATAAAACATCCCGAAGAAGATACCTCGTTCTTTCGTTCCCCTCCCTCCCTCTCCTCCCTGTCCACTCATCCCCTCCCCACCCCCACGCTAACACTCGCCTGACTCCACCCCCCCGGCTCCCTCCTCCCATCCTCATTCCTCTTCATCCTCCTGCCCTCGCCCGTCAGATCCTCCTCCACCACCACCGTCACGTCGCTCTTAACGTTAATCTGGCCCTTCCCCGCCCCACCCGCGTCCTTCAGAATGCGATCCTCGCTCTTCATCGAGCTCCCCACGCTGCCCAGCTCCACGTCGCTGTCCAGCCTGTCGAACTGGTCCGTGGCCGAGCTCGACTCGTGCTTGGCCTTCCCACGCGACGCCGAGTCGGCGTGGCCCGCGGGGTTCGAGTGCGAGCCCCCGCCGTACGTGCCGCCGCCGCGGCGCACGTCGATGAAGATGCGCAGGAAGAGGCGCACGACGGGGGCGCAGGTGGCGATGAGGATGCTGTAGTTTTCGATTCTGGGGGGGGCGGGGGGTCAGCCGGGGCTTGCGGAGGATGGGAGGAAGGAAGGGGAGGGGAAGTAAGACTCACTTCACCCACAGCACGAAGTTGGGGATGTTGTATGTGAAGTCGAGACGGTCGCCCAGGGCCTTCAGGAGATACGTCTTGATGATGCTGGCGACGCCGGAGAGGACCAGCGGGCCGCAGAGCGTGGCGGTCTGCCACAGGCGGCGGGAGCGCGTCGACTTGTCCAGGTTGCGGAAGCGCTCGAACAGGGAGGAGGGGGCGGAGTGCGAGTTCGTGCGGAACATGAACTGCCACAGCTCGAAGGCCGAGACGTAGGCGAGCGAGAAGTCGACCGTGGTGTTGAAGGCGCCCTGGACGAAGCCGACGGTGGCCTGCACGGAGGGGGGCTGGCAGGTCACCGAGCCGTCGACGGGCAGAGGGTCCCACATGTAGTGGAAGTAGGCGGTGCGGTCGACGAGGCGGTAGGGGTTGGGGCCGCATTGTAGCACGATTTGGAGGATGGTGAAGGAGTTGACGACAACTTGGATGGTCATGCAGAGGATGATGAAGCGCTTGGTTTTGGTGTTGTTGAGCCCGAAGCATTGGTAGAGGAACCACATCATGCCGCTGCGGGAGACCATGGAGGCGGCCACGGCTGCGAATGCAATTGTTAGGAGGTGGTGCACGGCGATGCTCGGGGTTGCTGACGGAGGACTTACCAACGGGCTGGGAGGCGAAATCCCATTTCATTGAGAGGTTTCGTTCTTCGTTTGTTAGGTAGTAGAAATGTCTTCCCAAGCCATTGTTTGCGCTGCGGTGTGAGTGTCAACTTCTGAGAGCCGAGATAGGGGATTGAGAACTGGCAGAGCGAGGAGTTGGCTACCTCAATTGAATCAGCACCATGTGCAGAACGTCAAGGCAGTATGCGAAGAGGAAGAGGGCATCCTCGAGGCCCCAGACTCGCTCCGGTGAGGAGACCTTGGGGAGAGCCCAGTAGACCCATGCCTTGACCACGAATCTAAAGAGGAGGACGACGGCGACGACTCCAGTAAGGACCTGTGAGAGATGTTAAAGAGAAGACTTGGATATTGCCAGTCTGTCGTCCGAAAACGTACCCAGCAAGCTTGGAAAATACCAGTTCCTGAGGAAACTATCAGCAATTGCCGTCTTCAAGTATTGCCGGGTTCACAAACCAATATCAACATCTCCTTCGCCCGGACGAGGGATTTCCATGATTGCAACTCGTCTGAGAATAGACTATCGTGTTCCCGCGCAACAGAGAATTTCAACTCAGCTGGATGGTCTGATCTGCTCAAGTGCCGTGCTAGTCAACGTTTTCACGTCTTCCCCAGACCTTATATTACCATCAGCATCTCCAGAGCCGGATGGAGCCGTCGCAGTGGCTGCACTGTGCCTTGCGTTTCAGTAACGCAGAGGGGTTGGAGCAAGCCCTCCCGTTCGGAACGCAGATCTTGGACGATATCTTCCATACCTATGCGTCGTTTAGGGGACAGCCACATTGGAGGGCTGGAGACTCATCCTGGGCCAGAGTTCTCGACGGACATGTGGAGGGGAGGGGTGGGGTCCCAGAAGCGTCCTCCCGGCGGCGCGAGGGCAGCGTGGGATGAACAGAAGCGCCGTCGATCGGGTGAGAAATGACACGGTATATTCGTGTGTGCGCGTGAGCAGAGGAGGACGTTGGAGGGGCGTGATAGACGAGCGGGAAGTAACATGTCGATAGAGCTCCTGTGACGTCGCGAAGAGTTGCAGCGAGAGAGTCAGTTGCTTCATTGACTACCCTGGCACATATTGAGTGGAGATGGAGCATGTATTGCGCAGAGTGACAGATGCAAGAGGTGCAAGATCGGAGGACCCTGTCCATTCTGGGCGGATGTCGCGAGGATCGACAAGCCGCCATGCAAGGAAAGGACGTTGACGAAGTCTCTGAGACAGGAATGGAAATGTGAGAGTGAGAGTGAGAGTGAGACCCTTGAACAGTCCGGCAGGTCATGTCACCTGCATTGCACATCAGTAGTGATTATTGACTGATTATTGACTCTGGGGGGATTTTTTTTTCGTTATCATTTTTGCGATGTGGCGGTCCAACTGTGACAAGTGAAAACGGAAGCAGATACAGAGATGCATGTGTCGGCACTGTAGTACATGCAGGACTCGTATGCGGAGAATGTGAAATCAGGGGGGATTTCTTCGAACCTCCCAAGATGCTGACGAGGCTGGTTTGTGCATGTCAATAGACGAAAACAAGTCTTCTCCCTTGCTTCTTATTTGTCCGGTCGGCAGAATTCTCTGTGTGCTTGTGGTAGGTAGGTATGAATATGATATCCATATCCATATCAGGATCATGCTAAGAAACCGACATAATAAGAAACCTAAAAATCACCGGCATTGAACGGCGTCTTGGCATATGTAGCAGCATGCATGCATACAGTGACTATGCAATCAACAATAAATCAACAATAAATTTATTACCGAGGAAGAGAAGAGGCTACTGTACCTATGCATTATGCATATCCAATAGCCCAAGCCGTGAGTCGATTCAACTCTCTTCCACTGTCGATTCCACTCTGCAAGTATGTACATGGTACGTACATACCACTTCCACTTCCACGTCCACTACCACTTCCACTACCACTTCCACTACCACTACCCTGGTCCCTGACCCTGAAGATGCAGACACTACAAGGTACAGGTACCTCGCCTCAACCCTCAACTCCTCAACTCCTCATTTGTGTCGAAAGACACCATTGCTCTACCCAGCGGTGCATATGGGCAGATTAATCTCTGGGATATGCTCCTGCTACTCGACGAGACCGTTGTGGCTTCATCGATGCTGGCTGGCAGCAGTCCAGTAGTTCGTCATTTGCGCTGTACAGCCAAGGTACCTGATAGTCTGCTCATAGCTTCAATACTAAACGTTAGCATCAGCCTTATCGTCGCTCTGAGGTCCATCCGCAAACTACTCCGTAGAGCACAGCGGCTCTCAAGCACGCTGTATCTCCTGGCAGAGGAGAGCTCCCTTCATAAGACGGACGTGTGGGGATCTCAAGCATAACATTATGCTGTTGCGTCGTCATGCTCCATCCAGCATGTCCTGTTGGATGATCGCAGGATCTTCCGCATGGTACATATGTGCATGGCCACATGGCTATAGAATAGAGTGCCTCAACTCTCTGGTCCAGGTCTGTGAGTGATTCACAACAATATCAACCAGTTCAGCTGAAGCAAGCATCTTCTCTGTATCAGGCAATTGTCGAGGACATCTCTCATATTTTCCCGTTTTTGTTCTGCCTTTGGCATTGTCGAGGACATCTCTCATATTTTCCCGTATTTGTTCTGTCTTTGGCATCCCTACGAATATATCATCATGTCTCCTCCCCCAGGAGCCATCATGGCCGCAAAGCTCACGGCGGTATGTTGTCTTTTCCACATCGATGAGCGCGCACATTCTGATATCACGACAAGGCTGGAGCCCTTGGCTTCGTGCCCGTGGTCATCCATTTCAAGCTCTTCGAGACCCTCGTGAACATGGGGAAAGCAGCAACAGCAGAGGACATCTTCGCGGCAAACAATGCAGAACGGTCTGAGGAAGAGAAGGCCGAGTCGCCATTGTGTGAGTTTAATTTCTACAAGAACCGAAGCAGCGAGTCTGACAATTATCTCTAGGTTTGCGATTAGTCCGTAAGAGATCCCAAGCCATGCCCCAAACGCCAATTACTTACCCTAGCAGAGGACACGCTCTTCGTCGTCGCCGGCCAGGGCTTCATCGACCTGATTGACGACGACATCTACGCCCCAAACTCCATCACCTACCACTGGGTCTCCCTCCCCTCCGCCCCACACGGCGCCCTGCACTTCACCACCGAAGCCCTCCTCGCCTCGGCCTTCCTCTTCAGAAAGCTTCAATCCACCAACTTCGCCTACCCCTTCGCCGACTCTCAGACCCCGCACCAGGCGGCCTACTCCCTCCTCGGCGCCCCCGCCCTCGCCGCCGAGCACACCTACACCATCATGGAGAAGCAGGGCCGTCTGGACTCCTTCAACACCTTCATGGCCGGCAAGTTCGGCAAATTCGGCACGATGCCCGCGCGCGTCAAGGCTTTCGGGTATGACCTCGACCGTGCGATCTCCGGGCGCGAGTCGCCCGTCGTGATGGTCGACGTCGGCGGCGGCACGGGCGAGATGCTGCTGGAGCTCAAGGCGGCCTATCCGCACCTGCGCCCCGAGTCACTGGTGGTGCAGGAGTTCCAGACGGAGCTGAAGACGCTGGAGGGCGGGATCAGCCTGCAGGAGTGGAACTTCAAGACGTCGCCGCAGCCGATCAGGGGGGCGTTGAATTACAGCCTGACGCACATCCTGCACAACAACAGCGACATCGAGGCGCTCGCGCTGCTGAGGAGGCTGGCGGATGCGATGGCGTCGCACTCGAGGCTGCTGGTGCATGAGTTCACGAAGAATGCGAATTATGGGAACATGCATGCGGCGATGATTAATCTGTATGCGGGAAGACTGCGCAGTCCGGCGGAGTGGAGGCAGATGGCAGAGATTGTGGGGCTGGAGATCACGTTTGAGTTCCATCCGGAGGCCGGTGAAGGGTTGATTGAGATGAGAAAGGTTGGCTGGAGGGATGGGGGGGCGGGGGAGAAGGAGGGGGCTGTTGAGATTGCGGCGGTGGAGGTGGAGGTGCAGGGCGAGTCGTGAGCTGCGCGTTGCTTGAACAGCGAGTCATAGAGAGCATTTAATTCTACGCCATAGATGGATGATTATAGATCACAGTCGTACAGTCCATCTTCAGCAACACCACGAAAACCGATAGATAGTGATAGTGATGTGATGTGATAGCGACGAAAACACGAGAGCGCCTCCCATGATGGGTCCCGACACACGCATGTTCGTTCTCATCCTCGTCCACAACCACATCTCCGTCTGCGCCGCCGTCACTGTCTCCATCTCAAATTGTGCAAGTTGTCGACTGACTGTACATAGCATCTTTTTTTTCCTTCTCCTGTCTTAGGTGTAGTGCGAACCCTTATCTGCTCTATCGATGTACTCTACTCGATCCATCCCATCTGATTCTGCACGACAAGCACCCAAACATCCGCTATCGCATCGCGCCGCAGCAGCCCATGTCGTCGCGCGCTTCGGCAGGTGAAGCAAAGCCCGAAGAGCGAGGTGAGAAGACGCCCACGCGGCCACCACAGCAAAGCACGTCGACTCCCTGCCATCGCATGCAATGAAATCGTCACAGCACTGTGCATGGCACATATCATATATCATATGTCATATATCAGCGGCGATCCCTTCTCTATTGCAAAAGGGATGCGTCGATCTCGGAATGTCGGAATGCCGTGGAGAACTCACTCTTTATCGACAGAAGCAAGAACGCTCTCATTCCGAGTTCCGACCACCAGTTCTCTCGCTCCTCGCAAACAAATTCTACGCGTCACATTATAGAATTGTATCATTTTCCCGTGTATCGTTGTATCCACTCTCCACATCCGTATTTGGACTCGCACAACGTCCAGAACGCCTCGTCCCATCGCTAAGAAATGGCCAAGAAGCTCAGGAACGGCAATCAATGGGAGCGGAGCGGAGCAAGGGGGGAGGCACAACGCTTAGGGCGATGCAGGGATGTCTGTGGCGGCAATGCGAGTCATAAAATCCGCCGTCGATATGATATGTATGTACATAGGTACCGCTGTCGATATCGATACATGTGTACAGTAGCTCTATATCCCCCTGTCAGTCATTGTGCCTGCCAAGTAGAGTACCTAGAGTCCCAGACGAAGAGCGGGCGACTAACCACCAAACTAAACCTTTCTTCAACAACATTGCTTCGTAGCAGCACCAACGCTGTCTTGTTCTTATCCGACGTCACAGGAGAGTAGACAGATCACATCTCATCTCATCTCATCTCATTTCGCCACCACAGGCAAGTCATGGTCGCTGATTCATTAGCCAGAATATACCGTGTGCCGTGTGCAATATGATAGATATGCCGCAAGAACACGACACACTGTGCACACAGGCACAGCAGAGCCATCCATCACAGTCCAAATATCTGAGCTGTCTGTCCTCTCCTAGTATGGATCTGGTCGATCAGTGGATCCCCGAATCGGCCGCCATGCACGCCCTCACTTCCCAAACTTCTGATTCCTGCGCCTCCCTTGCCTCGATCCCGGCTCTGCATCGACGTCTTCCGCGCCCAACAACAGTGCTCACGCCACGCCAATGCCATGGGCCGGAAAGGGAGGGGTGCCCAGAGGGAGTGGTCACTGGTCAAGGTGGTGGTGGAAGGAGGTTGCTCGGCATATGCAGAGGACTCCGTACAATGGATTGTTCAGTGTAATATGTTGTGTCACCTCGCCATGTCCCTCACTCATTATTCCCCTCTGCACTTCGACAGCAAGCCCGGAGCTCTGCAATCCACTGATTCGCCAATCCGCCTTCCCTCTCCGCCCCGCCCCCTCTCGTCCCCAAACCCTCACCTCGTCCTCCGCGAGTCGGGCATTCCTCTTTCCCACCCGGAACCAACATCCCCAGCCCATCCCTGCAGCTGCAACACCAGCGTCTGCGCTCCTCGCGTGGCGCCAGTCCCAAGGTAGCACTCCCCCATCTCTCCAATGTCCCCAAGGTTGGTCTCGCGTGGCCCCAGCTCCCTCGTCGACGTCCCCAAAAAGACCGGGTCGCGCTCGCGTGGCAGCTGTGATCATCTCTCTTGATTAAATTGCCATTGCATTTAACCGTGATCGCTGCTGCACCTCGAGCACTTTCCCTTCTGTTCCATCCTTCTGTTGTCATCTTCGTTCTCGCAGCTTCGTGTCTTTTGTCATTGCTCGGTTATCACGCAGGAGCGTCTGGGACATAGCGCGCAGTGTATTGTACATACGAAGCCAGTTGCCTTGTATTGAGCGATCATGGCGGAAACCAGGCAAGAGATCGTCGCCGAGTTGACCGTTCTCGACAGCAAGGAGGGCAGTTTTGTGCCGTCGGAGATGGAGGTCGATGGCGTCGAGAAGGACAGCATGTTCAGTGAGGAATATGACCCAAATGATGAAAAGGACCCCAAGAACTGGACCTCCACGACGAAACTGCTCATCTTCGTTTCCCTGATGTTCAGTTCGTTGCTCTGCGATGGGTATGTTGGAAGATACGACGGATAGCGTTTTCATATGGCTAACGAGATACAGTGGTATGACCTGGGGCGCAACGATGGTTGTGCCGCAGTCCTTCGAATGGCACATTTCCATTGACAAGTCCGCCACGAGCATGAACTACGGCATCCTTCTCCAAGGCTTCGGCGGCATCCTAGCCGTGCCTCTCATCGAAGCCTACGGCCGGTCCGCCTCTCCGTCCTCCTTCCCAAATCCCCTAACTGACATGTCCCAGTCTCCCCACGTGGTTCTGGACGCAGGTCATCACCATGGGCATGATCATCGGCTGCGTCTACTCTAGCTCCTTCGAGACCTTCACCGCCTTCCGCTCGCTGCAGGGCCTCTTCGGCACCGTCCCGCAGGTCGTCGGCCTCCCCATCATCCACGACATGTTCCACCACCGCGACTGGCCGCGCATGATCAACATCTGGGGCACGGCCTTCCTCGTTGGCCCGTTCGTGGGGCCTGCACTCGCTGGCTACATCCTCGAGGGCACGCAGAAGTGGATGAGCTCGTTCGGCGTCCTCGCCGGCCTGTACGGCGCCAGCACGCTCGCCATCATCGCCTTCGGCCGCGAGACGTATTATCGCAAGGGCAAGGGCACTCAGGCGGCGCCGAGGTGGAAGACCTTCTTCGGCCTGGGTAACACGGGCACCTTGAACAAACTCAGCACCATCGGTGTGCAATCAAAGGACCTCGTGGTCATGATCTTCAAATTGCCCATGCTCCTCGTCGGTACGTTCCTCTCCGCCCTCCACCCGAACCCCTCGCTGACCCACCCCAGGCATCGCCACCATGATCAACTTCACCTGGCCCATCGGCATCACCGTCACGATCTCGACCTTCCTGCACTCTCCCCCCTACCTCTTCAACAACGTCCAAGCATCCTCCATGCGCTGGGCCGGCGTCATCGGCGCCCTCTTCGGCTGGGCCTTCGGCTACTTCTTCAACAGCTGGATCTACAACTCCGCCTCGGCCTCGGGCCGCCGCTCGCACTGGCGCCCCGAGTACCGGCTGCACGGCGTGTGGGCGCCGATCTTCAGCATGGCGTGCGGCCTGGTGCTGTACGGGCTCACGCTGCGCTTCGGGCTGCACTGGGCGGGCATCGCGGTCGCGTGGGTGCTCGTCAATGTGGGGATGGTCGCGACGACGGTGGCGATCACGGCGTTCGCGCTCGAGAAGTACCCGGACCTCGCGACGGCCGTGTCGGCGATCATCAACATGTGGAGGACGTGCGGCGGGTTCAGCGTCGGCTACTTCCAGCCCGAGTGGATTGCGAGGGACGGCGCGGGCGTGGTGTTTGGGGTCCAGGCGGCCGTGGTGTCGGTGTCGATTGTGTTGTTTGTCACGCCTGTTATTCTTTTGGGGAGACGCAAGGCGGCGCTTTCGGGTGTGTAGATGGGGGTGGGGAGAGAGGAGAGGGAGGGGACGGACTGGACATATGCTACATAGATATATAGGTGCTTTTGTATTAGCGGAGCGAGCGATGATGCTTCTTTCTTTCTTTCTTTTATGAGCTCATGTAACTGTAAGTTTGGATCCTTTGCAGCGCTCTCTTCTCGCGTCCTCTTTCTTTACTCTACGTCTAACTTTTCCACTTCAAAAAGTAAGAGGTACGCACAGGGTGCTTTCAGATAATGAAAATTGAAAATAATCATGATTTACTGATTTAATTGATTTTGTTAATTGTGCTTTAATTAACATACCCCTATGATCATGATCTATTTATGATTATTTTAGTCACTGTGTCACATAACAATTGATGTGACTTAAGAAATAACAGAGCTAAAGAGGCCTTATATATGTGTATATACATATATAGTATATATAGTAAAAGGTAAAGAGATTTTTTAAAAAGAAGAAACCATGAAGCCTTCTGTCCGCCTAGAGTCTTGCCAGGCGGATGAACCAACATGCAGTACCAGGAATCAGACTCGCTCTCCCTGCAACGCTGGATTTGTCCCAGCTCAGCTGCATTGAATACGACGCGTATGTTAGTGAGCCATCTTCACGGGAAGGTGGAAAAGCGAAAACGATACAATGCGATAAAAATACTCGGCAGACACTATTTTGGCGGAGAAGCGACAGTGCGAGGAGTCTACAAGAAGGCCCCAATCCCCTCTCTTTCACTCTACAGTTCTCAGCCACTGGAAATGAATCATTCTTACTCTACTGATAATCCCCTACTTAGGATGGCTGCTTTAACCGTCATCCCTTATATTTATAAGCCTCCTATAATTCGACGAATGGCGCCGAGCACTAAACTAGCCACGATAACTCGATTACCTGACAATATTTTACAGAAATCAGACAAGGACTATAGAAACAAACCTAGGTATCCTACTAATCTTAATAATTCAACGATGCACGATGGTCTTAGCAGCAGTCAAGGTAGACTTGCAACTCCATTTCCTCACTTTTCGACATGTTTATGATCATCTAATTATTCTAGAAAACGAGATCAACAAGCACGGCAGTATTAGATTTGAAACCACACAGATCAATGCAGAGCGTAAAGGCTCGGACAATGGTATTAATAGGAGAAGGCCAGTTCCTCTAGACCCTAAAGGAGGGCACGATATTGGGGCGGAGTAGGACTTGGCATTTACTAAAGAATCGTCGACGTTTAATTCCGTTGGTTCTCTAACACGCTTTCTGCACAGCTCCAGCAAGCCTCCCCAGAGCCCGACCGATCAAGAGAGCAAGAGAGCAAGAGAGCAAGAGGCAAGAGAGCAAGAGGCAAGAGAGCAAGAGAGCAAGAGGCAAGAGAACTTCCCGAGGGCTCCGGGGACAAGGAATACTGTAGATGATGACAACGTACTACTCGAATTAAAGGAGGAGAGGAGTCTGTTGTGGCAGGAAATACAAGAACACTATTTCCTAGGGAGAAGCACAATTCGCGATAGATGCACTATTGAACGAAGATAAACTAGACAACTTACAAGGCGGTAGGAACAGGCTTCTTGCTGGATTTCTAGAATCATATAGTCCTTGAAAAATGTTGATTCATCTACGATATACAATACCTACAGAATACAGAGTTGACCTGCATGCACGCATCGATTACTTGAGCTTCTCCATAGTCCATGATACTTCAAAAGACCTCGCAATGTTTCGAAATCGCCCATGGCGCACTCCAATATAAATCCACAAAAGTCCTTTATGCTGAAGATGGCAACACATACGACGCGCGATCTCTATCCCGGCTTCCAAGCTTGGACATCGACCGCGATCAAGGCAAACTCACGCATATTACACTCATCCAAATCGAGTCATACTGCCCACTCTACTCACCAGAATTCACGTTAGCACCAGAACTCACCCCCTCCCCCCTCCTCCAAACAAGAAAAAAGGGTGCTACGTCAAACGACCAGATCTCATGGGGGAGGGGTTGGACATCTGCAATGCTGTCTTGACCGATATAAGGGCCTGTGAGATTCTCAGGCGATCGCCTCATCCGAACATCGCACAGTATCACGGCTGTCAGGTTCAGAATGGACGCGTGACGGCTTATGTTTTCCGAGGTATCCAGAAACTCTTATGCAAAGAGTGAATCCAGGTCATCTCAGCAAGGACGACTTTTGCCGGGGCGCTCGAACCCCGAGGATAGATCACTACCTCGAAGGTATTGCGAGCGGAGTTGGCCATATGCACTCTCTTGGCCTCATTCACAACGACATCGACCCAAGCAACATCATGATCACCGAAGATGATAGCCCAGTGGTTATCGATTTCGACTCCTGCCTTCCCTTCCAGAAGGATCGCCATTAGGTTTGACGCAGCGAACATTCCAATGGCACAACCCGACGGATCAATTTTCTAAACCAAGCAATGATGCATGGGCCTTTGAGGAAATCCGTGCTTGGTTGACTGGTGTTGAGCAGGATGAAGCGGGATTGGAAGGACGGTGTCCCAGACAGTTTGTTCCACGGAGCAGCACGTGTGGGTAGAATGAAGGATGTGGATTCCAAAAAGACGTAGATGGCAGAACTCCCCTGGTAACCGCTGCGTCTGCCGGCAGATCCTCAGCATCTCGAATTCTCTCAGACAATGGTGCAATAGCACTCCATTGACGCGCCACGAAGGAAAAGGGAAGAATCAGACGTTTGCGAATGGCGCGTCTAAGCTGACAAGAGAGACATTTCGCGAACCCTCCATGCTGCAACGCATACAAGGAGCTTCTGCATATAAGTTCTGCGGATGGGGATAGACATAATTCCTGCGACTTGGCAGTTCGAGGCAACGAAGGTCTGAAGTAGCATCAACGTCCCGCCTTAAAAGCATAGCTCTCATCAAAAAGCCTCGCCGTGAATTTGGCCCCCGAAACCCGCAGCAGTCCACAGGAGAGGCCGCGCGGATGGCTGAGCCGTGCACAGGGTCCGATCCTGAGCACTTCCAGCTCAGGAGCCATCGATTGAGCGGCGAATCATACACGTCTGGACGACACCTCGCTGACCCGGGGCGTGCATGCAGATTCCGGAACACAAAGCCGCGACATCATGAGAGACCAGGGGCACAATGATAGGATGCGCGAATCCTTCTTCCTTCTGCATGATCGGATCCCTTTGCACGGACGGGGATTTTGGGAAGCAAGAAATCGCAATGCTATGTGTTCTGATTCCGCGGTTCTGTACATGTCAATGTCCTGTCTGTGCACCCCCGCCACTAATCGGACGACGTGCGAATGACGATTTCCCAGCCCACCCACCGTTGAGCCCGCCCCATTAAGGGCGAGGAGAGGAGGGGGGAGGAGGGGTGCTGATGGATTGGTTCTGGATCTGAGGAGGAAAGTGTAAGAATTTGAATCACAGGCTTTGAAACCCCCAAATCCTGCATTTGTGTTGTATCTCATGTGTGAAGTGACGACCCTTGCTTGCTCGGCTGGATTATTCCCATTGCCACTCCCATCCCACCCCATCCCTCCTCACCAATTATCCCACTCATCCTTCTCCTTCTCCCCCTCCTTCTTCCCCCCTCCCCCTCCCACCGCCCCCTCCCTCACCGGCTCAAACGCCCCACTCCCCCCTCCCCCTCCCCCTCCACCCCCACCCGTCCTCATCGCACTAGTCCCCAGCCCCCTCTCCTCAGGTGCCTTCCCAAACGAGTCCCAGAAATCCCGCTTCGACTCATCCAGCGGCGCCGGCCCGCCCCTCCCGCGCGGCTCCCCCTCCACAAACCGGCTGAACCCCTCGTTCAGCGTCCGACTCGCGCCCTGCGCGCCCGTCTGCGCCGTCTTCGCCAGCTGCGCGGCCGTGAGGCGCGCCTGCGTCGCGATGTCGGCTTCGGCGATCTATAACACATAATATCAGCATCGTCATCTCTCTCTCTGTGTCTCACAGCACAGCACACCAACGCAACGGGTCCGAGCACCACATACCCTCTGCGCAGCAGGCGCGATATACCCCTCATTGACCTGCCTGGCCGTCTTCCCCACCACGCCGCCGAACCACCCAAACCCCCTCGTCAGCGCCGCGACGGGATCGCGCTGCAGCTCCTCCAGCCCCGGCGGGCCCTCGCGCCGCGGCGGCGCCGGCATCTCGCAGCCGAACCCGGCGTACTTCCCGCCCTGGCTGGGCGGCAGGTCGGCGGGGCGGCTCGCGTTCGCCGACCCCAGCCGCGAGAAGTACCGGTCGTCGACCTTGGCCCTGCCGCCGCCCGACGACGCAGACGGCGCCGGCGACGCGCGGCCCTGCGTCGTTATCGTCGGCGTCGTGGCGCTGCGCGGCGGCGGCCTGAAGGCGTCCATGCGGGCGGCGGGCGGCGCGCTGCGCGTCCCGGGGACGTACTCGGTGCCGTCGACCTTGGCGGTCAGCCTCTCCTTCCACTCGTGGCCGACGGGGCCCTCATAGCGCTCCTTGATGGTGGCGTCGTCCCAGGCGACGCCGGCGGCGACGTTGTCGGGGTGTGCGTCGAAGAAGGCGCGCCAGGGCGCGTTGCCGCCGAGGCGCATGCGCTCGATCTCGGCGGCCTTGAAGGCGTCCATGGTGATGCTGCGCACGAAGGAGATGTGCACGCCGAGCCCGCGGTGCACGCCCGCGCAGGACAGGCAGATGAAGATGCCGAATTTCGGGGAGGCCCATTGCGGGGAGGGCGCGGCGCAGTCGATGCAGCGGTCGTTGGCGTTGGTCTTGGAGATCTCGAGGAGCTGGAGGCGGACTGCGTTAGCGGCATGGTGGGGGATGGGAGGGGAGGGTGACGGGGGAGGACGGACTTTGGAGCGCGTCTCGGGATCTACCTCCCACATCGCTTTACTCGCCATCGTGGGCAGATCAATCGATGTACGTCTTCGTGTCTATGTCTGCGTGGCTACCCTTCGATATCCAAGTTCTGTTGATTCGTCGTCCTTGTCCGTCCCCAGCCAAAACCAAGTGTAAAATCGAATCGAATCCCCTCGCCAAAAAGAACGCAAAACCACAACGCTCGAAGCACCAGATAATATATTTACAACTCCAAAAATCGATGGTGAGAGAGAGTAATGACCCAGTTATGTAAGATGTATGGCAGAGGAAAGTGTCGTCGTCGTCGTGGTTAAGGGGTTTATCGCTTCAATCGCTTCAGGCGCTTCAATCGTGGTGGCCGTGGGGTCCTGTCGCATAATTAGCGCGAGTAGGTTAAACGGATCGCCAGGTCCAGAATACATACATACATGCTAATGACGACGGTTCATTCTCCTTGTTCTCCTTATTCGTTCATGTCTTTCTCAGCCTCAGCCTCAGCCTCGCCACGCAAAACAAAACAAAATCACTGTGGCCATTTAATTTTATCTCATCATTGCGTGCATCTCATATCAATCAGTCAAGCAATCACAATCACAATCACAACATAACTTGTCTTGAGCATCAAAGCAATCAGATTGGTATAATTAGCTCCAATGAATCGATCTAACTTTTCCATTCCCCCCATGTCGCCCCAGACAAGCACATCAGAAGAGAGATCTAGTGTACAGCCCAGAGTGATGCTGAAGAAAAATGGCTAATAAGACAATTGTTCGAGGCAAAAAAAGGAAAATGGTGTCTTGTGTGTAGTGTCGTTTCGAAGGTACGAGCCATAGAGGATAAATGCAGGAAAGTCGCCGCTTCTAAAAGAACCAAGCCTCGTCGAAGCCGCCAGATCTAAAAGTGCCCATCAACAGTCCTCCCAAAAATCCCATCAGGACCCAGTCCTTCTCCCAATAAATCATGAAGAATAGCTAGTGCCCGGTCATTAAAGTGATATCAATGGACCAGTTCCAGCCTTTCATGCCCAGTGCTTCCGCAGTACGCCTGGAGAAGTAACAATGCAGATAAAGCAATGCACATGCCGCAAACGAATGCAGCACTCCCGTCATTACACCCCTTATAATACACCCATCACCGCCTAAGCAGTGGTGGTTTGCTCGCCGGTACCGTTCGTCTGCTCAGCAGCAGCCGCGGCAGCGGGAGCGTTGACATCCTCGTCAGTCTTGTCTGGGCTGTCGATGGCAACCTTGACTGCGATCTCACGACCCTCGATGTCCTTGCCATTCATCTCAGCAACAGCCTTCAATTGCTGCTCCTCGGAGGCGAGGGTGACGAAGCCGAATCCACGACCCTTGCGGGGCTCGTTGCGGGCCTGGAGCTTCTTGACCATGAAGCGTGGAATTGGACGAAGAGCGATCTTGGCGGAGGATGGCTCGTAAGCAGCGAAGAGCTCCTTGAGCTGTAGGAATATGGTCAGTAGTGCACGTGGATGGAAAGATTCAGCGGAAACAAACCTTCTCCTCGCTCAGATCGTATGGAAGGTTGGCAACCATAACCTTGTTCTTGGATGGAATGCCGTCAGCTGGGGGACCGCGCTCGCGACGCTCACGCGGAGCACGAGCTGGCTTCTTCTCGTCCTTTGGAGCCTCGGTGACAGTGTTCGTGATGTCCTGAAGAGGGACGGCCTCCTCGGCTGGGACCTCACCCTCGGGCTAATGGGCAGTCAGTATAAAGAACATCTGTGTTTATTTGGCAGTGGAAACTTACGCGCTCACCAGCACGGCCGGCACGGCCACCACGGCCACGTCCGCGTCCACGGCCACGTCCAGATTGTCTACGACGGGCACCCTCGCCACCGGAAACGCCCTCACCTCCACTCACGGCACCCTCAGTCTTCTCGCCGGCTGGCTCTGGCTTGCGAGCAAGCTGAACCGAGACCTTGCGCTCAAGGATCTCCTTGCCAGAGAGCTCAACAATGGCACGCTCAGCCTCACTGGGTGTGGACAGATCGACGAAAGCGTAACCAACTGGGCGGTCGGTGCGTGGGTTCTTTGGAATGGAGGTAGATTCACTGTTGCGGGAAGGAATGTCAGCAGCTGTTATCAAGACATAGTCGTGCGTGATATCCGCCATTTGGAGATGCTCCAATGACGATGGAAGACATCATCAGGTTGCAAGAGCAGCCATGGCTGTTTATAGGCGTTGAGGCTGGTTGAGTGAAGCGCGCAGGTGGCACCTTCTAGAATAGTAGAATAGGCGGCCACAGCGCCTCAAACAGCTCCAACGAGTCGACAGAGTCGAAAGAGTCGAACCAAAGCAGGGAGCGGATGGATGACTTACACTAGGTATCCCTTGAAGAAATCGGTCAACTCCCCCTCGGTCGTCGCGTATGCGAGGTTCCCGATGTAAAGTCTCCGACCCTCGGCAGCGCTGGCCAGAACGGCGTCATTGTGTGCAGCGCTGGCTGGCTTGTCGGTGTCAGAGATGGTAGTGTTGCCAAGCTTGGCAGTAACGTCGTTGACGGCGTCAGTAACTTTCTCCACGATGGCAGACATGATGATGAATGATCGAGTTGATGGTATTGAAGGAGGATGACTGATTGTAGGATTGATGTATTTGATTGACGACGTTCGCTGAGTTGAAGTATTGACTCTTGAACAAGACGGGGGGGAGGTTGAAAGGGTAGCTTGGAGCCCTAGAAGGAGGGTTTTGGGAGAAAATGGGAGTTGTTTTGATGTGATCTTGATGGATTGATTGTGGTGTTGTTCAGAAGAGAAGGGAGATCAGGAGTTTGGAAGGGGGAAGGGGGATGGGATATTATTCCACCAGGAGGGTCCTAGCTTCCGCCGCTTTCTGGTGTGGACAGTGGAAACTTCGCAGTAGTACGTGCTACGTCTGCTGGAGAGGCGGACTAAGCGAAATCGAGGCAACAGAGACAGTTTGTGGGTAGATGGGTGGCGCTTGCTCGATTACGGTATACGGTAATCTGGCCACTGCCACTGCCACTCTCTGTCCCGTGACTGGGGCAAGCAGTGGAATGCGATGTGTCTGTAAATATATATACATATATATATATAAGATAGATATATAAAATATATAAAATATATAAAAATATTATACAGAATATACAGTATATATACGTAATTATGTAAGTATCTAATACCTATCTGTCACAGTAAGTACAGTAAAATACTTATAAACATATTTATGGTACATACTATACCTGTAGTATTCAAGAGCAGCCTGCACGTGCCCTAAACAACCAGGCTACACAGCGTAGAGAGGAGGGAGGAGGGAGGAGGGAGTAAACAGATTAGAGCAGAGCCTCATCTCCTTCCTCGTATGCAATTTCCGAATATCGATCGCCTCTTTTTTCTTCATGCGAACCGTCAACCATGTTACTGTATGTTACTGTACCATTTTAGAGTAAGAGTACAGTACACGGTGCTCGACGTTTGCCACGGGTCTGCGGATACTACTCCTGACTCCTGACTCCTGCCTCCTGACTTCTGACATATACAGCTCTTGCCTGTTCAAACGCCCCGAAGACCTCTCCATACACGGCTCCTGTTTCGTGCAATGTGGCAACAATCTACCAGACCTCCACCGACACTCCTCTACACCTTTCAGCTTCAGCTGTGCTCGAGTCGTCGACGATACTCCCGCGCCTTCCTTCCACTGTGCTGAATAAGCATAAGCATAAGCATAAGCAAGCTACAGTGGGCAGCTGCCAGCGACAGACGCATAAGCCTGATAGGTCTCATCAACACATCCATCCATACTTCCTTCCACATACATATGTACATACATCAGATCATGGTGTGGGAATGGGAAGGGGAATCGCCCGGTTCCAGTTTCCTGGTCCTCAGTGACTTGACTCCGACGGCCAAGAGGGAGGCGAGATGAGATGAGATGACATGAGATGAGATGCACCGTCATGCGGAGATTGCGATGGCTCTCTACCTACCATTCATTGTAGAGTATGCTTGCTTTGAAGAGAAGAAAACATCAAGGGCCGTCATAACAAATGATCAGCAATCTCAATATATTTCATACATATTTCATACATATTTGCCATTTCAGATGTTGACATGTGTCTAGGGGTTGGAGCTGATATGCACTCGGCAAGGCTGAACGCATATCTGACATGTCTGACTCTTGTCTTGACGCCCGATGATTGCCGGAATATTAACATTCGGCAGCAGCAACTCAAACTCAATACGAGAATATACAAGAATAGGGGTCGTCGCCGCTTGACGCATAACGATCGGTGATTGCCTTGCCAGCCAGCCACTTTCGGCCACCGTGAATGCGAATGAATCCATACGTGCAGAAGATTGAAATTTAAATATATTTTAACATTTAACATTTGTCATTTATCATTTATCTTACGAAAACGATTCATTTATTTAATGTGGTATTTTATTTTATTTAAGCATATTATTAGCTCTGAAAGATATTCTTCGTGATCCCGTGACCTCGGAATCTCAGCATATCAAAATGGCATCTCCATCTGCTTGCGCCTTCCGCGCCCGCCTCCCAAACAATGATGATCCCCCAAACCCAAACCACCGGCCATCGCCATGACAGAAGCGCCAGGAGCGCCAGGAGCGCCAGGAGCGCCCTCATCCTCTTCGGCTCCGAGACGGGCAACAGCGAAGACGCCGCCGAGCTGCTGGGACGGCGAGCCGAGCGTCTGCGCTTCGACGCCAGGGTCGCCTCCATGGACAGCGTCGACATTGTACGTCCGTCACATGTTTGTCTGTTTAAACTCCGCAAAGCAGAGCAAAACATGATATAACCTGCCGTGATATTGACCATCTATCCGTAGAACGAGCTGCTGAGATACACAATCGTCATCTTCGCCGTCTCCACGACCGGCCAGGGCGACCTGCCCCTCAACGCGCGCAAGTTCTGGAAGTCCCTCCTGCGCAGGCGCCTGCCGCCAGATTGCCTAGGTCACGTGCGCTTCACGACCTTTGGCTTCGGAGACAGCTCGTATGTCAAGTGAGTTATGACTGAGATGGAAGGCATTTCTTTTTCTTCCGGTGATTTGCGTATTGACGGGCACGCTGCACAGGTTCAACTGGGCCGCGCGCAAACTCCACAGGCGGCTGGAACAACTTGGAGCACACGAGTTCTATCCAAGAGGCGAGGCGGATGAACAACACGAAGAAGGGTGAGTGAAAACAAAGCAACAACGCAACGCGTCTTTCAACCTTCTCCCTCCTTTCACTTTTCTCGTCTCTAGGCAATAGAGCAACAACACGTCCTTTTAATCTTCCTCCTTTCTGCCTTCTCGTCTTCGCCGCAGTTAGAAGAACGGAGAGCTTCTGATTCTGATACTTATACAGAACTGATGGCGCATTTCTGCCCTGGTCTCTCGATCTGAAGAAGTGGCTACTGGAGAACTACCCCCTTCCTGAGGGTGTACAACCCATTCCAGACGAGGAGATCCTGCCACCAAAGGTTGTTCTTCGACTCGACGAGTCGCATATCACCTCTACACCTCCATTACCAGATACCGCACTGGCACCGTCAACACAAGAACAACCACCAGCAATGGACACCCCTCTCACCGATGCCTGCCTGCAGGAACCCTACAATCCCTCCGACCTCCTCACCGACGAGGTTCTTCCTCCCCCCGACCTCCTCGATATCCCGAACGGCGAGATCGTCACCCTCCGCTCCAACACGCGCCTCACCCCTACCTCCCACTTCCAGGACGTACGCCACCTCGTCCTGCACTCGCGCTCCGAGCTCAAGTACCAACCCGGCGACATCGTGACGATCTACCCGAAGAACTTCCCCGCCGACGTCGACGCCCTCATCACACTCCAGGGCTGGGAATCCGTCGCCGACCTCCCCCTAACAATCGTCGACAATCCCGCACACTCCAACTCCACCTCCCCCACCTTCCTCCCCTCGCTCCTCGACCTCCCGCTCCCCACCCCCTCCCCCCCGACCCTCCGCCGCCTCCTCCTCCACAGCCTCGACATCACCGCCATCCCGCGCCGACACTTCTTCACCCTCTCGGCGCACTTCTGCGACTCCCCCACGCACCGCGAGCGCCTCCTCGAGTTCGCCAACCCCGCCCACACCGACGAGTTCTTCGACTACACCACGCGCCCGCGCCGCTCGATCCTCGAGATCCTGCACGACTTCCCCACCATCCGCATCCCCTGGACCGACGCCCTGGCGCTCCTTCCGCGGCTGCGCGGCCGCCAGTTCAGCATCTCCAGCGGCGGCGCGCTCGCGCACCCGCACGCAGAGAAGCAGAAGGAGACGGACATCCACATCACCGTCGCGCTCGTCAAGTACCGCACCGTGCTGCGCAAGGTCCGCCAGGGCGTCTGCAGTCGCTACCTCGCCACGCTGCGCCCGGGCACGCGCCTGGTCATGCGGCTCACGCGCGGCAGCTTCGACAGCGCCGCGCTCCTGCGCCGGCCGCTGCTCCTCGTCGCCCCTGGCACGGGGGTCGCGCCGATGCGCGCGCTCCTGCACCAGCGGGCGGCGCTGCCGGCGGCGCAGCGCGCGCGGGCGGTGCTGCTGTTCGGGGGACGCAGTCGGGCGGCGGATTTCCTGTACGGGGAGGAGTGGGGCCCGATGGGGGTGCAGGTGATGACGGCGTTCTCGCGCGACCAGAGGGAGAAGGTGTATGTGCAGGATGTGATCCGGCGGGAGGGGGCGACGGTGTGGGGGGTGTTGAGGCCGGGGAGGAGGGGGGAGAGTGGGGAGAGGATTGCTGGCGAGGCGGTGGAGGAGGGGGGCGATGGCGCGGTGGTCGTCTGTGGGAGCTCGGGGAAGATGCCTGTTGCGGTGAGGAAGGCGCTGGTGGATGTTTTCCGCGCGGAGGGGGGGATGGGGGAGGAGGAGGCGGAGAGGGTGTTGGAGGGGATGGAGAGGAGGGGGAGGTACGTGCAGGAGACGTGGTAGACGTGGGATGCCGAGGGATCCGGCTGAGGGGAAAGCTGGACAGGCTCTGCTGGATGAGATGATGAGGATGGAAATCAGCCAGGCAGGTCAACATGAGATTACATTAGAGGACACGAGACGAGAATACAAATTCCAGCACCCTCCATCCCCACGATATTTTCCACGTGCCATGTCATTTCAAAGTGTTTTCTTTTTTGGGGAGGAGGAGGAGGAGAGGGGTGTGGTCGTTCTGGATGGTTGGCTTGGTGGAGGAGAGGTGGATATATACTTGCTTTTTTTTTAAAAAAAAATTAGAGATGAGAAGGAGAAGGAGAGGGAGAGGAGATTGGGAAAGAACGAGATCTAAGATCTTTGAAGCAGAAGAAGATGGTTTGTCATATACTGTAATTCTAGCTTCTAAGCCCGTTCTTTGGCTTGTAAAATTAATCTACCAGGCTCCACTACGCGTCTGAAATGGATCTGAGAACCCTCGTGTAGATAGATGATTAACAGCACGGCATCCTGCATGCGCCGACTGGTTTCTGGCATGGGTTCGAGGAGGGGAAGGAGTCTCAGACGACCAGTGAGCAGACAGGTGCTCGTTGAACTACTCCCAGTTCTTCAGTCCTTGGCAGAGAGAAACGGCCAGGACGGCAGCCTCCGAAGCACATCCTCGCTGCCAACCTCTGCAGTGGCGCGTTTGCGATTCGCATTCAGTAACCGGTTTTCGACGTGGATTTGCTGTACCTCTGGAATATTGAGGGATATCGCGGTTTCTCTGCGGCGGTTTCGATCTCAAATGCGAACGGGACGATGGATCAGTATCGTCTAGGGCGGTTATACCGAAGGGACAGCTCGGTCGGGTATTTGATTATACCATGGATGGTTCCGTCGCCTCCTAGCTCTAGCATTAGCCTCAGAAGCATCATAAGCTAACTTGTGATTTAGCATCAAGATTTAAAGAAAGTCAATTCCTTACTTTGTGAGGGTTTGGACCAAAGGTCCCATTGGCACACGCAAATTTTTGAGCATACTGATGAAGCATTCCCTAGAGTACCAGTCGTTAGATAAGTTTTTATGGAACTAGACTTGAGAAATATACCTCGCACCAAAAGTGTGCTTTTCCTTTAAACGCCTCTTGCAAGGTAACTATCTTTCCATCCATTATAGTGAGCGGCTGGTGACCGTCGAGTTTCCCATCCTCATATAGCTTAATGACAGCTTTGATGTTCGTATGTTGCTCTTCAGGCTGGTAATTAGGATCATTTGGGTCAAGAAAGCTCTGGAGCTGTTCGATGCGCTTTTGAACGTCAAAGACTAGAGGGATAGGGATCGCAGGAGAAAATTCGATGTTGCTTGCCATCGTGGTAAGGATTTCTATGTGTGGTGCGTGTGCGTGGTTTGGGTGTATCGAGGTTGTTTGTGGTGATGAGTGAAGGGCAGGTGGGGTGAGGTGAGTGGAAGGTGGGGTGCTACGCTAAGTACAAAACAGAGGTTACTTTTATATACTAGTAGGGAAGTTAAGTCATGAATTGTTTTAGTGTTCTACACTTAGACTTCCGTCTAAGGGTGGGCAATTGCAAAGTAGCTGCCTGACTAAGGGTGGAACACTAAAACAATTGAATTAATTTCCCTACTAGTATATAAAAGTAAGTTAAGTAACCTCTGTTATGAACTTGAGCTTACTTCGGATCTACGCATTGATGCACACGTATGAAGTTTGTGACGTCCCATACCCATCACCACCCGACACCCTGACAATCACTTGACGGCTTTTACCTCTCGCCGCAGCGACCGCAGCGTGAACCCTCACAGCTGAGCTTGACGCGCCTGCTGTCACGCATAATGGCATAGAACCCACAAGAGCATTCGTCTAACGTTGAAAAGGTAAGCCGTAGGGGAGTTGTGGCGACGGGTGCTGAGGTTTTGGAGATACAATTTGAGATGGGGACAGTGGACGGCCCTTAGGAACATCGATACTGCTTTGGCGTGGAATGTAGACGACGCGTGGAATGTAGACGATGCTCACATTGTTGCCAATCTTGGGCTCGGTAGGTGGAGGGCTCGGCGGGAGGTATCCAGACGTGATACCGATGCGGGCCAGGCTGGAGGGCAAGAGAAAATGCGTCTCCCAAACTGTAGAACTCTCATCCTTGGCAAGAGGATAATATGCGGAGTACCCATCCCATGATCCACGCTGCTGGACAGCACCAGCAGCCCCAAACCCAGGTAGAGTAAAAAGCAGTTGAACGGAGGCCATCTTGGTCGGGCGATTGTGCCAAGATGCAGCGACTTTTGAACAACTTTGTCGACAAAAAAAAGGGGGGGGGAGGGGGGAGGGGAGAGAGGGGGAACGAGGCTGATGGGCGACAGTCATTGTAGAGCCTGGCCCCCTGTACACTCTCTCGACCACCATGCACGCCCTATGCGCCACCAACCTCAGGTGAAGAATGTCTAGTAAGGACGATCTAAGCCATGCCAAATCTAGAGCAGCTTCGAGGAGAGAGATTAATTGGAAAGCTAAGAGAAGAACAAGGGATGTGATGATTCACCCTTACGGTGTTGTGCATCACTATGCATTGGATATGATACGCATAAACCCCACAGTTCTTCTGTATACCGTCCATCAGAAACACGTGCGGCCATTTACCAGTCTAACCGTGGTCAAGTTTCAATGTGGGCGGTATTCCTCCAACCTTCTCATCTCAACGCATCTTCTCCTCTCTCAACGTAGGTCCAAATATCAACACGACCACAGACTCGATCCTGCAACGCGCGAACATTCGGAGTTATTGCTGGGTTGAAAGCTCTATATTCTCTCGAGCGTGCTTGTTTTTTCTTTTTTTCTTTCGCGACCGATCGAATTGATCAGAATGGTAGGGAGCATCGTATGCTCTGCTACTTCGTCGAGTGACTCAGGCCTTGTTCGTTTGGAGGTCGCAAGAAGTAGACTAGCGTCATGGCTTCTCCTAAATAAGAATTACTCTAAGATGGCTGGTATTAGTCTGGGCCGCGCACAAGGAAGTAGATATGGGCCTTACCATCGTTATGTGATTTCGTGGGGTTGCCTTCTCGTCAGGCGGAGCATGTCGTCTCTGGAATGCCTCTCGCTTTATTTATCGCATACCGTCATACTGATTTCTGGGATCCAAAATAGCTCGCGGCCTCATCTCGTCGATGGAAGGGGTAGGGGCGATGAGGCAGTCGTGGAATCATCATTCTGGTGTGAGCGGTGGGCCTTGGAAAAGAGGGGTTTTCACGTTCCGTCATGCTGTCCAACAGCAAAGCACTTGAGCCCTGTGAATCATCCAGGTTATAATGTTTTTTCCCTCTATTCATAGACAGGACATCGGAGCGAAATCGCTCGGTCAAGCTACGTGACGGCCTGCGACGCTTACCTGGACAAAACCGCACCCTGCAGACAGTGTGCGACAGCAATGCATTGATTTTTCCGTGTCGTGCAGCCTCACATACCATTGCAGTTACTGCTATCCATTATCAAGCAAGCGCAAAGACTTCCATTCAGCCCCACCATCTTCGCAGAGGCCTTAACCGGTTCTACGCCATGGGACCAAGCAAGCAAGTCAACCGGAGAACCAACAAGAAGGATCTTGGGAAAAGGATTGACGGCGTGGCGAAGCAGGGCTTGGAGAGTCATAACCAGCAGGTGCTGTGGGAGGCATGTACTACCAGATACCTCGTCACCTGGAATTTGGCTGACTACAACGCAGTACTATTTGGATCCTGAAACAAAGGGCACAGTGACTACAACAAAGGATCTGTGGTCAGGAGATCAAGAATGGACTTGGATGGATCTGCCTCAGATTTCAGATTTCAGCGAAGGTACCATGGCTCGTATTTCTGTGTGGAGAGAAGTTTACATTCGAGGACCAAGTCGAGATCAAGAAAAGCCTCGAGATGTATGATTGTCCTACAGGGTGCTCAAAAATCTATCTTTTCAAGAAGTCGAGGGTGCTAGTCATATATAAATGAATTCTAACAGGCAGCATTATGGCATGCAATGTTTGAAGGCTTATATTTGTGGAATGAAATAATCTATCTCCGTCTCAGTCCAAGCCCAGCCATCATCTTCCATGAATTCTGAATTTGATCCTGTCGACGTAGAGGTCGCGCCTATTGCACATGTCAGTAAGCGCAATGATCAAAGCAAGACGTTTGCAACTAACCAGGTATTGGCTTATTGGCTTTAGTGGTAAAGTGGCACCAAAATGCGGCGATGTATCGCTGAGGGCAAGGGAATGTTGCTATTGTTGAAGGGCTCTTAGACTTATCGTAGTCCTTAATCCACGCCGGAACATAGGAATTGATATCTTCTTTTCAAGATGCAGTAATGCTCTTCCATACGTACTTCAAGCCACAAAGGAGCCACAAAGGAGTCAACATTAAGGCCGCTTATTGGTCGGTCAAGGTGATGCTCCAACTTGAGCGCTGGTCACGGCCCGAACCTTTCAAACGTGGCATGGCACGAACCAGCACCCAGGAACCCAGATTTGCGCAAGGCTTCCTCATCTCTCCCCCTACGGTTTACTCTAAATTCGTTCGTCCACATACATTACTGATGTCTTCCCCTCAACAAATCCTTGCTCAGGCAAGAAAAGATCAGATTAAACTTGCCGGCTGTGGTCTCTTTGCGCAAGTTTTTTGGGTAGTCGATACCGAGATAGCTCTCAAGAAATACGACGAACCTGGAGAAGCCTCTGCTATTGAAAAGCAGATCTATGAGCGACTCGGCATCCACCCTTTTATTCTGCAATGTTATGGAGAGGGAGAGTCAATAGTTGGCAAAGGTCTAGTACTACAATACCTGCATGCGGGAACCCTAGCAGATAATCTGGAGCTGGACAAGTTTCCTATTGAAAGGAAACAGTAAGTAGTCCAAATAACGACTTGTCTTGATCGGATGTGTGTTAACTAAAGAATATTTAGGTGGCTGATGCAAGCCGTCGAGGCCGTAAGATACATTCATTCGAAGGGAGTTCTCCACTGCGACATTAGCATTCACAACTTTCTCGTCCAAAATAATGGCTCAATTATGTTAGCAGACTTTTGTGGATCAGTTCTTGACAATTCAAAACCTATTGCCGCTCCTGGGACTCGATACTCAAGACCGGTTTTGCCAACAGATCGATTCTGGGATGCAACTGAGAAAGACGATATATTTGCGCTCGGTACTGTTTTGTACGAGATCAGTGTTGGACATCGACTGTATGCTGAGAAGAGTGACCGTGAGGTCCGTCAACTCTTCCAGAAACGAGAGTTTCCAGATATAACCGGTCTCGCTGGAAACTTACATATTGTGGTCGAGAAGTGTTGGCAAGATCAGTACGACAGTGCTGAGGAAATCAAATTTGATCTAGGTTCGAAATATCTCTTTGCATTACAGTTCCTCCTTTATCCAAGCGCTAATATAGCTAATGATCATCTTTGCAGATTCCGAGCCTTTAAACCATCATTCTACCCGTCGATCGTCACTCGAATATTTTGGATTGTCGCTGGGGTGCTGGTGGTTCTGATTGCAATTAGATTGAAGAGCGCTAGTCTCTCTAACACGGTGGTTCGTTAAGTGAAGAGCGTCCGATACATCCACCACCAAGAGTTTGAAGCTGGATAGCGCTTTATTGGTGCCCGCGTTTTCTATTTGAGTACAACCATCTCCCAGGACTCTTCCGGTAACTCTAACGCACTGGAAACCTCGTGGAGTCTCCAAACTTTGTCCAGCTTCACGAATATTTCTTCTCTTTTGTGATTTCCTAGATTAGACAGTCGTACAAGTGTGTACGACATGTAATCAAACTCCGAATGCAATGCAGCGAGAGAACCGTTTCTCAAGTATTGACGTCCCAAGTAAAGTGCGGTAACCTGGCGCTTGACATCGCAGACAGGCAGAATGCTCATAGCATGACTCTTGCCGTAAGGGGCATTGCGGAACTCTTTCGGATGGTGAAGCGCGAAAAGGAACTCCATCTGCAAATCCTCGCCTTCTCAGTCTCGCACGACCACCGGACGGTAAGAATCTACGGTCATTATCCTTTGATTGACGGAGACAAGACCGAATTCTACCGCCACCCGATCCACGACATCAGCTTCGCGCTTGGCAAGGAGAAACGGGCGGCATACATGTTCACCGAAAATGTCTACGATATTTGGATGCCCACTCAACTCGAGAGAATCCGTTCGGCTATCGATGCGTTGTCGCCCAGTTTGGAGCAATCTGAGCCAGGGGAATCAGGACTTTCACAGGGGTTGGAAAGCCACAATCGCGCTGATCAATCAAGTGATGATGCCGCATCTTTACTAGAGGAAGGGGGGTCAAGCCATAGTGATTCGCCAAACGTTACCCCAGATACTTCGCTATCTCAGAGAGCTTTCAAAATGCCCAAGAAAAGGGTTGGGAATCACGTCAGTGAATGGCTTAACTGGTCACAAGTCAATTTGACGCAAGGGGTTTTGAGAAAGCTATACGGTACAATTAAACCATCGAAACAAGTCACGTGTCGAGATCGACCTTGTCGTTCTGTTGTAGTTCTCTTCCTAATGTCTTCCAATTCTGTACTGCTCTCACTTTGAACGTCACTTCCCTCGCCGGTCCCTGCTTTGAGTATCTAAGTTCCGCCACGGACCCATCCCCCAACTCCATCCTCGCACCCAGTTCAAATTTGTGGGTTTATTTTAGACGTAACCAAAACTCCACACAGCACGATGTGAGCCAAGGAGCCACCTTCTCAATTATCACTTCCGGCCTGACTTTACTGTTTGATGAGTGGCGACACAGCTGAGCACTACTGCAGCCATCTTCGGGATATCTTCCCGTTTGAGCAGAATACCGTCATGCTCAGTGGGGAGACGAGCTAATCGCCAGCATAATCATCTATCTCAATCTGCCTTCTTGCGGACCAATTAGCCAACTCAGATGGGTCAGCCAAGAATAGCAGGATGGCCAGGGGCACATTAGTGGCCAACGTTTGCGGCTGGTATGCCGGGTGACTGAGAGGGTCCGTCCCTGTCTCCACCAAGGCGCTGAAAGTTTCATACAGGCAAGACAAAAATCCCCACCTCTGTTGGGCGTCTACCGGCCGATCCGCCTCCCCTTTATTCGTGAAGCTTCTGCTGATACAATCCTGGCTTGCTAGGGTTTACATGAATCTCCCAGTGCCACTGGAAACTGGTGCGACTCCTCCCTGGCACGGCACCACCGCTACATTATCAGCAGGCTTGCCAGCGGCCATCTCCCATTTTGTCAATCCAGCCGATACGATTGTCCCTCTCCTGCCTCAATCTGCGTGAACCAAACCGACCGTCAGAGCACCTTGACCCCTCGCCTTCTACAGGCAGGACAACAACGAGGAGGAAGAAACACGCAGGTAAAGTATGGTATTAAGAGATCCAAAGCAAAGAGAAGTAAATCAAGTGCTGCTGAAATCTATATTATATGAAATCGCCTCAGAACATTAAAGAGACGTTGTAGAAAAATGAGGCTGAGCCGCTTAACCTTAACAAGTATCACGTGTATATATAAGCGAATGCAGATCCAAAAATGGTTCCGGAGGGATCCTTGTCGGAGCCAAAAAGGACCTGCCCCTAGAGACAAGACGAGGAAAGTGTAACCGGGCCTCAAAGGAGCCAAAACGAGCCCCTGCGGATACTAAAATGGCTCTTTAATGCATGCTCAGGCTTACTTACCGCGTGCTCAGGCGGTGCTCAGGAATGCTCACCTCCGGCTTAAGCTTGCTCACCCATAGCTCAGGCTAAAGCAGCAGCAGCTCAGGTCCAGAGACGGAAATGGAAAATGTCATGAGAACATTCCCATACTGAACTACCTGTTTTATACCTATTTACTACCGCCTTATAAGTACTAAAACTAGTACTCTCTAGGTTCCATCTTTTAAGGAGGTTTTAATTTAAATTTCTCTATCTATAATTAAATAATCACTTTTAGAAGCCTATTCTTAATCTAGACCTTAACTTTAAAGCTTCTCCTCTTCCCCTTCTTATCCTTATAGAACTCCTTATGCTCTTAATTCTTTATTAATGACTTTTCTTACTTATTAGAAAGAGCCTTATTATGTCATCCTTAAGTTGTGATACGTCTTTATAATCATGCTTAAAACTTCTAACAAGGGACTTTAAATACAATATCCATAGCAGCTTATACGCCATTCCCTCCCCCATTCCCCTAATTCCCCATGCACGCTCATCCCCTCACAGCCCCCCACCCAACCCCACTCCCCCGTCCCATCCATGCACCACCTCCATCAACTCCCGCACCGTCTCCCTCCTCCCCTCCTCACACACGGCCTCGTCCAACAAGCCCCCCTCCCTCCCCTCACCTCTCCCTCCCGCGGCCTTGACAATCCGCCACGCACGCCGGAACTCCTCCCGGATCGCCACGATCCCATTATGCGTCACCGTGCGCGCCACGTTGTGGTCCGTCTCGAAGGGGTCCTCCAGCGCGAACAGGTACCGGTGCCGGATCTCCTTGACTTCTTCTCTATGCGCGGGCTGCTTCTTGTGGGGTCCTGGCATCTGCGGAGGTTTTGCGTCGCCTGTGAGAGTCGCAGCTGCCGAGGCCGGCGGGGAAGCTGCTACTATCCCAGGTCCAGGCACGACAGCAGGCGCCGCGTTCACAGGCGTCGGCGCAGCCTCGTGCGTCGTCTCCACCACCGTCCGCGCGCCCACCCACCCCTTCTCCTGCTTCGTCAGCAGTCCGCCCTGCGTCCGCAGACTGAGCACCTCGCGGCCCCAGTCGAAACCCCGCCCCCTGCCACTGCTCATCGGCCCATTCTGCGCGTAGTACTCGAAGAAGCCCCGCAAGAGGGCGCCTACGGACTCTTGATTATGGTTCAGCATCCCCCGCCGGCTCAGGTCCGCGATCTCCCGCTCGTTGCGCCAGAACCGCACGTCGCGCCCCGAGCACGTTGTCTGGGCGGCGATCTCGTCGGGCGGGAGATAGCCGGGGGGCTCGCGCAAGAGGTGTTGGAGGTTGGGGCAGACGAAGGGATGCACGATGTTGACGAGGTAGTGCAGCACCATGAGCACGTATCCGTAGCTCGACAGCGTGCCGCGATACGGCGTATTGATGCCGCGCCGTTTCGCCCAGTATTTCACGAACAAAACGAGCGGCTTGACGCGGGGATCGGTGAGCGAGTAACAACGGAGCAGCAGCGTGTTGTGCAGGGCCAGCGAGGCCGCGAAGTTAATGTCGCATTGGATACCGACGGCTGTTTTGGGGAACTCGAGATGGTCGTGGTACCGGTCGCGAGGCTTGGATGCGGTGGTGGGATCGGGGAGCGAGGCAATCTTGCGCAGGAGGGGGTGTAGTTCGGGAGTGACTGGTAGGATAGACGTAGAGGGACTGAAGATAGTGGATGCGGAGCGCAGCAGGGTGATGTAGGCTTCGATGTCCGGACGGTCGCTGGCGGAGTAGAGGTTCTTGGTGAGGGCTTTTTCAAAGTCGTGCGCAAGTTCGAGGATCCGTTGGTGGAGCGCGACGGTTTGCAGGGTGAGTAATTGATTTTGAGAGCGGAAGACTTGGAGAGTTTTGCGGATTTTGGAGTCTTTGATGCCGTTGATGTAATGGGTGGTTATGATGGCTAGAGTGGTATTGTCGATAGTTGGGTTATCTTCACCCCCGAGGTCTTGGAGAAGCTTCGCTGTTCGTGCATAATACTGTGCGGCTGTCTCGTGATCGCTATGTTGAAGGAAGGGAAGCTGTAGAGAAGGGATTTTCTTCAATCTTTCCAGTGATTGATGTAGCCTCCTGTTATAAAGACTCGATTCCGTGGATGTGCAGTTCAGTAATGTCCTCCATTGCTCAATTTGCTCGCTGCACGCAGCATCAAGTAACTCGTTCTTCTCTGGCAATGGCCTATCTTCCCACACCATGGCCAGGCGCTCTCCTTCAATCTGGTTGAAGACCCCACTTAGGGACTTTGCTGTCGCAGGGTTTCCACTTCGCTCGAAGACCATGGATTTGTATGTCAGTAGCCTATCTTTCAACTCTACACTTTCGAGTCCGTTGATAAATGCTTCGCAGACATCCGCAAGAACTTTCATCTCGTCCACTGTTGGATAATTCGAATATGCTGCTCCCACGTCCCTGCCACCCAGTTGATGTAATAATCGTTTTGCAGAACCGTAATAATCGCCAAGTGAAAGATTCTTCTTTTGTCGAAAAGATGCAAGAGTCTCTTTATATACTTCTTCGGGTGATTTGTTAGGTTCAACCGCGGCTGATTTGATGCTCTTCTCGATAATGGTGGTACTGGCAGCCACGATCTCAGGTGGTGTCTCAACTTTCTCAACAGGACCAAGTGAAAGATTCTTTTCTTGACGAAAAGTCACAAGCTTCTCTTTATACACTTCCTTGGGAGACTCTGTAGGTTCAACCACGGTTGATTTGATGTTCTCCTCCACAACAGAGTTATTGACTTCCACGATCTCAGGAGGTGATTCAGCTCTCTCAACAGCATCAAGCTCATCGTCAACAACCTCATCTTCATCCGGATTCTCTACATCAAATCCATTTTCCCATTTCAATCGTTCTTGGAGTAGATCAGCTCTCAGCCTTTCGGTTGGTCTCTGACAAAGCTTGATGATGGGTACTCGTGTTCTCGTCAATAGCCTCGCTCCATACCCCATGTCCAATAGTGTCTTTTCCAGAATTCGTGGTATAGAAGATTCAGATGACTCGGGTGGTATCTTAGATTGCGGACTTAACAATGCCAAATCCATGTCAGATGCCTTCGTTGCGAATCCTGACGCCATACTTCCAAAACATCTAAGTTGTACTGATTGTGGAGCGAACTTTGCATTTCCTACAGCTTCTTGCTCGTACCTGGCAATCGATTCTCTGCATGCTTGCTCAACATTCGCTCTGAAGGCTTCTTTCGCAGCGATTTCGGCGTCTTCAACACCCACGCGAGGAACAACTGCTTGCACGAGGCTTTCTAAAAATGAACTCTGAGAGGCAATCAGCTCTGGAGTCATGCCGTAAGGAGTAGAACGTCCAGTTCCACCATACGCTCCTGGCTGAAATAATTGTCGACTCTGAGGTGGCGGCCTTTGTTGGAATTGTTGGCCATTTATAAATGGTTGCTGCCCTGGTTGCCATTGATGAGGCGGTGGACCTTGATTATATCCTGGCGGTGGACCAGACAACTGACCGCTGAATCCTGGTGGAGGTCTGACTTGCACATCATGTGGACTTGGCTGATAGAACGAGGGTCCACTCGGAGGTTGGACCATCATCTGCTGTGAATGAGGTTGTTGATACATACGTTGCTCTTGCTGTTGCCAAGGGCGACCATTATTTTGTGGTTGGCCATCGGTAGCATGTGCGAATCTCTGATTAGGAGAATATCCAGTAGCTGCACGGGGCGCAGAGACTGAAGATTTCTCATCAATCGGGATCACCAGTTCGGCAGCGAGCTGACGACGTTGATGCTGATTGGGCCGTTTATGAGTGTTTTGAGGTGATTTTCCTGAACTTTGTGATTGCTGACCTGCCCTCACAGGTTCTGCTTCAGCCTGAATTGACTGTCTACGAATGTACTCTTGTTGATGCGCTAATGAAGCTCCTCTCATATGAGGAGGAAGTGTGGGAATGAATGTTGTGTCAGCCGACTGATTCTGACGTTGAGTGCCTCGTCTTGAGTGTGGAGGCAATGCTTGATCAGGAAAAGAGGACTGTGCCTGGGCTTGAAATGAAGGCCCTTGAGAATTGCTCAAAATAAGACCTCGTAGTCTGTCCTCTAGGTTGATACCAGCACCGGCTGGCCGCTGGTCTTGCGGATTGAAAGACATCTCTCCAAAGAGATGGTCGACAAAGACGGGTTCCTCACAACTCGACTTCTTTCAGTCTTCTGATTGCTTCTCTTGCCCGATCTTCTGTCAGATCCAACTGCTGACGATAGGACTCAGAGAATGAGCTGCCTAGAAAGTCAAGAAATTGACGGAATCCTTTGTAGCTTCCCGAGACTGTTTTGAAATGTGTCTGAACCTTACGAAGACATAAAGAAACGTCGATGACAACCTTGGGAGAAGCCCCTAGCTTCGAGAGATGTTGGATGGATGATAGAACAGAATTCCGATCCCCAAAGGAGAATCCTCAGTATTCCGAGGTGGAGGTGGAGGTGGCAGCGTTTCTCTCAGCCTCACAGACTGATTGAGAGGGGCCCACGTGATAAGATGAGAGTATGGAGGTTTGAGTTTCTGAATGAGATCACACCTGCCATTCCTCCGATATGGAAACAAATAGTATGGAAATGTCTTCGTAGAAAGCAGTGCGGATGGTGATTGTCGTCTTTGCTTCTCTGAGTTCCTCAGGATACACGTCTAACCAAATCGCAGGCAATCAATTGCCACAGCCCATGAACGACGAGATAGCTCAAGACCGGCTTGATATTTGAAAAGGAGGGAGAGAAGCACATGCACTCAAATTATATTATAATTATTGAGGCTCATTGACTTGGTGCGTGTAAGATAGGTAAGCATCTCATCGAGATGTTAGATGCTTCATCTGTAAGGCTCTCTCAAGAGGGTGGCGGATGGCATTTGCAAGGTTTCCACGATATCACGCTAACAATCGCTACGCTAATAGTCGCTAATAGTCGCTAACAGCCGCAAGAGAGATCCGCGCTAAAACAGCCGTGGCAAGCATCCGCGTCTAAGCTCAGCCGCCTACCATCCCAGGATCCGATCCGCTCGCTAGGTTACATAAGTAGAAGTAAGGCATGGAGCATCGCAGCAAGGCAGACACATTATTCATTGCAACATCGACACAGTCGAGAGAGATATTACTCCACCATTATTCACCCTACTGTGCCCTACTGTGTCCTACCGTCTCTCCTTGAAAGACACGACAAAAAACTCATCCAGAACAATCGACTGCTCACGACAAAGAAGCATTCATCCCCGCACCTCGGCCGCTTTGTACAGTTGCGCGACCTCAACGACACCGCCATCCGTCTGTGAAGGCGCGAATTCTACAACACGGCACATCACACATCTCATATCACACCTGGTGAACTCGTCACAGGCTCTTATAACACTCTCTCTTCTGACGGTCGCATAAAGAACCTCGCCACCTTACTGTTGCGCTTTTTTCCTACCTTCGATTGCAGCGTCTGAATACCTTCCACTGAACTTGTGGAGCCTGTGTGGCAATCGTCATCATGAGCGCTTCTCCAGCCGGCATCACTGCGAATGCAACTCCTACACCCAACCCAACAGGGCAACAGCCAAAGATCATGCGAAGACCAAAGGCAGACCCTTTTGCGACTCACAAGAAGCCTATCATACGGCCTGCAGCTGCACCGAGGTCCAGAGCACCACAGCAGCATGGGCTGACACCCTTGAACAGGCCTGTCGGACAACCACAACCTATCCAGCGCCTGAATCAGCCAGGACGTCCTGGCGGCCCTCCTACACCGACAACCATCAATGCAGGGCCTCAGCTTGTCTTCAGTCAGAAGGCCGAACCAGGCACATATCAGGACTTTCCGCTAACGACGACAAAGAGAGCGCTTCGGGAAGGTCTGCGATACCACATTGCGCGATTTGCCTCCAAAAAGATCATCGATCCGACAAATCAGGATGATTTCATTAGGCCAGTTTCGCTGCATCGCCGCGATCCAAGACAACCGCCAGCTGGGAAGACTGTAAAGGACGAGGATGTCGTGATGGCAGAGCCGCTGGATGACAAGGAACGAGAGAAGCAAGAGATTGCCCGAGCCGCTAGAGAGGCACAGAGAGCTGCAGATTTGGCACAGATTGCTCCATCAGGCAACAACGCTTCCGCATTAGCAGCGAAAAAGGTGCAGTCTTTCAAGAACGAGAAGACGACTCAGGTTCACAGGACAGCCCAGACGGAAGAGGAGATGAAGGAGTCGGATCTACGCTATGAAGAGGCTCTGCCGTGGCATCTTGAGGATGCTGAGAACAAACATACTTGGGTTGGGAATTACGAAGCGGCCTTATCAGACACACATGTACTCTTTGTCGTGGATGGGAATTACTTCCGAATGGTGCCGATCGAAAAGTGGTATAAATTTACACCAAAGAACCAGTTCAAGACGTTGACGATCGAAGAAGCTGAAGCAGAAATGAGCAAGAAATCGAAAACATCCAGATGGGCGATGCATAGTGATCAGCAGAACCAAGAAGCTGCAGAGAGGCAGCGTGGTATCCAAGCGATGGCCGGTCTATATTCGAAGGTGAAGGGCGAAAGACCCATGCCCAAGAGTGATGCCAGAGATCATGACGATCTTGATATCACTGATGATTTGTTTCAGGACGATGATGAGCAGGTCACGGCGGAACCAGAGATCGATGAGGATTCGAAGTATACAGCAGAAAGGATCAAGCGTGAGCAACTAGGAGCAAATGTATTTGGATCCGCAGATGAGCATGAAGTCGACAATGAACTCAAAGAGGAACAAAAAGAAAAGGAGATGACGAAGCGTTTGGGGAAGAGTTTGAGAAAGTCACTCAAGAAGCGTGAAAAGAACTACTCGTACGAGAGCGACTCATCAAACCCTTATTCCACCTCTGTAAGTTATTCTTCATGTTCTCTATATATATAACTCCTAGCTAATATCCTACAGAGCGAGAGCGAGGCCACTGATGATGAGAAACAAGCGGAAGAAGATCGGAAGAAGGACGAAGAAGCCAAGCTGAAAGAAAAGGCGAAGCTTATCCCATCCAAGCTCCCATCTGGCGCTTCCACAAAGGGTACAAGCACACCCATTGGACGTCCAAAGAGCACCGATCCCCTCAGGAAATATCTCAAACGTCCAGGTTCTCCTAATCTCTCAGCATCAGAAACTAGCGGCAACGAGTCTACCCGCAAGAAGCACAAGAAAAAGCATCTCCCGTCAGCTTCCCAACCCACAGGTACTTCTACCCCTCGTGGGATGTCTCCACAGCCATCTTCATCCGCACCAGCAGGTGTGCTGAGTGCGCATAAGTCTTCCATTGTGAAGCTGCATGTCAACTCATCAAAGCTGTCCGATCTCCAATCCAGCGCTCCTAACCCTGCGATGAGCGAGGGTGAAGCTACAGCTGGCGAGATGTCTGATGGTGCGGGTGGCAAGAAGAAGACTGGCATCAAGCTTCGTCTTGGGGGGAGTGCTTCGCCTTCTCGTGCTGGCAGTCCTATGGCTGGTAGCCGTGCTGGGAGCCCTACTGCTCCTGCTCAGGCACAGGGTATGTTCCCCTTCTCTTACAAATTTCCTTTCAATTTTCCCTTCATCTCAATCTCTTCCAATGCTTTCCGTAAGCAGGATGTCCAAATGTGTGACTAACAACTTGCAGGCACAGTCCCAGGTAGACCAATTACCGCTGAGGAGGTTACTGCCGCTCTTCCAGCTGAGGGCATTGCCATCAGTACTCTGCTCAAACATTTCTCAGGCAGAATCAAGGGAAATGGAAAGGATAAGGAGGATAGAGAAAAGTTCATCAAATTGGTCAAAGAGAACTCGGTGTACAGCCAGGAGGATAAACTGTTGCGACCAAAAAGGGCGTAAACTGTCGAGGAGATCGGTTTCCATAAAATACGAAGGAAGTGTGGAAATGGCACTGTTCAAAATAGTGATTGATGGGCGGACAGCGATAATTTTCATCTCTGGAGGTTGCTCTTGAGGGCAGAGAAGGAAAGGGTTCTACATAGCAGTTCTGCCAGGGTATAACTGGCGTAGATCGTCCTCTGCCAGGCCTTAATTTCAGAATACTTTCAGAATAATAAGAAGAATAAGAAGAAGAAAACATCTTGCTTGTAATATTGCAATGTATGTATGCACTTCGACCTCAACTTACTATGGCGGATCCATGTCACGTGATACGCATGATACTCACATATATGCCAAGACATTTGCCTCCCTGTCAAACATCCACTCAACTCCAGCCTTGCTTAACATCACAAAAACATCCAGCCTTACCACAAACAACACCAATATATTCCACAACCCAAACACAATGTCGTCTCTCTCCTCCTACCTCGCATCCAAATACCTCACAGCCGATCCCGCCCCTCCCACCTCAAAAAAGCGCAAGCGCAAGACCCGCGAACCCGCCGATGGCCTCATAATCGCTGACGACGACGCCTCCTGGGACCCCGTCACCAGACCCAGCCACGACGACGACGGGCCGCTGATCGCCAGCGGGAGCACGGCCGAGTTCCGCAAGGCGAAGAAGAGCGCGTGGAAGACGGTCGGCGAGGCGGCGCCCACGAACACGCAGCTGGCGAGAGCGAGGGACGATGATGCTCAGGCCGCCGAGGCGATTATCGCGCAAGCGGCGAGGGAGAATGAGGAGGCGGGACGAGTGGATGAGGACCCGAGTATTGTCAAGATGAGCGATGGGGCGCATGCGGGATTGCAGTCTGGGGCCGCGGTCGCGGCGCAGATGGAGAGGGCGGCGAGGGCGGAGCGGGTGAGGTGGGAGGCTGAGGAGAGGGTGCACAGGGCGAAGGGGGGCAAGGAGGAGGAGACGGTGTACCGTGATGCGACGGGGAGGAGGATTGATATTTCTATGAGGAGGGCGGAGGCGAGGAGGGAGGAGGAGGAGAGGAAGGCGAAGGAGAGGAGGGAGAAGGACGAGATGGGCGGGGAGAGGCAGAAGTTGGAGAGGGAGAAGCGGAGGGAGGAGCTGGAGGAGGCGAAGTTTATGCCACTGGCTAGAGGGGTGGAGGATGAGGAAATGAATGCGGAGCTCAAGAGGAGGCAGCGGTGGGATGATCCTGCGATGCAGTTTTTGAGCAGCAAGGAGGATGCTACTGGCGGTGGTGGAGGTGCACAGAGTGGGAAGGAAGTCTATCAAGGTGCGGCACCACCGAATCGATACGGGATTCGGCCGGGGCATGGATGGGATGGCGTGGATAGGAGCAATGGGTGGGAAGGAGAGAGGTTCAGGGCTGAGAATCGCAGGAGAAGGAATAAGGAGTTAGATTTTGCGTGGCAGGAGGATACTTGAGAGGCTTATAAGATTTTGGGACGTGTGAAGGTATGAATATGGGCTGACTGTACGATACGACTCGGCAGAGAAAATTGATTGAGGTGTCTGTTATCTCTCCTACCATGCTAACAATGCTCTCAAGTCCTTCCTCTTCCGTCTGTATTTATGCTGCGAGAGGGGCGTAGGGCAGGTAAAATTAAGTGGCCGCAACGACGACATCCTCTTGGTCGAACAACAAAAGAAAACTACCATGCCGACTACTTCGCCTCATTCGCCCTTCGCCGACTTTGAAGATGTGGCGAAGTAACCACCCGGCCAACCTGGCGTATTTGGCGAGGCTGCGGATTTTCGGGTGGCACTTCAAAAGGACCATGCCATGTGAGTTTACTTCCACCTGCAAATTCACATATCTACTGTAATTTGTATACAAAAGTACTTTAATAAATGGGTCTACTCTGTGATGCAAAGACATGGCTAAAAGAGAATCTATCAAAATCACCTGCTGTTTTAGCCAGCGCCTTCAAAATCAATCCTAACAATCTGATCTGGTCCCTTATATGTGTCGCCCAGCACCGGCTCCATCGAAGGAGTAATAGCTCTGTTTAGGGAGGCGGTGGCACGCACAAAGCCTCAATCCGTCGCGAATCTTGGCTCTGAAAAGTGAGGCTCGAGAAACCGCATGAATGAGCATTCAGCCCGTCAGAATGCCTCTTCGACACCAACGAATCGTTCTTGCGCTCTAACCGCCGTGGCCTGCATGAACACGTCTAACACTTACTTCGCCCCTCCCAATAAATCTTAGGCAGAAATTCACGGAGCTTTCAGTCTTATGATTTCTTTCAACTCATTTTACATTACTTTTGAACTTTGAAGTTACAAGATTAAACTGCATGTCGCAGAAGGGCCATACTAGTCTTCATAATGGATGCGGTTTCTGCGACTGCAAGCGTTATCGCCATTACAAATCTTGCTGCTCAGATTGCGAATGGGATTAAGACCCTGTATCGCTTTTGGGAGAGTATTGAAGACGCTCCACAAGATGTTCGCAATATCATGGACGAACTCAAGCTGCTGGAATGCATTATGCTTGATATCGGAAGTACGCCCATAAATGAACAGCGCAATCCGACACTCGAAGTAGCGATGGCCCGCTGTGCACAACGAGTCAGAGATTTGCAGAACTTAATCTGTGATCTTGAGCCGGCTTTTCTGTAAAAAGTCTCAAGCTCAGGAAGTGGACTGCCGTCAAGGCCCTTTTCTGACAGGATAAGATCGTCAGGTTTTCCACATTTCTAGAAGAGACAAAAAGCTCGCTGATGCTGGCTTTGCAATGTTTGCATAGCCTTTCCATGTGAGCCAAGAGATCAAGCTCCCTAGGAAACGCTATATATCAAGATGAGGCGCGCTGACACAACTTAATCATCAGTCACCAAGCGCATATGCGTTTCGACGAGATAGTTGATGGTCTTGCTACTCTGCGCTTCCAGGATCAAGTATCCTTACAAAACTCCCAAATAGACCATATGGAAGCTACACAAGAGGCAATTCGTAGCTTATTGTCAGCAGTATCAAACCCCATTTACAGAGCAGGAATAGAGCAAACCGTACGTGCTATTCAAACCAAATCCTTGGTCTCAGGGAGTGAAACACATGTGGCCAGCGAGTCGAACAGTACGAAGAAAGAGAGCCCAAAGAAAGGCGCCCAAAGGTTGTATCCAAAGAAGATATGGATAAGTCAGAAGACATGGAGAACGCCTTTCGGCACAATGGCCCTGGCGACCCAAAAATTATCCCAACAGTCAAATCTCTTTGATGGCGAAGATTCCGTATATGAAAAAACCTTCGAATTTCGCCCGTCTCTGTGGTTCTTGGCATCTCGTGTCAGAATTGGGTTACGCACAGTCCTATCCAATGCAGCTCTGGGAGGTGGGATCTACTGGAGAACTTTTAGAGCAGTCCCATATGATGCACTGATCTTCCACTTCTGCCGCCAGGGGAATATTGATAGCGTTCGATTGCTCTTGGAGCGAGGAGAAGCTTTGGTTTGGGACACGGCCCCCAACGGGGAAATGCCGCTTCATGTAAGTATTTCGGACTGGTATTCGGTGGTTTCCTTTCTCTAATGAATATCTAGGCTGCTGCTGGAGCATGCTGGGATAACATCCCGAAATTGTTGCTTCATGCTGGAGCGTCGGTAGAGGAAGTTGATGGTGGAAATTTGTGGGTCATGTCACTGCTCTTTGATACAGCTTTACCTAATGTAGTGGTAGCCGATCGATCACTAGGGCCATCACCAGCACCATATATGGATTCGACCGCCTGGAGGATCAAAACTCCATGAAACCCAGTTTTGAGGAAAGGAGGACCACATATCGCCTTCTCAATGACACGGAAGCCCTTCCACCTAAGGATGTGCTCTATTTTATCTCACTTCTCTATGCCAAGGATCCCTGGCACGGTAATAAAGCTGCTTTTATGGCACTGATATCAGAAGTAGACCTAGTCTACCCTGAATGTAATGAAGAGGAACTTCGGCTCCTGCAAGATCTTGAGGAACGGCCAAAAATTTGAATCGGGGTGAATCCAGCGATTCATATGAAATTGCTTATGATGCTGTAAGATCTTTTCTCCGACTGCCCACGAGACTTCACTATAGCATCATCAACCGAGCACCAGGCATCGATCTGTCTTTAGAACAAAGGCCAAATCTGTATGCCTATGCAGTTCGCGATGACGAGTGGCTGATTGCCCGACTTAAAGAAGAAACCGCAACATCACTCTCGATGTAAGAGTTGGGGCCATTACTCTCCGCCCACCTAAGCGAGACCACGATTTTCAACACTCCCATTTTAATGAACTATTATAATTTAAATATCAATTATTTTAAACTAAAATCAAAAATAGA
>Ga0123337_10000238_pt1 | contig 104056 bp, 99 predicted proteins | sample frozenSSSSmetaG_FD_89792 | JGI IMG/M metagenome (GOLD analysis project Ga0123337, IMG submission 89792) | Glacier valley bacterial and archeal communities from Borup Fiord, Nunavut, Canada, to study Microbial Dark Matter (Phase II) -... | ecosystem: Environmental > Aquatic > Freshwater > Ice >...
TGGCCGACTCCGGCGCCCGCGGTTCTGCAGCGCAGATTCGCCAGGTGGCAGGCATGCGCGGTTTGATGGCCAAGCCTGACGGCTCCATCATCGAAACGCCGATCATGGCCAACTTCCGCGAAGGCCTGAACGTGCTGGAGTACTTCATCTCCACCCACGGCGCCCGCAAGGGTCTGGCTGACACGGCGCTGAAAACGGCCAACTCCGGTTACCTGACACGCCGTTTGTGCGACGTGGTGCAGGATCTGGTGGTGACCGAAGACGACTGCGGCACGCAGGACGGCTCCGTCATGCGCGCCATCGTCGAGGGCGGTGAAGTCATCGAATCGCTGCGCGACCGGGTTCTGGGCCGCACCGCTGTCGAAGACATCCTGCACCCCGAGAACCGCTCGGTGCTGGCCAAGGCCGGCGCCATGCTGGACGAAGACCTGATCGAAGAACTCGAAGCGCAAGGCGTGGACGAAGTCAAGGTCCGCACGGCGCTGACCTGCGAAACCCGCTTCGGACTGTGCGCCAAGTGCTACGGCCGCGATCTGGGTCGCGGTGGCTTGATCAACATCGGTGAAGCGGTCGGTATCATCGCCGCGCAGTCGATTGGCGAGCCCGGCACCCAGCTGACGATGCGGACCTTTCACATCGGTGGCGCGGCATCGCGCGCCGCCATCGCGTCCAGCGTCGAAGCCAAGTCCAATGGCCTGATCGGTTTCAACGCACCGATGCGCTATGTGACCAACGGCAAGGGCGACCTGGTCGTGATTGCCCGCTCCGGCGAGATCGTACTGCACGACGAGCATGGCCGCGAACGTGAGCGTCACAAGGTGCCTTACGGCGCGACGCTGACCGTCAAGGCCGACCAGAGCATCAAGGCTGGCGCCATTCTGGCCAACTGGGATCCGCTGACCCGCCCCATCATCACCGAATTCGCCGGCAAGGTGCTGTTCGAGAATGTGGAAGACGGCGTCACGGTGGCCAAGCAGGTCGACGAGGTGACCGGTCTGTCCACGCTGGTGGTGATCGATCCGAAGCGCCGCGGCGCGACCAAGGTGATCCGTCCTCAGGTCAAGCTGATCGACGCCAACGGCAACGAAGTCAAGATCCCCGGCACCGACCACTCGGTGACGATCGGTTTCCCGATCGGCGCCTTGCTCCAGGTGCGCGATGGCCAGGAAGTGGGCCCCGGCGAAGTGCTGGCGCGTATCCCGGTCGAAGGCCAGAAAACCCGCGACATTACCGGCGGTCTGCCGCGTGTTGCCGAGCTGTTCGAAGCCCGTACGCCGAAAGACAAGGGCACGCTGGCTGAAATGACCGGTACCGTGTCGTTTGGTAAAGAAACCAAAGGCAAGGTTCGCCTGCAGATCACCGATCCCGAAGGCAAGGTCTGGGAAGACCTGGTTCCGAAGGAAAAGAACATCCTGGTGCACGAAGGTCAGGTCGTGAACAAGGGCGAATCGATTGTGGACGGCCCGGCCGACCCGCAGGACATTCTGCGTCTGCTGGGCGTGGCCGAACTGGCCCGCTACATCGTCGACGAAGTGCAGGACGTCTACCGTCTGCAGGGCGTGAAGATCAACGACAAGCACATCGAAGTGATTGTTCGCCAGATGCTGCGCCGTGTGGTCGTCGAAAACGTCGGTGACACCAGCTACATCGCCGGCGAGCAGGTCGAGCGCTCGGCCATGCTGGACGTCAACGACGCCCTGCGTGCCGACGGCAAGATCCCGGCCACCTTCAGCAACTTGCTGCTCGGTATCACCAAGGCCTCGCTGTCGACCGACTCGTTCATCTCTGCGGCTTCCTTCCAGGAAACCACCCGCGTGCTCACCGAGGCTGCCATCATGGGCAAGCGCGACGAGCTGCGCGGTCTGAAAGAGAACGTGATCGTGGGTCGCCTGATTCCAGCCGGCACCGGCATGGCCTATCACGAAGCCCGCAAGGCCAAGGACTTGATGGACGACGCCGAGCGCCGCGCCATCGCCGAGTCCGAAGCTGCCGAACTCGATGCCGCGCACGCTGAAACCAGCGATGAAGGCACCGCTTCGGAATAAGCCTGGCTAAGCCCCGCCTTCCAAGGCACCAAGCCCCACACCCGCAAGGGTGTGGGGCTTTTTTTTGTGTCGGTGGCGGGCGTCGCCGGGCAGTTGCCAAACCTGAAATTCATAAGAAATAAGGCTCTAGCGCATATGGGACGTGCGCATGTTGCTATTAAAATAATAGCAAATAGGGCGCTTGGTGCGGCCGGATCGCTTCAGCCGCGCAAAAATCAGGTTAATCTCGCTGCCATCGCCGGCACAGGCGGCCCAAAAGGCCCTGGATGCCGGTGTATCGCTGCCGTTTTTCCTCAGCTCCAAGGAATTTTTCCATGCCTATGTCCATGAGTACCCTTGTTTTTATCGCGCTGGCGGCCATGCTGGTGTTCTGGGCGGTCGGCGCCTACAACCGCCTGGTGCGGCTTAAAAACACCATCGCCAATGCGTTTGGCCAGATCGATGTCCAGCTCAAGCGCCGCTACGACCTGATCCCCAACCTGGTGGAGGCCGCCCGAAAGTACCTGGCGCACGAACAAACCACGCTGGAGGCAGTGATTGCCGCGCGCAACCAGGCCCGCAACGCCAGCGACAAGGCCGCAAGCCGGCCCGGCAAGGCCGACGCCATCATCGCGCTGGCCGCCGCCGAGCAGACGCTGGACAGCAGCCTGGGCCGTCTGTTTGCGTTGGCCGAGGCCTACCCCGACCTGAAGGCCGACCAGACGATACAGGGCCTCAGCGAGGAACTCACGAGCACCGAGAACAAGGTGGGCTTTGCCCGCCAGGCCTACAACGACGCCGTGCTGGACTACAACAACGCGCAGGGGCAATTCCCCGCCCTGCTGGTTGCCCGCCTGTTCGGCTTTGCGCCCTCGGCCATGCTGCAGGCCACCGAGAGCGCGGCCGAGCGCCAGACCGTCCGCATCCAGCTGTGACCGCCGACCCTGGCAGTGCCCATTCAACGCCTTAAGCCCCATGCGTTTTTTTGAGCGGCAGGAACAAGCCCGCCGGCAAACCCTGCGGCTGCTGCTGCTGTTTGGCGTGACCGTGGTCGCGCTGGTGCTGGCCGTCAATGCCGCGCTGGCGCTGACCTGGCGTCTGGTGTCGCCGGGCTTCAGTGGCTACCCGGCCTATTTTTTTGCCGTCAACAGCGGCGTGACACTTCTGTTTGTGCTGGGCGGCTGGTGGCTGGAGAGCGGGGTGCTGCACGGCGGCGGTGAAAAGCTGGCGCGCCGGGTCGGCGCGCGCGAGGCCTGGCCCGCCAGCCGCGAAGCCGAGCAAAAGTTCTGCAACATCGTTCACGAACTGGCCATTGCCGCCAGCATGAAGGCGCCCCAGGCCATGGTGCTGGCCCGGGAGGACGGCATCAACGCCTTTGCCGCCGGCTGGGACGCGCGGGATGCCGTGGTGGCCGTCACGCAGGGCGCGCTTGACCACCTTACGCGCGACGAACTGCAGGGCCTGGTGGCCCACGAGTTCAGCCACTTGCGCGAAGGTGACACCCGCCTGAACATGCGGCTGACCGGCATGGTGTTTGGGCTGGAGATGATCTTCAGCCTGGGCCGCAGCATGTGCGCCGCCGACGATGACGGCCGCCGCTCCTTGCTGGCGCTGCCGGGCCTGGCCATCATGGCCACCGGTTCGCTGGGCTGGCTGGCCGGGCGGGCGCTGAAGGCTGCCGTCTCGCGCCAGCGCGAGTTTCTGGCCGATGCGCGCGCCGTGCAGTTCACGCGCAGCAAGGACGGGCTGGGCGGGGTGCTGCGCAAGGTGGCGGGTCAGCAGGCCGGGCACCGTAACCAGCCCAAAGCCCTGCAGCGCAGCCTGCACCCCGACGTTCAGCACATGCTGCTGGTGGAAGGTGGTGCCCAGGCCCGGTGGTTTGCCAGCCATCCGCCACTGGCCGAGCGCATACGCCGCATCTATGGCCGACCGATGGCGGCGCTGCCTTTGCGGCGTGATGATGAGGTCGCGACGCGGCCCGATGCCTTATTTTGAGCAACAGGCCCGCGTCGAATCGATAATGCACCCAGCACCGTCCGCCTCCGGACGGCTTTACCGCTGGCCCCAAGGGGGCCGGCCTTGACGGAACCGATGCAAGATAACCCGACCCAAGTCCCTCTGTGGCGCCAGCTTCAGGGCGCTGCTTCCCTTTTAATGGCCGTGCGCGACGGCCAGTCCATGACGGCCGCGCTGGAAGACGTCGACGCCACGCTGCGGCCCGGCGTGCAGTCGCTCGGCTTTCATGCGCTGCGCTGGCTGGGCCGCGCTGAAGCGCTGCGCCAGCAACTGGCACAACGCCCGCCACCGCCCGAGGCCGACGCGCTGCTGTGCGTGGCGCTGGCGCTGGGCTGGTCAGACCAGGATGCGCCCTACACCATGCACACGCTGGTCGACCAGGCGGTTGAAGCGGCCAAGCGCAGCGAAGCCACCAAGCACCAGGCCAGCTTCATCAACGGCTGCCTGCGCCGCTTTCTGCGCGAACGCGACGCGCTGGTGGCCGTGACAGAAAGAAGTCCGCAAGCAGTCTGGAACCACCCGCAGTGGTGGATAGACCTGGTCCGCAAAGACCACCCTGCGCACTGGCAGGCGATCCTGCAGGCCAACAACACCCGGGCCCCGCTGATTCTTCGTGTCAATGAACGAAAAACGACACAAGCGCACTACCTGAATACCTTGTTAGCTATGGATATAGGCGCGTTTCCGGTCGGGGAGCATGGCGTGGTCCTGACGGAAGCACGCCCGGTCACTTCGCTGCCGGGCTTTGCCGAAGGGCATTTTTCAGTGCAGGACGCGGCGGCCCAGCTGGCCGCACCGCTGCTGCTGGACGGCCTTGTGCCGGCCGGCGAGGGCAGGGCGCCGCTGCGGATTCTTGATGCCTGCGCCGCACCCGGCGGCAAAACCGCGCACCTGCTGGAGCTGGCCGACTGCGCGGTGACCGCGCTGGACATCGACGCCCGCCGCTGCGAGCGCATTGCGCAAAACCTGCAGCGCCTGGGCCTGCACGCCGACATCGTGGTGGGCGACGCCGGCAAGCCCAGGGCCTGGTGGGATGGCCAGCCTTACGACGGCATCCTGCTCGATGCACCCTGCACCGCCTCGGGCATTGTGCGGCGCCACCCCGACGTGCGCTGGCTGCGCCGTCCCTCCGACATCGCCCAGCTGGCCAGCCTGCAGGCGTATCTGCTCAAAACCTTGTGGCCGCTGGTCAAACCGGGTGGGCGCCTGCTGTACTGCACCTGCTCGGTTTTCAGGGCCGAGGGCGACCAGCAGGCACAAACGTTCCTTGCGCACCACACCGATGCGCTATTAATGCCCTCACCTGGGCATTTGCTGCCCCAAAGTGGCGCCGGGCAGGCGGTCTTCCCGGACAATTTACTGCGTGAACACGACGGTTTTTATTACGCGCTTTTTGAAAAACGCAGCCTCTAGCAGCCTTGGCGGCATCTGCGGCATGTCGCGCGGGCTCGTCCGCCTGCTGCTGGGGCTGTGCCTGTGCATGAGCCCTTTTTGGGCGCAGGGCGAAGGGGGTTCGCCGGCCACCGAGATTACCCAGCTGCGCGTCGAGCGCGCCGACGACGGGATTCACCTGTCCGCGCTGGTCAGTTTCGATCTTGCGCCCGTGGTGCAAGACGCCCTGCTCAAGGGGATTCCGATGTTCTTCGTGGTCGAGGCTGACATTTACCGCGAGCGCTGGTACTGGACCGACCGGCGTGTGGCCAGCGCCGCCCGCACCCTGCGCCTGGCCTACCAGCCCCTTACCCGGCGCTGGCGCGTCAACATCGCTGCCGGCCTGATCACCAGTTCCGCAGGCCTGCGCGCCGCCCTGAATCAGAACTACGACACGCTGGACGAAGCGCTGTCGACCATTCAGCGCGTGGCCCGCTGGAAAATTGCCGACACCACCGACCTGGAGCCGGGCGCAGCGCACACACTCGACTTCAATTTCCGGCTCGACTTGTCCCAGCTGCCACGCCCGTTCCAGATCGGCATGGCCGGGCAGCGGGAATGGAGCATTTCTGCGCAGTTTAAAGACCGGCTGAAGCTGGAACTCCCTGCGGCGACCCTGCTGCCAGAGAGCGCCAAGTGAGCCTCACGGGCAACATGGCCTCGATCAAAAGCAGCCAGGCCTTTCGCTGGACCGTCGGTGTCGGCGTGGGCGTCATGGTCGCCCTGGGACTGGTGCTGCTGTTTTTGCTGACCCAGGCCACCGACAACCGCGAACTCTACGAACGCAACTATGCGCTGCTGTTTGGCCTGAACGTGGCTGTGGCCGGTTTGCTGCTGCTGGTGATTGGCTGGATCGTGCTGCGCCTGGCGCTGCGCCTGCGCCGCGGCCGCTTTGGCAGCCGCCTGCTGGTCAAGCTGGCAGCCATCTTTGCGCTGGTCGGTCTGCTGCCCGGCATGATGATTTATGTCGTGTCCTACCAGTTTGTCTCGCGCTCGATTGAAAGCTGGTTTGACGTCGAGGTCGAAGGCGCGCTGGCGTCGGGCCTGAACCTGGGCCGTGCCACGCTGGACAACCTGGCTGCCGACCTGGGCAACAAAACGCGGCAGGCGGCCACGCAACTGTCAGAAACCCCCGATGCCCTGGCCGGCCTGGCCCTGGAGCGCCTGCGCGAGCAGTTGTCTGTCCGCGACGTGGTGCTCTGGAGCGCGTCCGGGCAGATGATTGCCAGCGCCGGTGAATCGCGGTTTTTGTTCCAGCCCGAGCGCCCCTCGGTGCAGCAGCTGCGCAGCGCACGCGCCCGACGCGTCGTCACCCAGATTGAGGGACTCGAAGAAATGGTGCCTGGCGGCAACGGCGAGCTCGCTGTCAGCGGCGCGCCGGCCAGCCCTGGCACGGCCACACTGGCCCCGCGCGTTAAAGCCATTGCCGTCGTGGACAACCCCAATGTCAACGTGCTGGGGCAGTTCCGCTTTTTGCAGGTGACCGAAGTCCTCCCCGCAGGCCTGGTGGCCAACGCCATCGCCGTGCAAGAGGCCAACCGCCAGTACCAGGAGCGCGCGCTGGCGCGCGGTGGCCTGCGCAAAATGTACATAGGCACACTCACGCTCAGCCTTTTTCTGGCCGTGTTTGGCGCCGTGCTGCTGGCGGTACTGCTGGGCAACCAGCTTGCCAAGCCGCTGCTGGTCCTGGCTGAGGGCGTGCGGCAGGTGGCGCTCGGCGACCTCACGCCCAAAGCCGCGCTGCAAGGCAAAGACGAACTCGGGGGGCTGACCCGCTCGTTTGCCGACATGACGCAGCAGCTAGCCGATGCCCGCTCAGCGGTGCAGCACAGCATGAGCCAGGTTGACGCCGCGCGCGCCAACCTGCAGACCATCCTGGACAACCTCACCGCAGGCGTGATCGTGCTCGACATCCGGGGCCACATCCAGTCCAGCAACCCCGGCGCCACACGCATCCTGCAGGCGCCACTGGCCGACTACCGGGGCCAGTCGCTTGGCGAGGTTCCCGGCCTCGAAACCTTTGCCCAGGACGTGCTGGCCCAGTTTGCCGACTACCTCCGCGAAAACCCCGCCCATGAGCAGGCGCACTGGCAGCAGTCGTTTGAACTCCATGCCGCCGAACCCGGCGCTCCCGACCACGCCATCACGCTGATTGCGCGTGGCGCGAAAATGCCGGGCACCGAAGAGTTTTTACTGGTGTTCGACGACATCTCCGACATGGTGTCGGCCCAGCGCGCGCAGGCCTGGGGCGAGGTCGCGCGCCGGCTCGCGCACGAAATCAAGAACCCGCTCACGCCCATCCAACTGTCGGCCGAGCGCCTCGAAATGAAACTCACCGGCAAGGTCGCCGCCCCCGAGCAGGCGCTGCTCACCAAGTCAGTCAAAACCATCGTCGACCAGGTCGATGCCCTGAAGCGCCTCGTCAATGAATTTCGCGACTACGCCCGCCTGCCCGCCGCCGAACTCAGGCCTGTTGACCTCAACGCCCTTATCACCGAAGTGATGCAGCTCTACCTCAGCGACAGCGCCGTGGTGCCCGTCACGACCGAACTCGATCCCCATGCCCCACTTATCAAAGGCGATGCGCAGCAGTTGCGCCAGGTCATTCACAACCTGTTGCAAAACGCCCAGGACGCCCAGGAGGGCAAGGGCACTGGCCGCGTTGTCCTCAAAACCGAGTACCTTGACAGCTCCCGGCGCGTGCGCCTGAGCGTGCGCGACAGCGGGGCCGGCTTCCCTGAACACATCCTCAAGCGCGCCTTTGAGCCCTATGTCACTACCAAAGTCAAAGGCACGGGTCTGGGGCTCGCCGTGGTCAAGAAAATCGCCGACGAGCACGGCGCCCGCGTCGATATTTCCAACCGCGTGGTAGACGGCCAGGTCCAAGGCGCGCAAGTGTCGTTATCATTCGCAGTTGTGGCTTAACAACACAGGCCACACCTGGCAACCGCTTTCGCAACACCTTCGCATCCGCAACAACTGGCAGGGCAGCAATTCAATCATGGCAAATATTCTGGTGGTCGACGACGAGCTGGGCATACGCGACCTTCTTTCGGAAATCCTCAACGACGAAGGGCATCAGATCGAACTGGCTGAAAATGCGGCACAAGCCCGCGCCGCCCGTACCCGCGCCAGGCCAGACCTGGTGTTGCTCGATATCTGGATGCCCGACACCGACGGCGTGACGCTGCTCAAGGAGTGGTCGTCCAACGGCCTGCTCACCATGCCCGTCATCATGATGAGCGGCCACGCCACCATAGACACCGCGGTCGAGGCCACCAAAATCGGCGCCATGGCGTTTCTTGAAAAACCCATCACGCTGCAAAAACTCCTCAAGGCCGTGGAGCAGGGCCTGGCCCGGACGCTGGCCCGCAAGCCCCTGGCCCTGAACGCCGCTGGCGTCAGCCCGGCCGAGCTCACGATGGAGGCCATCATGATCGGCGGCGCACTGCCGGTGGCGCTGGATCTGGGGCCGCAGGCCACGCAGAGCTTCCTGCTTGAAAAACCCCTGCGCGACGCCCGCGACGAATTTGAAAAGGCCTACTTCGAATTCCACCTCGCCAAGGAAGGCGGCTCCATGACCCGCGTCGCCGAAAAAACCGGCCTGGAGCGCACCCACCTTTACCGCAAGCTCAAGCAGCTGGGCGTCGATCTTTCGCGCGGCAAGCGCAGCGCGTAAACTTTCTGTGCGCCATCGAGCAAAAGGCCGTTACCGCTGATATATACTATGCGGCTCAGGCCCGGTAGCTCAGTCGGTAGAGCAGAGGATTGAAAATCCTTGTGTCGGTGGTTCGATTCCGCCCCAGGCCACCATCTTTTCCCCCCAAGTAGTCCCAAAACAGCCCAAAGTCCTTGTGAATCAAGGACTTGCAAGAGAAATCAGGCTCAGGCGGACTCATTTGATCCCACATAGTCCCGCGCTTGCTTGTACCCCCGGTTGTACCCTAGAGTGATCCCTGTCTTGATCATCTCTGGGGGTACAACATGGGTCTGCTAAGTGATACACAAGTGAGGGCTGCGGCGCCTCGCGACACCGAATATTTTCTACGTGATGGCGATGGGCTGTACTTGCGCATCAGATCCACCGGCAAGACTTGGGCGTACCGGTACCAGTTGGCCGGCAAGGCCGCGAAGCTGGGTCTGGGGGCATACCCCGCAGTAAGCCTCGCCAGAGCCCGTCAGAAGGCACGGGAGATGGCCGAGACGCGGGCAGAGGGGGTTGACCCTCAAGAGGCTCGCCGCCTTGAGGCCGAGCAGGAGCGTTTGGCCAAACTCAATACCTTTGAACTTTTGGCGCGCGCTTGGCATGGCCAGACGGCAAAAGACCGCCAGTGGTCTGCCGGTTACGCGGAAAAGGTGATCCGGCATCTGGAGCTGCATATCTTCCCGTGGATTGGTCACTTGCCGGTGGAGGCCATCAAGCCCACAGAACTCGTCCGATGCCTGCACCGCATCAAGGAACGCGGCAACCTTGAAACCGCACAGCGCGTGCGCGAGGCCGTGCAGCACGTGTACCAGTACTCCGTGGATACTGGAACGCTGGAACCCGCCCGGAATTTCGTCAATGCCCGTACAGCAGGCTTGCCGCCGCCGCGCAGCCGTCATTACGCTGCCATCACCGACCCCAAGCAACTGGGGCAGTTGCTGCGCGATATCCAGGCCTACAAAGGCAATGTTCTGACGCGCGCTGCGTTACAACTGGCCCCCATGCTGTTCCAGCGGCCAGGGCAACTGCGGCTGGCTCATTGGGAAGACATCAGCTTTGAGCACGAGATCTGGCGCTGCCCGCCGGAGAAGATGAAACTGCGGGAATGGCAGAAGCGCGACAGCCGGACGCCGACCCATCTGGTGCCGCTGCCACGGCAGGCATTGGAGATCCTGCAAGACATTCAGCCACTGACGGGGCCGACCGGGCCTATCTTCCGCAGCATGGCGAAACGCTCCGAGGCGTCGCGGTACATGAGCGACAACACGATTAACAGTGCGCTGCGCACGCTGGGCTACGACACGAAAGAACAGATCACCGGGCACGGCTTTCGTGCGACCGCCCGGACCATGATCCGGGAATACCTGGGTTGGGACCGGGATGTCATTGAAAGGCACCTAGCCCACGTCTCTGACGAAGAACTGGGCGGTAGCTATGACCGGGCCACTTTCCTTGTGCAGCGTCGCGAGATGGTGCAGCTATGGGCGGATTTTCTGGATGATCTTGCGAAGGGCAAGGAGCCTGTCCTGGCTGACAACGTGCGCTATTTGAAAGAGAAGAGGCGTGCTGCATGATCGTTGCCGCTGCGATGGCCTCTGACCAGGCCAATCGTCGGTGCGCAGCCACGCCTCAGTTTTGTAACGCGGGCACGCGGTATTCGTCAGGGCTGTCGATCCATTGCTGCAATGAGGCGCACTGCCAAGCCGAGGCCCGCCCACCCAGATGCACGGGCGCTGGAAAGCGGCCCTCAGCGATGCGCCGATAGATTGTTGACCGGCTGAGCGCCGTAATGCGCATCACGTCGCGCAGACGGTAGAAAGCAGGTGTGGCCTTGGATGTGCTTGGCGTGGGCAGAGATTGGTGAAAAAGCATGGAGGTTCCTTGACGAGCGATGCCGCAAGGATGCGTCCAAGACCGACTCAAATAAACCCAATCGAGCGAGGCTTAGCGTACCTAAGTGCAGATCGATAAACCGGGATTAGCCAAGGGCCGCAAGGATTGATTTTCTAATAAATGATCGACCAGATCCGGATGCATTTCTAAACTTATCTTCTGCAAAATCTATATCTCTCGCCGAATTCAGACGATCAACAAAGTATTTTGCGCTGATGTCACGACCTGCATAGGCGTCCGCAGCAAAACTTCGCAGGATATCAAGCAAAGCTTGAACCCCAACAGTTTTGACAATGAAAGAGCCTGTTTTTGCCTTACTCCAGAAAAGAGCCTCACAGGCGTTCAAGTAGTTGAGGACCATTGTGTAAATGACCGCGTCTTGACCGGTGAGATAAGCCTCCCGTATGGGAGATTTATCGTTCCGAAGTGATCGAAGAGCAGTTCGTCTCTTTCGCTCCCCTTCAAGCAAATTTGTGGTGTCTTTTTTTGGGTTGGTCGTGTACAGGCGCATGATCCCTTCCACCACCACCGCAGTGGAAACTTTCCATGGTATTCCCGCAGTAAGTTTCGTCAGCGCATCATCTTTCTTAGGAGCGACGACGATTCTTCCTTTAAGCGGCGAGTTCTCATCAATGCCCAGTTTCCTTGCAAGAAAAACTGCTAACTTATCTGGACTCCAATATGCCTCGTCCTCATCTTCGACGTTGTATCCAAAAAGTTCGTACGTTTGACTTTTATCGACGGGCTTTTGAGTTGAATTAATCGTGGCGAAGAGTTGCGCTTGAATAGGCTTGGGAAGATCGATGAATACAGAGCAGAGAAGATCCATGTCGAGGCGCACAGGCCTGGCTTGCGCGAACGCAAACAATCTGTGCTGTCCATCAATGATTGCTGCCAATTTCTCCCCAGTGGGGATATGAAGTTTGCAGCAGCCATCTGCTTGTTCCTCAATAGTCCACGATTTACGGGTGAGTTCACTCTGATTCTCGTCAGTCTCGTCTGTTTCAGGCTCATCGTCCTCGATTAAGCCATCCGATTTGCGAAAATTGGCAGCCAAAATGATGGAGTTCGGAAATGCGGCATCGGTGCGATTGATGTAATCCGCTATCACTTGCAGTCTCTTGGGTTGGACTAAGCGCTGAGTACCATCTAATTCATAAGATGCTTCCCCAGTCCGAAGGTGTGCGCTAAGGACGTCGCTATAAGCAACATCAAGCAAAGTTCTCGCTTTGAGGACTGCGACAAAGTAGACGCCTAGAGGTTGCTCTATGCGTAAAGCGTTGACCACAAGAGGAAAATCGGTCATGGCCTACCTCAAATCTTAAATTCGTCAAGACTGCCGGACAACTTTTCGTCGAGTCCTTTTTTCCCCACGGGAGCGTCCGGATCAAGTGGATCGAGGAAGTCTTGCTGTTTGGCATTTGCAATCCACCACATCCACATGGCGATAAAAGCTGCAACTCCTCCGATGGCGAGGGCAATTTCCTTCGGAACCGCTTTGGTGGGTGCAATTGCCAATGAGACGAATGTCAATACGAACAGGATCAAGGCCGCAAAAGCGCGCAAGGATTTTTTGCTGCTTTCTGCCCAAATGACTTGCAGGGTAGCGGACCCCGCTAGTGCCGGAATCAATGTCACGATTGCGGTGCGCAAAGGAGCAGTTGGCTCTGATGTGAGGTCTGGCTGTACAAGAAAAAAGTTGTAAATTTCGAGCCAGACTCCCGCGCCGCTTACCGCAAAAACAGCAATAAAGAAATAAGCCACGAAGCTGAAATGTCCGAAAGGATCAAGGGTTCTTTCCCTGAGCTCCTTATACAGGCTTCTCCATGAACCCTGCTTCTTTCTCAATCCATCGCTTTCATCAACCGACAAGGATTCACAACGGAGCAGCTTGCATAGTAACTTCTTCATGCTAGAACGCCTTTATTTTTGCAGGTTTCGAATCCTTAAGTGTCATAAAAACCCCTGTGGGCAATGACGCAAAACTCACCTTGCCCCGAAACATATTCTGGAGCACTTGATTGCTCGCCGCATTAGTTTTAAAACAGATTGGCAACCCGATGTTTTCCAAATGGTCATCACCGGCGCCGTCATAGTCATCGGGACTCTGCGATGCCAGTGCCACCATGAGCCCCTTCGAGCGATGAAGCCGGATGTTGTCGGAGAGCGCCTTGTGTCGTGATGCCAGCAAGTGCCTGGCTTCATCCACCGCTAGAACCGTACGCACTGCGCGGTGGCCTTCATGATCTTGCGGAGCTTCAGGAACTCGTTTGAGGTACGTGTTCAACGCGTCCAGCAGCAGGTAGGCTGCGAGGTTTTTTTGTGTATCGTGCGCATGAGCAAAGGTAATGATCCAGCTCTGAGAGAAGAACTGCGCTGGCGACATTTCTGGGCGAAAAATTGTTCGCTCCGTCAAGTCACTGATGGTCGAAATTACGCTATCTGTCTTCAGTTTCCTGTCTTCATAGAAGTCACGTAATGACTGCGCAATGTCATCAAGAGATATGTTTTTGCGTTGCGAAAAGAGGGGTCGAAGAGCATCTTTCATGGTCTCCAATTGCACGGCACCAGCCTTGCTCTGCATCACTTTTGCAAAAGAGTCCCGGAAGCCCATGATGGCGTCCGAAGCCGTCAATTCGGACTCATCTGATCCGAAAAACATGTCCAGAGGAATGGGTTCTTCAGGGACACGCAACACGCGAGCACCGATGGCTTCAATGAAGTCATGCCGATTGGCCAAGTCGCCCTTGCCCAAATCAAGAAGAATGACTGGTGCGCCGGACTGCTTGCGCACCTGCTTCACGAGTTCCAACATCGTGCGCGTCTTCCCTGAGCCAGCCTGCCCCATCACGGCCACGTGCGGCGAGTAGCCCACGCCATTTACTTTCCAACGGAACGGCTCTTTGGAATCTACCGCTTTGCCAAGATCAACCAGGATGGGTGCAGGATGGCTTCCAATTGTTGACCATGCGTCATCTGAAGAAGCGGCTATAGCCGAAGCTGATCCGGATTCGGGCATATCGGCCCGACGCCGCACCAAGATGTCGATGAACCGGTTGTAGTCCTCTTCCGCTTCTTCCCAATCCGCCATCAACAAGGCGATGCCTCGGCTCCAATGCCGTTTGACAAGGTCTTGCAATGTGGCGAGCGTCAGATCCGCACGCGGGTTGACCCTACGCAGATGGGTGAACAGCAACCCCACCCACAACGGCAATTCTTCGACGCCAAACAAGACATCGCCCTTGATGGGCTTTCCAGCACCAGACAAACTGGCTGAAGGATGGGTTGTTTCGGACAAAGACCTACCCATCGCCAGACGGGCAACGCGATTCTTGGCACTCAGCCCCAGATTGGAACGTAGCAGCTCGGTGTATTTATCCGCCTCCGTATCTGCTTGAAATCCTGCGAGCAGTACCTGCTCCATCGTTACGGCGCTCATGCTGCCATCTCCTCGAAATATGCATCTTCGGTCGCCACCGTACGTCCGACACCACTGTCGATCTCGACGTGTTGCAGCAAGTAGGTCTTGCCGACGTAGGGTTCCAGCGCCGCATAAGTCTCTTGATCGATTTCTTTATCCTGTGAGAGCAGGATAACTTGACGCTTTTTGTCTGAAGTCCAGTACTTGAGGATGTTGGTGCGATGCGTGCTGTCGAGGCGCCCCAGTGGCGTATCAACGACCATGGGTGCGTCTATGCCCGAAATTTCGGCGAGCCCCGCCAACAAAGCTGTAGCGAAGACCTGATTTTCTCCAGCAGACTTATCGAAGGGAATCTCCTGGCCGTTCCGCCCAAGAATTCTGGTCTTGCCAGTCTCGTCGATATCGACGCGATGAACCTGGCCTTTATGAGCAAGCTTCTTGTAGACGTCAGTCATTGACTTCGCAAGCTGGTCGACCTTAAGCGCGTACATCTGGGGAATCAGTTCACCGATCAGGTTGCACACACGCTCTGCACGTCCAACCATTGACTTCAACGGGTTCGCTTGCACGAAACGCTCGTGTTCCCGCATATAGAGTGCGCGCTCCTGATCGATCGTTCCCTTAAGTCCTACCAATTGGCGATCCAGGTCGCCCAACTCACGTTGGCGCTGATCCAGCGTGGCATTGATGGACGCCGACTCCCCTTGCAGCTTCGCCAGCGTGCCGTCTTTGTCAACGCCTTCAATTTTTGTATAGCGATTGATCAGCTCACGTATGCGTTTTTGCAGAATTGCCCGTTTCGAAATCAAGCCTAGAACGTCTTGCGAGCCCGTGCGTAAACCATCCACCGCGCTGAGTAGCGCCGCGCGCTTTGCTCCGAGATAGTCGTGCACGGTAACTTTTGCGCACCCTTCTGGCATGGGATAGAACAGGCTCTCCCACGCGGCATTCAACCGCGCCTGTAGCGCTGTTTCCTGATCGCTGCTCAAGGCGGGCTCCAACGGGGGTTCGCTGGTGTCGAAAAAGGTGCCAATGAACTTCGTCTTCTCTGGCTCCAGATTGCGCCGTCGCTCCTCCCAGCTCTCACGCGATATCTCCTCCCGAACTTGTTGGGAAAGCACATCGAGTGTCTCCCTCCCGACGAGATGAAACGGCAACTTGGTGGCAACGATCACGTCCAAAGCGTCTTCGGTAGTGCGCAGTTCATTCTCTGCCTCTGTCTGTTGCCTGATCACATCAGCCGCGCTTGCGACATCGCCAGCGCCAGCGCCCATTCCGATCATTCGATTGGTCAAATCCGTGCGCTGCATTTGCAGATTTTTGACGGCCTCGTCTGATTCGCGGTGTTTGCGTTCCGCCTCGTCATATTCACGCTCGTGCTGGGACAAGGTTGCGAACAGTTCACGGTGTTTTTGCTCGTCCACTACAGGTATACCGCTAGACCGATTTGTCTGAAATTCTTCCAGCCGTTTTTTCAGCCTGCGTAGAAGCACAACGCCAAGCAGTCCTTCGATGCCGCTTTTGATTTGGTCGGAACGGCTTTGATCTGCGAGCTTCTTGACCTCTTCGCCATCGAAGAAGAAGAACGGTGCCACATGCGCCGGAATGAACTGTTGATCGAGGAGTTCCGGTAGCTTTTCTGCGGCCACTGCGCGACCGCGAATACCGTCTCGCACCTGATAAATGACGACCTCGTCCTCGCCGGTCCAGTCACCTGAGCGGCTGAAGAACCACTTGCGCGTTACTTCGAACCCCTCCGCCTGGGTCTTGTTGATCTGGATTTTCACCCACATGGCGTCGCGGCCTGTGCGCACTGCAGTACCGTGCAGAGCCCGCTCGACGAACTTGCGGTAGCCCACGTCGTCCTTTAATCCAGCGCGTCCCAGGTGCTCGACGGCTTCTTTGCCATACAGACCCAGGTACAACGCCTCCAAGATGGACGTCTTACCGTAGCCGTTCATGCCGCCAATGAGCACGATGTTTCGCCCAGCCCGAGGCTGGGGAAAATCGAATACCTGATGCTGATAGCTCTTGAAATTGAACAGTTCTATTTTTGCGATCCACATATTCTTTTGCCTCCCTTAGTCCATCTCGCTGAGAATTTCTTCGATACGGGGATAGACGTTGCGCGCACGCTCCTCACCCGCGCGTTCGCGCTGCATTCCGACCAGTTGTTCCAACACGTCAAAAGGGACATCATGCTTGGTGCACAGTTCTTCCAGCATGGCGCGTGCATCGGCATCGGACCACAGGGGCAGATCGCCCAAAAATACATCGCTCATTCTGCTAATCCCCTTTTTGTCGCCGGCTTGCTTATTTCCTCTGCCCAGATGGTCTGAATTCGCTCGATTTCATCTGCGGAGATCAACGGGTCACCATAGACTTCCTGGGTAGCGAGCAGCCGATCCAAGATCATTTTTCGAGCTTGAATTGTGAATGGCCCGGGAACGTGCTGAATTTGTTCACCCCTGGCGTTGAAACGAATTTCACCATTTCTGCGCTCGAAAGAGCGGTAGCGCGGATCGTTGCGGATATCTTTCAGCCACTGTCTGAATTCGATCAACGCAGAAAATTGATGCTTCCCTGCATCCACAAAACCCTGAAGGCTCTTGTCCTTTTCCACGACCGTACACGTCCAGCACCCGAAACGGCTATTGGCCGTCCCGCAGCCCGCTGCTTCGTCCTTGCTCAACACCACGGGGCATTCGCCGCCTTCTGCGTCCCGATATAACTGAATCAAATCCCGGTGGGTGCCTCCCCATGGTGGCAGGCTTTCCCCTAATACCTCCCATACATCATCGATGGTGAGATCCACGATGGGGCGATAGATGAAGGCTCCTGGCAGTTCACTATGGGGTGTCAGATTCGAACCTTCAAGATTCTGGAATTTGTTGATGGAGTTGCGGCGGCTATCGCTTTCATCAAGACGCACCCCGAGGATGACGATGGCCGCCCCGTGTGCGGAGACGTTGTCCAGAATGTAACGGCTGGTCGGCTGGATTTTGAGCCGGTCGGTACACCAGCGCATCGTCTGGTTGGGACTGGGGTAACCCTTGCCAATCAGCAGCGTCCAGAATGTTTTGTCGGGTGCGGGTCTTGTGGTCACTACATCCACAGGAAGTCGCAAGGTCTGTGTCATTTCTCTGAGCGCACTTTGCACTTTGGCCAGGTGCGCCATGACCAGAGGACTCTCCACTTGCGTGTCGTTGGAAACGACGTGAACATGCCGCTTACGCTGCGACGGCGAAATCTGTAGAAGCGCTTCGAACACAGCCTGTGCCACCACGGTCGAATCTTTTCCGCCGGAGAACCCGATGATCCATGGGTAGTCTTGTGTTTCCGACAAGTACTCCGTCCGGACCGACCTAACAACCTCTTCCCAGAGTTCTTTCCCCTCCAGGGGCCGCTCTGCTACTGGGACATCCAGCATCACTTCATCAGTTGCAGAAAACATATCTTCTTCTCAATTCAAATAGGGTTGCCATTGATGGCGCGTTCTAGTGTCGCCACGCTTTCGAACACCTGGCTCAACGACGGCACTTGCCCAAACACCATACCGGTCATTGCTTCGTAATCCTTGGCAAGTGCATCTTGCATACCTTGCGTCGGCATCAGCGTGAAAGTTCCGGGTTCAGCGGTCGCCAAGCCTAGGTCCGTGCTGCCAAAGAACAAGCGTGCATGGCGCGCGCAGTCGCGCGCCAACTCATGATCCGCAAGCCATTTCGAGATTTGGTCAGATTGCATCAACTGATGCACGTCATAGTAGTGGCGCGAGACGCGCTGGCCGCCATGGCGAAGTTCGCTCCGGCGCTCATGCCATTGGCGCAAGCCATGCAGGATCACAACCTTGTCCCAAAAGGTGCGCTCGGGCTTGACGGTCGTGACGTTGGCAACTGCCAGGTCCAGATCGGGAAGATCATCAGCCACATAGGGCCTCACGATGGCTGCCGTGTTGGGATCGATTGCTGATCGCGCACCTGATTCGATCTTGACCGCAGATCGGATGTAGTCACCAGGCCGTGCTGTGACAGCGGGATACCAGAAAAGCAAGCTTTGCCTGTCGGCATCATCAGGGTCGGCTTGCAGCCGAAAACGCCCGGACGGAATTGCAGCCGCAGCCGCGTCGCCGAACTGTTTCGTCAGCGGGCCGTTGATATAGGTCTGACAGGACATGCGAATGGCATCGAGTCGCGCACGACGCTTTTTCCCGCTCATCGCTTCGAGTTCCGCTGTGTCAGTGTTGAATCCGAGATCATCCCGAAACACTGTGATGTCGATGTCTTCCGAAAACCGGGCAACAAGTCCGAATGCTTTGGACAACGATGTGCCTCCCTTGAACAGCAGGCGCGGATTACCCTTTGGCAAGCCGTTGAAAAGCGCATCCAGCGTCCAGCAGACCCAGAAGTCTTTCTCCACGTGCTGCACGGCGGTTCCCAGGCGTGCAGCCGTTCCGAGAAAGAGATCGCGCCGCTCGTTGTCGTCGGCCGCAATCACGGTGTGGAAAGCGGTGTTCAAGGCGTTGCTTCCATCAGGTGGCGCCGATCTGCTAGATGCCTTTTGTGTACGCGGGACCGCTGATTTGAGGCTGCCGGCATGCTGGAATCCCAGCCGGGAAGTTCACGCACCAGATCCTGCATCCAGGCTGGCAGCGTACTGAAGCCCTGCAGCAAATCATGGGAAATTACCTTTCCGTGCGTCGGATCGGCCAGCACCTGTGTCAAGCGCGCCAGAACACGCGCGCGGTCTGTGCCCAGAGTGTCCTTCAGCCAGTGCAAGGCCTGAACGACCCGCATCGCCGGTCGGTCGGCCCAATAGAGTCGACTTGGTGCCGTCTGGCGGAATTCGATGACCAGGTTGTCGAGCGTGATGGACCGTCGGCGAGCATCGGTATGGATAGTGACGCGCGCCGGCACTGCATCCGTCAGGCCCAGGTCGTTGGCGGCCGTCATGCCGTCTACCAGCATGCGCAGTTGATCGCGGCGGGCAAGCGCATCCAGGACGGCACGGTAGTCCGGAACAGTGGAACGCTTCGTCAGGCTGTTGACGGTCGGGCGGTCATAGAGTCCGCGTTCGATACGGCGCAGGTCGCCCGCCTGCACCATTCGCTGCAAGGTCTTGTCGATGGTGTCCCTGCTACCCAAGTGTGCGAAATCATTCGGCACCCAGACATGGCCTGCGGCGGCAGCAGTGATCAACGAAGAGATTTGGTTCTTAAGTTCAGACATGGGATACTCCCGTCCGATATTTGTAAACGTTTATCGGTCGAATGGCAATCGGTAATTGTCCGAAAGATGTTAACATATTTCGGACAGCGATGTCCTGTGCGCATCAGGCAATGGGCCGACGAGGTTGCAATACGCATGCCGCAATGGCTAGCAAGCTACCGCACAATATCGAGCAAATGAACGCCACCATGACGCCCATCGACCGCTTTGCAAGCATCGGCATTTGGTCGCGGGGCAGCGAGCGAGCGCCGCACAAACCGCTGCTTTTGCTTTTGGCGCTGGGACTCTTTTCCCAAGGAATCCGCGTTCTGCCATATGTGCAGTATGAGCAAAAGCTCATCGATCTGCTCCGGGAGTTCGGCCCGAGTCGCCGATCACTGCATCCAGAATATCCATTCTGGCGCCTGCGCAACGATGGCGTATGGGAGGTAGAGGCCCAGGGCGAAATGAGGACAAGAGCGTCAAATAATGACGTTCCGAGGACCGAGCTGCGCGCTGCCAATGCAACGGGGCACTTTCCAGTCGAGCTGCAGGACATGTTCAGCCGCAATCCACGGCTCGTCATCGAGGTGGCGCAATTGCTTCTTTCCGCACACTTTCCGGAGAGCTTGCATCAGGACTTACTGGATGCCGTTGGACTCTCCCGTGAAGGTCAAGATATCCCGCGTCGACGGCGTGATCCGAACTTTCGTAATGCAGTTCTGAGCGCCTATCAATATCGATGTGCCTTGTGTGGTCTGGATTTACGAATTGGCAACATCACGATCGGGCTGGAGGCTGCGCATATCAAGTGGCACCAAGCCAATGGCCCTGATGTAATAGAGAACGGCGTTGCTCTGTGCTCTCTGCATCACAAACTTTTCGACCTCGGAGCTTTCACGTTTGAGGCTGACCGCCAAGTGCTGGTGTCGGATCAAGTGCATGGCACTGGGCAGTTCGAGCAGGTTCTTCTGCGACATCATGGGCAACGGATGAATTCACCCGTACAGCCAGAGCAACACCCGTTTCCGGAATTTGTTCGGTGGCATCGGACGGAGGTGTTCAAAGAGCAGCCTAGGCCGACTTGATTCGCGCTGCTCTTATTCAGAGTATTGGCATCGATGGTCCTCCAGCTTTGCTGAGTCACGCTCTGACGCTGCACATTAAGACCCGCGGGGCGTCTCGTTCCTTACGCTTCCACCGCTGTCTTACATCTAGGTGCAGCAGGGGGCGCTACTTGCTCAATCCCGCTGGAGGACGACAAAACTCCAGCGTACGTCGGAACGGCCTTGTACATCTTCGCGGTCGCTTTGATGGCGGCAGTGCAAACCGAACTGGGCACCAAGCTCGATCGTCTCGTCAGCGGAAACATTGAACATTATTCGACCAGGAGGAACGGGACCATGGCGAAGCGTCATGGAAATCAGCCCGCCTTCGGCGAGAAGTTCGGCAATCGTCGCCATTGCATTCTTTCGCTCTGTTTCGTCCAGGTGCATCCAGACGGCGGTGAGCAGGATCAGATCGAAGTGCCGGTGCAACTGCTGCAGCATTTTGAGCGCAGGTAAAGAGTCATCGATCCACTCGATCGCCTGAAGCGCATGCAGCCGTTGTCCCTCGCTGCGCAGTTCAGCAGTTGGCTCCACCGCCACGACGCGATGGCCGTTTTTCGCCAATGCGGCTGCGTCCCGGCCGGAGCCTGCGCCGATGTCTAAGACGTTGCAGGGTTGAGTTGGGAACAGGTGAAGCACGCCGCGATAAATATCCTCGAACGTGATGCTCTCGTACTGCTCGGCCAAGACTGCGGCATGGGTGCCGTAGCCAGCGGTGCTCGCGATCACAACGGTCATGTAAGTCTCCAAATCTGACAAGTGTAGGAAAGGCGGTGGGCCAGGTAAAAAGGCTGGTTCTTCGATTCCGCGGATTTGCGTGCGTCTCCCGGCCCGCCGGACCGCGCTCTCGTGCTGCGCATCGAGCCGCCGAAGGCGTCTCGCCCTTTCGGCTTTCATCACTGACGCCTTCGGTCCTCGCTTTGCTCCGGCCTGCGCGCTGCGCTTGTCATAAAGCAGTGGTGGTGGCGTGTGGGGCTGGCTTGCTGTTCCCTTCACCGTACCACGGCGTTCTCGCTGTCAAGGTCTGCGCGCACTTTGTGCGCTTGCGTCCTGGCGGCCGTCCTTGAACCTGTGACAACTGCGCTGCGCCGTGCTGCTTCCGGTCTCGGGCAATCCCGCCCGATGCACGGAGCTGACCATGTCGCACGATCTCTTTTCTTCTTTCGATTCTTCAAATTCTTCTGTCCTTCTCGTTCGTGACGTTGCGGGCGACTACCGGCAGGTTGATGCCGGCGAGGTGCTGCAGGCCGCACAGCAGGTGCTGCTGAGCCGGGTGCAGGGCAGTGACGTGCTGGCCTCGCCGCAGGCGGTACGCGATTTCCTGCGGGTCAAGCTGGGAGCGTTGGAGCACGAGGTGTTCTCGGTGGTGCACCTGGATTCGCAGAACCGCGTCATCGAATACGTCGAGATGTTTCGCGGCACGGTGAACCAGACATCGGTCTATCCGCGCGAGGTGGTCAGGGAATCCATGATGCGCAACTCGGCTGCCTTGCTACTGGTGCACAACCACCCGAGCGGTTCAACCCAGCCGTCACGGGCAGACGAGATGTTGACCCAGACCCTCAAGACTGCACTGGCGCTGGTGGATGTACGGGTGCTGGATCACCTGATCGTGGCGGGCAACGACATCCTGTCGATGGCAGAGCGCGGGCTTATGTGACCCAGGGGGGCGTCGCCCCCTTTTTGCTACGTCCGTGGTGCCGGGGAAAGACTGCGCGCTGTGCTTGCCTCCAGGGGTCGGCTTGCAGCCCAGCCCAGCCCACCCCGCCGCGCAGGCTTGGCGCCCCGAAAGTCCGCCGAACAGGCTGTGCCTGATCGGCCAGTGCATGTCGTTCATTTCGCGCGATGCGCTTTGCTCATCCCCAGCCAGGCGTACTTTTGGCACGCAGGGGCGCTCGCCGCGCGGCGTGGGTTCGACGCCTCTTTTGTCCTTGTGGCCGTTGACCGGTCATCCGTCTTTCCCTCTCCTTCATCACTGATCCCGCGACCGTAGCCCGCAGTGCCTGTCCGTCAAGGCGCGCAGGGCCGAGTCCTCGCTGCGCTGTGGGCCGCTCCAACCCTGCGCTTCTTCCTTGACGGTCAGTCCCTTGCTGACCCGGTTTTTCGCGGGCGATGAACTCAGGAAAGACGGCGGCAACAGCAACCAGCCCAGGTTACTGCGCCGAACCCACCGAAGCCACACCGGGCTCCGAATCTTGGAATCCGGCCAGCTTTGAAACCACAACTTGTAACTTCTGGAGAAATACCATGCAACTCAGTTCCCGTTTCGCAAATGCGACCCCTCTCTTACGCGCCGACCATCCGCTATCGGATGACCAGATTTACCAGGTGGCCCCGTCCATCTATGCGGAGGCCAAGCACCAGAGCCGATCCGAGCGCTACACCTACATTCCGACCGGGGAGGTGTTGGGTGCCCTGCGCAAGGAAGGTTTCCAGCCGTTCATGGTGTGCCAGACCCGTGTCCGCGACACCGGCAAGCGTGAACACACCAAGCACATGCTGCGATTGAGGCACGCCAACCAAATCAACGGCGCGGAGGCCAACGAGATCATTCTGCTGAATTCCCACGACGGCACCAGTAGTTATCAGATGCTGGCCGGGATGTTCCGCTTCGTCTGTAGCAATGGTCTGGTGTGCGGCGACACCGTGGCCGACCTGCGCATTCCGCACAAAGGCGACGTGATCGGCAAAGTAATCGCCGGAGCCTATGACGTACTGGACGGCTTCGAGCTGGTGCGCGAACGCCGGGAAGGCATGGCCGCCATCACGCTGGAGCATGGCGAATCAGAAGCATTTGCCCGCGCCGCCTTGTCGCTCAAATACGATGACCCGGTCAAGCCTGCACCCATCACGGAAGCGCAATTGCTGCAACCCCGACGCTTGGGCGACGACCGCCCCGACCTGTGGAGCACTTTCAACCGCGTACAAGAAAACCTTGTTCAGGGCGGATTGTCCGCACGCACAGCCAATGGGCGCAGGAGCCATACCCGCGCCATTCAGGGCATTGACCAGAACGTCAAGGTCAACCGGGCACTGTGGATACTGGCCGAGGAGATGAAACGGCTCAAGGGCTGATGGGTGAGGGGGCTTTGCCGCCCCTTCTTCCCCTTTTTTCTTCTTGGCCGTTTTTCCCTTTCTCATTTCGGGGCAATGCGGCTGCAGGTGGCTACACCACGCGGCCGCGCCGCCCAGCCTTGTCAGTCTGGGCGGAGCGGCGGGCAGTCGGTTAACGACTGCCTGATGGCTCAATGCATTTCGCCATCCTTGACTTTGTGCATCCAGTCGATGGATGTTCGACGCTTCGCGGCGAGCAGCCTGATATGCCTACCGGAATCCTGATGTCTGCGCACTGCCCTCCAGGGGTCGGCTTTCAGCCCACCCCGCCGCGCTGGCTTGGCGCCCCGGAAGTCCGCCGAACAGGCGATGCCTGATCGGCCTGTGCAAGTGGTTCATGTCGCGCCAGCGCTTTGGCCACCTCCAGCCAGGCGTGCCTTTGGCACGCAGGGTGCGCTCGCCGCGCGGCGTTTGACCGTCGCAGCGATGGCGTTGCCCTGATCGCCGTACTGCCTTCCTTCATCGCTATTCCGCGACCTTAGCCAACACAGCCAGCCCCTCAAGGCGCGCAGGGCCGTGTCCTCGCTGCGCTGCGGGCCGCCCCACCCCCTGCGCTTCTTCCTTGATGGGCTGGCCGCGTCGGCCGGTTTTTTCGCGGGCGATGAACTCAGGAAGTACGGCGGCAACGATCGGCCCGGATCGCTACGCCGGCCAAACCGAAGGCAACAACGGGCTCCGAATCTTGGAACCCGGTCAGCTTTCAAAACCTTGGAAGGAATGCGTATGCAGACATTGACGCCGTGAATCGATACCGAAGTTTTTTTGTTTTCTTTTCGTCTTTTTCTCATTCTTTTGTTTTTAACGTCCCACAGGGACAGGAGCTATCACCATGAATACCGCTACCCTTCAAGAAACCACTGCCATCGCCGCAGCCGCAGCAATCGCCATAGGCGGTGCTGCCGCCGTTGCAGCTTCGCAGGAATTGCTGCTGATTCCGTTATTGAGGCTGCGGCCATCGAGTCGCAACGTGCGCAAGAGCGGCGGCGCGTCGATTCCCGAACTGGCCTCCAGCATTGCCCGTGTCGGCCTGCTGCAAAACTTGACCGTCACCGCTGCGATTGATGGCGAACATTACGAAGTCGTCGCAGGTCGGCGGCGATTGGCCGCGTTGAAACAGCTGGTCAAGCGCCGCAAGTTGGCAAAAGACCATGCGGTGCATTGCCTTTTGGTGCCAGACGATGCGGCCCGCACCGTCAGCCTGACCGAAAACGTGCAGCGAGAGGCCATGTCGCCCATTGAAGAACTGTTCGCATGGAAAGACCTCGCCGCCGAGGGGCGACCCGTGGAAGACATTGCCGCTGATTTTGGCGTGACACCCTTGGTGGTGCAGCGGCGCCTGAAGCTTGCCAATGTCTCGCCCCGGCTACTGGCGGACTTCGAGACGCAGGCCGTGACGCTGGAGCAGTTGATGGCGCTGGCCATCACGGATGACCATGCTGCGCAGGAAGCGGCGTTCTACGACTCGCCGCAGTGGCAACGCAACCCGGAAGCGCTGCGCGACCACCTGACCAGCGAGGAAATCGACGCCAGCCGGGATGCGGTGGCACGCTTCGTGGGACAGGAAACCTACGAGCAGGCAGGCGGCGGCATTCGCCGCGACCTGTTCGCGGATGAGAGGAATGGCATTTTTCTGACGGATGGTGCGCTGCTGGAGTCACTGGCGCGAGACAAGCTTGCCTCAATGGTCGAGCAGGTACAGGCGGAGGGCTGGGCGTGGGTGGATGCCGCCCCGCGTGCCATGTCTGCCGACCTGTACCAGTTTCAGCGGGCGCGCAGCACGCGCCGCGAACCTAACAAGCTCGAAGGCAAGCGCATTGCCAAGCTGGAAGCACAGCAAACCAAGCTGCAAGACCGCGTCGATGACGAGAACGAAGACATGACGGACGAGCAGGCCCAGGCGCTGCATACCGAGATGGACGAGTTGGGCAACGAACTGGAAATCATCGAGCGCGGGTTGATCGAGTACCCACCCGCCGTGCTGACGCTGGCCGGGGCGGTGGTGTCTGTCGATCATGCGGGCGCCCTCGTGGTGCATCGCGGGTTGCTGCGGGAAGAGCAGGCCAAGGCTCTGAGAACGCAGGAACAGCAGGAATCCGGTACGGCGGGTAATGGTGGTAGTGGCCCGGATGCGGGTGCTGTCGAACCAGCCAGGCTCGGCATTTCGGAGAAGCTGGCGAAGCGGCTGAGTGCGCACCGCACGGTAGCCTTGCAGGCAGAAGTGGCTCGGCATCCGCAGATTGCACTGGTGGCTGTGGTGCATAGGCTGGCGTTGCGCGTGGTTGTTGATGCCCACCGCCTGGAGGGGTCGCCAGTCAATATCAGCGCTTCGCCGCAGGATGGACTCGGATTGCATGCACCGGATATCGCTGAGTCGCCCGCTGCCATCGGTATGGCCGAAGTCAGGCAGGCTTGGACAGACCGCCTGCCCAAAGACCCGGACGCGCTGTTTGCCGAATTGCTGGCATTTCCGCAACAGGAATTGCTGTCGTTGTTGGCGGTGTGTGTCGCTTCAACGGTTGGTGCTGTGACCACGCGGGAAAGCGATACGCCCGCTGTTTTGCTGGCGCAGGCAGTGGAACTGGATATGCACGACTGGTGGACACCAACGGCGGCGGGTTACTTCGCGCACGTCTCCAAGGCCAAGGCACTGGAAGCGGTGCAGGTGTTCGCGCCGGAGCAGGTCAACCGGCTGGCCAAGCTCAAGAAGGCCGAGATTGCGAGTGAGGCCGAACGGCTGTCAGTGGGTACGGGGTGGCTGCCGGTGATGTTCCAGAAAGCGGCGGCGGTGGTGGCCGAAGTGCAGACCAAACCGGAGACGGCGACTGCCGGTGCAGCCAGCGACGATGCCGAGGTGATAGACCGTGAGGATATGCACGCGGTGGCATAAGCATGATGCCCCGGCCTTGGCCGGGGTTTTGTGGCGGGCGACAGACTCTCCACGGGGAGAGTAGGGTGCCTGGCGGCGCAAGGCCGGTGCTCAAAAAGGGGCGTCAAGCCAGACGTGGCCGGAACGCTCCCGTGCGGGACCAACCACGTCCCCGCCAGACTTGACACCCCTTTGCCGCCTGGCTTATCCCCCGAGTCCCTGCACGGTGCTGCGCGCCCTGCAGAAGGCAGAGAAGGCCGGACTCCCGTCGCCCTGCGACTGCCTGCACGGTGTTGGGCCCGCTGCGCGTAGTCGGAGTACCAGCTACGCTGGTGTACGCCCTGATGGATTGGTCGCGCGAAGCCATCGCGCGAGGATCGAGCACCGTTTCGGTCGCTCCGCTTTGCGCGGAGTTTCCCGGAACGGATCAAGTTCGACAACCTTCCCCCCAAAACCCATGAACCATCAAGGCGTCAGCGAAATATTCTTTGAAGAAACCTACAGCGTGCCGCCCGAGCAGACGGCACGGGCCTTGTTTGCCCGGCTTCCGCATGGAAGCGATTACGCATCCAAACTGATCGAATGCCTGGCCACCGGCTACCTGGTTGCCGTTGTTGAATCGATTTGCATCCGCGAGATGCAGCGGCACGTCGATGCCGCATCTGAAGTGGTGGTTGGCCGGACCGTCCAAATCGAGCACAAGGCGCCGATCCCGCCGGGATCGGCGCTGAAACTGAGAGGATGGGTTGAACGGCTGGGCGAACGCAGTGCGACGTTTTGCGTTCAGGCCTGCGACGACCATGAGATCGTTTGCGAAAGTTCCATCACGTTGGTGGCCGCGCAGCGGGCATCGATGGAGTCGCGCATTACCAGCAAAGTCAATGCCCTGCGGGCTGAGCGTCCTAGCGCGGTAGCCCTTGCAACGCAGGATCATTTTTGAGAAATGTCGTCCCCGTCTTTGGCGGGCAGATGGCCAGGAACGACAGTCGTTCACCGACAGGCCGTCCACCTTACCCCAGAACTGCCCACGCCGAGATCGAACAGGCCTGCCGCGATGCGGTGGGGTATCCGTCCTTGCCAATGTGGAACTGACCTTGAACGCGTCTGGGACCGTGCCGAAATACGGTCTTCACGGTGATGGCGTCTGGGCCATGCGTCCTTTCGGAGCAGGATCGCATCCACAGCGGCCTTGTATTTGTCGTGAATCCTGGCGCAGGCACTGCTTCGCCTCGGGCTTGTTCGCGGCAACCGTCCGTCCCAACAAATTTCCCCGGCACGGTGTGCCTTCCTCGCGAAACAAATTTCTCGTTCCTCCCGGTCCTTCACTGCGTTACGGTCCCATCGCTTTGCTCTGTGATGCAGCGCGCCCGGACCCGCACCCATCGGATCACGCCAAGGCCGCAATGGTTGCGATCTGGTTAACTTTTCAAGGACTTCATCATGGCTCACATTGGTACTTTCACCGAACAGAACAAAAGCTTCATCGGCACGGTTCGCACCCTGACGCTCAACGTCAAGGTCAAAATCGTTCCCAACGACAAGGAAAGCGAGAATGCCCCGGACTACCGCATCGTCGCAGGCAATTTCGAAATCGGTGCGGCGTGGAAGAAGATCAGCAAGGCGGACAAACCTTACCTGTCGGCAACCCTGGATGACCCGTCGTTTCCGGCCACCATCTATGCCCGCCTGGTCGAAGGCGAGGCCGGCACGCACAACCTGATCTGGTCGCGCAGCAAGGGCGACTGAGCGTCGCCCTGACGCCCCGCCTTGCGGCGGGGCGTTTTACGAACCCCGGTAAGTGAATGGCCCGCCGTTTGTTGCGGGCTTTTTTACGCTTGGCCCTGTTTTGCTGATTGACGGGTTTACGGATGTACTACTTTGTGCAGATCAGTGAATTCGCATTTGTGCGTGGACACAAAGCCGCTTTTACGGACGTACTTTTCTGTGGGTTTACGCAGATGCGTGAAGGTGGTTTCGTGTTTCTGAGGTTTCGAGTAAAGACGCATTGCAAGTTCCACGGATGTCCGAGCGTCCCCCGGCGATGCCGGGTCGCGCTGTCGTGCTGCGCATCGAGCCACCGATGGCGTCTCGCCCTTTGGGCTTCCATCCCTGACGCCTGCGCGCTTCGCTTGCTGGATTCGGCCTGCACTGGAGTGGAGGGGTGGCTTGCTATTCCCTTCAACGTACCACGGCGTTCTCGCTGTCAAGGTCTGCGCGCGCGTTGCGCGCTGGCGTCCTGCGGCCGTCTGCGAACCCTGACAACTGCGCTGCACCGTGCTTCTCCCGGTTTCGGGCAATCCCGCCCGGATTCCTTTCAAGGAGAAAGACCATGACGAAGCTCATTACCGACGAACTACGCGCAAAGCTGCTGGCCAATGGCCGACAATCCCTCGCAGACGAGGGATTCGATCCACCCCCAGTGGTCAAGCTGTTCACGCCAGATGCAGGTGCGACCTGGCTGCTGACCGACATCGACCCGCGTGACGGCGACCTGGCTTTTGGATTATGCGATCTGGGCCTTGGCTTTCCCGAGCTGGGCAACGTGAGTCTGACCGAACTGGCCACTGTGCGAGGCGGGCTGGGTCTTTCCGTTGAGCGGGATCTGCACTTCAGTGCAACGAAGCCAATCAGCGAGTTTGCGCGTGAAGCCCGGTTGGGCGGGCGCATTGTGGCGTAACCGTCACTGGCATCAGCCGCCAGATCAATGGTCTGGCGGCTCATGCCATTCCATCGGGAGCCTGGCTTCCGTCTCTAGCATTAGTTCGCCGGCACTGCGCTGCAGCGCCCGCGCGATCTTGAACACCAGAGCAAGCGTGGGCATATGCTCGCCGCGCTCGATCTTGCCCATATGGGAGCGTTCGATTCCCGCGAGATGCGCTAGCGTTTCCTGGGCGATGCCATCTTCGGTTCTCACGGCCCGCACCGCAGCCCCGAACGCTTGCGCAGGCGCGGCTTCAAAGGTCGTCGCCCCTGTCGGTCTTCCTCGCTGAATTCCACGCTTTTGCATGGACAGGAGCGTCGGCGTTTAGAATAATTTAAACCACGTTATATTTAACTCTTTTGCCTTGAATGCAAACTTCCGCTGGAGTAAAGTGCGGTTGTTCAGGGTGGTTCTAAAAACGGTAAATTTCTGTAAATGATCTTACGGATGCTCCATGACCTTCCTCACTGACTTGCAGCGCACGCAAATGCTGGCCAATGGCGCAGCCCGTGCGCGCGGCGAAGCCATTGATCCGTATCCTATCGTCAAGCTTCACACACTGGACGCTGGTGCAGTCTGGCTGCTGGTCAGCCTGGCTGCAGATGGCGACAAGGCCTATGGGCTGTGCGATGCCGGAACAGGGTTTCCAGAGCTGGGGACTGTGAGTCTGTCCGCATTGGAAGGTGTACGCGGCCCGCGCGGCATGCGTATCGTTGCCGATCCGCATTTCAAGCCACGCCAGTCGCTGTCGGCCTATACGGCCGAGGCGATGCGGGATGGCTCAATCAACGACTGACCATTGGGGTAATGTTTTGTGTTGAACCCATGAGCTGTTGCGTGTGACTTGAATGGTTACATGCATCGATGAGATCCGTGGCATCCTCCCGCAAATTCCAAAGGGAGCCATCGCAATGACGATTCATCACGACTCTGCCGACTTGCCCGCGCCCTGGCGCGCTGCGGCTGCCTACCTCTATACGATGGACCTGGACGGTCCATCGCTTGCGTGGGAATATCTGAGACGCCACACCGGCTACCAGGCCTACTGGCACATTGGGCAACACCGCGCGTCAGCACGCCGCTGGGGGTTGCAGAGTAGCCGCAGACCCGCAGCTCGACGCGCGCCAGGCACACCCGCTTTGGACCGCAGCGGCTGACGCGCTGCTGCACGTGCGTGCAGCTTTCACGCACGATTCAACCTCTGGTTTGACCTTCGATCTCTGGAAGATTCCTGGTCGCAAGTACCTGTCGCATGCAGGCGCGCAACTGAACATCAAGGCGGAACACGGATCGAACCGTTTGCGGGCCTCATTGTCCGCGGAACTACTGCACGGCACAGCCTATGGCTTGACAGTGCCGCTTGATGCCCACCTGCGCACGCGATTGACGGGGTACCAGGCACAGGCCAATGCCATCCAGGGCCACTGGCCTCCTGTGGCGGCAAAGAAAGTCACGCGTGCTTCTCTGCTGCATCTGCACGCCCTGCAGGCGCTCGATGCGTCGCAGGATGGCGCTCACCATCGCGAGATTGCCAGAGCACTGTTCGGCGCTGACGCCGTGCGCAAGCGCTGGACAGCCGACGGTGAGCTTCGCGCACAGGTTCGCCATATCCTGACACGTGCCGAGGGTTTGATGCGCGGGGGTTATCTGGCTTTGGCTGGCGTGCGCCAGCCGCACATCGGTGTCCCCTGCAGTGCCCCCGGAGACGAACCCGCGCACTGAATCTCTCCCTTCGCACTTAGCCAGGCTTTCCTGAGACTCCCTCCATCTGGCGGCATTTCGCTGCCAGGCGACAACCGTCGATGGAGTCCTTCATGGCAACTGTGAATTCTCTGCCTTTGCGTCCCTTACCCGGAGCTGCGCAGCCGTCTGCTGCAGCCCCCGGTAATCCCGAGTTCCTGACGAACGATGAGGCCGCAGCCTTTCTGCGCCTGTCGCCGCGCACGCTGGAGAAGCAGCGCGTTCTCGGTGGCGGCCCGCGTTACCGGAAGTTCGGTGCGCGTGTGCTCTACGCAGTCGGCGACCTGCGCACCTGGGCCGATGGTCGTGCCTACGGCATGACTTCCGATCCCGGAAGTCCTCAGCGGGCCACGGTGCGCTGAGTTGGCGCTGATTCAGTGTCAGATTCCCAAACAGCGTTGTGGCCATGGTCAAGCCCTTGAGTGAACGCGAACAGCTGATGCTGTTCCGCGCACTGCCGGGTGGCGACATGGCCCCGCGCGATGCGCAGGACTTGATGGCTTACCCCTTCTTCTCGCTGGCCAAGTCCCGCAGGGTGGCGCCCATCCGCTTCGAGGCCGGTGGCGTGACCTTGACGGTCGAAGGTGTGCCGGAGCATGGCATTGCAACCATCTGGGATGCCGATGTGCTGATCTGGGCAGCCAGCCACATCGTGCAGGCACGGGACCAGGGCTTGCGTACCTCGCGCCTCATGGCGGCAACGCCGCACGAGATCCTGACCTTTGTGCAGCGTGGCACCGGCTTCAAGGACTACCTGATGTTGAAGGCGGCCTTGGACCGGCTGCAGTCCACCACGGTGGCCACCTCCATTCGCCAGCCCACTGGGCGGCGTATGCACCGCTTCTCCTGGATCAATGAATGGAAGGAGCTGCCCGGTGCCCATGGGCGTTCCTACGGCATCGAGCTGATTCTGGCGGATTGGTTCTATGCCGCTGTGATGGACGATGCCCTGGTCCTGACCCTGGACCCGGCATATTTCCGCCTCACTGGCGGCTTCGAGCGCTGGCTTTACCGCCTGGTGCGCAAGCACGGCGGCCGACAGGTGGAGGGCTGGCGATTCAATCTTCGCCACTTGCACCTGAAGTCAGGCAGCTTGCAGCGTTATGCCGACTTCGCAGTTCAGTTGCGGCGGCTGGTGCATCGTCAGTCGCTCCCAGGGTACTGGCTTTCTCTTGAGCACGTGGGCGGCACGGAATGGCTTCGATTCCGCTGCTGGTCAGTTCCACCCGAGCCCGACTTATTCACAGGCGCTGTTGACAAGTCGGTGAACAAGCTGTGTCCGGACTCGGGAATCACCCGCACGACATTCGGGGAATCGCCCGCAAACGACACGGGTAATCACACGTGCGCATCAACCGCTAGCCCACGCCCAGCAACGGTTTCGGACCTCCTTAACTAATCTAACTAAAGACATAACTATGGATAAAAGAGGAAACACCGCTGCCCAAAAAACGGGCAGTGCTTCATCCAGCAACCAAGAAAACCGTTTACCAAGAGAAGAAACAACAGCGGAAACCAAGACGGAACCCCGACCTGGCAAAGTCATCGCGCTGCTCAATCAGAAGGGCGGGGCAGGCAAGACCACGCTGGCCACGCACCTTGCGGGAGAGTTCGCCATGCAGGGGCATCGCGTGACGCTGCTGGATGCCGATCCACAGGGCTCTGCCCTGGACTGGGCGCAACGGCGCGCGCAAAGCGGTCACGGTCGCCTGTACGGCGTGTTTGGCCTGGCCCGTGACTCCTTGCACCAGGAAGCGCCGCAGATTGCCCTGCAGGCTGATTTCGTGGTCATTGATGGTCCACCCCGGGTCGCGGCGCTCGCGCGCTCCGCGCTGCTGGCCGCAGACCTGGTGCTGATCCCGGTGCAGCCCAGTGCCTACGACGTGTGGGCCAGTCATGAGATGGTGCAGCTGATCACCGAGGCGCGGGTGTTCCGGCCGCAACTTCGCGCGGCCTTTGTGATCAACCGGCGTGTTGTGGGTACGGTGATTGGGCGCGAGGCGCGTGCTGCGCTCGCCGACCAGCCGTTTCCGGCGTTACAAGTGGAAGTCTCACAGCGCATCGTGTTTGCTGACAGCGTGGCCGCTGGCCGACTGGCGTTTGAAGTGGCCCCGAACTGCGCAGCCGCGCGCGAGATCGCGGCGCTGGCGCTGGCCGTGCGGGAGATGCTGTTATGACCAAACCACAGCCTTCCAATTCGCAGCGGCGTGCACCGATTGGCCGCAGGCCCGGTTCTGATCCGGCCTCGGCCTGGGTGCAGCAGGTTGAATCGGTGATTGCAACCGCAAAGGCATCGGTCTACACCGCACGACTCACCATTGATGTCACGCCCGTGCTGCGTGGGCGCATCAAGGTTGTGGCATTCAAGCGCGGCGTCACTGCCGTTGAGATGTTGCGCGAACTGCTGGAGCGTGAGTTTCCGGAAGGAGCGTCATGATGCAGTCAAACGTGCAAGCAGTCGTGCAAACGGTTCGGGCTGAATTGCCAGCGTGCAGACCCGCACCAATGCAGGTTTCCCTTGCCTTCGTCGAACAGCGGGTGAACGTGTGGCTGCGCTTTGGCAAGCCAGTGCGCAAGACCGTTCTGAACCGCTGGCGGCGCGTCGCGGTGTTTGAACCCGGCGCGGTCTGTTGCCGGGTGAAGTGGATCGCCAATGACTACGGGACGGCGCTCTGGCAACTAATGGTGCTGCAGGCACCCATGCCATTCGATGGCGCACAGCGCGTCGCGGGCGTGGTACCGGGCGCGCGCATTCTGCTGCGTGCCGATGGCGAGCTGCAGGTCAAGGCCGTGCTGGTCGTCATTGACGGCATTGAGGCGTTGGGCATCGATCCTTGTGCCGTGGCCGTGACGTTTTGGGGCACCGTCGGCAACCGTCTGGCTGCGCGCCAGCCGCTGCCCGAGTACACAGCCGAGCGGCATGTGGCGCATATTGCACGTGGAGCGCTGCAATGAAGCGGGCTGCCGTGATTCTCTGTATGGACATCGGCGTGGCGGCGCTGCTCATGCCGCTTGCCATGCCAAATCGTGTGCAGATCGTCTACAACCCCAGCGACAGTGTGCCGCGTGGTTGGTACCGCATCGTGCCAGCCGACTGGCTGCACGTTGGCAGCATCGTGCTGGCCCGGCTTCCGGCACCAGCGGCTGCGCTGGCAGCGCAGCGCGACTACCTGCCAGCAGGCATACCCTTGCTCAAGCGCATCGGTGCCGTGGCGCCGCAACGGGTGTGCATAGATGGTGCATCGGTGCGCATTGACGATGTGGCGGTGGCCGCCGTGATGCGTGCCGATGGGCTTGGCCGTCCACTGTCTGCCTGGCAGCAGTGCCGACGCCTGGCGCACGGTGAACTGTTTCTCTTGAGCAATACCAATCCGGCGTCGTTCGACAGTCGCTACTTCGGTCCCATCTTGGCATCCAGCGTGATTGGCAGTGCGCAACCGCTGTGGACCTGGGGCGCGCCATGAACATGGCGTCCATTGTGCAGATGCTTTGTCGCCAGCGTGCAGCGCGAGCTGCACCGGGGCAGCCTATTTGGCTGCGTCACACGATTGACGTGTGCCTGGCGTGGATTCGGAACCGGGCACCATGGGGGCCGGTGAAGAGAGAGGGCAAGATAAAAGGGCCGGCACGTGCCGGTCCGCAAAGCCAGTCTGCACGTGGGTTAAGCACGGCACGGCGGCTTGCAGCCTGTGTGCCGTCACAGAACGTAAACCCGCAGGGTATCGAGCGTGGTCGCGTGCCGTCTTCGATGCGATCCGCTGCATTGCGCTGGAGCTTGTGCCATGGCCTCTCGTGACGATGACCGTTTCAGGGTTAAGCCAGGAGCACCCAAGAGCGGTGCTGGCGGGGGCAATGGACAACGTTCGCAGCGCTTTGTCTCGCAGGTTTTGAAGCAGGTATCGAAGTCCGGTGCGAAGGCTTCTGGCGTGGGTGGTGCCCGGCCTACATCGACTTTCGGACGAGGGCGCGTTGCAGCGAGCAGGGCAGGTAATACCCTCGCGGTGACCGCCCGGCGGGTGGTCATCAAGTCCCGATATGTCGTGCTGAAGAAGGCAGGAGCCAAATCTGTTTCGACGCATCTGCGCTACATCGAGCGTGATGGCGTGACGCGCGATGGAGAGAAGGGGCAGGCCTATGGAGCTGAGACTGACATGGCTGATCTCAAGGCCTTCGACGAGCGGGGCAAGGGTGATCGCCACCAGTTCCGCTTCATCGTGTCGGTGGAGGATGCTGGTGAACTGGAAGACCTGCGCGGCTACACGCGCGAGTTCATGCAACGCATGGCTACCGACCTGGAAACCCGGCTGGACTGGGTGGCCGTTGACCACTGGGATACGGACAACCCGCATACGCACATCGTGTTGCGGGGGCGTGCCGGGGAGGGTCGGGGAAAGGGTCAGGATCTGGTGATTGCGCCGGACTACATGGCGCATGGGATGCGCATGCGGGCCAGCGAGCTGGCGACCGAGTGGCTGGGGCCGCGCACTGAATTGGAAATTCGGCAGGGGTTGCTGCGGGAGGTGGAGCAGGAGCGACTGACTAGCCTGGACCGGGCACTGTTGCGACAGGCCACTGTGGATATTGTGGATTTGACTCAGCAACCTGCTGATCGACAGCGGCAGACCCTCCTTCGTGCCCGGCTACAGCAGCTGGAGGCGATGGAACTGGCGGAGCGCATCGATGCGAACCGCTGGCGGCTATCCCCGAACATGGAACAGACTTTGAACGATATGGGCGAGCGTGGCGACATCCTGCGGGCTATGCACAATGCCCTGAAAGGGCAGCAGCGCGAGTTGGTGTTGGAAACGGAACTGGTAGCACCTGTTATCGGCCGCATCGCCGCCAAGGGCCTGGCCGACGAACTCCATGACCGAGGCTATCTGGTGGTGGATGGCATTGATGGGCGTGCGCACTATGTGCGCCTGCCGGTTGGCGCCGACCTGACCGCATTGCCGGTGGGTGGTATCGTGGAGATGAAGCCAACGGGAGGGGCGCGAGCGGTGGACCGCAACATCGCGGGTGTCGTATGTGAGGGTCTTTACCGCAGCGCGGATCATTTCGCGCAACTCCGAAAAGAAGGTACTCCAGACCCACAAACTGCGGTCGATGCCCATGTGCGTCGGCTCGAAGCGCTGCGCCGGTCAGGAGCCGTGGAACGTATGGCCGATGGCGTTTGGCGCATACCGCCTGACTTCTTGTCACGCACGCAAGCGCACGATGCCCAGCGGGCCGCAGGGGGCACCATCGAATTGCGTTCACACCTGTCTATCGAACAGCAAGTACGCGCCCAAGGCGCGACGTGGCTGGACCATCAAATGGTGGGGGATGCCAAGGAGCTGTCATCACAGGGCTTTGGTGCCCAGGCGCGTGATGCCTTGCTGGCCCGGACGGGTTTCCTCATCGAGCAAGGCTTGGCTGAGCGGCGCCGCACGCGAGTGGTTTTGGCGCGCAACCTGCTATCCATCTTGCGCGATCGGGAACTGGCGGAAGCGGGAAAAGTGATTCAGCACCAGACCGGACTGATCCACCGACCGCTGCGCGATGGCGAGCGCGCAAACGGCGTCTACCGCCGCTCAGTCCAACTTGCCAGTGGCCGCTTTGCGATGCTGGACGACGGCATGGGTTTCAGCCTGGTGCCGTGGCGGTCGGTGGTGGAACAGCGGCTTGGGCAGCAGGTATCGGCCATCGTGCTTGGGTCTTCGGTTACTTGGGGGGTAGGGCGGCAGCATGGACTGTAGGCGTAGAGCCTTTGTGATGGTGGTAGCCGCCGAGGCCAATAACGCATGCACCGCTACTTTCTTACCTCAAAGCACAGATCGTCAGACAGTCGTTTTGAATCGGCAATCTATCGTGTGGTACTGGTGGAGACCTGTACTCGCTGCTGCAGACCTGCAAGGTCAACGGGATCAACGGGTATCGGTATCTCCAGGCGCTGTTCGCCCGGCTGCCGCACGCGCAGACCGCTGACGACTACGAGGCGCTGCTGCCCTGGCGTATCGAGTTGCCAGCAGCGTGAGCCCGGCACTGCAGGCCCGCCGAATCCATCACACTTGATCTTCCGGAGCAAGGGGCGGGGTTAAAAGAGCGCTTAGTGCGCCAGCAAAGCTGGCAAGAGATAGTCAATGAAAGTTTGATACTGATAAGAAATGGCGAATCAATCAGGCCCCGAGTCATGCGTTACACATCGTGAGGTGTGGGGCGAAGCGTTGACAGGGGAAACCGGCGGGCCAGCCATTGAGCCGCGAAATCAGGAAACTGGGATGCCGATGTTGTTAAGCGAAGCAGAAGGCAATACGGGGCATGACGCCAATCGCAAGTCATGCTCTGATCCCACGCGGTCGAAGACCCTGAGCACGCCGGGAAGTTTCTTGCACGGAAGCTGGGAGATCTCATCTGTGCCCGAGCCACAAGGCACGGGCGGGACAGGCAAGGCTAAAAGCCGTAACCCTGTCGTTCACGCAGGTGAGAAGTCGGATACGCCCGTAGTACCGGGGAAGCTGCCGAACAAAGGGGATAACCCTGCGGAGGTGGTGGAGGGAAGGGGCGTAGCCAAAGGAAACGTCAACAAGAACCCCGCGTCCCGGACACAGAGCCGGAATAGTTGCGCGTCGATGGGACTTGAAGGCGTACGCGTAGTTGCCCGTCGGGATAAGACGGTGCGTTTCACGACATTGCTGCACCATATAACGCCGCAGCTCCTGGCGGAGAGCTTTTATGCACTTCGCCATGACGCGGCGGCGGGCGTGGACGGTGTGACGTGGCGAGATTACGAGAAAGGACTCTACGAGCGGGTACACGGACTGCATCGGGAAATTCATACCGGCGCGTACCGAGCCAAACCATCACGGCGGGTATTCATACCCAAAGCTGATGGCAGACAGCGCCCGCTTGGAATCGCCTCCCTGGAGGATAAAGTTGTGCAACAGGCGGTAGTCACCGTACTGAACACAATATATGAGGAGGACTTTCTCGGGTTCTCGTATGGGTTCCGGCAAGGGCGCAGCCAGCACGATGCACTGGACGCGCTGACGGTCGGAATCAAGAGCCAAAACGTGAACTGGATATTGGATGCAGACATATCGTCGTTCTTCGATGAAATCGATCATGACTGGATGCTGAAGTTTCTGGAACACCGCATTGCGGATCGGCGAATGCTGGGACTGATTCGTAAATGGCTCAAAGCGGGGGTGATGGAGGACGGGTGCAGGGTAGCGGCGCTCAAGGGCACGCCCCAAGGCGCGGTGATATCGCCTTTATTGGCGAACATCTACCTGCATTACGCCCTCGATCAATGGACGCGGCAATGGCGTCGCAGATATGCACGGGGAAATGTGATTGTCGTTCGCTACGCTGATGACAGTGTGTTCGGATTCAAGAGTGAAGAAACAGCCAGACGGTTTCTGACAGCGATGAAAGAGCGGCTGGCAAAATTTGGGCTGACACTTAATGCGACAAAGACGCGGCTGATCGAGTTTGGTCGATTTGCAGCAACCAATCGCAAACGTCGGGGACAAAGTAAGCCTGAAACGTTCGACTTCCTTGGGTTTACGCACTGTTGTGGCACTGACAGGCAAGGCCGATTTCAGGTCACGCGCTTGACGGTGAAGAAGCGAATGCGAGCGACACTCGAAGCCATCCGGGCAGAGTTGATGCGACGACGGCATGAATCCGTCGCCATTGTGGGCAAGTGGCTAAACCGCGTGGTTCAGGGGTATTTCAACTACCACGCTGTTCCGGGAAATCTGTATCGTTTGGCAGGAATGCGCAGTGAGATATGTCGCGCTTGGCGACATGCACTGATGCGTCGAAGCCAGCGACATCGACTACCGTGGCACAGGTTCAGCCGTATTGCCGAGCGTTTCATTCCGACCGTCCGTAATATGCATCCCTATCCGGAGGAGCGCTTCTATGCGTCACATACCTGAGGCAGGAGCCGTATGCGGTAATTCTGCACGTACGGATCTGTGCGGGGGGCGGGGGGTAACCTCCGTCCCTACCGCAACCGTATTACTACACTACACTTCACGGCAACCCAATACACAGAGAGCTCTCGGCGCAGCCACGGCCGCGAGTGGAGCGCTAGGGACTTGACTGTGATATGACCTATTTCACCTTGTAGAACCTATTGACAGAGGATTAAGAAAAACACATACTTACCGGACAGTACGAATTTGAATTGCAGTTAGGGCTCAGCGAGGAAGACACTACGGGTCCTCCTCGCAAAAGTCCCTTGCATGTTTTCCGGTGGCGAGCACATGACATCCACCAAGTCTTTGCAGGATTCAAGTTCAGAGCCTGGCCGTTCGGCGTAGAGCGCGTCGAATTCCCATACACATAACCGCAAGGAGACAATAATGACAATTTTCAAGATGTACCGTCTGCTCGGCATAGTCCTCACATTCGCAGCAGCGGTTTATTCCGGTGCTGCGAACGCCAAGATCGGCTCCTGCGAGGATCCAATCGTTTTCGGAACAACCATTTCGGAAACTGGACCCTTTTCCACGCTCACAACGAACTGGCGCGCGCTCACAGAGGCTTTTGCCAACGAAGTCAACCGGCGTGGCGGCGTCGAGGTCAAGGCGTGCGGCAAGAAGCTGCCCCTGAAGTTCGTGATCTACGACGATCAGAGCAATCCTTCGACCGCCGTGCGGCTATACGAACGGCTTGCCAGCGTCGACGGAGTCGACTTCTTTGTCGGACCTGACTGGACCTCCATCGGTATGGCAGTGTCGAGCGTGGCCGAACGACAGAAGATTCCTGCTGTCATGGCGAACGTGGGCGCACGCGCTGTATTCGAACGCGGCATGAAATACGTCTGGGGCAATGCGCATCCCTCCGCGCCGCGTTGGTCGGAGCAGTACTTCGACATGCTGACCAAGGTGAACCCGCGTCCGAAGTCGATTCTCTTCATCACGCACGATAACCCTGTGACAAAAGAATTAACCGAACTCATGTCGAAGCGGGCCGAGGCGGCGGGACTCAAGGTCTTAGGAGACGAGCGCTTTCCGGGCGACCTCAAGAATTTCAGTGCCATCATTTTGAAAGTCAAAGCTGCAAAGCCAGACGTCATCTATATCTCCTCATTCGATAATCCTTCGGTGCCGCTGATCCAGCAGATGCGCCAGCAATCCGTCAAGGCGATGGACGTGCATCACGCAATGCTGAGTGGGTCGCTGAAGAAGCAAGTCGGCGAGGGCGTAGAAGGGGTGACCGGGGAAATTGCGTGGTATCCTGCGATTGGAGGTACGCACGCCGATCTCTGGACGCGCACGCTCGAGGCGTCCAAGGTGGACCTGTTTGACGCGATATGGAGTGTCGGGCGCTTGGCCGCTTACGACGTTATGGTGCAGGCGATCGAGCGGGCGGGCGAGCTCGATCGCGAGAAGGTGCGTCAGGTTCTGTACAAGGGGACATTCAAAACGCCCCCAGGCGACATTACTTACGACGATACGGGGTTCCCAAATGCCAGCGCATTCACCACCCAGCTGCAGCGCGGCAAGATCGAATTCATCTGGCCGCCGGAACGTGCTACGGCCAAGGTGATCTGGCCGTCGCCGTCTTGGCAATAAGGGAGTCGAGTCATGTCGTCTCTCGTGCTGCTAGCGCAGGTCGTGTCGGGTGGGCTTGTAATGGGCGGGCTCTATGCAATGGTCGCGATGGGTTTGTCTTTGATCTATGGGGTTACGCGTGTGCTCAACTTTGCGCACGGCACGTTCGTAGCGCTTGCCGGGATCTCTGGAAGCATACTGTTCAGCAGTTTCGGAATTCATCCGGTCTGGAGTATTCTGCTCGCAGCCGCGGCCTTTTTCGCGTTCGGTTTCGGCTTCTATAACCTATTGCTGAAGCCGGTGATGAAGCATGACCATTTCAAGATGACTATCGGCACTGTCCTCATCACCATCGGCGCGTTCATGGTCGTTGAAGACCTCGCCTCCGCGGCCGCAGGCCCTGTGCAACGCAACATTCTGCTGCCATCTACCGCGATCGCTGCCACGGGTGGAATCGTCACATCCATGCAGCTCTACGTGCTGCTCGGCATCACCGCTGTGACCGTAGCATTACACGCCTTCCTGAAACATTCATGGTTCGGTCGGGCGATTCGCGCACTCACCCAGGACCAGTTTGCGGCGACCGCCTATGGCGTTCCCAGTGAGCTGATCCGGGGCGCCACCTTCGCTGTCGGAACGGCCATGGCCGGGGTGAGTGGCGTGCTGTATGCAATGACTCTGCCGGTGGATCTTCACACAGGCTTCATTCTTACGGTAAAAGCCTTCACGGTCATCGCGATTGGCGGTATCGGGAATTTGACGGGGACGCTGGTCGCCAGCATTTTGCTCGGCGTGACGGAAGCTTTAGTCGCCTTCTATGTGTCGTCGGAATGGGCGCCGGCCGTCAGCATCGTGGTGTTGCTGGCAGTGCTTGTGCTTTCCCCGCGCACCGATTTCGTCACCCACCGCTAGACGCCTATGTTTAAGTGGCCGCAAATCCTCGCTGTCTTTTGCTTCGTCGGTGCCGCACTGGTGCCCGTTTTCGGCTCGCCCTACCTGGCGACCGTATTCTTCTTCCTGCTGACATCATTAGTCCTGGCTCAGAGCTGGAATTGGGTCGGTGGTGACATGGGGTACATCAATCTGGCGCACGGCGTGCACTTCGGCCTGGGCGCCTACGTGCTGAGCATCCTGTTCTCTCTGGGTGTTCCGCTGGTCCTGAGCTTCGTTGCGACCGCGCTCATCAGCGCTGGTGTTGCCGCCTTGCTTGCGTACCCGTTGTTCCGGATGCGCGGGCACTACTTCGCGTTCGGCACGCTGGCGGTCGTTCCGCTTGCGGAACTGCTGGCGTTCAATCTGAGAGGGCTGACGAAGGGCGCGGACGGCATTTCGCTTCCGCCTGTAAACGCGCAGCTCACCTCGTACTACATCGCGCTGTCGCTCGCAGGCCTCGCCGTTCTCCTCAGCATCGCGCTGAGCCGCAGTTCATTCGGTTTGGCGCTGCGCTGTATCAGGAACGACGAAGAGGTGTCGGAAGCAATCGGTTTGCGCACGTTCCCTGTAAAGGTCAAAACGCTCGCCGCAAGCAGCTCCTTTGCGGCACTTGCTGGGGCCACGTACGCTTTTCAGCTTGGATTCATCGACCCTCCAAGTGTTTTCGGGTTGAGCGTCGCATTGGCGCCCATCGTCATGGCGCTGTTCGGTGGAGCCGGGCTACTCTGGGGCCCTGCGGTCGGCGTGCTGTTGCTGGGAACCGCGCAGCAGATCCTCTTGGTTCAGGTGAGCGGGTACCAGGTTGCCCTATACGGCTGCGCCATTCTGCTCATCGGACGATTCATGCCCGATGGGGTGTTGCGATCGGAATGGCTGCACCGAAGGGCAAGCTGGTTGCGTACGATGCTGCAATCGAGGAAGCCCGCTCTCGCGAATCCAGGGCCCAAGGTGACAGAACGTCCTCCGATCGAAAGCCATCAGATCGCACGTGGGACGGTGTTGCTGCGTTGCGAGGGCGTGACGATGGCATTCGGCGGCAACACGGTTCTCAAGAACGTCAATTTCACGGTGCGTCAAGGTGAAATCCTCGGCCTTGTGGGGCCCAACGGCTCAGGCAAAACGACGCTATTCAATTGCATCTCGGGTATCTACAGGCCGAAAGCAGGGCAGATCTCGTTCGATGGCGTAAATGTCGCGGGACTTCGTCGCGACGAGGCGGCTCGGCTCGGTATTGCGCGTACTTACCAAATTCCGCGCCCCTTCGCGGACATGACCGTGATCGAGAACATTGAGGCCGCAGTGATTTTTAGCGGCTCGGATGCGGCTGGCGCACGGGAGTCTGCCTTGCGAATAGCCTCTTATGTGGGCTTGGGAGGGAGGCTGCCCGTACGCGCCGACACTCTCAGCACACAGGAAAGAAAAATCCTCGAGTTCGCACGTGCGCTGGCCTGCAGGCCGCGTTTGCTGCTGGTGGACGAGGTCGCGTCCGGGCTTACTCCCGTGGAGCTGCAGAGATTCATCAAAATGTTGCGCCAGATACGCGACGAATTTGGCGTAACGATTATTTGGATCGAGCACATCCTCGGCGCACTGTCACAGGCGGCGGACCGCGTTATTGTTTTGGAGCAGGGTGCGTTGATCGCGGATGGCAGTGCGGGCGAGGTCTTCAGTAACGACCGCGTGCGCCGCAGCTATCTGCCTTCTGCAGCCGTAGCCGTTGGAGATTAAGACGTGTTGCAAATAGATAACATGGCAGTGGATCACGGACGCGTTCGCGCTCTTTGGGGCGTCGACTTAGTCGTCGAAGCAGGCGAATCTGTAGCGCTGCTAGGAACCGACGGCGCTGGCAAGTCTACTACTCTCGGCGCGATCTGCGGAATCTATCCCTTGGCGCAAGGCGATATTCGTTTGGATGGCGAATCAATTCGGGGTCGCCGAGTGCGCGAGATCGTCTCGCTCGGCGTGGTGCTTGTACCAGAAGGCAGGCGGCTGTGGCCGGAGATGAGCGTGCTTGAGAATCTCGAGATGGGTGCTTACCTGCCGGAGCGCCGACGGGATCGCGCTGCCGCTCTCGAACGCGTTTTCGATGTATTCCCGGCGATGCGCGAGAAAAGTTCACGTCCTGCATACGAGCTGTCGGGGGGGCAACAGGCGATGGTCGCAATCGGGCGGGCACTCATGGCAAACCCACGGCTTTTGCTCCTGGATGAGCCATTCATCGGGATGTCGCCGCTAATCGTGCAGGAGATCAAGAACGTTCTGCGCACTGCGCGGGAAAGACACGGGCTCTCGATGCTGATCGTCGATCAAGACTTCAAGCGGGCGATGGACATGTCGGAGCGCACATCTGTGCTGTCAAATGGGCGTACGGTCATGGCAGGCGCGAGCAAAGATATGCAGTCGGACCCAGTATTTACGAAAACATTCCTCGGGCTGAACGACGACCACGTCGGGGCTTGAGAGGCGAACAGGAGGGCGGGATGAATAACGCGATGCTGAACACGAGTGATCTGCTGCGAGCCACGGCGTTGGCCTATCCGGGGCGTGTCATGGTGGTCGACGGGCAGCATTCCTTCACCTATGCGCAGTTCGATGCCATGGTGGATTGTTTCGCTGGCTGGTTCCTCACGTCGGGTGGCGCCCGCGGATTTCGCGCGGCGTACCTTCTCGGAAACCAATGGGAAGTTCTGCTTACGTACCATGCGGTGGGACGCGCCGGCGGGGTGATCGTGCCGCTAAACTCGCGTTTGACTCCCCAGGAGATCAGCTTTCTACTTGACGAGGCGGCGGTTGAATTCGTAGTCTACGATCCGGACTTCGAGGCGCTGTTCACGGAGGCGGTTGGGGCTCGATCGCTGGAAACCATAGCAGCGGGTTCTGTCAAAGGGGCAGCACGCCACGCGCTGGAAAGCATCTTGACGTCCACGCCGCGACCGGCTCCGCCCACTTTTCCTCAGCTTTCGGCCAATGACGACAGCGGTATTTGGTTTACCTCCGGAACTACGGGAAAGCCGAAGGGTGCAGTTGTCACGCATGGTTCTTCGGTGTTTTCCGCGCTTCTGACGTCCGGTGCGGCGCGGGTGTCTTCGGAGACCCGGCTAGTTTCGGCCGCGCCCTTGTTCCACCGCGGAGCTGTCGAGGACGTGCACCTGGCCGTGACAATGATGGGCGGAGCCCATTTCCTCACAAAGCGGTTCGAGCCCAAACAGACCCTAGAGCTGCTTGAATCCACGCGCGCGACCTTCGCTTTCATCGTGCCGACCATGGCCCAGATGATGCTCGAGGTCTCTGAACAAGGGTTGTACGACCTTTCGCACCTTCGCTGTTGGATGTCTGCGTCGGCGCCGTTGCGCGAAGACCTGCAGGTGCGGATCCGATCGGAACTTCGGATTCCGACCGACGTCCTAGCGAACGCATATGGCATTACCGAGTCGCTAATGAATACCTTCTGCTTAGGCGAGGATCTGCTCAAACGTCCCAGCAGCGCCGGCCGGCCGGTTCCGCTGACAGAGGTGCGCATTCTCGGGAGGAACCATGAATTTCTTCGCCCAGGTGAGATCGGCGAGATCGTAATTTCGGGGCCGTGCCAGCTTCGGACTTATCTCGGCCGGCAGGAGGATTACGTGAACACCATGCTGGAAGCGGAGGGCAAGCGGTGGTACCGGTCTGGCGATCTCGGATACCTCGACCAGGACGGTTTTCTGTTTATCGCCGACCGCTCGAAGGACATGATCATCAGCGGCGGCGAGAACGTTTATTCCGTCGAGGTCGAAATTGCGTTAATGGGCCAGCCAGACGTCGCCGAAGTCGCGGTTATCGGACGGCCCGATGCGAAATGGGGCGAGCGGGTCGTGGCTGTGATCGTACCAAAAAAGGGTCGGCAGCCGACCGAGAGCGACCTCCTGCACGCTTGCATCGAGATCGCAAACTATAAGCGTCCAAAGCAGTTCGTGTTCCTCGAATCGCTGCCTCGCAATTCATTCGGCAAAGTGCAGAAGTCGGCGCTTCGCGACATTATCAATAGCATTCCATAGGACGACCATGCAACAGTTCTTTTGCGAACTGCGCGACGGCACGATGCTCGAATGCAAGAGTTTTGGGCAGTCCAACCCTGAGGACCCGACGCTCATTTTTCTTCACGAAGGGATCGGATGCGTCGATCTCTGGAAAAACTTTCCGCAACAGCTCTCGCAGGCGACTGGGCTCCGCTCTATCTGCTATTCGCGGGCCGGTTACGGCAGATCCTCAAGCGTGTCTTGGCCGCGTCCCGTCACCTACATGCACAATGAGGCGCTCACCGTGCTTCCCGAAGTTTTGGAAAAACTCGAAATCAAGGACGCGATCTTGTTTGGCCACAGTGACGGCGCATCGATCTCGCTGATACATGCTGGGGGCTGTCCAGGCTCGTCGGTGCGTGCGATGATCATCGAAGCACCGCACGTCGTCATCGAAGAGCTCACGCTGCGTTCGATTGCTGATCTTTCCGAGCGGTATGAACACGGAGATCTCAGAGCACGACTCGAGCGCTACCACGGTGACAACGTTGATTGCGCTTTTCACGGCTTCGTCGACACGTGGCTCGTTCCCACCTATGCGGCGAGCTGGAGCATCCTTGACTTTGTGGCTCAGGTTCAGATCCCGACGCTCGTATTGCAAGGCGCCGATGACCAGTTCGGTACTTCCCGGCAACTGGATCTGATCAAGAAAACCATGCCCGGGGTCGTCGACACTGTGGTAATTCCCGATTGCGGACACCATCCTCATTTTGAATCGCAGCAATTCGTGCTGGACCGCAGTAAACGCTTTGTCGAGGAATTTCTGTCCCAAGATTACTCACGTCTCCGCAGTCAGCGCCTACGGGACGGTTCATCAAATGAGATTAATGACTCCTCAAGCCGGTCCTCCCCTGGAGTTTGAGAGATTCGCGCCATATACACGTCGAAATTCTTGCGAGGGCTCTTGGAATCGAGCTGTTTCGGAGATACAGACGAACTCATCGCATTCGTATCCCTACACGAGAATTATCGCGGGCTGGCTCGGCCACTGGAACATTCGACGACAGGAGGCGAGCTTTTCGACCACAACTTTTGAATGTATCGAAAGAATGCGTCGATCTGGTGTTACACCCCAGACCTTGCTCGGAGGAGTAGCCGCCTCAATGGCGACGTGCTCCCAGGCCCAGTCGCGATGCCGGTTTCGCCTTGGGCGTCTTACGAACTTGCCGTGCCAAGACGGTGCCTGGCCTTCTGAAGTCGCTAGGGAAACGCGGATTTAATCGTTTGAGTACGCCAACCGTGAGTGGTGCTCAGGCGTTATAGGTGAGTCGCCGACAATCCAGAGCCGAGAGATGAATTCAACGCCAACGCCCCAAATTAGTTTTGCCCAGGCCGAGTACGAGAAGAAGAAAAAGCGTACCCGGCGCGAAGTATTTCTGGAGAAGATGGACCAAGTGGTGCCTTGGGCCCGGCTGATGGAAGTCATTGAGCCCCATTACCCCAAGAGCGGCAAACGCGGGCGCCCACCGATCGGGCTGGAGCGCATGCTGCGCATGTACTTCGTGCAGCAGTGGTACGGCTTGGCCGATGAGGCGGTGGAAGATGCCGTCTACGACTCGCAGGCACTGCGAAACTTCATGGGGATAGATTTGAGCCGCACCAGCGTGCCCGATGCCACCACCCTGATGGGATTTCGCCACCTGCTCGAGGCCCATGATTTACCCAAGGCGATGCTGGTCGAAGTCAACGTCATGCTGATGGAACGCGGCCTCTTGATGACGCAAGGCACGCTGGTGGACGCCACCTTGATTGCCGCGCCCAGCTCGACCAAGAACAAAGAGCGTGCGCGGGATCCAGAAATGCACCAGGCCAAGAAGGGCAACCAGTGGCATTTCGGCATGAAGGCGCACATTGGCGTGGACAAGGACTCAGGGCTGGTACACACGCTGACCACGACGGCGGCCAACGTCAGCGACATCAGCCAAACACCGGCGTTGTTGCATGGGCAGGAACAGGGTGTGTGGGCAGACGCGGGTTACGTTGGCGTGCAAAAGCGCGAAGACATGCAAGAGGCACTGGCCGTCAATGAGCAGACCGTGCAGTGGCACGTTGCCAAACGACGCAAGAGCATCGAGGCGTTGCCAGAGGGCTGGCAAAAGAGCATGGCGCAAGCCTACGAGAACCTCAAAGCCCAGGTCAGGGCGTATGTGGAGCACCCGTTTCATGTGCTCAAGAACATCTTCAAATACAAGAAGACGCGCTACAAGGGCCTGGCCAAGAACGATGCCCAGCTCAATATCTTGTTTGCCTTGAGTAATTTGTACATGGTCAGGGGAGAACTACGCCCATAGTGGGCGAAGCGGCGCGAAAGACGCCTCGAAAGCGGCGCAGAAACTGGAAAATCGGACGCGACTACAAAATTGATCGGAAAACTTGGTGCAGCGCGGACAAAAAATCCACGCTACGCAGCAGAGTTGCTCAAACTTGATTTGATCCGCGTCTCCCTAGCTTACCGATCGTGTATTAAACTTGTGCGTAAAAGATCTTTGATATTGGAGTGCCATGCCGCCCGGAGCTAGCGACGAATTTCCCATCGAGGTTGGCAAGCCGAAACCGCGCCCATCAAAGCGTCGCACCAAACAAGAGCAACGCGATGAAAGCACTGATCGCATATTGAATGCTGCACTGGAACTCTTCATCACCAAGGGGTTCAACGCGACGCGGACCGAAGAAATCGGAGCACTTGCAGGTCTAACGAAAGGCGCAGTTTATTTCTATTTTGGAGAAAAGACGGCAGTATTGCTGGCTTTGTTGGAGCGCGTACAGGCTAAGGTTCTCGAGCCGCTTTCCCAGCGACTTGAGCGTCAACACGGAACGCCCGTCGACAGGGTGCGTGAGTTTTTGCTCCAGCAAGCCCGGCTTGCTCGTGACGATCCCGGAATGTTGCTATTGCCCATAATGGTATCCATCGAATTCGCCGGAGCGGACAATGAGCCTGGAAAGAGAGTTAGATGGGGATACCGCCGTACTGCGCAGCTTCTTGCAGCCGTTATCGAGCAGGGTCAGGCGGATGGCGTTTTCCGACGTGACCTGAAGCCGGCGCAGCAAGCGTCGCTAATCTTGGCACTCAATGATGGTGCCATGCTTGAATGGTGGCGAAGTGAGCCACGTTCAACCGGACGGGACTTGGTCGATTCCCTGTACACCGTCCTTATGTCCGGCATTCGATCGTCGCCTGAATCCTGAGTGCTGGCTAGTGTGTTGGCGCCGATTGAAAGTTGACCCGGTGGGTCAGTTTTCGGTCGGCGTCAACAAAATCGGACGCGACTACAAAATTGATCGGAAAACTTGGTGCAGCGCGGACAAAAAATCCACGCTACGCAGCAGAGTTGCTCAAACTTGATTTGATCCGCGTCTCCCTAGGCGCGCTACGCAATTCCTGGCCTCCGTTGCGGGTGAGGCCATTTGCTGGAGGGAGTCGTTAATTCCTAAAAACTTCGTAAGTCTCTTGACGCACCGACGGTGCTTCGATTAAACTAGACACATACTTTCCAGTCGGTATGTTATGACTGGCCTAGAAAGGTTTTGGAAAAATGACAGGAGAAAAGATGCGCACTTCTCATCCGCTGGATCTCAGTGGCAAGGTGGCAGTTGTGACTGGCGGTAACGGTGGCATCGGACTCGGAATAGCACGGGGCTTGGCGCAAGCAGGATGCCACGTAGCAATTTGGGCTCGCAATAGCGCCAAAAGCGATGCCGCTGTTACACAGTTGCGGGCGCTTGGCGCTGACGCTGCAGCCTTTCAGTGCGATGTCACTGACCGGAGCAGCGTCCAGTCCGCGGCGGCCGCAACAGTCGCCATGTTTGGTGGCATTGATGGCATGTTTGCTAATGCCGGGATTGGCGGCGGAGGGCGCGTGTCATTCCTCGAGCGCCAGCCCGAAGACTGGGCCCAGATGATCAATGTCAATCTATACGGTGCGTTTCATGTGTGCCAAGCCGCATTGGCTCAGATGAAGCTGCAGGCTGAAAGTGGTAGACGCTCTGGCCGGATAGTGCTCACATCCAGTATCGCTGACCATTTTGGCACCGCCGCTAACGAGCACTACGCATTGACGAAATCGGGCCTTAGTTCCCTGGCTCGCTCCATATCAGTTGAATTTGCCCGCTATGGCGTTACGGCTAATGCACTGCTTCCAGGATACACAGAAACCGAGATGACAACGGGCTTGCTTGAAAACGAGAAGTTCACAAAGGCCGTCATGCCGCGCACGCCAGCGCGCCGGTTTGGCACGCCCGAGGACTTTGCTGGGGTCGCCATCTATCTGATGAGCGACCAGTCGGCTTACCACACGGGCGACTCACTGGTGATCGACGGTGGGTACTCCATTGCTTGAAGTTGTGTAGACGTTCCAGCCGACAGCCCAAATCTCGTAATCAAACAGGAGAAGCCACATGACACAACTTGCCACGCCGGAACTTTCACCAGGCCTAGCGGACGACGATGCCCGCGAGCGGTCGCTCCAGCTTCGACTGCGTGCCGGGCATCAAGTCGAATCCGAGGAAGATATGACCCCTCGCTACCGCGAGGTGCTACTTCAGACTATGCTAATTGCCGCCGACTTGGAGTTGATGACGCTCCCGTCTTACTATGGCGCCCTGTGCACGGCGCCGAACCTGGATCACAAAATCTCAGTGGCCTCCTCCATTCAGGACGAAATGGGTCACGCGCAGGTGATGTACCGAATGCTGGAAGACTTCGGGCTTGACGCCCAGGAACTTATTCATCAGCGCAAGCCGGAAGAGTTCAAATCGTTCGAGCTGATTGAACAGGACGTTGGTGACTACGTTACCTGCGTCGTAATGATGGCGCTAGGAGATCGGGCGGGCTACACAACTACGCGGGACCTGGAAGCTAATTGCTCGTTCGGCCCGTACGCTCGTTCGTTACGCAAGGTCAACTACGAAGAGCGATTCCATGTGGCACATGGTGAACGCTGGGTTCGTCACTTCTGGAACCTGTCACCTGAAACTCGTCAGCGGGTCCAGGCAGCCGTTGATCTCCTATTTCCGATGTCAGCTTCCTGGTTCGGAACGCCCGATGGCATGAAGAAGCGAACCGATCAGTTGCTATACCGGATTAGGGGGTTGAGTAACGATGAGTTGCGTCAGCAATGGATCAACGAAGTGGTTCCGTTCTGCGAATCAGTAGGCATTCGGGTGCCGGCGCGATTTGATGCAGATCAGGGTCGGTACGTGCTCAGCTATCAAGAGCCAATCGCATGGGATGCCGAACTGCGTCAGTGGAACTATGACACACCAATTACGTGGCCCCAGAAATTCGCTCACTGGAAAAAGGGCGGCCCGATCAAGCACCCTGGTTTGACGAGAATCCAGAGCGAGAGCTGGGGGGGCGAACTGTGGTGACTGCTCTCGAGCTGCGTCAGCACGTGGGAGCTGTGCAAGATCCGCACCTTCCGTTTGGCTTGGACGAGTTAGGGATGCTCGAGGAGCTCACTGTCTTGCCTTCTGGGGCTGTGCAGGTAGTTGTAAATGTGCCCTGCCACCATTGTCCCGGCCTGCAGATGATGGAGCACGACATACAACAGGCGCTCCGGCGTGCGGGCGTGCAGGAGCCGATCTCAATTTCATTTCAGGGACGCGAGAGCTGGACACCATCAGACATTGCACCACGGGCGCGCAAAGCCATGCAGGCAATGGGTATCCAAAGCATCGTGCAGCTGCCCGAACAATCTAGAGGAAGCACATGAAAACATCAGTTTCAGAGGGCTTCTTTGAAGTCTTCGCGCGTAAAAACTCTGCTGATGCATTGCAGCACGTTGGTAGCGTTAAAGCTCCAAATCCCGAGGTGGCCATAGCGCGCGCATGGTACGTGTATGACGAGCATCGCTGGCTGGAGATGTGTCTCGTGCCCCTGGATGCTGTCATCGCGGTCACCGAACGCAACCGGAGCGTCAAGATCAAGCCGATATGAGTGCCTCATCAACTAATTCTGGAGCGGAAACTCGCCTTATGAAAACTGCAACATCCCTCGCACCCACGTTGCTGAGCCTGGCCGACACCAAGCTCGTGCTCGCGAACATCTGCATCAAGACTGTCTTTAACGGCCGTTCCATTGGGGACTTCGCAACGCTACTCGCTGTGGCAGGCACTTCGCTTGGCGCGACCCGCTCAATTTACAGGTGGTTGGAAGGTCAGGGAGAGTCCTACATTCGGCTTGAGCGCGGCCGCCAAGCGGACGAGATCGCCTCATCGGACCTGTTGGATGCGCCACCAGCCTCGTGGGTCGACTTGATGACGACCATCTTTATCGCCGAAGCGGCAATTAGCGCCATAGCCATGAGCAAGAAGGATGAAGCCGATGCCTATTTATCCAATCAATTGCGAACGCTCGACCATGACAGCGCGTTTCATATGACATACGCCAATGGATGGCTCAAAGTCACCTCGGAACAAGACCGAGACGGGTTTTGCACCAGCATTCGTAATCGGTTTCCTCTAGCGATGCGTTGGGTACTTAGTTGCGACGAAAACGCGGCAGACGCTTTTGCACTCAAGTGCCAACCGATAAGGGACCTCTCAGGCGACGCATTGCCCGAAGCGGCGTCAAGAGGCACCGGATGGAACACTACGCTGCTCCGCGCAAAGTCGATGCCCGAAAGCTTGTTTGAGATTGTGCGCTTTAAGGATGCCGAGTTGCTGGCATGAAGTCAACTCAACGATTACCAGATCACCGTGACTGGGGTGTGGATGTTAGAGGCGTCAGCTGCCCCTTTTGCGCCGCCAAAGCAGTTCAGCTGAAATCCATGATTGGCGGTGCCGCCAATGAACTTCTCATGCGCTGTGAACTGTGCAAGTCATTCTTCTCCCTATTAAAGGACCCTGGAATGCTGACATCACGTGCACTTGAGCCAACGAATCTAGGGAAAGTCTGAACTAGTTTGAAGTATCCGATCTAGCGGCATGCGGTGCGATTGACCTGAGGAAAAATGCTGGGCTGAGGGCGTTTCCCAATTAGATCCCCCGGCAGTGCTGTTGCTGATCTGTGTTTTCTACAAGGAGTCAAAATGGAAAAAGAACTGTTGCGTGGCTCTGAGGGCGAGGTGGGCTACATAGCCGCACGTTACCCAAAGATATTCATCGCGATAACTCGCAGGAGAACTGCACTTTTGACGCAGTGCGTTCTGCACAGCATTGCATCCGCCAGCACCGGCACATCCGAAATCACCGACGTTAAAGGCCCACCTCTATGACTCAGGCCGTCGTGGTATCTGTAGCGCGCACGCCGATTGGGCGCGCCTACAAGGGGGCATTTAATGCACTCAAGTCCCCAACTTTGTTGGCACATGCTCTGTCGCACGCGGTGCGCCGCGCTGGTGTCGAGCCGGCCGAGATCGATGATGTGGTGGTCGGTACTGTACTGGCCGCTGGCACGGCCGGTATGAACTTGGCGCGGCACGGGGCGTTCGCAGCTGGACTCGGCTTTAGCGCGAGTGGTCAGACCATGGACCGCCAGTGTGCATCCGGTCTGATGGCCGTGGCTACGGCTGCTAAGCAGATTATCGTGGATGGCATGCAGGTAGTCGTTGCAGGTGGACACGAGAACATCTCGGCGGTGCAAAAAGCCTATTTCGACTGGGCCATGGCCGAGCGAGATGGAAATGTGACGGCCAAAATTCCGCATGCCTACATGCCAATGCTGGAAACTGCAGAGTATGTTGCAAGCAAATACAAAATCAGCCGCGAAGCTCAAGACACATACGCATTCGAATCTCAGCGGAGGACGGCTGCTGCACAGAAGGCAGGCCTTTTTGACGATGAGATCGTGCCCATTACTGTGAACATGGTCGTGGCCGACAGGGAAACTAAGGTTTTAAGTCAGCGCGAAGTCAACTTTAGCAAGGATGAGGGAAATCGCCCCGAAACAACTTTGGAGAGTCTTGCTTCGCTTAAGCCCGTGATTGAGGGCGGTAGTGTTACGGCGGGAAACGCCAGTCAGCTCGCGGATGGCGCGGCAGCCTGCGTCCTGATGAGTGACGCAGTTGCGTTGCAACGAGGTCTGACGCCGCTGGGCATATATCGCGGCATGGCCGTGGCGGGTGTAGCGCCTGAAGAGATGGGTATTGGCCCAGTCTACGCAGTGCCCAAACTATTAAAACAGCATGGCTTGTGCATCGACGACATAGGCCTGTGGGAACTCAACGAAGCTTTCGCGTGCCAGGCAATGTACTGCCGGGACAGGCTAGGGATTGATCCAGCGTCCTTTAATGTTAACGGCGGCAGCATTTCGGTTGGGCATCCTTATGGAATGACCGGCGTGCGCCTGGTCGGCCACGCACTCCTAGAGGCGCGCAGACGCGGCGTACGCTTTGTTGTCGTCACCATGTGCGTGGGCGGGGGCATGGGGGCGGCAGGACTATTCGAGGTTCCTAACTGACTAGGAAACCCCCAGGCGATGTTTGCTGCGATAGCAACGTGGATCGTTCCTATTTTGATCTGCGCCGAACGCAGACGTCCCATCCAACTTCCGGTCTCTTCATGTTACCTACCGTGCCTTTGGAATCCAATGTATCCGCTGGGCATTAGTGAATCATCCCGCATCGATGTGATTTCGGCGGAGGTCATGAAGGGCTTTTGGGAGTGCCGGGGAATACAAGTCGACCGAGATCCTAGCGCTCTCGTTATCTTGCAAAACTCTGCCAACTAGGTGGTGCCCGAGAACCGGAGTGTTTAAAGATACTGAATTGCTGACTCATCACCATGTGAACCCGTGTAGATTTAACGATCCAAGCCGTTATTCGTTGCCTATTAGGAGACAAAACCATGAAGCGCATATTTTTGACGACGATTTTGCTCAGCTGTTTGGTGGGGCCCGGCGTAGCCCTAGCCCAGAACTATCCCGACAAGCCAGTGCGGCTTGTGGTGCCGTGGCCCGCGGGCGGCGGGGCTGACTACGTCGCTCGGGCGTACGCCAAAGAATTGTCCGATCTGTGGAAACAGCCGATTGTCATCGACAACGTTGCTGGCGCTGGATCAATCGTCGGTGCCGAACGTGCGGCTCGCGCTACGCCAGATGGCTACACATTGATGCTCACCATCAACGGGACGATCACCAGCAATCGATTCCTTTACAAAAAGCTGCCGTACGATCCAGATCGCAGTTTTATCCCTGTGTCGCTGATGGTACAGAGCGGGCAACTGATTCTGGCTAGTGCTGGGGTCCAAGCCAACTCGCTCCGTGAATTGGTCGAAGAGGCTCGTCGCAAGCCTGGGAGCATCGCCTACGCATCCTATGGCAGCGGTACCCAGCCGCATCTTCTCTTCGAGATCCTGAAGAAAAGAGAGAACATTGATCTCCTTCACGTTCCCTATAAAGGCCTGGCACCCGCATTGTCCTCTCTGATGGCCAATGAGGCGCAATTAACGATCGTGAGTCCGAGCAGCGCCACTGCCGCCCTCAGCTCGGGTCGCACCAAGGCCCTCGCGATTGGATCAAGCAAGCGAGCGGCCGTATTGCCCAACATTCCGACGGTAGATGAGGCGGGCTTCCCATACCTGAACGCGGCAATCTGGTTCGGACTGTTCGCGCCGGCAGGAACACCGCAGGCCATCGTCGACAAGCTGCAGAAAGACGTGGCGCAAATCTCTCGAAAGCGAGAGTTTACGGCGGCCATGGAGGAGCGCGGCTTCGATGTTGTAGCAAGTACGGCTGCCCAGTTCCAAAAGGTGATTCGCGACGAAACGGTACGAGTTGGAGACATGGCCGAAGCAGCGAAAGTCAAGCCCGAGTAGGTGGCTCCCTGTATCTCCGCCTACCTCACAAATCTCGAATGAACTCAATGAACCCAATACATTCTGACTCCGCCCTCGAGGCGTTCTTCCGCCCCCGGAAAGTCGCTGTCGTCGGCGCATCTGCCGATCTTGCCAAGATGGCTTCTCGACCAATTTCCTACTTGCGCAAGCATGGCTATGCAGGTGATGTCTACGCAGTCAACCCGAAATACAAAGAGATTGGCGGCACGCCCTGCGTGCCCGACATCGAGTCGTTGCCCGATGGCGTGGACCTAGCTCTAATTTCGCTGCCGGCCGCTCAAGTACCGGACGCCGTGCGTCGCTGTGGCGCGAGGGGGGTGCGTGCGGTGACCATACTTTCTGGCGGCTTTGGCGAGCTTGGCACCGAGGCGGGTCGCCAAGTGGAGGCGGAATTGAAGAGCGCCATCCAGGAATCTGGAGTGCGCGTGTGCGGCCCGAATTGCCAAGGCGGTGTAAATTTGTTCGAGCGCGTGGCAGCTACCTATTCCGGCGCACTTTCCAGCGACAAGTTGCAGGCAGGACCAATTGCGCTGGTGACGCAAAGCGGCGTTTTCGGGGGACTGGTTTTTGCGGCGGCGCAAGAGGAGGGCATCGGTGTCGGTTTCTGGACTAGCACCGGAAATGAACTCGACTTGCGCTTTAGCGATTATCTCGACTACGTGGCGGAGGATTCCCGCATTCGCGTGATCGGCGGCTACCTTGAGAGTGTGAAGGACGAGGGCGAACGCTTTATTCAAAGCCTGCAACGCGCTCGGCGAGCTGGCAAGCCGGTGGTGTTGCTGAAGACGGGCCGCACCGATGCGGGCATGGCTGCAGCAGCGTCGCACACTGCCGCTCTTGCCGGTTCCGACGAGGGTTACACCGCCGCGTTCCGCCGGGGGGGTGCGATCCGCGTGAACTCTGCAGACGCATTTCGTGACTTGGTAGCCGCATTCTCGACTGGGCGAGTTCCACGTGGTCGGCGCGTCGGAATCTTATCGATCTCCGGTGGAGCCGCGACGCTGATGGCCGACGAATGCAGCGAGCGTGGCTTGAAAGTGGCCGCGTTTTCCAATGCGCTTCGGTCTCAGTTGGCCGAGGTCGTCCCATCCTTCGGAAGCGTCGTAAATCCTGTTGATCTCACCGGTCAATTGGTCAGCGATGCTGCGTTGCTTGAACGCTCGGCACTTCCCATTCTGCGCAGCGGTGAAGTGGATGTGCTGGCGATATTCATTGGCATGTGCGACACCAACAAGGATGCTTTGGTGGACGTGATTGGGCGGCTGGCGCAGGAAAGCGACCTGCCGATCGTCGTCACCTGGGTCGCCGCCGCCGACCGGAATATATATCCTCTGATCCGGCAGCACGGTGTCGCTGTATTCAGAGACCCAACCGCATGCATAGCGACTGTAGCGAGCATGGTGGAATGGGCGGGGCACGCATTGCCGCCAATTTCATCCCCGGCTACTCCCGCGTTTACGACACTGATGGCTCGGTTGCGCAGCTTCCCAGCAGGAATGTTCACGGAAGCAAGAATCAAAGCTGAGCTGGTCACGGCGGGCTTCCCCGTGCCGGCGGGGAGGTTGGTGAACAGCCCCGCGGACGCCAAAGACGCCGTCATTGAAGTGGGTGGCGACGCCGTTATGAAGTTGCAGGCCGTGTCAATTCCCCACAAGTCAGACATTGGTGGGGTTTGCGTAGGCGTGCCGCCCGACCGTGCTGAGTCAGAGTTCAATCGCTTGGCTGCACTTTTTCCGGACGATGTAGAAGGCGTTCTGGTAGAGGCGCGGGTTCGTGATGCTGTGGAGTGTTTCATAGGTGTCCAGCAGCACCCCATCTTCGGCCCATTGATCGCCGTGGGCCTTGGAGGTGTGTTCATCGAAATCTTCCGGGATGCCGCTATTCGATTGGCACCGGTGACGCGGGAAGACGCGGTCACCATGATCCGCGAACTCAAGGGTCGCGCCATTCTCGACGGAGCGCGTGGCCAGGCCCCGCGTGATATCGACGCTCTCGCGAATCTCGTGCAGCAAGTATCGGAACTGGCGGCGTCGGGTTCAGATTGCATCCAGGAAATGGACCTCAATCCAGTGTTCGTCATGCGCCGAGGTCAAGGGGTCGTCATTGGCGATGCTCTGCTCGTGACCAGAGCCAACCCGGGGCTTGCAGATTTGGCTTGGGCAAGTGCCGGTTTGCAATCCATTACCCCTCAATCTAAGGAATGAAAAAACATCATGGAAAAAGATCTGTTGCTGCGCGTTGAGAATAAAGTCGGCTACATCACCTTCAATCGCCCCAAGGTACTGAACTCGTTCACGCCAGACTTCCTGGCCACCGTGATCGAAGCAGTGCAGCGCTTTGACGAAGACCCGGAGGTGCGCGTGATTGTTTTTACGGGAACCGGCGATGCATTTTCCTCAGGGGGTGATAAGGAATTTCTCAACGCGCTGACCAAGATGACACCGTTGGAAATTCGTTCTACCGTGTATAGCCGTTTCGGTGGGACGGCAAATGCGATAAGGCTTTGTTCGAAGCCGACCATCGCGGCAGTAAACGGGCCTGCCGTCGGTGCCGGATGTGAAATGGCCGTGGCTTGCGACTTTCGCATCGTGGCGAAGGAGGCGTTTTTCTGTGAATCGTGGATCGAGCTGGGCATTATTCCACCACTCGGAGGCATGTTCTTGCTGCCCAGGCTGATCGGCTTAGGTCGCGCCAATGACATGGTGCTGAGGGGCGTGCGCGTCTACGGCGAGGAGGCTGCTGCCATCGGGCTGGCCAACGTCGTGGTGGGTAGCGCGGAGCTTGCCCGAACAACAGCCGAATTCGCTGAAGAGCTAGCCCGGAAGGCCCCTCTCGCACTCTCTGTCGCAAAGGAAGGACTGCGACGTGGGTTGGAGTCTTCCATGCACATCGAGTCCGGGTTCAACATCTTCGCGCAAAGTGTGCTGTTGCACGGGCCCGATTTCGAAGAAGCTGTGCAGGCGATTAACGAGAAGCGAAAGCCTGTATTTTGATGCTCAGCCTCGCCGACGGGCGTTATTCAGTCCTCCGCCGAACGCGGAAGGTCCCATCCAACTTCTGGTCCCTTCATGTCATCTACCGTAACCTTTGAACGCGATGGACCCATCGGTCTGATCGTGATAGATCATCCTCCCATCAATGCGATTTCAGCGACGGTCATAGCGGGGCTCATAGAGGCGCTCGGGAAATTCGAGTCGTCTGATGATCTTGGCGCTCTCGTCATCTACTGCACCGGGCGTACTTGGGTTGCGGGAGCCGACATGCATATGTTCGATGATCCCGAGTTCTCTGCCGCCCCCTTCAATCACTTTCTACGGCGGCTTGAAGAACAAAATCGTCCAGTTGTCGCGGCGCTGCACGGCATGGTTTTGGGGGGCGGACTTGAACTTGCACTGGCTTGTCACTTTCGGGTAGCACGGCACGGTACGTCTTTGGGGCTCCCCGAGGTCAAATTAGGCCTCATTCCTGGCTCGCTGGGAACACAACGCTTGCCAAGATTGGTGGGGGGCGAGTTCGCACTGGACCTTTGCAGTAGCGGCCGCATGATAACCGCGGCTGTGGCCAACGAAAGAGGGTTAGTGGATTCGCTCGCTGAAGGGGCCCCACGTGCTTTCGGAGTGGCGGCGGCGCAAGCGCTGCTGGCTGCAGGAAAGCCTTTGAGGAGGACGAGCGAGGTAAAGGTAGTTCCCGCGCCGGAGGAGGTCATCAACAAGGCCGAAGCTGCAGCACTCAAGAAGCCCGGCTGGCCGCAGTTGGCGGCCATAGTCCGGTGCGCGCGGGCTGCGCAGGAGCTCACATTCGCCGAGGGTGGAGAGGTGGAGGCGCTTCAGTTCGCCGCCTTGGTTCATTCCCCGTCTTCAAGAGCACTACGCCACTTGTTCTTTGCTGAGCGCGAAGCGATCAAGGTCCCTGGACTCTCCCGTAACATTGAGCTTAGGCCCGTCAAATCGGTTGGCATCGTCGGCGCAGGGACTATGGGTGCGGGTATTGCGATCAACTTCCTCAATGCCGGCATAAGCACGGTCGTGGTCGAAACTGATGGCGACGCACTTCAGCGTGGTCTGGCGATGATTCGGAAGACTCTCGAAGCTGATGTGGCCAAAGGCCGGATCACGCAGGAGAAGGTAGCCGAACGCCTGCAACTGCTTCGAGGTGCGCTGAACTATTCGGAGCTCGTTGACTGCGATCTGCTCATCGAGGCCGTCTTCGAAAATCTGGCGGTAAAACAGCAGGTCTGTGCAGAGCTTGGCCGCGTGGGCAAGCCAGGCGCAATCATTGCCACCAACACGTCCACGCTGGATGTTGACTTACTTGCGGCAGCAACGGGCCGTCCGGCAGACGTGATCGGCATGCACTTTTTTAGCCCCGCAAACATCATGCGCTTGTTAGAGGTTGTACGCGGTGCTGCCACATCGCCGGAGGTGCTTGCCACAGTGATGAAACTGGCCGCCGCGATTGGCAAAGTGCCGGTGGTCTCGGGCGTGTGCTATGGCTTCATAGGAAACCGCATGGCTGAGGTTTACATGCGTGAAACGGAGTTCCTGATCCTTGAAGGAGCTGAGCCATCGCAAATTGATGCAGCGATCGAGTCTCTCGGGTTTGCTATGGGGCCGTGTCGCATGCTTGATATGGCGGGCATAGACGTGGGCGCTAAGACGGTCATCGAGTATGACAAGGCGGGCGGCTTACCTCCGGATAGCAGTTACCGCTCTCTTGTCCGTAAGCTTTTTGCACTCGGTCGGCATGGTGTGAAGGCCCGAGCCGGTTACTACAAATATGAAGGTCGAACCCCAGTGGCCGACGCGGAAGTAAGGGCCATTGCTGAGTCGCTTGCCGCGCAACACGGGATCACGCGACGTAAAGAAATAAGTTGCGAGGAAATCACTGAGCGCCTGCTTTTCCCGCTCATCAACGAAGGATTCAAAATCCTTGAGGAGGGTATAGCTTTTCGGGCGGGTGACATCGACGTCGTTTGGGTTGCGGGCTTTGGATTTCCGGATTTCAAAGGCGGCCCTATGTGGTGGGCTGAAACCGTTGGATTGGAGTTCATCGCCGAACGCATGGCGCACTACGCTGCCACCCTTGGCAATGCCTATGGCTATTGGACACCCGCAAAACTGCTCACGGAACGTGCGTCAAATAGGCCCGTTCTTCCACTGGGTTGAAGTGATGAGCGAGCGTTCGTCAGATAGCGTCGTCCTTCGAAAGCGTGCGACATCGGAAACGCGGTGACAAAAAAGCAGATAGCGTCCTAACTAAGCCGGCCAAAAGAAATCCACCTCATGTTCAGCTTCCTGTCGTCTACCTCAGCTGCCGACGGCGCGCGCCGCACCGGTATGCAACGGGTGCTGCAGCTCGTTCCCGGAGTGTGCCTGTCGAGCGTGATCGCGATGGCCGCCATATTTATGTCCGTGCTGCACGGAGGTCCCCAATTCCTTTACGCGCTGTTCTTCGGCGTGGCCTTTCACTTCCTAAGCCACGATGAAAAAACCCGATCCGGCATCGAGTTCTGCACACGCTCGGTGCTACGACTCGGCGTCGGCCTGCTAGGCGCGCGGATTACTGCGGCGCAAATTGCCGGGCTCGGCTGGAGTGCCGCAGCGATTGTGATCGCCGCAGTCGTGACCAGATACACGGACTGCACCGGGAAATTCATGCTGGTGCGTACCGAGCCAAACCATCACGGCGGGTATTCATACCCAAAGCCGATGGCAGACAGCGCCCGCTTGGAATCGCCTCCCTGGAGGACAAAGTTGTGCAACAGGCGGTAGTCACCGTACTGAACACGATATATGAGGAGGACTTTCTCGGATTCTCGTATGGATTCCGACAAGGGCGCAGCCAGCACGATGCACTGGATGCGCTGACGGTTGGAATCAAGAGTCAAAACGTGAACTGGATTCTGGATGCAGACATTGCGTCATTCTTCGATGAAATCGATCATGACTGGATGCTGAAGTTTCTGGAACACCGCATTGCGGATCGGCGAATTGCCAGCGCGGTGTCGGTTCCGGCTCGCATGTCCATGGGTTCGGTGGTCAGCCCTGGCGATCACCGGGGCCCGGCTTGACACTGCCTGACGAAGTCCGCAGTGCCTTTGCTGAGACGCTTGTCTTGGTGCAGCACAATCGCGAGTCGCCGCACCGGTAATTTAAGCCGAGTCTTGACTTCTACCAGCCAACCTTGCTTGAATGCCTGGTCTAGTGCATAGATGGACAGGCAAGCTATGCATGAGCCTGACGCGACGAGTTGCTTGATTGCTTCAGTGCTTCCTAACTCAAAGGCCACATTAATCTGACCAACACGATCGAACAGCCAACGATCAGCTACCGCCCGCGTTCCGGATCCTGGCTCGCGAATCGCCCACTTGGCTTCGGAAAGCTGACGCTGGTTAACGGTGAGCCCCGCAAGCGGATGCGTAGGTGCTGCCACGATGACCATGCGATCACTGAGCCATGGTCGCACGATCAAGTCCGGATGGGTTTGGGGACCTTCGATAAAACCTATGTCGGCGTCGAAGCTGACCACCGCCTCAATCACCGCGTTGGTATTGCCGACTGTTAGCTGGACTAGGCTGAGTGGGTTCGCTGCCTGCCATTGAGCCAGCAGCTTGGGCAGGAGGTACTCACCAATGGTCAAGCTTGCCGCGACTCGCAGGGGCATGGCGTTGCCAGCCGAAAGTAGACGCTGCAATTGGCCCGCTTGGTCCAGTAAGGATGCCGCCTTAGGGAGAAGCTTGCGGCCGTTCTCGTTAAGCACCAAGCGCCTGCCTTGGCGGTCAAACAGTTCGGCACCGAGAGTCGCCTCTAAAGCAGCAAGAGCGGCACTCACAGCTGCCTGCGAGCGTGCGATGTAGTCCGCAGCCGCACGTGTTGTCCCTAAGCGCGCGACGGCTACGAAGATCGCCAGTTCATGCAGCGTAAAGCGGGTCTGTTGATCGATTTTATTGTTCATATTGACAATAATTATCAGCTTTTTTTGTTAATGAATAATGTCTACTATCTGACAGAAATGAAAGCCAATGTAAACGAGGCGAGACACTTCCTTGTCTCGCGGAGGCGACCGAAAGCGATGTGCGTCTCTGCGCGTATCACCAAAGAGGAGTAGTCCAGGTGTTCAAGTTCCTTTCCCCCGAGCCGCTTCACGACCCGCTGGCGTCCCCGACGCCCACAGCGAACACCGAGGTCAAGACCACCACCTGCTACATGTGCGCGTGCCGCTGCGGTATCCGGGTGCATTTGCGCGACGGTGAAGTGCGCTACATCGACGGCAACCCGAACCACCCGCTGAACCAGGGCGTGATCTGCGCCAAGGGCGCATCCGGCATCATGAAGCAGGTGTCGCCGGCCCGGCTCACGCAGCCGTTGCTGCGCAAGCCTGGCAGCGAACGCGGCGCGGGTGAGTTCGAGCCGATTTCGTGGGATCGTGCGTTCGAGATGCTGACCGAGCGCCTTGGCAAGATTCGAGCGACCGACCCCAAAAAGTTTGCGCTGTTCACCGGCCGTGACCAGATGCAGGCATTGACGGGGCTGTTCGCACGCCAGTTCGGTACGCCCAATTACGCCGCGCATGGCGGCTTCTGTTCAGTGAATATGGCTGCCGGCATGATCTACACCATCGGCGGCAGCTTCTGGGAATTCGGCGGTCCGGATCTGGACCGCGCCAAGCTGTTTGTGATGATCGGCACCGCCGAGGATCACCACAGCAATCCTATGAAGATCGCGATAAGCAAGTTCAAGCGGGCGGGTGGCCGCTTCATCTCGATCAACCCGGTGCGCACCGGCTACTCGGCGATTGCCGATGAGTGGATTCCGATCAAGCCCGGTACCGACGGCGCGCTGTTCATGGCGTTGCTGCACGAGCTAATCACGAACGACCTGATCGACCACGCGTTCCTAAAGCGCTTCACGAACGCGCCGCAACTCGTGGTGCTCGACGACTGTGATCGGCAAGGCCTGTTTGCGTTCGACCCGAACCCCGAGAAGGGCCCGCCGGGCGACGGCCGCCACCCGCACAACAAGCTGGTGTGGGACAAAACCAGCGGCACGATTCTCAACGCCTACCCCGAAGGCATTGCCGAGGGCTGCGATCCAGCGCTCGAAGGGCATTACCAGTTGACCGACGGCACGAACGTGGCACCCTCGTTCCAGCTGCTGCGCGAGCGGGTCGCGAGCTGCACGCCGGAGTGGGCCTCGGCCATCACCGGCATCGCTGCGCAACGCATCCGCAAGCTCGCCCGCGAGATGGGCGAGACCGCGCTGCAGCAGGCTTTCGAGATGCCGATCCCGTGGACCGATGCCTGGGGAAAAGTTCACCCGACGACGCAGGCACGCCCGGTCGCGTTCCATGCGATGCGCGGTCTCGCGGCGCATTCCAATGGCTTCCAGACCGTGAGGGCACTCGCGGTGCTGATGAGCGTGCTCGGCACCATCGACGCGCCCGGCGGCTTTCGCCACAAGGCACCGTACCCGCGCCACATCGTGCCGAACTACCGGGCATTCAACTCGCCCGAGATGATCCAGCCCAATACGCCGCTGAATGCCGCGCCGCTGGGCTTTCCGGCAAGCCCTGACGAGCTTGCGATCAACCCGGACGGCACGCCGATCCGCATCGACCACGCGTTTTCGTGGGAGCACCCGCTGTCCGCGCACGGGCTGATGCACAACGTGATCACGAATGCGGTCAAGGGCGATCCGTACCGTATCGACACACTGCTGATCTTCATGGCCAACATGGCCTGGAACAGCTCGATGAACACGATGGCCGTGCGCGAGATGCTGAACCGCAAGGACGAAAAGGGGGAGTACATGATCCCCTTCCTCGTGGTCTGCGACGCCTTCCAGAGCGAGACCGTCGCGTTCGCCGACCTGGTGTTGCCCGACACCACCTACCTCGAACGCCATGACGTGATGAGCATGCTGGACCGGCCGATCTCTGAGTTCGACGGGCCGGTCGATTCGGTGCGTGTGCCTGTCGTACCACCGACCGGCCAATGCAAGCCGTTCCAGGAGGTGCTGATCGAACTCGCGTCGCGCCTGAAGTTCCCGGCCTTCACGACGGCCGAGGGCGGGCGCAAGTTCAGCGGCTACCCGGACTTCGTCGTCAACTTCCAGCCGCAGCCCGGCATCGGCTTCCTGATGGGCTGGCGCGGGAAGGACGGCACCGAGCACCTGCGCGGCGAGCCCAACCCCAAGCAATGGGAAGCGTACGCGCAGAACAACTGCGTGTTTCAGTACCACATGCCCGAGACCATGCACTACATGCGCAACTGGAACCGCGAGTACCTGGACTTCGCGAAGGACAAGGGCTGGCGCCAGAAGAACGACCCGGTGCAGCTCGCGATCTATTCCGACACCTTGCAAAGCTTCCGTCTGGCCGCGCAAGGCAAGAGCGCCGGCCGCCAGCCGCCCGAAGAACTGCGCGAGCGCATCAATACCTATTTCGACCCGCTGCCGTTCTGGTACGCGCCGCTCGAAGAGGCGGCGACCGATCTCGACGCCTATCCGCTCAACGCCATCACGCAGCGGCCGATGGCGATGTACCACTCCTGGGATTCGCAGAATGCGTGGCTGCGTCAGATCCACAGCCACAACTACCTGCAGGTGAACCCGCTTACCGCGCAGGCCGCAGGCATCGCCGACGGGGGCTGGTGCTGGGTCGAAAGCCAGTGGGGCAAGGTGCGCTGCATGATCCGCTACAGCGAGGCCGTGGAACCCGGCACGGTGTGGACCTGGAACGCGATCGGCAAGGCCGACGGCGCGTGGCAGCTCGCGCCCGGTGCCGACGAAGCACGCAAGGGCTTCCTGCTGAACCACCTGATCACGGAAGAGTTGCCGTTCCCGATTGGCAAGTCCGGTCCGCAAGGCGGCAAGACCATCAGCAACTCCGACCCCATCACCGGCCAGGCCGGTTGGTACGACGTACGTGTGCGCATCCGGCCGGCCGAACCCGAAGAACCCGAAGAGACCTTCCCGCAGATCGCCAGCGTGCCGGCCGCACCGGGTGTGCTGGGCAAGGCTGCGAGCGTGTTGACCTACTTTGCGGGGCGCAAGAAATCATGATCCGCTGGCTGCAAGATATTCTGCACGCGAATGCTGTCGCCGAGGCGCCGGCCCGCGTGAACCCCCACCTCACAGTGAAGCCACCAGTGAGTGCACGCGCCGAACAGGGCGAAACACTCGCCAAACAACTCGCGCTGGTGATCGACCTGAACGTCTGCGTCGGCTGCCACGCCTGCGTGACCTCGTGCAAGCAGTGGAACACCTCCGGCAGTGCCGGCCCGCTGGCCGACGAGAAGCCCTACGGCGCTAACCCGACTGGCACCTTTTTCAACCGCGTGCAGACATACGAGGCCGGCACCTTCCCCGGCACCGACACCATCCACTTCCCCAAGAGCTGCCTGCATTGCGAAGATCCGCCTTGCGTGCCGGTGTGCCCTACGGGTGCGAGCTACAAGCGCAAGGAAGACGGCATCGTGCTGGTGGACTACGACAAGTGCATCGGTTGCAAATACTGCGCATGGGCTTGCCCGTACGGTGCCCGCGAGATTGACGAAGAGCGTCAGGTGATGACCAAGTGCACCTTGTGCGTGGATCGCATCTACGACGAGCATCTGCCCAAGGAAGACCGCAAGCCCGCGTGTGTGAGTGCCTGCCCGACCGGTGCTCGCCTGTTCGGCGATGTGAAGGACCCGAACTCCGAAGTGTCTATCGCAATCCGCGAACGCGGTGGTTACTCCCTAATGCCGGAATGGGAGACGAATCCAGCAAACCAGTACCTGCCGCGACGCATCACCGCCGTGGTGGACGACAGCTCCGTGGGTGACAAGAAATGAACCCAGCATTTTCGGTCGTCATCTTCACGACGATTGCCGGTGCCGCACAAGGACTGGTCGTGACGCTTGCGTTCGCGCTGCTCGCGGGCATACCGCTCGGCGGCAGTTTCGTCAGCATGACGCTGATCGTTGCCGAGGTCATGCTGCTGATTGGTCTTGGCGCGTCATTCGGCCATCTTGGGCGCCCCGAGCGCGCCTGGCGTGCGGTACTGATGTGGCGAACCTCGTGGTTGTCGCGCGAGGTGATCGTGCTGCCAGTGTTTATTGGCATTGTTGCCTTGTGGTGGATCACGCTGCGCATGGGCATCGACACGGTCTTGCTGCCGATGGCGGCTATCGTGGTGGCGGGCTTGCTCTGGTACTGCACCGCGATGATCTACGCCAGCCTGCGTTTTGTGCAGGAATGGGCGCAGCCGCTGACGCGGGTGAACTTCACACTGATCGGCCTGTCGTCGGGTTTGATTCTCGCGACCGCGCTCGCAGCGCTGGCAGGCGAAACAGGGCTGGTGCAGGTAGTTGGCCCGCACGCGTTGTGGGTCACGCTCGCCGCTTGGGCTGCACGTATGCTGGCGCTGCGCCACAACGCAGCGCTCAAGCACAAATCCACGTTGCAATCGGCCACCGGCATCAAGGCGCCGCAACTGGTGCAGAAATCCATGGGCATGTCAGCCGGTTCGTTCAACACCCGCGAGTTTTTCCACGGCCGCACGCTCGCGATGCTCAAGCAGGTAAAACTCGCATTCATCGTGCTGTGCTTCTTTCTACCGGCCGTGCTGGCGCTGTGGGGTATCGCCAGTGGCTCGGTGCTGGCTTGGGTACTGGCGGTGCTAGTTCAAGTGCCGGGCCTGATCGCCGAACGCTGGTTTTTCTTCGCGCAGGCAAAGCACCCGCAGAACCTGTACTACCAGGTCGTGTCTTGAGCGAGGAGTCTGCGCGGCAGCCAGCACATACTGTGCCCGTGATTGAACTCCTGACGCGTGTTTTCGGGCCTTGGGTCCGAACGGTTGACCGGAAGACCACTCGCGCCGACCTGATCGCAGGCATCCTCGGGGCACTGCTGGTGCTGCCACAGGGTTTCGCGTTTGCATCGCTGGCCGGCCTGCCGCCCGAGTATGGGCTGTACACCGCGATCGTGCCGTGTGTGGTCGCCGCGCTGTTTGGTTCGAGCTGGCATGTGGTTTCGGGCCCGACGAACGCGAATTCGCTGGCACTCTTCGCCATGCTCGCGCCCCTCGCGGCGGTCGGCTCGCCGGACTACATCCAACTCGCGCTCGCAGTGACGGTTCTGGTCGGCGTGATCCAATGGTTGATCGGTGCACTGCAGCTTGGCTCGATCGCCAATTTCATTTCACCGTCGGCATTGCGCGGTTTCATGAGCGGCGCGGCGGCGCTGATCGCAGTGCATTCGCTCACTGACCTGCTCGGCCTGCCGCCGCCCGCCCAGCATGGCACGGGTGCGCTGTTCGTGCACATAGGCGAGCACCTCAGCGTGGTGCGGCCGGCGGCGTTGATGGTCGGTGCGTGCACGCTCGCGGTGGTGCTGGTGCTGCGGAGCGTGCTGCCAAGGTGGCCGTTCATGCTGATCGGACTGGCGGCGGGCACGGCGCTTGCTGCAGTAGTGAACGGTGTACCTCAGTGGGGCGCCGTCGCGGTGGTCGGCAGCATCCCGGCGATCTGGCCACACTTTCAGTGGCCAACGGTGCAGATTGCGAGTCTGCCCGAGCTGCTGTCGATCGCGTTCGCGCTGACGATCGTCGCACTCGGTCAATCGATCTCGATCGCGAAGGCGGTCGCCGGGCGATCCGGCCAGGTTATCGATGCGAACCGCGAGTTTCGCGGCCAGGGGCTGTCGAACATTGTCGGTGGTTTCTTCTCGTCGTATGTGTCGTGCGGTTCGCTGAACCGCTCGCTGCCGAACCTCGATGCTGGTGCGCGCACGCCGCTCGCGGCGGTGTTCGCCTCACTGTGGCTGCTGCTGCTGCTCGCGTTCACCGCACCGCTGCTCGCGTTGATCCCGCTGCCGGCGATCGCCGCGCTGCTGCTGGTGGTGGCGTGGTCGTTACTCGACATCCCGGGCTGGCAGCGGCTTTGGCGCCACAGTCGGCAGGACTTCGCGATCGCGGCCGTCACGGCGCTGGCGACGATGACGATACGCATCGAGATGGCGATCCTGCTCGGCACCATCCTGTCGCTGGTGACCTACCTGCACCGCACCTCGCGCCCTTACATGCGCGTGATGGGCTTCGACAGCACACTGCCCGAGCGCCCCTTCGTCGTGCGCGCCGACGCGCCCGCGCCGCTGCCCGAGTGCCCGCAGCTGAAGATGATCCGCATGGAGGGCGAGGTTTACTTCGGTGCCGTGCCTTATGTCGCCGACCAGTTGCGCGAGCTTCGCGCGCCAGCCGGGTCAGCCAAGCATTTGCTGGTAATGACCAAGAGCATGAACTTCATCGACCTGCCGGCCGCCGAGCTGTGGCGCGAGGAACTGGCGACGCGGCGCGCCGAGGGTGGCGATCTGTACTTCCATCGGCCGCGCCCGCCAGTGCTCGAACTCTGGCAGCGCGTGGGCTTCACACAGGAGTTGGGCGCCGACCACATCTTCCCGACCAAGCGCATCGCGATCCGGACGATCTTCCAGCGCCTGGACCGTAACATCTGCGCACGTTGCAACGCGCGGGTCTACGAGGAGTGCCAGACGCTGCCGCAGGTGCACCAGCCCTGAAAGACGATGCGCATGACCCCGCCAGTGGTGACTCAGTCGCGTTAGGGACGGAGATTGCTGCGCCTATTGATCTTTACGTAACCCATGACATCACCACAGTTCTGCCTGTTTCCAGCACGCGGCGATGATCGAGCCACGATGCTGGGCGCTGCGCAACTTGTTGCGTGCGGTGGTTTTGAGCTCGGTGAGCGTGTCGGGGCAGAAGTTGGCCAGCGCATGGCGCTTGAGCCAAGCCCACAAATACTCCACTGGGTTGAGCTCGGAACTGTAGCCAGGCAGCAAGGTCATCTGGACCGCGCCGTTGGTGCTGTCGAGGTAGTCGCGAACGATGCGACTCTTGTGCTGCGCGGCGCCGTCCCACACGATCAGCGGCCAGAGCCTGGGCGAGCTCATCGTGCCTTTCGTGCTGCGCGCCTGGTCCGACGCATACGGCTGGCGGGCCGCCCTTCAGATCTACGGCGTGGTCGCCGGTCTCATCATGTTGCTGTGCGCGCTCGTGTTCCGGCGGGCGGCGCCGGGCTCCGCCGTTCATGCGAGCGGCCGCGAAGCAGCCAAGCCCCTTGGCGCTGCGGTCAAACGTCGGGTCTTGCTGCTGTGCCTCGCGCTCTGCCTGTCGAACCTGGCGGGCTTCATCGCCATCGGCCACCTGACCTCCTATGGGGACGAGCAGGGCCTGTCGTCGACGCTGTCCGCGACCCTGTGATCTCGACGCTCTTGGGCGTCGCGCTGCTGTCGCGCCTGTCGATCCAGGCCCTGAATGCCCGCCGGGGGCCATCGCGTGCGCTGCTGGCGATGACGGCCGTTCAATGGTTCGGCACGCTGGTCCTGTTTTCGGCGGATGGATTGGGGTCGATCCTGACCGGGGCCGTGCTTATGGGGCTGGGCTTTGGCGGCTATGGGCCCAAAAAGCGGCAGATGTCCACGTGATGCTCGTGCTGCACGACGAAGGGGCTTCGCGCTTGCCAAGCAAGGTTTCCTTCGCGCGCCTTGGGTGCCGAGAAATGGAAGCTTGTGAATCGATAGTCATCGCCCCTCCGGCGCTTCAAGCGATTCGAGCCACACCCTCCGCAACGGACCTGCTTGGGCAGGGCGATTAGCGCGCTGCGGTCTGAACGTCACGGCTCCTACTTGAGGGGCCGGCCTTGTTTCCGATATGACACGCTCCGCTTCGCCGGTCTGGGTTGGTTACATCGCACGTTGAATCCAGACTCGTACATGCGATGCCAAGCTGGCACGCCACTGTATGCAGCAGCGCGCGAGTGCGTTGTGCTGTACCCGGATTCGACTTTGGAAAGGCCTGCTTGATGCCAACCGGTGTGTTGTTAGGACAGATATTGGTCGTGCTCATCGTTGCGCTTGGCGGCGTGTGGGCTGGCACGCAGTGGACCGCGGCAGCGCTGGGCTACCAGGTGCGGCTTGGGTTCCCGTGGTTCGACCTTTTCGGCATCCCGATCTATCACCCCTGGCAGCTATTCGAATGGTGGTACTTCTTCGATGCCTATGCGCCCGACGTTTTTCTGCGCGGTGGCATCATCGCAGCTTCCAGCGGACTACTCGCAACCGGTGCTGCCATCACGATGGCGGTCTGGCGCTCACGTATTGCGAAGCGGGTTACGACTTACGGTTCAGCCCGCTGGGCAGATGCTGAAGAGATTCGAGCGGCGGGCCTGACCCAACCTGCAGGCGTGTTTCTTGGCAGGCTGAGGACCAAGGCGGGAGACTACCTTCGCCACGAAGGCCCAGAGCATGTGATGGCCTTCGCGCCCACACGCTCTGGCAAGGGTGTCGGCCTGGTGGTGCCCACGTTACTTTCATGGCCCGGCTCCGCAGTCATCCATGACATCAAGGGCGAGAATTGGACTTTGACCGCTGGCTGGCGCTCTCGCTTCTCGCACTGCCTGTTGTTCAACCCGACCGATGCACGCTCTGCCGCGTACAACCCGCTGCTCGAAGTGCGGCGCGGCATGCACGAGGTGCGCGACGTGCAGAACATTGCCGACATCTTGGTTGACCCCGAAGGCGCACTGGAGCGACGCAACCACTGGGAGAAGACATCGCATGCCCTGCTGGTGGGTGCCATCCTCCACGTGCTCTACGCCGGTGACGATAAAACCCTGCGCGGCGTCGCCAACTTTCTGTCTGATCCGGCCAACCCGTTCGAGATCACGCTACACCGGATGATGACGACGCGTCACCTGGGCGATGTCACCCATCCGGTGGTCGCCTCCGCCGCCCGCGAAGTGCTTAACAAAAGTGACAACGAACGTTCGGGCGTTCTGTCCACCGCGATGAGCTTCCTGGGCCTGTACCGCGACCCCACGGTGGCCGAAGTCACCTCGCGCTGCGACTGGCGCATCGCGGACCTGATCTCGGCCGAGCGTCCTGTGTCGCTGTACCTGGTCGTGCCACCCTCTGACATCAGCCGCACCAAGCCGTTGATCCGGCTGATCTTGAATCAGATTGGTCGACGCCTGACCGAATCGCTCGACGGCTCCGACGGCATTGCCAGGAAACACAAGCTGCTGTTGATGCTCGATGAATTCCCGGCGCTGGGGCGCCTGGATTTCTTCGAGTCGGCCCTGGCCTTCATGGCGGGCTACGGCCTGCGCGCTTTCCTAATCGCGCAGTCGCTTAACCAGATCGACAAAGCCTACGGCCAGAACCATTCGATTCTGGACAACTGCCACGTGCGCATTGCGTTCGCGACCAATGACGAACGCACCGCCAAGCGGATCTCCGAAGCCCTGGGTACAGCGACCGAACTGCGGGCGCAGCGTAACTATGCAGGTCACCGGCTGGCCCCGTGGCTCGGGCATCTGATGGTGTCGCGCCAGGAAACCGCACGCCCCTTGCTGACGCCGGGCGAGGTGATGCAATTGCCGCCCGATGAAGAAGTCGTGATGGTGTCGGGTCATCCACCGATCAAGGCGGCGAAGCTGCGCTACTACCAGGACCGGAACTTCATGGTTCGGATGCAAGCACCGCCGGTACTTGCGATGGATGGTTATGCAGACAAACCCACTGCGCGGCCAGACGATTGGAGTGGATTGGCGATCCCTGCAATGTCTGAGGCCTTGACCGCAAACCAGTCAGGCGGTTTCGCCGATGAAGGCGGCCACCAGCTCAAGCCTGAATTGGACGTTGCGTTTGATGCACCCACCCCGATGGACATCGACGACCTGCTGGTGCTCGATGACGAGGACGACATGTCACTGCAACTGCACAGCCTGAAGCGGGAGAGGCGGGACATTGGTGAGACGGACCAAAGAATGCAGCGCAATGCGCGACTCGCAGCATTGGACCCGGATGACGGGATCTCTTTATGAGCAGAACCCGTCTCAATATCTTTATCGAGCCCGACCATGCCAAGCGGCTAGACCAGCTCGCCGCGCACAAGGGCGTGTCGAAGTCGGCAGTGATCGCCGCCGCGCTGGCTTCGTTCCTCTCACCGGATGCAGCCGACCAGCGCGAAGCGGCCATGGGCAAACGGCTGGACCGCCTCTCGCGCCAGTTCGACCGGCTGGAGCGTGATCAAGGCATTCTGATTGAAACGGTGGCGCTTTACATCCGCTACTTCCTCACTGTCTCGCTGCCTGTACCTGAAGGCCAGCAGGACGCAGCCCGTGCGCAAGGCCGCGCCCGTTATGCCCAGTTTATCGAACAACTCGCCCGCCACATCCAGCGCGGGCGCAGCCTGGTGCGGGAAGTCCATGAAGAAGTTGCCCCGGATGACCTGTCTTCGCAGGCCACCACACCAGAACACAAAGAAGGGGAGATATCCAATGATCCGCAAGCCTGACAAAGACACTGGGAACGGTGAGAACCGCAGTGACGGTGAAGGTAGCGGTGGCAGTGCCGCCGTCTCCCTGGAGCGCCGCATACGGATGCTGCGCACGGCCATGGGGCCGGAGATTGCGGCAGCGCTGGAAGACCCGGAAGTCGTGGAAGTGCTGCTGAACCCCGATGGCTCACTGTGGCTGGACCGGCTGGGTTCAGGTCGTGCCCCGACAGGGACAACCCTGCCGCCCGCGGTCGCCGAGCGGATCATTCGCCTGGTGGCGGCGCACGTGCGGGCCGAAGTGAATGCCGGGGCACCCATCCTGTCAGCCGAGCTGCCCGAGACCGGGGAGCGTTTCCTGGGGGTTTTGCCGCCGGTGGTACGTGCACCTTCGTTTGCGATCCGCAAGCGGGCGTTGCGCATCATGACGCTGAACCACTACGTGGCCGACGGCATTCTGACCGAGGCGCAGACGGGGTTTCTTCGTGCTGCCGTGCGCGAGCGGCTCAACATCGTTGTATGCGGCGGCACCAGCACCGGCAAAACCACGCTGGCCAATGCACTGCTCGACGAGATTGCCGATACCGGCGACCGGGTCATGATCCTCGAAGACACGGTGGAGTTGCAATGCCGATCCGATGACCATGTGTGCATGCGTACCGAGCCGGGCGTCAGCACCATGGCCGACCTGGTGCGTGCCACGCTGCGCCTGCGCCCAGACCGTGTGGTGGTCGGCGAAGTACGGGGCGGCGAAGCGCTGGACCTGATCAAGATCTGGGGTACCGGTCATCCCGGTGGCATTGCCACCGTGCACGCGGGTTCGGCCCATGGTGCCTTGATCCGGCTGGAGCAACTGATCCAGGAAGTCTCCGTCACCGTTCCCCGCGCCCTGATTGCCGAGGCGGTCAACGTCATCGTCTTCATCGCCGGGCGTGGTCGCCATCGGCGCGTGCAGGAGATTGCCCGGGTCATCGGCTTCGACAGCCACGGCTACCAGCTCAGCACCGAGCTGATGCCTTCGTTTCCTTCCATCTCATCCACCACCTTGCCCACCACCGGGAAACCGTCATGACGACTTCACGCATTTCCGTAAAACCAGTCCTACAGGCCGCCGCCATCACGGCGCTGCTGCTGGCTATCGCTGTCCCCGCCCAGGCCGCAGGCTCGAACATGCCGTGGGAGGCGCCATTGCAGTCCATCCTTGAATCGGTTCAGGGACCGGTGGCCCGCATCGTTGCGGTGATCATCATCATTACCACCGGCCTGACGCTGGCGTTTGGTGACAGCAGTGGGGGTTTTCGGAAGCTGGTGCAGATTGTGTTCGGGCTGTCGATTGCGTTTGCCGCGTCGTCATTCTTCCTGACCTTCTTCAGCTTCTCGGGTGGGGCGGTGCTGGCATGAACGCCACCACGGCCAACACGCCGGGCTTTGAGGTGCCGTTGCACCGGTCCCTGACTGAGCCCATCCTGCTCGGTGGCGCCCCGCGCACCGTGGCGATTGCCAATGGCACGCTGGCCGCCGCGGTGGGACTGGGCTTGCAATTGTGGTTGCCTGGTATCGCGCTGTGGATCATCGGGCATTCGCTGGCGGTCTGGGGTGCGCGTCTGGACCCGCAGTTCATGCCCGTCTTTGCGCGGCACATCAAGCACCGCGTGCTGCTGGACGTGTGAGGCAAGCCATGGAGAACACACCATGATGCACCTCACCGAATACCGCAAGCGCCCGGCGCTGCTGGCCGACTGGCTGCCCTGGGCCGGACTGGTCGCGCCGGGTGTCATATTGAACAAGGATGGCTCGTTCCAGCGCACCGCACGTTTCCGTGGACCGGACTTGGACAGCGCGACGCAGGGTGAGCTGGTTGCGACCTCCGCGCGACTGAACAACGCGCTTCGCCGATTGGGTTCGGGCTGGGCGCTGTTCGTGGAGGCCGAGCGCCGCCAAGCGGCGGATTATCCCGAGTCCTCTTTCCCGGAGCCATTGTCCTGGCTGGTCGATGAAGAGCGCCGGGCGGCCTTTGAGGAAGCTGACAGTCACTTCGAGAGTGCCTACTATCTGACGCTGCTGTACCTGCCGCCGGAGGAGTCTCAGGCCCGTGCCGCCAAGCTGCTGTTCGAGAACACCAGAGCCGAGGGCGTGGACTGGCCCAACTGGAAGGGACGGCTGGAAGGATTCGTGTCCGAGACCGAGCGTTTCTTCGGCCTGCTCGAAGGGGTGATGCCGGAGATCGCCTGGCTGGATGATGGCAAGACGCTGACCTACCTGCACGGCTGTGTATCCACGCGCCGACATCCGGTGGCCGTGCCTGAGGTGCCCATGCACCTTGATGCACTGCTGGCTGATGAGCCGTTGACCGGTGGCCTTGCCCCCATGCTTGGGAATCAGCACCTGCGTGTGCTGTCGGTGCGCGGCTTCCCGACCTCGACCTGGCCGGGCCTGCTGGATGACTTGAACCGGCTGGGTTTTGCCTACCGCTGGAGCACGCGTTTCCTGTGTCTGGACAAAGCCGAAGCCGAGAAGGAGCTGACGCGCTTGCGTCGCCAATGGTTTGCCAAGCGCAAGAACATCGTGGCGCTGCTGCGCGAGACTATCTTCCAGCAGGAAAGCCCACTGGTCGATTCCGATGCGTCGAACAAGGCAGCGGATGCCGATGCTGCCTTGCAGGAGTTGGGCAGCGACCAAGTGGCGTTTGGCTATGTGACAGCCACCGTGACTGTGCTCGATGCGGATGCCACCGCGGCCGACGAGAAGCTGCGCGCGGTGGAGCGAACCATCCAGGGGCGCGGCTTCGTAACGATCCCGGAAACATTGAACGCGGTTGATGCCTGGTTGTCGTCAATTCCCGGTCACGTGTATGCCAATGTGCGTCAGCCCATTGTCTCGACCTTGAACCTGGCGCACATGATGCCAGTTTCGTCCGTGTGGGCCGGGCAAGAGCGCAACGCGCACCTGGACGGGCCGCCCCTGATCGTGACCCGCACCGATGGCGCGACCCCGTTCCGGCTGGTCACGCACATCGGCGACGTTGGTAACACGCTGGTGGTCGGGCCCATCGGCATGGGCAAGTCCGTGCTGCTTGCCACCTTGGCCATGCAGTTCCGTCGTTACGCCGGTTCGCGCATCCTGGCCTTCGACATGGGGCGCTCCATCCGCGCCACCATCCTCGGACTGGGCGGCGAGCACTACGACCTGGGCCATGATGGAGGAGCCGACAACACCATCGCCTTCCAGCCATTGGCCCGCATCGACCAAGACGGCTATCGCGCCTGGGCGGCGGAATGGGTTGAGGGGCGTCTTTTGCACGAAGGCGTTGCCGTCGGCCCAGCCGAGAAGGACGCGGTGTGGTCTGCATTGAACAGCCTGGCCAGTGCGCCGGTCAATCAGCGCACCATGACGGGCTTGTCAGTGCTGCTGCAGTCCAACGCCTTGAGGCAGGCTTTGCAACCCTATGTGCTGGGTGGTGCGCACGGGAAGCTGCTTGATGCGGACTCGGACCGTCTCGGTTTCGCCGACGTGCAGGGCTTCGAGATGGAAGAGCTGATGCACAGCAAGGCGGCGATGCTGGCCGTACTGGGCTACCTGTTCGCGCGTTTCGAGGCGCGCTTTGATGGGGCACCGACGCTGCTGATTCTGGATGAAGCCTGGCTGTTCCTTGATGACCCGGTGTTTGCATCCCGCATCCGCCAATGGTTAAAGACCTTGCGCAAGAAGAACGTGTCGGTGATTTTTGCCACGCAATCGCTGGCGGACATCAAGGATTCCGCCATTGCCCCGGCCATCATCGAGAGCTGTGCCAGTCGTATCTTCCTGCCGAACCCGCAGGCAACCGAACCGCAGATTCGCGTCATCTACGAAGGCTTCGGACTCAACAGCCGGCAGATTGACATCGTCGCCCAGGCGCAGCCCAAACGGGATTACTACTACCAGTCGCGCCTGGGAAACCGGGTCTTTGACTTGGGACTCGGGCCTGTTGCGTTGGCGTTTGCCGGTGCGGCCAAACCCGAGGACCAGCGCGCCATGGACGCGATGTCGGCATCCGTCCCACCTGCGGACTTCGCCGCCGCCTGGCTGCGCCATCGCGGCCTCGACTGGGCTGCGGACCTGATTCCATCCTTTCCGCCGTTTCCATCCTTTCCTTCCACGCCCTCAATCCCTCAGGAGAAATCCTCATGAAGAAGACCTTGCTGGCCATCGCCACTGCTTTGCTTGTGACCGCCATGCCTGCTGCACAAGCCCAGTGGGTCGTGTTCGACCCGTCCAACTATTCCCAGAACATCCTGACCGCCGCACGCACGCTGGAGCAGATCAACAACCAGATCCGGCAGTTGCAGAACGAGGCGCAGATGCTGATGAACCAGGCGCGCAACCTGACGGGCCTGGATTTCAGCGCGCTGGCGGATCTGCGTGCGGCGCTGTCCGCGACGAATCAATTGATTCAGCAGGCGCAGGGGATGGCCTTCAATGTGTCGCAGATGGATACCGAGTTTTCCCGGCTCTACCCGAATGCGTATTCCGCGTCCACCTCAGGTGGTCAGATGGCGCTGGATGCACGGCAGCGCTGGCGCAACTCGCTGGAGGCGCTGCGTACCGCGACCCAGGTGCAGTCGCAGGCGGTGCAAAACTTTCGATCCGACGAGCAAACGCTGACGGACCTGGTGAACCGCAGCCAGTCCGCTGTCGGCGCGCTGCAGGCCACGCAAGCGACCAATCAGTTGCTGGCTTTGCAGGCCCGCCAAGCAATTCAGGCGCAGCAGCTTCAGATCACGCAAGACCGGGCCACCGCCGTGGAGCAGGCGCGGCAGGTGGCGGTGCAGGAGCGGGCGCGCGAGGTGCGTCGGCGCTTTCAGGGCGAAGGCACGCCTTACACGCCGTACACGGTCAACTTCTACAGCAACTGAGGGGATCACCATGAAACAGCTTCTGACTATTCTCTTCGCGTTGTCGGTATCGTTGATAGCGGGCTGCGGCAAGTCGGCACCTGCCGACACCGTCGAATCACTGGTCGCGAATCCCGAGCGCCTGAAAGAGCTTCGCGCGCAGTGCAAGGCCGATCATGCGAAGCTGGGGGACACCGTTTGTAGTGCGGTGTCCGAGGCCACGCGGCGGCGCTTCATGGGGGATGGCAAATCGCCTTATGCGAACGATTCCGTGCCGAAGCCGGTGCCACCGGCTGTACCGCACGTTGAATCCCCGGCGAAGGACTGACCGTCATGAACGATCTGTCGGTCATCGACCGCTTTCTGGATGTCTTCTCACGCTACATCGATTCAGGCTTTGGTCTGCTGCATGGCGAGGTGGCATTCCTGACCGCCACGCTGGTCGGGATCGACATGACATTGGCAGGTCTGTTCTGGGCCATGAGTCATGCCAGTGGGGGTGGCGATGACGTGATCGGCAAGCTGGTCAAGAAGGTGCTGTACGTCGGGGCCTTTGCCTTTATCATCGGCAACTTCAATAACCTGGCGGGCATCCTGTTCCGCTCGTTTGCCGGACTCGGGCTGGTGGCGTCTGGTTCTTCGATGACGCAGGCGCAGTTGCTGCAGCCGGGACGGCTCGCGCAAGCCGGTGTGGATGCTGGCCGACCCATCATGGCGCAGATCAGCGAGCTGACTGGCTTTCCTGAAGTGTTCGTCAACCTGGACGTCATCACCGTGCTGTTCCTGGCCTGGCTGGTGGTGATTGTGAGTTTCTTCGTGCTGGCGGTTCAACTCTTTGTGACGCTGATCGAGTTCAAGCTGACCACGCTGGCCGGATTCGTGCTGGTGCCGTTTGCTCTTTGGAACAAGACCGCATTCCTGGCCGAGCGGGTGCTGGGCAACGTGGTGTCATCTGGCATCAAGGTGCTGGTATTGGCCGTGATCGTCGGTATTGGTTCGGGCTTGTTTGCGGAGTTCCAGACACCCCCGGGGACAGAGCCATCCATCGACCATGCGCTGGTCATCATGCTGGCTTCGCTCACGCTGCTGGGTCTGGGTATCTTCGGTCCCGGCATCGCGACCGGGCTGGTATCGGGCGCGCCGCAGTTGGGTGCCGGTGCAGCAGCTGGAACTGTGCTGGGTGCCACTGGGCTTGCTGTGGCAGGTGGCGCAGCCATTGCCACAAGCGGTGCTGCCGTAGCCGCTGGTGCACGCATGGTGCCGGGGGCGGCGCGCGCGGCCGTTGGGGGAGGTGCCAGCGCCGCTCGTTCGGCAAGCGCGATGGCTACTGGTGCGAAGTCCGCCTACCAGGCGGGTGCCGCCGCGTCAGGCGGTGGCGGTGTACGCGCTGCGGGGGCAGGCCTGGCCAATGTGGCGAAGACGGGTGCCAGTGCCGTCGGTCAGCGTGTCGCGGCGGGTGCCAAGGCCGTCAAGGACCGCGTTGCATCGGCGGCTGCACCGGCGTCAGCTGCAAGTGCCAGCACTGCCGCGAACGCAATGAGTGCCGACACGCCGCCTCCTGCACCAGCGTGGGCGAAGCGCCTGCAACGCAACCAGCGTCTCTCGCACGGGGTTTCTACGGCTGCGCACACCCTGCGCTCAGGTGACCACGGCGGGGGCGGAGCCAGTCCGAGCCTGCGCGACACCTCGAACCATTAAGGAGATCACTTCATGTTATTCAAACGACCCCAGGTGCGTTACTCGGATACGCCCGAGCCCGTCACCCCGTACCAGGCTGCTGCGCAAGTCTGGGATAACCGCATCGGCAGCGCCCGCGTGCAAGCCAAGAACTGGCGGTTGATGGCCTTTGGGTGCTTGAGCCTGGCTTTGCTGATGGCAGGGGGACTGGTTTGGCGCTCTGCGCAGTCCATCGTGACACCGTATGTGGTCGAGGTGGACAGCGCGGGCCAAGTGCGTGCCGTCGGTGAAGCTGCAACGCCGTACAAACCGAATGATGCGCAGATCGCTTATCACCTGGCGCGCTTTCTCACCGACGTGCGCTCGCTGTCGATTGATCCCATCGTGGTGCGGCAGAACTGGCTCGAAGCCTATGAGTACACCACCGACAAAGGCGCAGCCACGCTGAACGATTACGCGCGTGCCAATGATCCTTTTTCTCGGATAGGGCAGAACTCTGTTTCGGTGGAAGTGACCAGCGTGGTCCGGGCCAGTGATTCTTCGTTCCAGATGCGCTGGATCGAGCGCAGTTATGCGAATGGCGCGCCTTCGGGCACCGAGCGCTGGACCGCGGTGGTCTCGGTGGTGTTGCAACCGCCGCGTACGGAAGAGCGCTTGCGCTGCAATCCACTGGGCATTTACGTCAACGGCCTGTCCTGGAGCCGTGAACTCGAAGCGACACAAGGAGTAAAACCATGAAAACACTGATCCGTAGTTACGTTTTGCCGTTGATCATGATCGCTACCCTGGCGACCATCACCGGCTGCGCCACACAGGGCAAACCGCCGCCTGCCATCACACTGGATGAGCCCGTTGCAGCTCACCTGCTGCCGGAGGTACCCACGCCCATCGAGGTGGTGGCGCTGCCTGAACCGCTGCCACTGCCAGCGCAGTTAAAGCCACTATCGACAGAAGCGGAAATGAAGCTTGCACCCGAGTCCATTGATGAAAGGGTCCGTGTTTCGCGCGCCAATCTGGAGGCGCGTGTGGCACCGAGTCGGGAGGGCTATATCAATGCCATCCAGGTCTGGCCCTATGCCGATGGCGCGCTGTACCAGGTCTACACAAGTCCGGGTCGGGTCACCGTCATTGCCCTGCAAGAGGGTGAGGAACTGGTGACGGTCTCTGCAGGGGACACGGTGCGCTGGGTGGTGGGCGATACGGCCAGCGGTTCGGGGTCCAGTCTGCGCGTGACCGTGCTCGTGAAGCCCACACGCACCGGGTTGAAGACGAACCTTGTCATCACCACGAACCGGCGCATGTATTTGCTGGAGCTGTCTTCGACGCCGCAGGCCTGGATGGCTTCGGTGTCCTGGGACTATCCGAAGGACCGGATGCTGGCGTTGCAGAAGCAGGCGCAGCAGGCTCAAGCTGCGGCGCCGGTCGATTCCGGCTTGTCGCTGGAGCAGATCAGGTTCCGCTACGCCATCACGGGCGACAGCCCACCGTGGAAACCACTGCGGGCCTTTGATGACGGGCAGCGGGTGTACATCCAGTTTCCCGCTGGCATCGCACAGGGGGAGCTACCACCGTTGTTTGTGATTGGGGCGCAGGGTGATGGGCAGCTCGTGAACTACCGTTTCCGTTCGCCGTACTATGTGGTGGACCGGTTGTTCGGTGCCGCCGAGCTGCGACTCGGGGCAGACAAGGCCCAGGTGGTGCGTATTGAGCGCACCGATGGGGTTGCCAGCGCGGCGCGGAGGAACTGAGCATGAGCACGCCCGCCACGTCGCCGGCTGACACGCCGGTGCCCCCAAAGGTCGATCCGGACACCATGACCTTGCGTGCTCCGCCGCGTCCGGTGGTGCGACTGAACCGGCGCATGCTGGCATTTGGTGCGGGCACGCTGGCCGCTGCCGTACTCGGAGGCACTTTGTGGTCGCTGCAGTCGCACAAACGCGAGCGCAATCCGGCCACCGAGTTGTACAACGTGGATCGCGTATCACGGGCCGAGAGTCTGGATCAGTTGCCCAAGGACTACTCGAAGATACCGGTGCCGGTCAAACCCGCCATACCTGTTTTGGGTGAACCGCTGCCGGGTGATTTGGGGCCGGCCATCGTCAGTGCAGAACGCCAGCGCCAAGCCAATGTATCGGCGGCGTACAACGACCCAGCGCATGCGGATCGTTTGACGCGGCTGCGTGATGCGGAGGAGGCGGCCCGCTCTACGGTGTTTTTCCGCAGCAGTGGCAATGGCGCTAAGCCGGCAATGGCTGTGGCCACGGCTTCGGCTGGCAGTCCATCGGCACCGGTATCAGGCAACCAGCCGTTCAATCCGATGGGTTCAATAGCAGCCACCGCCCAGCTCGCCGACCCGACCGTTGCGCAGAATCGGCAGGAACAGAAGGCAGCCTTTGTTGCGAACGCGGAGGACACGGCTACGCGCAATCTGGCCAGCCTTCAGATGCCTGTCTCACCTTACCAGGTGATGGCGGGGACTGTCATTCCGGCAGCCCTTGTGACGGGCATCAACTCCGACTTGCCGGGGCAGGTCATCGCCAACGTCACCGAGGCGGTCTACGACACGGCCACGGGGCGCTACCTGCTGATTCCGCAGGGCTCGCGCTTGATTGGGCGCTATGACAGCCAGGTGTCCTTTGGGCAGCGGCGGGTGTTGCTGGTGTGGACGCGGCTAATCTTGCCCGATACCTCGTCGATTGCACTGGACCGGTTGCCGGGGATTGACCCTGCGGGGTATGCCGGGCTGGAGGACGGTGTTGATTGGCACTGGGACAGAATTCTTGCGGGTGCGGCGCTGTCCACGCTGTTGGGTGTGGGGGCCGAGCTGGCGGCACCGGACCGCAGTGGGAATGATGGCAAGGTGATCGTCGCTGTGCGCCAGGGTGCGCAGGATACGGTGAATCAGGTTGGGCAGGAGATGGGCAAGCGGAATATGAGTATTCAGCCGACATTGACGATTCGGCCTGGGTTTCCGATGCGGGTGATGGTTAGCAAGGATTTGGTTTTGCGGCCGTACCAGCCCTTGTTTTTTGTGAGGGGATCGTCGCAATGAGCACGTCTGCCAGCAAGCTGCGGTTGGGGCCGCTGCCGCGTAGTGAAACCGTGAAGCTGACGATTGCGCTGCCTGCAACCTTGAAGGAGGCGCTCGATCACTATGCAGCCGTGCACAGCCAAATGTATGGCGAGCATGTCGATACTGCGGCGTTGATTCCCCATATGCTTGGAGCTTTTATCGCGCGCGACCGTGGATTCAAGGCCATGCGTTCGCCTGTCGCCTTGCCGAGTGTTGTGCTGAAAACGGGACCGACTACGGAAGCCTAGTCTTTTGCGTCCTGAGAATACCCCGACCTTTGATGCCGGCTGTGTGCTACCGTGCGGGCCATGAAGAAAGGTGAAATAAAGGCGTCTGAAGCAGCCGCGTTGCTGGACAGGATCAAGATTCTTGCAGTTCAGGCGATGTTCTCGGACGATACTCTGTTAGAGCAATTAGTCCTTAAGGGCGGGAACGCCATGGCCTTGGTGCATCAAATCAGTGCCCGCGCCTCGGTTGACCTGGACTTTTCGTTGAAGCAGGACTTCGGCGATGACGTTGCGGGTGCTGAGGTTCGTATCCACAAGGCTTTGGCCGAGACCTTTCGCGCGAGTGCGTACGAGGTATTCGACTTTCGCATGATCGAGAAGCCGCGGGCGATCTCAGAGGATATGCGCCATTTCTGGGGCGGCTACGCCGTCGAATTTAAACTGGTAAGTGCCGAGGTGTTCGCGGAGCATCGCGACGACTTGGAGGCCTTGCGTCGGCGTGCGGTGAACCTCGGTCTGGGTACCAAGTTCCTGATTGACATCAGCCGCTTTGAATATGTCGACGACAAACAGCCCGTCGACTTCGAGGGTTACATGATCTACGTGTACTCACCCGTAATGATCGTCTGCGAGAAGCTCCGGGCGATTTGCCAACAGATGCCCGAATACGGCCCCATCATCAAGCGTGATCGCGCCGGCAGCGCTCGCGCACGAGACTTCGTTGATATCTTCGTGCTGATGGACACCCTGAAGCTGGACCTGACGACGGACAAGGTGGTCCAGATCTTGAGGTCGATGTTCGAGGTCAAGAAGGTGCCACTGGCCTTCCTGGGCAAAGTGCCGGAGGTGTACGAATTCCACCGGGCCGGTTTCGCTGCAGTGGAGGCCACTGTCACACCGGGGTTCGACCTCAAAGAGTTCCGCTTCTACTTTGACTATGCACTGGGCCTGATCGCCAAACTAAAACCCGTTTGGGATGTGTAGTCGCCAGTCGCTGTCGTAGCGGGTATCGTTCATCTCGTGCGTCAGATAGAAGTCTTGCTCCCTATGCAGACGCCGCACTAGGTCTATTTGGCTGGGCTTGTAGTCCGCGCGCTGCAGGTAGTAGCCGATGGCCTGATGGTAGGGATAGACAAAACTCAACTTGTGCAGCATGGCCACCAGCTTGTTGATGGACACGCGCTCCTTTGCCAGTTCGTAAGCTTTGGCGACCTCAAAGACGCCGCCCGCGTAGACGGGCCGCACTGTGATGTCGATCAAGGTGCGTTCTAGATTTGTCAGCCGGGCTTGGACTTCGGCCCCGCTTTCGTCTGTCATGAGTTCGGTGACGACGCCCAGATGGCCGGTGTCGACACCGTTCAGTAAGTAGACCTTCTTATCGTCATATTCCACCCAGTTGCTTGAGGCGCGCGCCGATTTTTGGAAAGCGTTGTCAATGTCCGCCTGGCTGATCTTCTCGCGTTCACTCCCATGAGAAGCAGTCCGCTCGTCCGTGATATAGATTGACTTGGGCGACTGCTCGGTCAGCCCGTGTGCACGCATCGCCGTGTAGTGGCTGAAGTGCAGGTCTTTTTTTAGGCCTAGCAAGATGGCGAGCAATGGCGCCTGGTCCCAGACATAGCACTTCTCAGCCCGTTGCGGGAAGCGAAACTCATACTGCTTGAGTTTCGAATGCTTCTGTAGAAATTCGATAAATCGTTCGGCGGTTGTGTTTTGTGCGAGCCGCCAGAAATCCCGCTGTTCCGCGAGGATTGCGTAAATTTCCTTCGGCTTCAGAACGTGATTGGGAAGCGCATCGAAGTGCCCAACGATGTCCGGCTTGGCGATCTGGATTCGAGTGCGGTTCATCCCACGGGGTGAGCCTGCGAATCAATATGATCGGCGTACTTGGCAGCATGCATGCTGCCAAGTATGCCATCCACAACACAAAACTGCAAGCCCATTGCCTTGGAGATTGAGGGGGAAGTGTGAATAGGTTACTTAGTGCTATGCAGCGTCAACGCTGCATAGCATAACAGAAGAATAAAATACAGTCAAATCTCGCTCCATCGAGGAGCCAGGTCGAAGACGCGCTGGGAGGGATACTCACTGACCTATTGATCCAGCCCGATGAAGTCATCAGTCAATCTAGGTCCCCACACAGGGACGCGCTTATGAAAAAAATTTAGACTTCATCGGGCCGGAGCAATAGCTTGCAATTTTCGGTTACATACTATATGCTATGAAGCGCTAGCGCTTCATAGCACGGTGTTTCAATCAAACGAGAGTGGTCAAGCGGGAGGACTGCCAGGCTGATGTACCCGGGCTTGCATTCAAAGAATTGCCCCTCGGTAAAGATGAGCTTTATAGAGGCTCTGGGTGGATTTCTTAACTCTTCCCTCACGTCCAACGGCAAGGAAGAGGCCAATTCGCAGCCAGCGCCCTGGTAAGACTGGAAGCCAAGGCACAGATATTTTCGTCAAACATGCGCGCGGACGATGACCGTGTCGTTGGAGTGCGATGAGCGGGGCCTTTGCCGTCCGAGTTCAGCCGACCACTCTTTTGATCGAACTTCGAACAAGAGAAGTGAATATTGGGACACCGGTTAGCGCGTCTTTTTTGAGACGCTAAGGCGATGCTTTATTCGCGTTGGCCTTCTGCTGAATAGTCTTGCATCGCTCCAGCAAAGACTCGAATGGTTCGGCATCATCGAGAAATAAACCGTCATCGACCATGTGCTGATAGTCGGTGGCCAATTTGGTCAGCGCGCCATCATCAGGTACGAGCTGGAGTCCCCCGGAGACGGCAAGGTGATAGTCGATGACATCACCTTGCGTATTTTTCTCTGCAAAGAATACGCTTTTGTGATCAGCGACGGCCTGGGCCAGTGCTTTGTCTGCAATGGCGGCATCTGCGAATCCAGCGGCATCCAGTCGGGTCACGTCATGCCAGTGACGCGCGAAGCGGTCACCCCCACGGAACTCGCCTTGTGCGCAAAAGACGTGGATCGCCGTGGCCTTTTCCCAAAAGGTTCGCTCAGCCCGCATGACCTGTGGCGTTGCGGTAGGAAACTCCACCCCCTGTAGATGCTCGGCCGCATCACAGCGGATGGCGCGTGACTCGCTGGGTTCACCGGTGGAGCGGGCACCGAACTCCAACATGACGGACGACGGAACATAGCCCGTACCGGTGGCCAGTGGTTCGTAGTCGATAAAAACTTTGTCGCCCTCGGCCCGCACTGCTGCTGGTAGGCCTTGCTGCAAAAGAGCTTGTTTGAGCTGGGCACGATCTCAGCGTCAACCCAGCTTGAGAGGCGGGCACGAATCTCTTTGCTCCATTTCTTTTCCTGGCTCTTGGTGGCCGGCAAGGGCGAACCCGTGTCGCCACTCAAATCGCTTGCGATGGCCCGGATGTCATAGGTCAGGTCAACGTCTTCGGAGAAGCGTCGGATAACACCAGCGGCCTTTGACAAGGATGTGCCGCCCTTGAAGACGAGATGCTGAGCGTAGGGGCCAGTAAAGAGGTGTTGCAAAGACCAAACCACCCAGATGTCTTTTTCCAACAAGTGCGGCGGAATGCCGGATGTGTTGGCAGCCGTATTCAGCGCTTCCAAGCGGTCGGCGGTGGAGAGCTGGAAGAACTCAGCCATGTGCTACCAGAGCGCTGACCTCTTGGGCCATCCATGTTGGCAGGCGTGCACGCGCCGACGCTACTTCTTTCAGTTCCGAGGCAGGTAATTTGGCGCTCAGCTTACGGATTGCCTCACCAGCTTTTTCTGGACCCAGCCAGGCTAGCGCCCGCACTACGTCACCGGCGGCTCGTCCAGGGAAGATCAATTGCCAGATCGGCGCGTGCCGGAACTCGACCATCTGCGCGCCCAGTTTCAACTGGCGACTGCGCCCGGACGTGAGATAGACCGCTCGCATAGGCACCTGCGTGGTCAAGCCCAGCGCATTGGCGGCGGCGGCGCCATGAGACACGATGGTTTCCCCGCGCTGGTTTGCCAGACCTTCGACCATCTTGAGGGCTGAGGGGGCACGCGAGCCAAAGCGACTCTCGACGGGCCGGACATAGATGCCTCGACCAGCGCGCAGCAGGGCACCGCGCCCCACAAGGCGGGACAACACTTGGTCCACGGCTGCACGACTGCCCAGGTGCAACAGTTCTTTAGCGACCAAAGGTGTGCCCTCCGGCAACCGGGAAGCGTGCTCCAGAATTTGTTTGGCGAGGGTTTGCATGGTGATATCTCTTGATTGGTAGAATTATGATGATATTTCTGACACTTTTCAAGGCCTAGGAACATGGAAACAGAGTCGATTCCATGGCCTTTTTGGCTTAAGCAAGGCGAAAAAGATTGACGAATCTCTGAAATTGCACAAAAATCTGGTTGACGAAATTAAATAAGTGCACAAAATGACCTTGCCATCGCCCTCCGCCTTCAATGCTGAACTTGTATCTGACCGCCTCGAAACGGTGTCCCAAATGCTGCTGGATGAGTTGTACGCGACGGAAGACGACCTGTCGCGATCCACCGACAGCGGCTATACCCGCGGCTGCACTACCTTTGGCCGGCAGAGGAGCCGGATCATTGCGGAGGCAATGTCGGGGCGGTATGGGTGGCTAGGCCTGTCGAATGGCAGCAACGACATCGTCTTCACCATCGGCGGCGTGCCCTGCAGGTTCAGCAATGACGATCCATCGAACCCTTCGAAGGACGCCGTTTTGACGGTCAATCGCTATCAGATGGATTTCCTTGAGTTTGCTGCCAAGGGAGCGCCTGGCCGCTTCTGTTTCATCATTGATCGTGGTCAGAACGGTGCCGCCGAACCCCGGGTCGAGTTCCTTGGCTTCACGCCCAGTGGTGAAGTCGCGTGCCGTTGGATATCGAACGCTGTACGCGTCCTGCGGCTGGAAGGTCAACAGTCTTTGGCGCAACCCGTCCAAGTCGCGAAGCCACAAGTGGCTCCGAAGCGGCGCGACGAAGGCGATGCCGCATCCGAAGCGGTGCAATGAGCGACTTCATTGGAACCAACCTTCGACTCATTCGCCTCTTCCATGACCTGTCGCTGACAGAGCTGGGGGAGCTGGTTGGTGTGTCGAAGCAGTTCCTGAGTCGTGTTGAAACAGGCGCCGAATCGGTTTCCGATCAGCTTGAGAACGCGCTGGCAAAAGAGCTGGAAGTCCTTCCGGAATTCTTCTATCACATCGATCTAATTCCAATAGCCGACGAACAGTGTCATTTCCGTCGGCAACTGACCACCAAGGTTGCCTTGCGCCAGGTCGCACGGGCGCGGGGCGAAATGCTCAAGCGCTTGGTCGGGGTGCTGGATGAACATGTCGAGTTACCGCACTACCAAGTTGGTGAGGCCGATCCCGGATCGGCTGAGATGATCGAACACGCAGCGGAGAAGTTCCGCTCACTCTTTGCTCTTGGCCTTGGACCGTTGAGCAATGTCACCCGCATCGCGGAGAACGCTGGCGCTGTAGTGATGAAGGTGTACGGCCTGGCACCTGAAATCGATGCTGTGTCGTTCGCGACGAAGCGGCCGTTGATCGCTTTGAACGGTTCCGGTCGTTCGGCATGTCGCGAGCGGTTTGGCATTGCTCACGAGTTAGGACACTTTTCACTGCACATCGGCGTCATGACTGGGGACCGCTTGACTGAGACACAGGCAAACCGTTTCGCCAGTGCACTGTTGATGCCACGAAGCACGTTCACCAGTGAATGCCAACTGGCCATCCGTGGCACGCGTCTCAACTGGCCAGGCCTGTCTGAATTGAAGTTGCGTTGGGGGGTGTCAAAGGCGGCGATTATTTTTCGAGGTCGGCAGCTTGGGGTGTTTTCTGATGACCAGGCAAGAGCTGGGTACATCGGGCTCAATCGCCATGGTGAAGCCATACAGGAGTCTGAGGACCATCTGATTGCGAATGAAGAGCCTGAGGTCATCACCGAAAGTTTGAAGGTAATGAAGGAGCACTTCGGTGTACCGCAGTCTGCTGTAGCGCGTGAAATGCGCGTGCAACCAAGTCTGCTGGAGACGCTGTTGATGTCATCTAACCCAGAGGACAGCGGTAACGTAGTAAGTCTATTGAGACCGAGCCGGATTATTCGTGATGATCAAGAAATGATCGCTTGATGTTGGTGTTTGCAGTGTCATTGCAGCGGTCTAGAAGTAGCCCGACACGGACCAAATCAGCGGAATCGCCTCCACGCTGGAGGGCTGGATTGTATTAAAGGAATGCAACTTCAAGACGCACGCTTTTTGCATCGTGACACCTTCAAATGTCTAACCTGCCAAGGCCGCCCCTTGCTCCACATTCACAGACTTCACGTAAGAAAGTATCCCTGCGCGTTGGTGCTCGCTCGTCGCGAGCGCAAGATCTTCGGTGAACTGCTGCAAACGACTGGTCTCGATCTTCATGGAGTCCCTGTTAACTAGGATGTTGAACGCTGTTATTGCTCCCGCCGGCCCCTGTTGCTTGCCAGCATTCAACGTGAATCTCGCCCTCTCAGCCGCCGCGCCAATTCGTTCCAGAATCAAAGCATTATGTTGAGGATCGTTGCAAGAGATAACGATGTCATCCACGTAGAGGCTGAGCGAGACATCCTTCATCTTGCTGAGCTTGTCGAGGTACGTTCCCAGCGTACTTTTATCGAGGCAAAGCGCTGCCACTATCTGCGACTGAACAAAGCCGTACGGCACGACATATCGATTCTTTTCAACTGGATGGCGAACTGTAGACGCGTTGGCCATTTCACGAGCGATGTCGTAGCCGAATTTCGGCCGCAAACAGCGTGTCACCCGGCTTCGGTTGATGCTGCCAAAAAAATCTTGGATGTCGATGTGCAAGAAGCTGGTGTGCCCGAGATGCGATTTGATTGCTTCCACATGACCACCGGAGCGAAGGTGAAAGTAATAGGGCGGCGGCGTCCAGAACGCCTCTATGGCCTTCTTGATTTTCGAACCTGCATCAATCGAATCTAAAGTAGGAACGAAAACCCATTTGCCAGGCTTCAACTCGAACTTAGAAGACCACTTTGGGATCATCGCGAAGAAAGTAGTTAAGGACCGTGTTCAAAAATGCCACGAGTTCGTTCGCGAACTTCATCAGTTCGGTCGCGATCACCACGCACTTAAGAACCAGGCCAAGTTTACGATTGCTCATAAATCTTCTCCTTTTCTCTTCCCCGGCTTACCTAGCGCAGAAGCGCACAGCCATAACCAACAGCGAGATGCAAGTAAGCAATAAGCTTAGAGCTACTCAAGTAATCACAAAGTGACAGAGAAAAGGATAAGCACAGTGTGCCTATTGCCGGGGAATGGCCAGCCTAACATGTCCGAGACGTGTTAGGCAAGCTATTTGATTGGCTAATTGAATGAGTGCTTCTCGCTGAAAGCAGACCTGTCGCCAGGCACTTCCTTTTGAATCCCGCGAGGCTGACGCGTCGTGATGATCTGCGAATCCGTCCCCGGCATATACCTGGCGCTGTTCGGCTTGAAGCTAAAGCTCGCCTGCTTGCTGCAGGAATCCGCCCCTTGCCTTACCTGCGCTTCTTCCTCTCCGAAAAACGCAGCACCCCGTCGAGTTCCTTGAGCCCGTCATCGTCCTCTTGCGGCCGACGCGAGAATGTGTTGACCGGCTCCTCAGGACCGCTATCGCCCTCGAACCAAAGCAGCGCGAAGGTCTCGTCGTACTCGGGGTAGTGCTTGGCCAGTTCGGTAAGGTCATACCCCTGCGGCCAGTCCTGGAACCACACGTCCTGGGAAATGTCAGAGGACTCGCCCGAACGCTGGCCATCCTTTACCAACTGATGGGCCACAGCCCCCCCAGGAATAGGCGATTTCGGCGCGACCCAGGCATTAAGCGTGCGTAGGGCCGCGGAGCGCGATGCGTGGCGAATGACGCTGGAGTTCATCGTGACAAAGGCACATGGGTAATCTGTGACGGCCGCCACTCGCGAGGCTGTCGCGGCGAATGAGGTCACGTACTTGGCCCGAAGCCGCTCGACCAGTTCGAAGGAAGGCGCCTCCTTGTCCACGTCGGCCTTAAACTTGTCGAGCGGCATCAGCAGTTCGGCCGCGAAGATGTCGCAGGCGATCTCGTTTTCCTCGCGCTTGGCGTAGGACCAAGGCGGCGTCTCCTTGTGGTTGGAACTGAGCGCGAGCACGATGTGCCCGATCTCGTGGCAGGCGGAGAACCTCTGACGCTCGCGCCGTTCCATTTCGTTCACGATGATGGTTGACGTCCCATCCCGCTTAGTCAGCGTGTAACCGGACTCCCCATCGTCCATTTCCTCGGTTTTCAGCTTGGCCTTGACCTTCTCGATGTAGACCGATAGGTTTGTATCGATCTTGGACAGATCCAAGCCCGCCATGAATTGGCGCGCCCTTGTCTGGATGTTCAATTCGTCGATCACGTCAGTCTTCAAACGCCTTGCGCACGCGTACCTCAATGGTTTGCATGTCCGGGCGTGCGCCGCCACGGTGCCTCATGCTGGCGCCCATCTCGAACATTTCGGCGGTCATGTCGGTACCCAAGGTGTATTCCACCCAGTCCGGGTTGGCTTCGTTGGACGCAAGCCACTTCGCCATCTCGATCTGCCGTTGATCAGCCTTAAGCACGCGCAGCAGGCGTGTCAGCAGATCGTCGGAGGGGGATTGCTTCTCGCCCGTTTCCAGGCGGTAAATATAGGTGTGGTCAATGTCCGCGAGCTGACCCAGCTCGCGGGAAGACAGGTCTCGCGCCTCGCGCAATTTGCGCAAAAGCAACCCTAGGCCGGACTGAGCCATAAAAATTTCCTTCCACGCCATAACAGTCGTACACTGTTGCCTGTGAAAGCAACAAATTACAAATTTACCAAAGAATTCGCCATTTTGGCGTATTACGAACCCGTTGCTTACTCAGGCAGTAACTATGCCACCCCGGAACAGGTTTTGCAAGGGGTGGTGGCACACCGCTTGCCCAGTGAAAAGTGCTCATTTTCCGGTCGGTGTGGTCGCACCGGCGGTGAACCTCCGCCCGACCAGCGTTCTATTTAAGGAGTTCCCATGCCCGGCGCCTATGCTCATATCGCGGTTGTCAATGACGCCCAGAAGCGCGCCGGCTCGGCAGGATTGCGCGACGACACTCTGGTCAGCCTCGGGCTGTTCCTGAAATACGCGGAACTGGGCGCCGTCAGCCCGGACTACCCCTACCTCACCCTCAAGCGCGGCCAGAAGAAGTGGGCCGACGCCATGCACTACACCCGCAATGCCTCGTTGCTCCGCGCCGGGGTAGCGGCCGTGACGAAGCTGCCACCGGACCTGCAGACCAAGGCCGCAGCCTGGCTGCTGGGTTTCGCGGCACACATGACCACCGACATGACCATCCACCCTGTCGTCGAGCTACGGGTAGGGCCTTACAAGGGCAATGAGGGCGAGCACCGGCGCTGCGAGATGCACCAGGACGCCTTCATTTTCCCCCGCGTGATGAACGTTGGCGACACCGGCCTGTCCGAGCACCTGGCCACAGGAATCGCGGCGTGCCACGCCGCAGACGACGAGGATGAGGTCGATCCGGCCGTGGGCCAAGTGTGGCTGGCCATGCTGGCGGCCGCTTACCCGGATGATCCGGCCGACGACCCGCCGCTGCCCAGCGCCTGGCACTGCGGCTTCCGCAATGTGCTGGCGACGATGGCCGGCACCAACCACCTGTTCCCCTTTGCGCGCCACGTCAGCGCCGACCTGAACCTAGCTTATCCCGCTGCCAGCGACATTGACAGGAGCTTCATCCTGCAGTTGCGCACGCCGGAAGGGCCTATGGATTACGGGACGATCTACGAGCGCGCCCGGACCAACGTCCTGGCCGTCTGGAAAGGCCTCGACGACGCGCTGGTCGAGGGCCGCTCCGACGCACTGGACCGGCTGGAGGACTGGAACCTCGACACCGGCCGCAGCGTCCAGACCGGTCAGCTCGTTTTCTGGAAGGAATCGGCATGAATCGTATCTACAAAATCACCGCTGCGCTGACCGTCTGCCTGTTGGCTGCCTGCGTCACGGAGCCGACTGAACGCGAGATGAATTACTTGGCCTCTGCCCTGACGAAAGTTTCCGCGGCGGTGGACGCCACCGTCCGCTACCGCCGACCGGCCGATGGGCTGCCCGAAGCAGCGCTGCTGCAGCTATCGACGGCCCATGACCCGGCGCTGATGAAGCCATTCGATGGCTTAACAGTGCGCGTGCTGCGCGACGGCCGCGACTCCGCAGTCTTAGTGTGTGCGCCGCGGGCCGGCAAGGCCTTGCTGGAGGATGCGGGCTGCACTGCAAAGCTGGAGCAACACCGCTGGAACAACGGCAGCACTGACCACTGCGAATTCACTATCGATATCAAGAAAGTCTGCGCACGGTAGCGTGATCGAAAAGAGGAAAAGCAAAATGCCAAAAAATATCATCATCTTCTCGGACGGAACCGGCCAGGCTGGCGGCCTTAGGCCGGACCAGAACCTGAGTAATATCTACAAATTGTTCCGGGTCTCCCGAACGGGACCGGAAAGCCCAATCAACCCGACGGAGCAGATTGCGTTTTACGACGCGGGTCTGGGCACGGAGACCGATGAGGGCAAGATTCCGTTCAGGCCCGTGCAGAAATTCCGCAAAATTTGGAGCGCTGCTACGGGAACGGGTATCAGTCGCAACATCGCGGACTGCTACGAAGCGATTCTTAAGCACTACGAGCCAGGCGATCGCGTTTTCCTCTTCGGCTTTAGCCGCGGCGCCTATACCGCCAGGTGCGTCGGCGGCGTCATGTCTCTGTGCGGGGTTCCCACTCACGCGGCGGACGGCGGCCCTCTGCCCCGTTTCGGCAAGAGCCTGCGCCAGATCGCCGATGAAGCAGTTTCCCAGGTCTATGAGCACGGTTCGGGCAGCGACGAGCCTGAGCGGAAGGAAGAGCGCCTGGAAAAAGCGCGCCGCTTCCGGGTCAAGTACGGCAGCGAAAATGATGCCGGCCAATCCAACGTGGTGCCGTATTTCATCGGCGTCTTCGACACCGTGGCTGCCTTGGGCGCTCCAGGCCCGCGCCGGCTGGCCATGCTCGTGGGCTTGGCCTCCTTCGTCGCATTGATGACCGCGGGAGCCGCGGGCGTTGTCGCGCTGCTGCCCTGGTTCACCTTCTGGCCCGCCTTCTGGATGTTCGCCGCTGCCATCGCAATCGCGCTGGCGGCTGGCTATGTCAACACCCGCGTCAAGACTATCCGCGACTTCCCCAAGAAAGGCGACTTCAGCTGGCACGTTGCAGCTTGGCGTTTCCGTTTTTACGACAACTCGCTGAACACGCGTGTGCGTTACGCCCGTCACGCGCTGGCTATCGACGAGACCCGCAAGGATTTTGCCCGCGTGCCGTGGGCAACGATCGGAGACTGGCCGGCGCGCCCCGGCGAACCGGAGTGGTTGGAGCAGGTTTGGTTCGCAGGTAACCACTCGGATATTGGCGGCAGCTATGCCGAAGACGAATCGCGCCTGTCGGACATCACCCTGCAATGGATGACCGAGCAGTCAACTAGTCTGCCCAACCCGCTGCAGGTTGATCGGTCTAGGCTACACATCTTTCCGGACGCCGGCGGTATGCAGCACAGTGAAGTGGAGAGCGTGAACGATTCTTATGCATGGCTCCGCCGCTTTGTGGTCGAAGAACCGCGCGAAGTCAATGTCCAGGCGCCGTTGCATCACACCGTACTGGCGCGGTTTGCCTTGCCTGGCGTCCTTCACTACGGCCTGCGCCGTGAATATCGCCCCACCAATCTGACCAGTCACACCAAGCTGGGCCAGTTCTTTAACAACAAGCCCGAAGCTTCCACCTGAAGTCACGCCGCTCAACGCGCAACTGCGAAAGGAAATCACCATGCATCGCGATCCTCTTCCACTGCCATTGAAGCGGCAGCTCTCTCGCGGCTCGTCGTCGAAGTTCTTCTACCTGGCGGACGGGATCGCCAAGTACAACGAGCCCACGCAGACGCAGCTGGGCGCGCTCGAACGCTCCTATACCGCCACTGGCCAGTTCGTGATGGAGTCGGACGAGTTCCGCGACTTCACGATGACGGTGCACGCCCAAGGGTCGCGTGCCATCGGCACCATCATCAGGCCTATGCGGTTTCGGCCGGAGGGCTTCGACATCGACGTGGTCATCCGCCTGCGGGACGCCGCGAACCGAAAATATGGCAACGATCCGGCCCAACTGATCAATGACCTCCACACCGTGCTCAAGCGCTACGCCGACATGCACGGACTGGTCATCACCAAGTGGGAGCGCTGCATCACGTTGGAATACGCCGATGGCATGTGTGTGGACATCACACCCATCATCGAGGACCCGCTGGTCAGCATCCTATACGGGAATACTCACGCCAAGGTGCCGGACCGAAAACTCCACTTGTTCGAGCCGAGCAACCCGATGGGGTTGGCTAACTCTTTCAACGACGCGGCCCGCATTAGCCCGGTGTTCACGACCACCAAGATCGCCAGTTTTACCGACTCTGTAATGCGGGGTGACCTGCAGCCGCTGCCGGATGCCGACGAGGTGCTCAATCGTCTTCTTAGCCGTCTGGTGCAGTTGCTCAAGCTGCACCGCAATATCACCTTCGGCTCCGCCGGCGACGGACCGGACTTCTCCCCGAAGTCAGTCTTCATCACCTCCTTGGCTGCTGCTGCTTACACGTTGCGGGCGCCCGTTCCGCACGACAGCCCACTGGACCTGCTCTTGGACATCGTGGACGCGATGCCCTTGTGCTTCGAGCGTTATCAGCAGGCTGGCGCCGAATTCTGGATGCTGCCGAACCTGACGGCACCCGGTGACAACCTCGCCAGTGGTATGAACACTCAGGCCCAGCAGGCGGCTTTCATGAATTGGCATACCCGCCTGACCGGCCATCTGCAGCTGTTGCTGCAGTGCATCGAGCAGCGGGAAGGTCTGGACACCATGCTGAGCGTGGTCGAGGAAGCCTTCGGCTCCCGGGCCGCGCTGGCGGTTCGCGAGCTTGAGGAGCCACGCCCTATCGCCAAGCCTGACCGGCGCATCATTACTGTGGGCACAGCTGCCGCCACGACCATGTCTCTGCCGGCACGCGGCCATACGTTCTTCGGCGACTGAAATGAGGTTTCGTCCAGATCCGGTGCCCACCGTGGTGGAGCGTGCACTGGAACTGCAGGCTATCGGGCTGCCAGGCGCCCACGCGAGCTACCGCGGCAGGGAACTGAACTTCCACGTTGGTATCGCTCCCGGTACGTTCGGGCGACTGTACCAATGCGTTCTCAAGGTGATGCCGGACAGCCGCCGCCCGGACATGATTGTCCTGAAACCCGACCTGACGGATCTGGCCTGCGGCAAGACGATCCCACACACCTACGCCTACAACGGCAAGGGCACCCGTCTGTGCCTTTGGTGGCCCAATGACCGGGATTGGGTGCCGCAGATGAAGTTCGCCGAGACCTACATCCCGTGGACTGCCGAATGGCTCTACTATTTTGAAATCTGGCGCAAGACTGGCGAGTGGGCGGGCGGCGGAGCCCACCCCGATCCGACTCCCAAACGCTGGTCTCGCCCAATACCGTCTCCAACGGCCTAAGATCATGCAAAACCAAGACCAGACCAACACTCTGACCCCTTTGATTGGGGCCCTGCGCAACGAGGCCGCGCGTATCGAAGAAGACACCGAGCACTCCGCCAAGCGGCACTTTAATTCCTGTGACAATTGGTCCATGCTGCACTACGCACTGGGCATCCCCGCGACCATCGCTGCCGCAGCAGTCAGCACCGCGATCGTTAAGGACGCGCCTACGGTGGCACAGCTTCTGGGCTTAGCCGCTGCTCTTCTGGTCGCCCTGATGACCTTCCTAAAGCCCAACGACAGGGCGGCGCAGCACAAGAACATCGGCAACCAATACCTGGCGCTGCGCAACGATGCGCGCATGTTCAGCGAGCTCTATTTGCTCAAATCGATCGACGACAACAAGAAAACTGAGAAACTCGAGCGGCTGGCGCAGCGGCGCAATGAGCTAAACAGCTCCGCGCCGTCGACATCGCGCTGGGCCTTTGAAAAGACCCGCAAGGGTATCGCCGACGGTGAAACGACCTACAAGATCGATAGGAAAAGCTGACCCGTTTGGATAACGTCTTGAAAATAGTACAAGGCGCTAAAAATTACGATCAATCCAATCAAATTTTTGAAACTGACTAGAAATCGTGCTGTGCGTAGCACACCGATCGAACTCCACGACATGCTCTAATCACGAAGCTCCAGACCAGTCTGCCGCGCCTCTTTGTCGATATCGACGTGGTCTACACGTCCTGGCAGACCCCTCGCGTGTAGGCCATGAAAGCCATCAGCGATGAACTTGACGCTATTGCAGGTCTGCTGGGCCAGAGCACAGCCCGACTGGGCTTTGCTCTAGTGTCCGCAGGCATCCGAGCTACCTGCATTGCGCTGGAAACTGAGCAACCTGCAAACCTTTAACCAGCGCCGACCGGCGGACTTTGAAAAGCAGGCGGCAACGCTGGAGGCCTTGCTGGCGTGAATCCGTGGGCAGTCTAAACCGGAAGACTGCGGGCAGTTGATCGAGGTCGCCCTTTGACCTGGCCATTTATCGTCATTTCAAGAGTTCGTTCTTGCGTGCAATCATGAATTTAGACACGGCTTTAAGCCGCTTGTTGTCTGTGGTTCGAATCCACTTTTAAGCAAAAAAACAACGATTGAGCGGTTGTACCCTGACTTGTACCCAGAATTTTCAAAAAAACCTGAAACCCAATGCTGGCGTGGCTTGCAACGGGTTTTTCGATAGGGCCCCAGGCCACCATAAAAAGTTTCGCGGAAGTCCGACGAAGTCCAAAAGCCCTTAGGTTTCAACACCTTAGGGCTTTTTTGTTGTCCGGGGACGTCCGAAAAATTCCGGCCCAAACCAGCCACTTTTGCAGTAACTCCTGCAGTAGCTCGAAAGAATCGAGGTTGCTGCAGAAAAGTTACTGCATCACTCATCAACGAGAGACGCGCTTGCGCGAAAGGGGAGCGAAACATGGCTTTGGAATTGATCAAGAGCGACCGGACCATCAAGGCGCTGAAGCCCGGCGCCGGCAGACTGAGTGACGGTGGGGGGTTGTATCTTTTGCCCTTCGTCAACGGAGGCTCGCATGGTTGGCGATTCGACTACACGTATCAAGGCAAGCGCAAGACGTTGAGCCTTGGAGTCTGCCCGCAGGTAGGACTGGCGCAAGCTCGCCAGAAGGCTGCTGCCGCACGGGCGATGGTGGCGGCAGGCCAGGATCCCAGCGACGACCGCCGGCAGCAGCGTGCGGTGATTGCCGAGCGAAATGAAGCTGGGCGTCGTCAAGAAGCTGGAGAAGCTCCTTTGGGGAGCTTTGAAGAGGTCGCTCGTCGCTGGTTCCATGTACGCCAGGACGAATGGATGCAGAGCTACAGTTCCAAAGTGATTGCCCGCCTCCAAAACGATGTATTTCCATTCATCGGCTTTCAGCTGCTCAGCGACATCACGCCAAAGTTGCTGCTTGATATGCTCAGGCGCGTTGAGGCGCGAGGTGTCCGCGAAACCACCCACCGGGTGCTTGAAACGTGCTCCAACGTGTTTCGATTTGCGATTGCAGAAGGCCACGATCTGACGGATCCGGGACGGGACCTCAAAGGCGCGTTGAAAAAGCCCCAGTGCAAGCATTTTGCAGCCATCACCAAGCCTCAGGAACTGGCCTTGCTTCTGGGCGCCATTGAAGCGTATCAAGGCACCTATGTCGTTCGCGCAGCCTTGAAGCTCTCTCCCATGCTGCTGGTGCGGCCGGGAGAACTTCGCAAGGCGCAATGGTGCGAATTCGACCTGGACAACGGCTTGTGGTACGTCCCGTCGGCGCGCTTGAAGCGAACGAAGCTCGAAAAAGAGGTGGGGGAGCCTCACTTCGTTCCACTTCCGAAGCAAGCTGTGCAAGTTCTGGAGGAATTGTTCCTGCTAACCGGCCGTTCGAAGCTGGTGTTTCCAGGCGAGCGTCATCGCGACCGGCCGATGTCTGAAAACACCGTCAACGCGGCGCTGCGGGCAATGGGTTACGCCAAGGACGAGATGACCGCACATGGATTCCGGGCAACCGCACGCACCCTGATCGTCGAAGTTCTGGGTTTTGATGAGGCAGTAGCTGAAATGCAACTGGCTCACGCTGTGAAAGATGCGAATGGAACAGCTTATAACCGGGCCGAGTTTCTTGCAAAGCGCCTGGAGATGATGCAGGCATGGGCTGACTATCTTGAGGATTTGCGTCATGGCCGCAGCAAGATCAAGCACTCAGTGCTGCCTGAATTCAAACCAGTGACCTTGCGGCTTGGAAACGCTCATGCAACCAGAGCGATCGCGCTTTGAGGCGAGATGTACCAAGCGTGCTTATCCGATCAACACACCCACCAAGTGAAAATCTCATTGCGGCCGAATTCATCGCAAAACACCGGCTTAGCGGCCAGAAGTACGTTACCGCAGAGGCGCGTGTTACCACGCTTGCGGAAACTCCAACTCCATATTCACCCATGGCACGAGCTATGCGATGGAATACCACGTGGGGTGGCATCTGCGTGAGTTCTGGATTCTCTGCCTTTCAACCGTGAGCTCGCAACTCATCTTGTGTTTCATTGCCGAAAAAGTGCTCGGCTTGCCTAAGTCTTATTGAGTCCATGAGACATACATGCCGATGAACTTTCGGAACTTGGAATTGGAAATTACAGGCTAGATGGCCACCGCAGCGGTTAGTGCCTTGCATGGCAATGAGCGGGGTTTGTCGGAGTGCTTTGCTGGGCAAAGCGATTGCAGCGGGTCTTGCCGGGTGCGCCAGTCGCGGGCGGGACGCTGGGAGGGCAGGCTTTGCGCGCCTTCGATGCGCCGGGCGCTGCGCTCGCTGATGCCGGCTCCGGCGGCGGCCACGACTTGGGTGAGCTTGTTGCGGTGTTGCTTGTATTTGTGCACTTGGTGGTCCGTAATGGTCTTGCCGGGCATGCCGTTTACCTTCGATAGATGTCGAGGGTCCAACGGTAGCCCCGCCTCGCGGACCCGCCCGGCGAAGGCCTCTAGCCGGCCAAAGTAATTGTCGTCAACCAGCACCGTCTATCTTGTCAATGAACTCGAGAAAGACGAGTCCGATAGGCGGATTGATTGCTGATGCGATAGAACCCTGAAAGTGGCCCCCTAAAGGTCTTGGAAATTAAGGTGTTAATAACATAGGGTGCTAGAAATTACATTGGTGAAAATCCTGATGTTAAAAATAGTGAGTCACTTAAAAATGACTACAGACATTAAAACGTCATTTATCAATCAACATCGACTGCCAATGCTGCCAGTTTGATGTTGGGCAAAAAAGCCCGTTCCGGATTACTCCCGGTGCGGGCTTTTTTGTTTTTTTCTTCGACGCAAGCACTTTCGAAAGAACACCTGTTCGGTGGCGGAGCTTTGCCTAAAGAAAAGTTGTCCCGGATGATGCTGATTTGTCGGAGGTCCAAAGGTTGACTTGTTGTTTGTACAAAGCACAAAACAATCCTGCGGAAAAACTTTCAACCGCCACTGTATCGAGACAACAATGAACCAGTTCAATCGCCGCCAGATCGTCAAGACAGCCAGTTCGCTCTTCGCCATTGGCGTCACGGCCGGACCCGTCACCCGTGCCTTCGCGCAAGACACGGTGAAACTTGGCTTGCTACATTCGCTCTCGGGCACAATCGCCATTGCCGAGGCCTCGCTTGTTGACGCTGAAAAAATGGCAATCGAAGAGATCAACGCCTCAGGCGGCGTGATGGGTAAAAAAATTGAGGTTGTCGTAGAAGACGGAGCGAGCGAAAACTCGGTGTTCGCTGAGAAAGCACGCAAGCTGATAGAGCGCGACAAAGTCGCCGCCATCATTGGCTGCTACACCTCGGCCTCACGCAAAGCGGTGCTGCCGGTGCTGAATCAGACCAAGGGATTACTGTTCTACCCGACCTACTACGAAGGTCAGGAAGAAGACAAGCATGTGTTCTATACCTCGCAGGAAGCCACTCAGTCGGTGATTTCAGCCATCGATTGGCTGGCCAAGGAAAAAGGCAAGTCGTTCTTCCTGGTCGGCTCCGACTACATCTATCCGCGCACCTGCAACAAGATCGCTAAACCCACTATTGCCAAAGCTGGCGGCAAGGTAGTGGGCGAGGAATATGCCCCGCTGGGCCACACCGAATTTTCTTCGATCATCAACAAGATCAAGGCTGCCAAGCCTGACGTAATCTACAGCACGGTGGTGGGCGGATCCAACGTAGCGTTCTACAAGCAACTGCGAGCCGCGGGCCTAGACGGTACGAAGCAGGTCTTGCTGTCGACCGTGGTCTCGGAAAACGAAATCGAAGGCATTGGCAAGGACAACGCTGCCGGGTATTACGCCTGCATGGGGTATTTCCAGAGCATCAAATCACCGGCCAACGAGAAATTCGTTAAGGCGTTCAAGGCCAAGTACGGGCAGGGGCGAGTCATCGGGGATCCGATGGAGTGCGCCTACAACAGCGTCTATCTGTGGAAGATGATGGTTGAAAAGGCCAAGTCTTTTGATATCGGGAAAGTCGTTGCCAGCGCTTCAGGCATCGAACTCCAGGCACCTGAAGGTCTCATCCGCGTCGCGGGCAACCACCACGTCGCAAAGAAAGTGCGCATCGGCCGTGCGCGCCCCGATGGACAGTTCGACATCGTCTGGGAATCCCCAATGATCGAACCCAACCCGTTCCCCAAGCTGTAGGAAGGATGTTGCCAGCAACAAGTGCTGGCACCCTTTGTGCTGGGTTCTATGCGATTCCAGCGTTCAGATTTCTTCACGAAAGCAGCAGAGCCATGGGTTTTGATATTGCAGTGATGCAGGTGTTCAACGGGATCAGCCTGTTCACCATCTTGTTGCTCATGGCGCTCGGCCTGGCAATCGTGTTTGGCCTGATGGGCGTCATCAACATGGCGCATGGCGAATTGATGGCGCTGGGCGCCTACATGACCTACGTTGCCGCCAAATTTTTTGAACGCTTCGCACCCGGTTGGATGGACGTCTATCTCTTCGCGGCGATTCCCTTTGCATTTGCAGTGACCTTTGCCTTGGGCTATCTGCTCGAGCGAGGATTCATACGGTTTTTCTACAACCGACCCCTGGACACGCTGCTTGCCACTTGGGGACTGAGCCTGATCCTGCAACAGGCTTACCGCAACATCTTCGGTGCCCAGGAAGTCAGCGTTCCGCTGCCGACTTGGTTAGCTGGTGCGTGGGAGCCGGTCATTGGCATCCAGTTTCCGCTGACGCGCCTTTTTATCGTGGCGCTGACTGCGGTGGTCGCTATCGCGGTCTACCTGTTACTGTACCGGACACGCTGGGGTTTGAAGGTGCGGGCCGTCACACAAAACCGTGCAATTGCCGGTGCTGTCGGGATCGATACCAACCGCGTGGACGCCATGACGTTTGCATTGGGTTCAGGCTTGGCCGGCATTGCCGGTTGCGTGTTCACCATGATCGGATCAACTAACCCCGGAACTGGCCAGCTGTACATCGTCGACTCATTCATCGTGGTTGTTTTTGGCGGCGTACAAAGTCTTTTTGGGACTGCCCTGTCGGCCTTTGCCATAGCCCAGTCGCAAACCTGGATGGAATTCCTCCTGAGTGGCTCCATGGCCAAAGCCACCATTCTGCTGCTTGTAATCGTGGTGCTTTATTTCCGGCCAAATGGTCTTTTCGCTGTGCGTTCAAGGAACTGACACTATGCCAAACATGCAACGTCGTTCCGATGTTCTAGCGGTACTGCTGGTTACACTGCTGCTGGCTGTCGTGCTGCCTGCCTTGCTCGACCCGTTTCGTTTGAACCTGATCGGCAAGTACCTTGCTTTCGGTTTCGTGGCGGTCGGCATCGTCCTAACTTGGGGGTATGGGGGGGTGCTCAGCCTGGGTCAGGGCATGTTCTTCGGCTTGGGCGGCTACATGATGGCCATGTTCCTGAAGCTGGAAGCCTCAGCGCCGGAACTGCCCGACTTCATGGTGTGGAGCAGTGTCGAGCAACTCCCTGTTTGGTGGCAACCGTTTCACTCACTGGGGTGGACATTGCTCGCTATCCTGCTGATCCCGGCAGTGCTGGCCTATGTGTTCTCCTACGCCATCTTTCGCAAGCGCGTGAGCGGTGTTTACTTTGCCATCGTCACGCTGTCACTCGCACTCACGCTCACCGTAGTGGTGATCGGCCAGCAAGGCGACACCGGGGGCGCCAACGGCATCACGGACTTCCGCACGCTGCTGGGTTGGGATATCCTGAGTGAAACGGCCAAACGAACGATGTATTTCATCGAAGTTGCAGTGATGGTGCTGGTGATGGTACTTTCGCTGGCCATCGTGCGCAGCCGATTCGGCAAGATCCTGATTGCAATCAGGGACCGCGAGGACCGCGTGCGTTTCAGCGGCTACGACACAGCCCATATGAAAGCCTTCGTGTTTGCCGTTGCAGCCGTCCTGTCCTCCGTCGGTGGTGCTTTCTACAGCCTGCAGGTCGGACTGATTGCACCTGGAGTGATCGGTGTGGTCGCATCAGTAGAGATGGTCATCTATGCAGCGGTCGGCGGACGACTGTCGATTCCGGGGGCCGTCGTCGGTGCCCTGTTGATCGGTTTCCTGAAGTCGTATCTGTCGGAGCTCTTTCCTGAAGGCTGGCTCTATTTTCTCGGGGCGGTTTTTATCCTTGTGGTCTGGGTCATGCCCAATGGACTCGCAGGGTTGACTGATCACCTGCCATGGCAACGCAAAGCACGGGCGGCACGGTCATGAGTGCCCTGATGACTTCCCAATCTGCCGCTCAACCGACAAAGACGGATGCAGCGCCACGGCACATGAGCAACGCCGCTGTTTCACCACTTCCTGAACAGGTTTTGCGGGTGGAAGAACTCACTGTCTCCTTCGATGGTTTCAAGGCAGTCGATGCATTGAGCCTGTCGGTCGAACGCAACGAGTTGCGCGTGATCATCGGTCCGAATGGCGCGGGCAAGACCACGCTGCTTGACATGATTTGCGGCAAGACCAAGCCAACGACAGGCCGTGTGTTGTTCAACGGCCTTGATTTGACCCGAATGAGCGAGCACCAGATCGTGCGTGCTGGCGTTGGACGCAAATTCCAGACGCCGTCTGTCTATGAAGACCTTACGGTATTCGAGAACTTCGAAATCTCGTTGCCCAAAATGCATGGTTTGTTCCAGTCACTTACCTTCCGCCGTACACCCGAGGTGCGCGAGCGCATCGACTCAATGGCCGGCGAGGTGTATTTGCGCGATCAGCTTGGCAGACGCGCTGGCCAGCTCAGTCATGGGCAAA
>Ga0123337_10000243_pt1 | contig 103082 bp, 75 predicted proteins | sample frozenSSSSmetaG_FD_89792 | JGI IMG/M metagenome (GOLD analysis project Ga0123337, IMG submission 89792) | Glacier valley bacterial and archeal communities from Borup Fiord, Nunavut, Canada, to study Microbial Dark Matter (Phase II) -... | ecosystem: Environmental > Aquatic > Freshwater > Ice >...
AGGCAACAGTAGGCATCAGTCGGCTATTGGACTGCATGCAGGTGAATATCCTGCTCTAGATCCTGCTCTGGCGTTCGGTGCATGATATGAGACATGCATGAGATCTGAATATCTCAACACTAATTTATATTACATCCCTGCCCACTAACATGTTTGTGTCTAGACATCTCACATTAGATATATCTAAGCAAGGCTAGAGAGAACTCAAACTAAGTAGAGCAAAGTATAGAAGTAAATGCAGACTAGTATTCACCCTAAAGCTAGTTAGCGTTGTCTACCCTTCTCTCACCCCCTATAGCAGAATCTAACTTCGTATCCTCGTTGACCTAAGCTCACATTTAGAACACACCAAGATTGCAATGATCTATTAAGCGCGAGCGCTAGAAACTGTAGTGTTATATATTCATTATACGTTCCATCTTCCTTCGTCAACCATTAACGTCAATGCTAGAGAATTCCTTAATGGGACGAGCCTTTGGCAAATCTTGGTCATAATGTGGAGAGAATTTCGCAGAGCTTCCTTAGTGCTTGCATTTCCCTTGCTAGATTTAAGATGGTAGCTGCTCGCTACTGTCGTTTGTCGTGGAGGTAGTTACTAATGTTTTGATGACGAGCTTTCTTTGTTATGAAAAAATGTATGGAAGATGATTATCTAGATTAGTGAAAGGATGGCAGGCTTAGATTGAGATCTACCAAAAGATCCACAGTGATATGCTTATGAGATTGATGATTGATTTGAGAGAGTTAATGCTTGCTGGATGCCCTAGCTGCTGTTTGGTTGGACTAAGCTCTGACAGGCAGTGAATGAAAAATAGAAGAAATCCAGAAAAACCCTTGAGAGTCTTGGAAGAGGCATTGAGAAACAATGGTAAATCAATGGTGCATAACTATACAAGGAAACTGAAAAGGTAGCAGAAAGGAAATAGATTTCAAACCACAAATTGGATAGTAAGGAATCTAGCACATGTAACTTGAGGGAATCTTATTTTGTAGACACTGTTCTTTAGAACTCTAAGCTCGGTGAGATAGCAAGCAATATATGACAGTATGAAGAGAAGTTGACTAATCGATACTAAAACAGATTTGCTGTCCGACCATGCTCAGTATCCTTCGACTCGACGTCGGACTTGTTGAATAGAGACGGTGGTGCCTACGAGGCACCGGAGGATTCTCAGGAATATGAGAATCCGGAGGAATCTTCGTATTATGCATAGATGGATCCATGCATATATCCATCGGCTCTTTGAGCCTTTGTCACGGCCACCTATATCAAGAGAAGGATGGTCCATAGGATAGATAGTTAATTAATTACTTTTCTTTTGATCTGCTCTACCGTGCTGTTCTACTTTACATTCAACAGGACTTACCCATCCTGAGAAGTTGATCTAATAGCTTCAATTCTGTTTATATGCGAACCTTGCCAATTACGCTTTCCATTGACATCCGTGCTTTCGCTGATAATCACTTTCCCTGGTCATCGCTAGCTGCAGAAAGCGACTGGCGCTCGGGCATGGTAGAGGAGCCAAAAACCTTGCGAACCACCTCCTCAGGGAATCTCTTCTCTTCGTCCGTGTTCTCGTCGTTTGGCACAGTGGCTCCACGCAATAGTAATGCCTCCTCTGCGGAGAGATTGTAGTCAATCTCAGATGTCGCATCGGGGAACATGTAAGATAGCATAACGTGCACACTAGCACCCACAACCATGCCAAAAATGTCGGCAATAGCATAGATATATTTGGCGCCACCAATGTTGATAGCCGGGTTGATTGCGTTGATCATTCCTGGAAGATTTGGACCAATGGCACAGACTAAGGCGACTGCAGACCTCCAGTTAATTCCCCGAGAGTAGCGGTAAATACCGTGGGGCTTATTGTAGAGCTCCGGGACGTCAATTTTGGCATGCTTCACCAGTGTATAATCAGCAGCAAGAATGGCGCCCATCGGCGCAAGAACAACCGAGTAAGAGCCCATGAACCTAGGGTTAAGTGACGTCAGTTAATTATAGTAGTCTCTAAAGTATCAAGTACTCACGAAATAAGATGCGCAGCACTTTCCAGGACCTTCCAAGGCGCAAATGCAAACACGCCTACAGTGACGGCAACCCATTGGCCACGGTAAATGTTGATATATCTAACGCATGATCATCCTCGCTATCCCACTGAAACGCATCATATGTGTAGCAACTTACTTCGGGAACAAAGTTGTAAGGTCGTTCGCTGCCGAGATAGAATTGGCCGTGATATTCGAGCCGATGTTTCCAATGAGCCAAGCCAATGAGGCAAAGAATGCGGCAGCACGACCACCAGGAGTGTCCTGCCATTTGGCGATGATATCGAAAGGTTGCCAAAGTGTCTCACCATAAATAACTGAGGTGCATTGGGAACCAATTGCACCGATCATGGACATCAGGCTCCAAATCAGAGGCATGATGATAATTTGATAGTAGGGCGAGGAAGGCTTTTTGCTATATCGGGAGAAGTCTCCAATATTACATGCCACTATACAATCTGTTAGTAGATTCACGTGCATTAAACTAAGATAGGAGTGTGTACTTGTAGAAAGAGAGCCCATGGTTGACGTCACAGCAGTCATGAAAGCCATCCACATTGGTAGGCCAGACATTGTTGACTGGCTCGTCAAAATTGCACCAGCCTGGTCCCCGGCACGATGTACAGCCCAGGCCATCGTAGCCAGGGCTGTGATGGGTACAACTATATTCTTGGCTAGAAACAGTGGACGAAGCCGAGAGGGATGGATAAAAATGAATGGAAGCTGGAAGACCCAAAAGAGGAAAAAGTTCAGGAAGGAGTACGATGTCAATCCCGAACCATTGGACAAATGGCTTTGCGCAAAACAGAAGTCAGTAACCGGTTTGTCGCACGCAAAGGCATATCAACGTACTTTGGAAAAGTGGCATAGGACGGCCAGATTGCAGTGATCATCTGACCAACCCCAATACCGCCTTGGTAAGTATTGATCGAAAACCAAAACCACCCGATGAGCATTCGCGATACGACCGGGAAATTGCTAAAGTGATACCCATAAACCGATCGGGCAGTGATAGCGAAAGGAGTATGGAGACGAGCACCAATAATACCGTTGATTGCCAAAGGAAAACCCAGTAGTACGCCTCCGAAAAAAATGGCAAGGACACATTGCCACCAATTCAAGCCAAGAACCTATCACTTGGTCAGCGATTCTGAGTTTTCAGAGAACTAGCATGGGCGTTCTCAAACCATAAAAGAAGATACTGTCGTCCAAGCAGTGACGCCCAAGAGATCGGACATCCAATATGCAATGAATGTTGAAGTTGTCCACGTCCAAGACTCTCTCTGTATGCCGTCAATGATAAGTCGAGGCGGTAAACCTCCCAGACACTTACTGGCACAGGTTCCATATCATAGTTAGAGTGCTGCCCTTCAGGCACAAATGCGCTGTCTGTCTTCTCCAGCCTCCATGACTCGACCGAAGTCAAGCGCTCTTTAAGCGTAGATTTTACGGAATTTATCGTCTCCATTTGAATAATTGAATTGATGAGTTGGATATTTTGAGTGGTGAGAATGGTTGTCTTGGGGAATTGATATGGAGTATAAGTAAGAACAACGACATATCTCAGATAGCGTTAATCATTGGTCGGATAAGCCGCATGAAATGGTAGTTGATGCGATGATAGTTGATGATAGTTGATCCGACGGTAGTGTATCTTTGTCCTCCTACAACGGTCCTCCTACGACGGTCCTTCTAGGACGGTCCCGACCGGTGCACAGTTCGGAAGCAATCCCAAGAGTTGGGCCCTTAGCTTGAAGTTAACACATTAGGGCGCATAGTAGTCGCTTTACGAACCCGGGGTTTTTCAAAATCTGTAGTTTTGGTGGATTTTAGTAATAAGCCGATCCCACACAGCCATCAAATACCAATAATGGCTCCTCAACTCGACTACTTAATTTTGCTTACAAACCGGGCAGCTGTCAAAGTCCGTATTTTAGTGGATTTTAGTAAGCCGAGGCTGCAGAACCATCGAATACCAAGAATGGCTCCTACAACTCCACCGCTTGATTTTGATTACAAACCTAGGCGATGAGATACCTACGAACACGAGGAAGCGATTCGGCAGTTACAAAAATGCCAATTGAGGCCCTAATGGACCGCCACAAGCTTGGTAAATCGACTATTTATTCTGGCCTACGATAAGCCAGAGCGTGCCCGACCAACGAACTGGGAGACCTTAAAAGCTTAGTGCCTATGAAGTTGATCAAATCAGTGAATATATCTCTAAGAACTGGGAATAGCAGATTATGAAATACAATATTATTTGCATAAGAGCTCAAGTTGAACTATATACCCTCGATCCTTTAATAGCGATTATAGGGAGTCGTACAATCACTTGGGCAGGTATAAGGTAGGGTTTCTAGTATACGGTATATTAATAATATCTACAGGAATTACATATATATTTTGGCATTTGGAATGGTTTGCTTGTTAGCGCTTTCCTCCTGCTCGCGCGTGTCGCGTTAGTGGCTAGCTTTTGTCTAGCACAGAATTAACCACTTTCATTGCTTGAGAGATAGGAACTCGCCGCCATGCGATATTTTATGATACCAATGAATCCCGACCCGTTCTCTCGGATCGGACCATATAGCCGCATTTCATGCTCTGCCCACACTACTACATTTCGTAACGATCCATTGGCTACCCAAGTGCCTGATCTAGTAATCTTATCAAGAGTGAAGTCTTGCTATACAGTCATCGAAGATTATCTTGTTCGTCAAATTTTGCCAGTAGACGAAGTCTCGAAATAATATCTCGACCTGGACTCGGGTATTTAGGTATTAACGCATTGGAGAAGCGGTCCAACTCTACAAGTTCTTCTTCATTCTCTGGATTTCAAAAACGCAAACCTCCACACACGCAATTATGCTTGTCCCAGAACTTATGAGGGCTGTTGTCGTCGGAGGGCCTGACAATGCGGACTCGCTTCAAATAACAATGGTACCTGTACCTCAACCAGATGCTGGGCAGGTACTTGTCAAAGTGCACACAACGACAGTCATATCATCGGAGATTGCAACGTTCGAAGGGGTTTCGATGGCAAAGCTCCCACTGATCCTTGGGAATGATTTTGTTGGCACCATTGTTGCAGCTCCTGATGCCGAGCAACGAATTGGAACATTGATCACCGGCGGGTACGGCGGGTATGGTTATACCAGAAATGGTGCCTGGGCAGAATATATCTGTGTTGATTCAGATGACGCATTTCCAATCGAGACTTCTCTGGACAATATTACCTTGGCGGCGATTCCAGGTTCATTCACCGCAGCTTCCGGGGCCCTTCACGCTCTAGGCGACCTCAAGGGAAAAACTCTCCTCGTCCGAGGAGGTACAAGTGGTGTTGGACTGGCCGCAGCAACAATGGCTCTTGAACAAGGGGCAACCGTCATTTCAACCACACGAAACAAGACCAAAGCCGAGAAGCTATTGGCTCACGGCGTTCATCATGTGGTCATTGATGATCAAACGGTCGTCGAACAGGTCCTGAGACTGGCTCCAGGTGGTGTCGACACGGCCATAGAGATGCTAGGGGTTGAAGCTTTGCGTCAGACTGTCCAGTGTATTCGACCCTTCGGAGTTGTCTGTTTGACGGGACTCCTAAACGACCAGGCAGTGTCAATGAAATCGGGCGTTCGAGAAGACCGCTCTAATTCAGGTTATCCACATCCTATGGAGCTGATTCCTCCCACCATACGCCTCACCTGTGGAGGAGTTCATGGCACCCCACGTACTGGTGCATTGGTTCAAAATTGGGTCAGCGGCCTGGAGAAAGGAACTTATCGTATGCCTATTGATTCAGTTTTCTCACTGAATGATATCGCTGCCGCGTATACAAGGAGGGCTGATACCTCCTGTTTCGGAAAGATCATCATCACAGTCGATGTCCCATCTACCTGAATGCAGAGGTCTGACCTGTCTCCATATGAAGTCGACTGGGTATCTAATACCACTACCTCGTGTCGACAACAAATCGTCCGACTGGATATAAAATTCTTATAGGAAGCAGAATACAGTAAAATGATTGACCTCTTGATATCTTCGTGTGTGGACGTGAAATAAGCAGTGCTGGTATCTTTGTAAACTTGATTCTAATCGTAATCGTGTTCTCGCTGCATGATTCGGAGGCGGGAAAACTAAATGCGTAGGAAATTGGGTTGATCCCTGTTTACGAGAAATCTAGAAAGGAAAGATCTGCGGAAAAAAATTCTTCGATATCAGAAGTAAATCATGGGGATAATGGCGTGTAATGAAGAGATTCGAAGTGTACAGGCAAGTATAAGTCTCGCTACTGCAGAGTAACCTCCATACTAAAAGTAACCTGGCTTTCAGGACCTCTCGGATTGGTGACTGATATGATTCACCTTTAACACAATTTGAGAACCAGACGCTTAGTTGAGCTATCCAACTCTCAACCTAGACCGGCAGCATCACTAGATCCACATCTTCGACGCTCATTCAATTGGGATATCATATCAATCACTTAGTCAAAATGACTGAATCATCCACAACCCTGAACTGGTTCGCATCCAACAAATTGAAGGATAGTGGCAATTCCTCAACATGGAAGAACTTAGTGAAACAGGCTCCCATTAATGCGAGCGTTTATTAGTTCGTGTTGGGCAAAGGCAAAGGCCAGAAGCTAACCACCACATCTAACGATGAAGATTACAATGAAGATTCCGAATACGGCAAATGGCTTAAGGGAAATGCAAAAGCATGTACACTCCTTCACCAGACTTGTGGCAACGATGCTATGAGAACTATTAAATCAACGGACAACGCAGCTTTTTGAAGCCCACCTCTTCCATCCATCTCTTGTATTGTTCTAGTTTAGCCAAATCCTCTCCAGGGCTCCTGTCCTCTTAATGATTGATTTCTGTCACTGTTCGATAGCTGTTCTATTCCAGGAATTATCCGTTAATTGAGTCTACATAAAAAATTCGATTTTAAAAGTCGGAAAAATATCTTGAAAATATGGATATGGACCACCCTCCAAAAAAATCAAAAAAATCCCACAAGGCCACCGGGCCAAGGCATGAAGACAAAACTGCGTCAAAGCCAAACCGCACTCCACATATCCATCACTCCAATCCCTTCCGTTTTCACCTCCCCTACCTTATAACCATTACGCCCCACCTCTACATCCTGATCCCCGCTTCCGCCCTCATCCTCCTGCTCTTCCACCTCGACGTGTTGTCCCTCCCGCCCGCCATTATCCTCCTCCTCTCTTTCCTCACATCCGTGCGAAGTCACATCATCCCACCAGCTCCACTCCTCGCCTCTCCCTGCATCCCCCCATTTTTTCGATTCCCATTCCCATCGCCGTCGCCATTCACACTCATCCCCATCCCGCAACCCATCGTCATAGACACGCCCTCCCCCACCGGCCTCTCCCCCCCGCAGAACCTCCACATCCGGCTCAACTGCCTCACCGTCTTCCCCTGACACTCCCTCGCCGCCATCCTCGCCTTGCCGACGCCGTCAAGGCCGAGAGCGCCCGCCGTCCCCCAGCTATTCCGCTTGTCCTTGCGCGACCGCGGCGTGTTCTCGTCGGGGCTCAGTCTGCCGTTCGCGCCAGCCGTGATGCCGTTGACGCCGGTGATGCCAAGGCCCATCGGCATGCCAATCTTGTGCATCGCCTTCGCGGGCATCGCGATGCCTTGGGCCGTGAACTCGCGGCGCTCGGCAGTCTGCACGTCCACGCGGACGACGGTGTCGAGGGAGCAGTCTGCATCCACCATCCGGGGGAAGAGGCAGTCCATGTATGCCCCGAATGTGCCGCAACCGCTTATCATCCTCACTGCCATCTTGTCATTCTTCCTAGACGTGTCCACCTTGCCATTCATCGTCGGCGAGTCTATCCTCCCATTCACCATTGGTGTATCCATCTTCCCATTCATCATCCACATATCCATGCCCATGCCCTTGCTCATCTTCTCCATCATGCGCCTCATCCCAGAATCACGTCTCATTCCCATATCCATACCCGCATTCCTTTTGTCATTCATCCCCATATCGCCAATCATGAACACCCGTCCCGCAAACCTGCTCATGCCGCTCTGCACAGCATCCACAACGCCACACTGCGCAATGATATCCCCGCACATAGCATAGTGCTCCACATGCAGCATCACCCTCTCCAAATCCTCGATAGGATGTCCCATGCTCGCCAGCGTGGCCTTGACCGGACTCACGATCGACCCATCATGTCTCGTCCACTGTCCCGCTGCTGGGTTCGGGCTTCTCGCTCTCGTCCTATCCGCGCCATTTCCAGCTCCATTGCCAGCTGGGACCGGCATGGCAGTCTCGCGCCGGCACATCTCGTCGAGCATGAGAAGGGGATTGTTCATGTGCCGGGCGGCGGCACCGAAGGTGTAGATCTCGCACTTGGACATGACGGCCATGGGGAGATCGGCGTGGAGTCTGTCGAGAGCCTCGGTCATTGGGATCGCGCCGGTTCCGTGGCAGACCAGGATCACCTTGCGCACGGAAGGGTCCAGGAGGGCGCCGCGCATTTGAGTGATGAGCGGCATGGTGGTGGAAGATGGCATCATGGGAGAGCAGAGCATGCACAACAGATCCATGAGAGGACCACGGGTGGGGTTGTGGACGCCCATCATGGGACGGCGGAATATCTGGCAGAGGCGCATGAGGTGGCGCATCATGGAGTTGTGGCTAACGACTCGTTAGTACACTTCATCTGGCGGAAAGGTCGAAAGACATACCTGGTCATCATCCCATTAACATAGATCCAGCACTCATCCGCACACTCCTCGCCCTCCTTCGTCGTCATTCCCTCAGGCATCATTCTCGTGACTCTCGCCCCATTGTTCAGAGGCCACATACACATCATCATCAGCATCCAACAAAGCCCCATGCCCATCATCATCATCATTCCGGGCATCATCATCATGGGCACCATCGCCATCATCATGCACATCTGCATCGTGCCCAAGCAGCACTGCAGCATCAAATCGCGACAGGCCATCGGACTTGTCATATACTCCTTCATCATGGCCATGGTGCAGAAAGAGCGCATGATGGTCGGCATGCATGACATGTGGTGCATGAAGGCCATGCAGTGGTCGCGCACGAGATCCATGGGCACTTTTGCATTGCAAGGGGCGGTGGTGCCGCACATCCCGTCGATTTGCGCAGGGATGAATGTTATGGGCATGTCCATGCACTTGCAGTTCTGATGATGCATCTCGCAGGGCGAGCCATTTTGGGAGCAGTCGGTGGCGCTTTGGTCACCGCTGTTTTTGCGGGACTGTGGGCCAGTGAGCCAAGGCATGGTGAGGGTTGGTTGGTAATGAAAGAGTGACAATAGTTGGTAATGAAAGAGTGACGATAGTTGACGATAGTTGACAGGGAAAACAGACAGGAAAAACATGGGGTAGAGAATAGATATATGAGAGAAGGAAAGGATGTTTCGCGTGATGGAATGCATGACGCGAATGCCAAGAACGAGACAATACCCGAAAATTCGACAGGAACGAGAATACATTCCGCTCTCAATAGGTCTTGAGCGCCATTGGATTCAATGTCGTCGGGGTTGTTTTGCAATTTCTTGATACGAACTTAAATAGCAATTCCAGGCAAACTCCAGAAGGAATGTACGGTGTAGAGATAGGGAGAAGGGCTGGATAGGAGGAACTAGACTCTTGTGATTAGAACAACTCCTCCTCCACAATCTCCCAATCCTGCAGCTCCCTTGTGTATCTGTCATCGAATAGTACCGAGCAGGGTAAATCCCCGAGTCCTATTCTCAAGACTCTCTTCCACCCACTCGATGTGCGCGTTTCCTACTCCATAAGCCATGAACAGATGAGGGGTAGTTCAGTGGAGATACATACCGTCCAGTGCCATCGCTCGACAGTTACCTCATCCCCGGTCTTCACCATGCCTTGGATCAGATCTCCAACCCTAATTATCATGCCTTGCTTTGCCAAATCGTTTAATCTCAGAGTCACCGACACTCGCTGCTTTCCATCCCCACCCGTTGCTTGTGGCTCGAGGTCTTCCCACACCTCTTCATAGGGAGTCATTATGCCAGTCTCTGGATTCTCCATAATGCCCTTCTCCAGCGTCAAGCCATCGCATTGCGCATACATGTATCCTTCATCTTGAAATCCAGACGGCTTTTGGCTATCGATCCAATGAGTCCAACGAGAATGTTGAGGTGTGACCAGCCGCGGGCCATCCCATCTGGCGGGCGTGCTTTGGGACTGCCCAGCAAAAGCCCACTCCAGCTTCCCTTTCGAAGAACAATCATCGTTTGGCAGTCTATCCTCGGGATCTTCGGGCAAAAATACCCGTACATCGACGTAGTTTTTAGCTCTAGTGGTCAAGACCACAGTACTGTTCGCGAGGGATCAGTGCCACGTTCACAGAAATGCTCAATTGGTGCAAAGCTGAAGGAATGAAGGAACGGAGCATCGACCGACGCGGCTTATGCAACGTACCTGGTGTTTTCAAGGGGAAGGCCGTCCTGTCAGTCTTAGCTAGGGTAATTCATATCCCGACAACACCGTCGGAATGAAGGCAATGTCGGAGTACATACTCCCCAGCGAATAGACTTCCGAATGGAAACTGACGGCGCGCTTGCCATTGTTATTGTTGTTGTGGTCGGTCACACAAGCAAGCGCGACAAGTCGAGGGGTGGCGGCGGAGGTGGAATGAAATGAAATGTTTGAATGATGTTTACCTTGGAGGTTTGAGGACGAGACGTCGTATACAAGGTGACGTTGAGGCCAGCGGGTATCTACCCCTCTGTACCTCTGTACCTCTGTACCTCTGTACCTCGGCGCGCTTAGCGCGTCGCGTCGCGTCATCTCACCACGCACAGCATTGATGCTGTAAAGTTGGATTATTTCAACGACATCTTAAACCGCCGTTGCCATCGCCATCGCCATCTTTAACTTCATTTTCGGCTTTATTTTGTCTGCAGAATACGCAAAAGGAGGTGTTCTGGCTGCGCTGTTGCGCTGTGGCGCTGTGACGCTGTGACGCTGTGACGCTGTGGCATGCTGCATATTCCAGCACATATGGCGATCGCGAAATGCACAACACCACGATGAGCATGATGAGCATGAGCATGAGCACCGTGGGCGTTGGCGGACATCTATGGCCATTTCTACTTCCACGACCATATTGCTTTCTTTTGCTCTACGCTCTCTCTCCATGAAGCTGAGCAATGAGCCCATGGTTTAACTTACAGCATGCTTCTGGAGACTGTATGCGCCGCCAATACTCATCAACACCCACACCGTCGAACAAGCATCGATGGCCACGCATCTTCATCTTATATGTCAAGGCTTTCTCGCTCTCGCTCTCATTCGTCTTCATCGATATCATTTCTTTCATCTTCCCTGCGAGGGGGGTCTTTTTTATTTATATATTTATTTATTTTTCATCACAGAATTTATGGCGTCCTTCCCCACACTGTTGACATGACACGGCTGGTCGAAATCACGAATGCGGGGAAGTTCCCCGCGCTCAGCCTGTCTCCATTCATCTGGCCCGAGGTATGAGCTATACTCCACTCCGTGAACCACGGATGTGGGACAAAATGGGGTATCGTGCAAGACCTTGCGATATCAATATTCCATAAATGCATCTCCAACTATCTATTGATCTTGATCGATTATTGTATTCATAAGTTGTTTTCTCTTGGTGGTGTGCCTATTCAAAACTCTCACTTGGCATCTCCTACATATCCTCTCCAGTGTCTCCGCTCAAATCTCTCATCTCACAATGTCCTCCTCCGCCTTGTCTCAGCAAAGGGCAGTCGCTCAATTGACCCTGACCGAAAAACTTGCCGTTACCCCTAAAACTATCGGACTGCGTAAGTTCCGATTCCTCTCACCCATCCCTCACAATCCTGCTAACACTTCCTCCACAGTCGCCAAAACCATCACCGCCCTCCTCACAGGCGTCTTCCGCGACCGCGCCTCCACACCCCCCACAATCAAGAAACATGTCATGTACAGCGCGATCCGAGCCTTGACCGGCGACTTCTCCCCATTGCAACATCAATACCGCGCGCCATCCACCGACGCAGCCTACGAATCCTTCTGCGCATTCAAGTCCATAAAGCCCGACTCTGAGATCCTGCAGGATGGTACGAAAGCGCATTGGATCGGACCGCGCACGGCGAAGAAGCTCATCATCCACTTTCACGGCGGCGGCTACGTGCTTCCTGCAGCGGCCTATACCTTCACGTATCTCCATGGGTTGAGGGAAGCGCTGATAAAGTCGCTTCCACAGTCGAGTTCTGGAAATGAGGACTTGGTGCCGAGTGTTTTGGTGCTGTCGTACGATCTCTCGCCTGGAGCTGTGTTCCCGCGCCAGCTCATCCAAGCCACCGCTCTACTCCATCACGTCTTCGAGAACCTCCGCATCCCGCCTAGCAGCGTAATCATCGGCGGCGACTCCGCCGGCGCCAACCTCGCCCTCGCCCTCCTGGGCCATATCGCGCATCCGCACCCCTCCGTTCCGAAGCTCGACTTCCCGGAGGGCGAGAAGTTCCTCGGCGTCGTGCTCCTCAGCCCCTGGGCAGATTTCGAGACCGATCATCAGAGCTTCGAGACGAACGTGCGGAAAGATGATCTCTCGAAGAGGTTCTTGACGAATTGCTCGGAGAGCTTTCTGGGTACGAGACACCCGCATGAACGCGATGCGGACACGGCGTATACGCAGCCCGACCTTGCGCCTGCGGAGTGGTGGAGCGGGATCCCGGCGCATAGTATATTGATTACGGGAGGAGAGGATGAGTTGTTGATTGATGGGGTGAAGAGGCTTGCGAAGAATATGTCGGAGGGATTAGGCTCGGGAGTCAAGCTGTCGGTGGTGAAGGATGAAGCGCATGAGGCACCTTTGTTGGAGAAGATGATGGGAGAGACGGAGGGAGGCGTTAATGCGCTGAATATTGAGGGGTGGGTGAGGAGTAAGTTGTGATGCGTACATGTGTGATCTGGGGACTCAAAGCGAGAATGAGGATGGGGAGAAGAGGAACCCAAGATCTGTCTGCTGTTTGTAGGTGGTGTGTATGAATTGATATTCAATAACGCCTTCACTGCTGATGAGGCGCAGGCAGTTAAAATTAACTCTCAAAACGTGACTGCCCTAAAGTGTCGCATGCTCGCGGCTGATATCTGCAAGGTGTCTCTCTATCTAAAACAGCTGTAAGCTAATTTTTGAAGACATTCATTTTCATTTTCTGATTCCTCTTCTCACTCCATCTTCCTAATCTTCATGATTAGTATAAAGAAAGTCAGCGCACAAACTTTTTAGAGCCCATCGCAAGTCTCTAGAGAGATCCTGTCGTCCCAATGCATTTGAAGCCTCCACCACAACCCTATCCTTGCACACCGACCTCTCTCGCCGAGACATTTTGCTTACCTATTTGCAAGGCGCGTAGTCGCGGCTGTTGCTGTAGAGAAATGATTCGCAACCAGATCGTCAGTCAGCAGTCGAACACAGGCATCGTCTGAAGTTCATGTGTCACTGTCTCAGGCTCATCGCATCTTCTCCGTCTTTGCACCAGTACGAGGCTATCCGAGCATTGCAAAAATGGGAGGGATGTATGATTATCTCTGTACTGCTCGGCTGCTAAGAAGCGGTAAGTATAAGCGCAAGTTTTGCCTCAAGCGCTGGAGATAAGCGCCTAAGAGCCTTCTATGTCTTGCAGTTTGTTAAGCATTGAATTTGAGCCTTCTATCTATATCGCAGACAAATGAGAACTCCTTTTACTTCCTGAAATGACACCTTTTGCCTCTTCCCTAATGCTGTTATTTTTTGCACGTTGTGTGATATATATTTGCATGTACGCAGGACTCTCTTTCCTATGACACCTGATGCTATGAGTGTCAACGGTTCCTCATCCTTCATCCTTCCTTCGTCTTATACCTTTTCATTGTTATTAAGATGGAAGTACTATCATGGTCCATCCTGGCCTTCGTCTATGTCTCCTTGTCCCTTTCAGCATTAAGCACTTGCCCTCAAGCTAGAACAATCAACGATCCAAACGCACTCTTCCGTCCTCAAACACAACTTAGTGGTACTCCCGATTCCAATTCCTGGTACGCGATGACAGCCCAAGCAAGCTCCTTAAACTACCTTTTGCCATGCTAGGCGTCCACGGCTCAGGCTTCTACCCCGTTCGCTTTACGCCATGCACCCCGGCCTGCAAGCGACGATATATTTTGGAGATTCGTTCCGGATTCAAATGGTTGATACTTCATCTACAACAAAGTCTAGGGTGAGACTGTAGAAGTCTCGACATTAACTATGTTTCACCTGACTATATTATGTGGATGGGGCTACGGATGATAATTACTTCAACCAGCACTCGCTCTTGGTAGGTTTCATACTCACACTATTGACTATCACAAATCAGTGCTAATCTGAGGTAGAAACAAGGTAGGCGACGACACATTTCAGATTAATAGCAAGGGATTACCTAGCTTTCCATTGAGTTCTAAGGAGATTAACGGCGAATCTGTTGCATTTTCGGACAACACGACTGACGCGAACGCGAACACACAGAATTGGAAGCTGATTGCGGATGGCGGCGCACCCGTGCCGTCTCCATCATCAACAAGCGCTCCTGCGCAAGGTGCCCCATCAACAATTGTCACATTTCCAAATGTGTTGTCGAAGCCAGCTCCCTCCACGACTGTGGATGTGCATACATCTGTCCTAAACACGCCTTCTCCATCTTCTGCCCCAGCAACGAAACTTCCACCATCAATGACACCTAATCAGGTGGTAGATACAATCAGAGTCTTAGACCCACCCACATTCAGCACGTCTACAATATCGACATCAAAATTGCCAGCCACCACGACTTCAGAGCCGACCATTCTACCACTGAGTAGCAACGCGTGGCCCATTGATAGGATCTTCCCATTGTAAGTCCGCTTATTGGAATTGCTGCTCTTATCCTGGCTGTTCTAGGATGCCGTCTTTGTAAAGGCACAAAACGGACATGTCTAACCGCTTGTTTTCCTTATTGCTGTGCAAGCCGAAGTCCTACAGCAGATAAGAAGGAAGCGGGCGAGTCAGGAGTGATCCCTCTTGTTGCTCTCCCAAATGGTAACGACGTCCGCTCACCCAATGCCCCCGTACCGGTCGCAAACGCAGCCGCCGCTGCCACAGGCTCCCCAGCGCCTCCTATTAACGGCAACGCCGCACAGAGGTCCAGAGTCAACGACCCGGAAATGAACGATGCTGAATCAGCTGGAGAACGGAACGAGGCAGTGTCTCCGGAGATACATGGACACCCAAGACCGTGGAGGCATTCGAAACTCGTTAGAGGCACATATCCAGAATATCACCAGTTATTATACAAGTGCACTTGGAGCCTGGCATTCCCGAGATCATCACTTTGGTGGTGATGGCGAAAGACTCCAAGGGGAGGGGAGTTGGCTAGAGCGTAGATGAGGAATCGAGGACTGGAGGGTAAGAACGATGGCTAATGAGTACGATTCATAGTCCTGGATTATAGAAGGGATCAATATTAGAAGGGAAAAAAAATACGCGACGTACCTCTTGGACTAGTACTGTATGGAAGCTAGTACTTAATATATACATCGGGCCTTTTTAGTACTGGTGATGGACAGCGAACCACGTGTGGAAAAGGCCCGGAGTTCGCATTGGCAACGTTTCTCCACAAATGCGGGGTAATGGGGAAAAGACGTTATGCTTACTTCAACCCTAACCTTAAAAACGTGTTATAAACATAAAACATGTGGACGGACCCTCTTCGGCGCCCGCCCACGTTCTGCCCAGCATATTGTCGAGCGCATTATTATTGCCCAGCATCCCCAACCTCGCCTCATGGCAGATCGCAGAGTCTGAGCATCCGGCATTTGTCACTCCAAGCTGGTCGACTTCCTCCGATCGACTCAACCAGATGGATGAGATCTGGGCCTTGCGCCGGCATAAGTCGGGCAGTTTGACTGACAGATGGCGGACTTCGGGCTCGAGATACTCTATCATTGATAGTGGCCGGAGACGACAGCTGGAGAGGAACCGATTGCGGATGGCTGTAAACTTTAAATCGACGGTATACTGACTTCTTACCTTATCCCGCCTTATATTGGCATCTGGCATGGCATCCGCCATATAGTATTCTAGGAAGGACCGACTGTGGAACTCTTGGCTGGTGCTCCTCCGTCTGGAGGCTTCGTCGTTGCTATTTTGCTCCCTATTACTCTAAGGGCTGAGGGTTTACCCCATGAAAGACGGCGATGGAGATTTCCATGATTTCATGCTTCCATCATCGCGATTGCTATAAAGAGGTTAATGTGCTCCCATATCTTACTCTAAATTGCTCAGCATTCTCAGACGTCTATTCGTGACCGGCTTTACTCAATTCCTCTCCTTCTGCCTCAAAAGTCCGTTCTTCTATCAGCAAATATGAAGTCAGTCGCCGTCTTAGTGGCCGGCGCCCTCAGTCTTGCTTCTTCAGTTTATGGGCACGGTTATATGGTCATCCCTTCCAGCCGTAGTCGCCTTGGAGCCGAAGTACGTACTCAGTCATTCCCTAACCTTTTTGGCTGTCCGTCGAGAGAAGTAATTGCGTCCTGTTGCTGATTTCCCCAACCCCAGTCTGGCATCGATACTTGTCCCGAATGCAACATCCTAGAACCCGTTTCTGCGTGGCCAGACCTTACCGCTGCGCCAGTCAGCAGGAGTGGTCCTTGCGGCTACAATGCTCGTGTCAGCGTTGACTACAACGCGCCGGCTACCAACTGGGGAAATGCGCCCGTTGTCACCTACACGCCTGGCCAAGTCGTTGATGTACAGTGGTGTGTTGACCACAACGGAGACCACGGCGGCATGTTCAGTTGGCGTATCTGCGAGGACCAGGCCCTCACCGACAAGTTCTTGACTCCCGGATACATCCCAACCACCGCCGAGAAGCAAGCTGCCGAGGACTGCTTCCAGGCCGGCACCCTCGACTGCACCGATGTGTCGGGACAAAACTGCGGCTACAGTCCTGATTGCTCAGCAGGACAATCGTGCTGGCGCAACGACTGGTTCACCTGCAACGCCTTCAGTGGCAGCAAGTGCCAAGGTGTTGACGGCTCTGCGCTCGGCTCTTGCTACACTAGCATTGCCGGCGGCTACACTGTGACCAAGAAAGTCAAGATCCCCAACTTCACCTCCCCGCACACTCTCCTCTCCCTCCGCTGGAACTCTTTCCAGACCGGACAAGTCTATCTCAGCTGCGCCGACATTGCCATCGCTGGACCCGGCGGATCTGGCACGACTACTAAGATCACTGCAACCAACAGCGCGACCGCCACCGTATCTTCTGCAGTCTCAACCACCACCTCCGCCTGCACAGCCGCCGCCAGGTCGCCGTCACGTTCAACGACGTCGTCACCACAACCTACGGACAGACCGTCAAAATTGCGGGCTCCATCGCCCAACTCGGGAACTGGAACACGGCATCCGCTCCTTCCCTGTCTGCGTCAGGATACACGAGCTCCAACCATCTGTGGTCTTACACCGTGACGCTCGCTGCCGGGACGACATTCCAGTACAAGTTCATCAACGTGCAGGCCTCTGGAACGGTTAGCTGGGAAAGTGACCCAAATCGCTCTTTTACGGTGCCGCAGAGTTGCGAAACGGCGGTTACTGTAAACAGCAGCTGGCGTTAGTGATGAGGGGCTGTGACAATGATTCGAGCGAGGGGAGATAGGAAATGGCGGTTATGAATATATGCTGATGATTTAACTTCGTGGTGGATTGTAGATAGCTTTTCGTACATATCTAGTAGTGGTATTTCGGTGTGAATATAAATTATCTTTCTTGGGCAATTCCATTTAGACGCGGTATATCGTTACATTGTCGAGCGAATGCACTGTTGACGTGGTCTTCTCTTTGAGTTTTTTTGCGCCAATTTTTGACTTCTTGTTTTCTTCGGGGCAAGAGCTCCATGAAAGCAAGTTCTAAGGTCCTGAAGAAGCTCTGGCCGGCGGGAGCAGTGAGGAGATGGATCAAAACACAATGTAGCGTGGTCTATGCCTGTCCATAAATTCATTTTCCTCATGGTCGGTAGAAATGCCGTCGGCGATAAGATGAGGGCAATCCTGGTGTCGAAACACCTCGAAGACGAAGGTGAGGTTGTCTTTAATCCGCAGCCTAGAGCCAGAATATAAAGAATTCCTCACTGCAGCTAAATTTCGTCGATATATCATCGACCCCTATTAGTCACGTGTGCCTCTTTTCCTCCCAGCTTTCACAGAGAGAATGAAGAAAGTCAAAATGGCGCGTTCAAGATTTGTGCCTTGAAATGCTGACAACTAGAATAGCTGAGAAGAGGAAGAAAAATGAAGGAGAAATGCAGAAAGGGCAAAAGAAGGTCACGTGCTCGTGACGTATAATCTACGTGAGATGACCTTCAACCTCGCTTTAAACAACAAAACATGCGACAAAATCAAGATCATACTTCCATTCTATTTCTCAAACTCAAGGTCAGCAAAAACTTAAATCCACCTGCTTCAATAATTATTACACGAAATCAAGCATATCTTCGCAAAATGTCATCTCGTTTCCTCCCCAACACCCCAGGCTTTCTCACCGTCTCACCTGATCCCGAGAACAACCTCATTAGAACCCTCCAAGTCCTCATAGCAGATTATCCACCCGCTTCCAGCATCCATAATTCGAGTTCAGGACTCTATCACGGCCCCCTCTCCGTCTCTTACCTCTTCCTGTCTCTCGCACCCCTCTACCCCTTGCTCACCATCGGCGAAAGCTCCCTCCTCGAGTGGTCTGAGAAGTACCTCTCGGCCAGCACCGCCGTCTCGCACCCGCAGCCGGCGCAAAAACCGGGAAAATGGGGCGTCTCAGACGAATCCATGGTGCGCCTCGCCCTGCGCGCCTGCCTGACGCAGGAGGAGCGCTTGGTGGAGAGATTCTGCGCCGCGGCCACGTCGGTTGCGGCGCTCGACGTGCTGGACGAGACGAACGAGTGGCTGTACGGACGCGCGGGGTACCTGTATCTCCTGCGCCTGCTGGCCTCGTCCTTCCCCTCGCCGTCGCCCGTGCACGCGCTGCTCAAAACAGCGGCGGAGGAGCTGATCGAGCGCATCCTCGCGGCGCCCCGACCGTGGACCTGGCATGGCAAGGCGTACACAGGCGCCGTGCACGGCGTCATGAGCATAGTGACGCAGATCGTGCTGACGTCTCCCAGTCGCGCGCAGGCCGTGCAGCCGGAGCTCGAGCAGCTGCTGCTGATGCAGCGCGAGAGCGGCAATTGGCCCAGCAGTCTCCCGGATTCGGGCGACGACAGGCTCGTGCAGTTCTGCCATGGGGCGCCGGGGATGGTGGTCTCGCTGCTGGCGCTGCGTGCGTACTTCCCGAACCTGGAGGCGAGGATTGACCGGGCGATTGAGAGGGGGAGGAAGTGTATCTGGGAAAGGGGGTTGTTGACCAAGGAGCCAGGATTGTGTCATGGGATTGTGGGCAATGCGATTTCGTTGGAGAGTGAGGAGGCAGGGAGGTTTATGGGGTTGGCTACGGAGAAGAGTGTCAGGAGGGGCATTGAGGAGAGGTGGTGGAAGGAGCCTGATGATCCTTGGGGGTTGTATACGGGGATAGCGGGACGAGCCTGGGGATGGGCAGTGCTTGATAAGTGGGCAGAGGTGGGGGGAACGATGGCAGGGTATAATGATGTTTAATGAATTCTATTTAGGAAGGGTAGTAGACGCGAGTAATTGCGGCGTCATTGTTGATTCTGTTGGGAATAATGGGATTCGTCAGATGATTCTGGCGGAGAGTATCTTGATTTGCAGAATTTGGCGTAGGGCAGATGCGTTATCATATGCATCTGCCTATTCTTTGAACCCTTGTTTCAGGCCGCCTATATTTCAATCATCAATTTTGGTCCATCTAGACTATTCGTTTTTACAGATTCCCGATCATCGGATCTGCGAAGCGTGATGGCCGAGATAAATGGCGATACACAGAGCGCACCAGGTGAGAAGAATACGAGGATGGGCTTTCCAAGCCTTCTGAGCCGGCGCTGTGAAGACAAAGACCTAATGTGAACAATCGCATGAGGATGAGTTGTCGAGACCCTCTGAGCCAGCAGTGCGAGCACAAAGACGTAGTGTTAGCAGTCAGATAAGATCGAAGATGAGTTGTTGAGACTTTCGAGTCGGCACAGCGAAGGCAAAGACATCGTGTGAGCAATGAGAGGAGACCAAAGTCTCAAAGAGAATGCAAGGCTGTGGTTCCAACTGTGCCTTAATTCGTGCAAAGAGCATGAGAGTGCCTCCTCAGCCTATTATCCACCCTCGCAATCCCACATTTCCTTCTTTGTCCTGTCTCCCGTTCAACCACTGCTTGGCCCATAAATACTTCCTCTTCCTCCTCCTCCTCCTCCTCATCCTCCTCCTACTCTCTCTTCAACCGCAATTACCCTGGTGTCCGCCATCCTATGGCTCCTGCCTCTCCCACTTCTGTCCCTCCACTCCATTCTCCAGTTCCACCCACCCATCATTCAACCCAAAGCCCAACTTCAACAGCCCGTCACTCCCATAACAACTCTCGCTACCAACCCCTCGTCGCTACTCCGCCGTCGTTGCTATAACACTCAATGCCCATTCCGCCTAAACTTGGCTTGCAGCGTCGACGGTGCGGCTAACAGCGAGAGGAGAAGTGGCGAGAATTATACGAGTAGTGACGGCTGTTGATTCGGCTACTACCTAGCATCCCGGAAATGCCGCCTAGGAAATTCTCCGTTGTGGAGAGAGGCGGTGGTGGGATCATAAGGCTCTAGTCCACCACTGTTGGTTTTGGGACGGAGGGAAAGAAGGAGAGGATTCGAGCAGGGACGGGTATTTATAGAGGATATTTGATGTTCTCTCGCTAGCAAAGCCACAGGCTACAAGTGAAAGGCGTAGAAAAGGAGCCAGATGCAAGTGATGCCCATAGATAACTATACCGGTTTTCAGCACCAAGCCATATCCCAAGCACACCTGTGATCAATCTCAGATCAATCTCAGCAACGCCGCCACACTCCAATCCAGCAACCCAAATCCCAGCGCTCCTCCTGCTCATTAATACCTCATAACATCATAGCGACCTTTAAGCAAAAACCCCCGCTCACAATCCATTCCTCACAACCCCATCGCATCTCCCATCTACGCACCATAAATCCCCAACCCCACCCCCTCCCCGGCCGCCATCCTCAATTTCTTCGCCCTAATCTCCTCCTCGCTCGGCAACCTCTTCCGCTTCCCCTTCTCCTCCACCCCTCCCAATCCCGCCTTCGTAACATTCCCAAAAATCCTCGCCTGCAACAACTTCCCCTTCTCGGCCGCCTCCGCACCCGGTTCCGGACTTCTGGCAACCTCGAAACTCTCCCTCGGATCGCGTCGCAACATCGCCGACGCCGTGGCACTGGCTTGGCTCTCCTGGATATCGTCGTTCGACGCCTCCATGTCCTCCGTCTCATCGCTATCTCTCCTCTGGACTTCTACCTCGCGCTGCACCGACGCAGCCAACTCCTCGGCATCGCTCGCCGAGATGGTCGAGTCACGACTCTTCCTCCTCATCTCCCTCGGCGGCAGCGGCGTCCTCACCTGCTCTTCGGCCACGAAGAATTCCCGGTTCTGGGTTTGGGCAGCGCGATATCTCGGTTCGGACTGCGGGATGAACTGCACCGCGGGGAGGAGCTGTTGGGAGTGCTGCGAGCGGATGGGCGTCGCGGGCAGAGAGGAGAGCGAGTGCACGCCCCGGCTGTGGCGCTGCTGGCGAATGGGATGGTGGGCGGATGTTGGTGTGGAGGGCGCGGAGGTCTGGTCGTTGAGCACGCGGTCGGCGAGGAGCAGCGTGGCGAAGGAGCCTTGGTTCTCGTGCTCTTGGTGATGGCGTACTAAATGCGGTGTGTGTTTCGGTGTGCCGCGGGCGTATTGAGGTGTGGTGGGGAAATTCTGGCTGCGGTTTTGGGGCGTGGAAGGGACGGCGCCAGAGGACTTCAGGAGTCGCATATGATCTCTATTCTCGCGGATACGGTCGATGTAGCGACGGTTCTCGGCAAGCAGGTCGGTGATGTCTTCTTCTTTCTCGGCGATGATCTTCTTCGCTCGCTCGAGACGCCCGTGCAGAAGGGCATTTTCGTTGTCCATCGTTTCGCAGTAGGATTTCAACTCCGTAATGTAGCGATTCCGGCTGTTGGTGGACTTGGCGGGAGAATTCGACGATGATTCTCGGCGTGCTACTTCTGCTGCTTGGAGAACCTCGACCTCGCGGCGAGTCATCTCGTGCTCGACTTCCATGCGCTTTGTTGCCTCTTCGGTTTCAATTGTGAGCAGGTTATGCTGCAGCTTATAATGCGCAGCCGACATGCGCGCCTCGTGCACTTCGGCATCGAGTCTTGAGTTCTCATTGAGGGCTGCTTGGAGGAGTTCGCGAAGTTCGGATGGGGGTGCGGAAGCGATCTGCTGAGATGTCGGGACTGCGAACGCTCTTGCCATGCCGCATTCTCGCTTGACTCCATAGGAGGTTGTCGGCGGCGGAGATGAGAATATGGCAGGAGTCGGAGTCGCATCGCGCTCAAATGTGGAGCTCGGCGATCGTCGTTTCAACGGCTGACTTGAAGGCGGCGGTGTCATCGAGGATGATGGAGGGGGAGGAGAGTTGTATTTGGACCTCTCATTGCTCTTGAAATTCGAATTCGGCGCAGGAAGATTGTTGTCGACGTCGAAGGAGACGGGAGGTGAGCTTGAGCTGACGACGAGCATGGACGTCGTTGGCGATGCGGAGACGGCTCGTGGTATCTCCGAGTCTGCGGGAAGCGTCGCATGGTGGGGTTGTGGAGTGGACGGGAGGTCGAGGTGCGGAGAGTCGTCGAACTGCATTGATGCATCCATGACGACGGAGACGATCGAGGGGCGGCGGTCGAGTATGGACGTCGCGGATGGGAGGTATGGAGTATGATATGATGATATGTATGAAGTCTTCGCAGCTCAGTTTTGAAACGCAGCGTGGACGACAGAGAGGGAATTGAGGGCGAGCATTCGTAGCAGGTAGATATATAATAATGTATTCTCGACAGCGACAGTGCGACAGTGCGACAATGCTATGGATATTATAGAGGGGAGATGAGGTGGATGAGAATGAAAACGGAGATATGTATAAGTGGATGTTTGCTATGTCGACGTTTGCGACGATGACAATAATAGAGTGGCCGGGTGGAAGATGGGAGCCTGGGAGCCTGAGGCAATCAAGACGCTGGGTGAGCTTCCTTCAGACGCCAAGACTAAGACGGATCGAGCATAGCGGAGAGATGCCAAGTCGCGGCCGTTGCCCTTGACAACCAGCCTCAGTTAACATCACATGACATAACCTCGTCACATGACCATATCTCTCCGCCAAACGCGTCTCAGTTGCGTTGCAGTGGAAAGTGCACAGACCACGTGAGATATCGATTTGAGAGCGGAAGTGGAGATGAGCAGTGCAATTACTGCAATATACCTTTATGTACATATGTACACAGTACTAGTATCTGCTTGGGCTCATCTCCTGAAAGCCCCTTTTCCCCTCTTCGACTTTCTGGAGACGAAGATGAGCAGCTGTTGGTTTCAAGAATCGCATGCTGTCCCATACACGGACCATCTTATCCGTCTGTTTACACTCCACTGTGACCGAAGTTGACAACAGGTCAACAACAGCTCCCAGAAGAACAACAATGGCCGATATAGACAATTCGCCCGGCTCGCGGCGCTCCTACATTCCACGGCCCTCAAAGCTGCCGCTTCCAGCACAGTCCGTCATCCGACAGTCGCCTTCGAGGGATTCCCTGCGAGCATCTACGAATACCATATCAGTTTCTCGACTGCGTCCTGCACAATCCGGTGAGCAGTTGGCTCGAACAACAGCTCCAACCCGTGATAGGGATTCCAACATTTATACACCCCAGAAAGCACCAGCACCACCATTACGCTCAAAACCAAGCAGCGATGTCTTCAAGAAGCCCCTTGGAAGACCGCCCTCGCGGGATCAAGAACCCGCTCAGTCTTTCATGCCCCAGGTCGAGAGCCGAGCCTCCGAAGATGGCTCGAACCAAGATGAGAAACTGCCCAAAGCACACCGACCTTCACTATCCGAAAGAGTTCAAGAAACTCTAGCTCAAATACCAGCCTCTCCAGCCATCAGTAGACGGAAATCAAGCTTCTTCAACCCAGAAAGCCCAATGCGCCCACCGTCTCGATCGGCGAATGGCTCAAGACCTGGCTCCAGCTATGGGCAAGATGGGACAATGAGACCACCGTCTCGACAAACAGCCTCGAGGCCGGGTTCAAGCTCGGGATACACCAATCAAGTGATACCTATCGACTTTCGAGCTTCGACACACGCCTTCAAACCAAATGCTTCATTGCATACCCCACTGAAACGGCCGTCCACTGCGAATACATTGAACACTCCAAAGAGTGTCTCCAACCTCCGCCTGGCCGCATCGTCTTCGAAAGTGCCATCCTCTGCACTTTCGAACAGCTCAGCAATTCCATTCAAAGGCTCTATTGAGGCATCTGGTCTCAAGTCGGGAAGTAAGACGATTGGCAGAGCTGTACGCCCACGAGCATCCATCAACGAACTATTTGATGATCCACAGATACCCGAATCAAGCAGGGCAGTTCAAATTAAGACAATTGGGAGAACCCCAAGATCTCGACAGTCGATAAGTGGCCTCTTCCATGAGCCTTCAATGCCAGAGCCGGTCGGGACACCTTTGAGCAAGACTATGGGAAGAACAGTACGTCTTCGGCCATCACTTGGTGGTTTATACAAGAAGCCTTCAGTATCTGAGATGCGTCAACCGGCTGAATCTCCGAGGGGTAAGATTGGCTTGAAGAAAGTTTCGCCAACCTTCTCCAATGCTTCGTCAACTGGCACTTCAACAACGTCATATACGTCAATAGAATCCATATCCTCTGTTGAAAGCGCCGAGAGAAAAGAAACGACGCCAGCAAAGTCATCTCTCGCTCTAAGAGAACAAATTGCTAAGGCCAAGGCTGCCAAAAGAGCGGCATTGGCAAAGCAAACGCCTGCCTCCAAGGGTACACATTTCGAAGAGGATGCACCTATAATTCCCACAGGAACATTTGATTTCGGGCTGGACGACCCTTTCAACCAGAACAGTAACCAAGATTCGAGTAAAGGTCTGCTCCGTAAACGTATCGATGCTGCGCGCACAGATGGCCGCCTGAACATCGCAGCTATGGGACTCAAGGAGATTCCCGCCGAAATCATGAATATGTACAATCTCGAAAATGTCAACGGCCATGCCGGATCATGGGCTGAGAGTGTTGATCTTGCACGCTTCATTGCTGCTGATAATGAGCTTGAGACGATTGGTGATGACGTGTTTCCAGATGTAGATCCGAGAGATTTGGCGAATGATGACGATGCTCAGGGGAATCAGTTTGGTGGGCTGGAGACGCTGGATCTGCATGGAAATACTTTGATATCGGTGCCAATGGGACTAAGGAGGCTGGAACTTTTGACTACACTTAACTTGGTAAGCACCTCTAATATACCTGTGCCCTGGATCTAACAAGAGTAGTCGAACAACAAACTGGGGAATGATTGCTTCGATGCCATCTCACAGATACCAAGTCTGCGCGATTTGAAGGTCGCGAATAATTCTCTATCAGGAGAATTGAGCTCAGGGCTGCTACATCTCAGTAATCTTGAAGTTCTGGATATCCACCACAACCAATTGACTTCTTTACCCGATGGTCTCGCTGAATTGGTACACCTCCGATTTCTCAACCTCTCCGAAAACGCCTTCCCGTCCCTCCCCTTCGACGCTCTCCAGGGTCTCCCGCTCACCGAACTCTTCGCTGCAAAAAACAAGCTTTCAGGTATCCTCATCACTCTCGACGCCATTGAATTCCCCACTCTCCGAACGCTCGACGTCTCCGCCAACTCCCTCACCTCTCTCTCCTCCGGCTCCCTCTCACTTCCTAGTCTCCAACTCCTCACCATCTCTGCCAACCGCCTGACGCATCTCCCTTCTGTCTCAACATGGACATCTCTCCTCACGCTTTCGGCAGCCGACAACAGCATCGCTGCTCTCCCAGAGGGTTTCGTCGACTTACCCCACCTCAAATCGGCGGATCTTCAAGGCAACGGTCTCCGCGTCCTAGACGACCGAATTGCACTTATGGATTCCCTCGACACCCTCCTTGTGAGCGGGAACCCGCTCCGCGAGAAGAAATTCAGCGGAATGAATACGGCCGATCTGAAGCGTGCTCTGGCCGCTCGATTGGAGCCGGCTGCGCCGGAGCCTGCAGCGGAGATCGAGGAGTTCCAGCACACCCGGAATACCAGCGCCGCGAGCGTCATCAGTGTCATCCGCGACTCCGATTCCGACACCGGGACCGAGTACCTCGATGCGCCCAGCACGCCGACGCTGCCGCGGTCGCCGTCGGCGAGCGAGTGGAGCATCAACGCGACGCTCGGTGTCCTCGACCGGAGCTACTCGCAGTCCTACTCCCTGAACCCGCTTGTGGCGGCGCAGATCGCGGCGGAGAACAAGATCAGGAGCATCGAGCTGCACCACAATGCGTTCAGCGAGATGCCGGCGAGCATTGCGTTCTTTGGGCTGACGCTCACGAGTCTGAATCTGAGCCATAATGCGCTCACGAGCGACAACTTCGTCAAGGATGAGATTGAGCTGCCGGTGCTGAGGGAGCTGAACCTAAGCTCGAACACGTTCAATAGCCTCAGTCCGCTGCTGAGGTACCTGAAAGCCGGGCAGCTGGAGAAACTGGACGTCTCGTTCAATCGACTCACCACGCTGCCGATCCTGCGAGGGCAGTTCCCCGCGCTGACCATTGTGCTGGCGTCGAACAACACGATTCGGGAGTTGAGTCCTGAGGCTGTGAGGGGGCTGAGGAGCGTGGATGTGGGGAGTAATGAGCTGGGGAGCCTCAATCCGAGGCTGGGGTTGATCAAGGGGCTGGACAGGTTGGAGGTTGGGGGGAATAGGTTTAGAGTCCCTGGATGGAGGGTGCTGGAGAAGGGGACGGGGAGTTTGTTGGAGTGGCTGAGGGGGCGGATACCGGTTGGGGAGTTGGAGGAGGAGGAGGGGGGGGAAGGAGAGGGGGAGGGGGAGGTGGAATGAGTGAGTTGATGGTAGGAAGAGCGTGTGTGTGTTGTTGGAAGTGTGGTTTTGGTTCTCCGGCGCAATGTTGGAGTTGGATGGTGCGATGGGAGTTGTGTTTTCATGTCGGTGTGTGGGATACCAGTGCATTGCACAGCGTGGATGAGACGGGATGAAAATCAGTACCAATACTGTCTAGTTAATAATGTATATCTTAATCACCTAAGCCGCTGCTCCAGCTCAGTCAACGCCTATTTATCTGTGTGATTCCACGCACTTGGGTTTCATGGGGGTTTGCGTCCACAGGTCGCACATACGAGACTGATACAGAGGACTGGTGAGCCCGGAATGCATAGCAACTCCGACTCTGCCCTGCCACCGCAGGACTCTGCAAGGCATGGAGAAACCCGCTTGCAATTGATGAGACAATTATGAGGGTACATAACGTCTACAGATCGCGGCTCTGGTCGCTTGCAATCATTAATTATTACTATCTACACGGTAGTGTGGCACACATTGTGGCACAAAGGAGTCGTTTATAAAGGGTCTCTCCCCACGCGTGGGAAAACCGCCAGACGTCAGATGTTGTCAGCTAGACCTCCAAACTTGTATCAGGATGCTTGAGTTGCATCGTGGCGGTATTGGTTGGATCGTCTTCTCGGTGATCAAATGCCGGATATTGCGCAGTCGAACGACGTGGGATTAAGCAATCTCCTCCTGCTCCTCAATGGAATGTGGAATGGAAAGTCTTGGTTGCTGGGAGTCGGGGAATTATGGCTGGACGGTAGAGGAGGCGGTGGGGAGGTTGAAATGAGGAGAGGCTGGAGTGGTATGTAGTTCCCTGGCTGGCGACGATGGAGGGGTGACGACGGATGATGCAGAGGTGACGACTTAAGGAGGTTCTGACGACGACAGAGGAACGACGATGGAGCGATGACGACGTAGAAATTAGAGTGGTTAGTGAAGATGTAGGGCATTGTGTCAACGACGGAAGTCTGACGACGGAGGAGTGACGACGGAAGAAGTGATGGCGAGAGTAGAGGTCAGGCAAGGTGGAAAATAAATACAGATGGGGGAGGGAGCAGGTTTTGAGTGGGAAGTTGGAGGGGAAAATGGACTGGCAGAGTCCATTTATTTGGACCATCAGGGTTTTTGTCTGTTTGTGGAGGAGAAAGTGGGAAGAAGGGGAGATGGGGGTTTATATAGGTGGAAGACAGGAATTGGAAGAGGAGAGGATGGGGTGAAATGAGGTTGTGAACTGACAGTTGCAGATTATTCCACCACAAGTCCTCCTGGTAAGAACTCGTTCATCTGCATTCAATCACTGATACTAATCATTCCCCATGCTACAGATACTTTGTCTTTTGGAACCTCACTTAATATTACAACACCACGTCGCCACAAAGGTTCATTTCATTTCAGATATCAATGATTCAATGGGCCAATCCAAATGCATTCCCCAATCATTGAGCCGCTAGACGCCATAACCATAATCATCGGATCCGCCAGGTCGCTTCTATCGCTTCAACCGTGGCAGTGTGTATGTGCTGTATGTATCTGCATACACAATACCACTCACGCTCAGCCTCGTGGTCATGTTCAGCAGCTCCCGCGATTTATCAAGATGAGGCTGTACGAAGATTTGCGAAGTGGCCATATCATCTTGCGAACTAGGTGCGCGCGAAGTCGAAGTGAGGCAAATGCTAAGGTCTCCGTTCGAGCCGCATCAATTCCTGGTCTTGGTTACTGGTGTTCTTCATCACCGTGAAAGCTATCAGCAGTGGAGCGAATGTTTTGACTTCATCACGCTCGCTCTTGGGTCCACTCAAAATGTATACAATGCAGTCACTGCTCTTAACTCGGGGTCTAAAAGTGTCTCGCGCTTGTGCTCAGTCATGGAGCATGTCGACGCTATTTTGAATGAGCTTTCTACGCTACAGCTGATTCAGGAAAGCCACAGGGGTCGGAACTTTAAAGCCCTGCAAGTCCTGCTCTCAAAATATGTGGAGGACTTGAAGGAATCCCAGACGAAACTCAACGCTTTCCAAATTGAACCTGAGGATACACCAATTAACAATGTCGAAGGCTTTAAGATCCAGCCGCCAGAGCGCTGAGATCCATGAGATGCGGCCATTAGTTGCTCATTTTGTTAGACTTTTAGGGCTAGAGCTCAATATTCTGCAAAAGTAACATTTCACCTCAGTCAAGCTGATCTTCGCTGGCCGATCTTAGTGAAATTGTGAGTGAAATGCGAGCGCGCGATCCGCAGGCACTATATCGTATCGAAGATCAAAACAGCCAGCAGGTAGTGAAAACTTCAAAAATACTCCGAGGTTATCCAGGCCCAAACACTATCATGAGAGAAATAAATAGTGGTGTTCAGAAACTTTCTGCTTAAGGCAGGATTGACAAACGATGGCACGCTCCATCTTGATGGAGTAGAAAACAAATTGGCTTCTCTTCAAACACTAAGTTCAATGTCACCGGTGCATCATAAGAAGTCCGAGACGAATCAAACTTACCTGAGCCCTGCCGACAAGCAGGGCCTTATCTGCCGAGGGTCCAACATGCACGACATGGGAGATTTCTTTTACCAGTATACCTTGAGTTAGGACTATCTCCTAAAATCCTAGTTTTGCAGGATGAACAAGGCAAGATGTATTAACTAGCAGAACCTTTCCTGCTAAGAACACTGAAACTCATCGTTGCCATCCAGGGTCGTTTCTCACAATGCATCGTGGAGCGTTTTCTCAGATCTTATATATGGATGCCGATGGGATGGCTCGTGGCACGATTAGTGTTTGCTGAGGATATATTTTGACCCATAGCTCCTGCATACCACTCGTTAAAGCGTTCGATGAGCACTGAGCAGGAGCTTTTTTCCACTCTGGGGTAGAGAAAGGACTGCTTCTGACTGTCGCTGGCCCACGGCAGTAGTGATGCCAGCTTGCTAGCATTTGAGCTCTTTCCACCACTTCATAATTGCGGCTGATGCTTGGCGACCTTAATTGCCGGCATTGCATTGCATTCATCCTTGTCGAGCGTACAGATACTAACACGGAGACCGATAGTGGACGATTATTGTGTGATACTTTAGAGCTGAGCCTCGTCCTGTGCATCAAGCCCTAATGCCATGTCTACATTATTCCGTGAATTTAAAGGATAGGCCATAGTTCCAACTTGAATGGGCAGCAAATATCATAGCATTGCACCACAATAGCTTGGCCTTCGTAGCTACCTAGCGGAACTGAGCTAAGGACGAGGTTTAGAATAATATCCAGCTCTTTCGGTTTCTGTCGCTATTCAACACTTTGATTCGCTTCTTTTTCTTTATATTGGAAGGCCCAGGTATCCAGTTTTTACAATTTCATTTCTCACAGCTTGTAAAGCAGCAGACAAACATGTCCGACGACTGCTCTGCGCTCTTGGCCTCTCTCTCCACTCCAAAAGCCCAACGCACAGCAGATAACCGCCTGATTCGACAGCTTGGTCCCCTTCCTTGTAGAGGGAGCTCCCCGGGACCATATTCCACGTCAAACCGAGAGTAGGGAATAGAGCGCGTGCATGGTCTAGAGCCACTCCAGCCTTACCGTATCCGCATCCGTATGCTAGACCTGGGAGGGAGACACCAAGCGTATCCTTGCGGAAGAGTCTGCCTAGTGTATTATGTAGGGAAGAAAACCTGTTCTGGTGATCTGCTTGGACTTCTCCTGACTCGTGCTCTGCTCTCTTTCGGAGGGTATCCACGAGCTCTTCCCACTTCACGAAGCCACTCTTTGTCACCACAATTGCATGCTTTGCAAGTTTAGTCTCTTGATAAGTCCACATGTGTGTCATCCACGCTGCAAAATATTAGTCTCCGTTGCTTGCACTATCACGGCTAATCGCCAACTTACCACCACAGCACAGCATGATCCCAGTCTCCACAGGGTCCGTCGACTGCAACCTCAGGACTAGAGCATCAAGAATAACCACCGCTTTTGCCTTCCTATAGACATCGGCAAGGCAATTAATGAGACTGACCTTATACACCACCGAGGAAGCCATGAAGCAAATTTACCTCTCACAAAAAGAGCACGCAACGAGAGTAGTCCTGTATCATGGTCCGCCAAGAAGTTCCTGGCCTGGGTGGGCTCCCGCGACTTTCAGCAACTTGATTGACAGAGTTTACCTAGAGGAGAGTGCCTGGAGACGAAGAGGGCTCCAGCGACGCTGGTTCCTGGCCAAGGTCAACAGAATTGATCCAAGTAAACCAGAAGTTTTAATTATAGCCTTGGACAACGGAGATGGGACAGAAAACCTTACAGGATGCCGTGTTAGCAAATATGAGAACCCAAAGAGCGTGGCGGAGTTTCGGAAAGCCGTTAATGACGGGACGGTATATCTGCTGTCGGATAACGCACTACACCACAAAAAGGCTTTTGCCTACGCAGGCTTGCTGGTCGAACGATTTCGAGACGCAAAGGAGCAGGAAGCGGGGGTCTCTATGGCCGTTGCCGTATTTGATACCGAGCCAACGTACAACGGCAAGACGTCCAGATGGCTGCTTCTGCATGAGAACCCCGTCTTTGATCACTTCATGAGCGGGAAAGGTTTTTCTGAACTCAATTACATGATCGCACTGAGCGAGCAGACTGAGGGCTCTGTGGCGGCGAGCGAGACAGCTCTTCATGCGGCGGTAAGAACTGTAGCGGAGGCCAATTTTGCGAAGCTTCTCCTTGAGAGCGCAGACCTCGTCAATGTCCGCGACGCACGAGGCTGGACACTGATGCACGCCGCTGCCTCTGCTGGTCAGGACCGATTCATTAAGCTGTTAGCAGATTCTGGTGGCGATGTGAAAGCGTTTGACAATGAAGGGCGGACTGCGCTTGTCCTGGCCACGCATAACGGCCATCTGGAGTCAATTATGGCGCTGTTTGAAGCGAAAGCTGATGTGAACTTGTCAGATCCAAGGGGTGGTCTCCTCTGAACACTGCCGTGATGTCAAACCGTACCGAAGCTGTCCCCCTCCTACTCGCGCTCGGCGCAAAACCATCCACGCCCGATGCTGGCGAATGGTGTCGATGCGAGGACTCGGTTCAAAGGGAACTGGATGCCCATGCTCTTTGCGGTGCAGACGGGCAATATTGATGTTGTGAGGCAGCTAAGAGCGGCTGGGGCACGCGTCGATGATGTGTGCGAGCCAGAGGGATGGACGCCTTCAAGTTGCTGCGAAAGAAGGAAACAGAATGGTTGTGCCGTGGCTCCTGCAGGAGGGTGTGGATGTTAAGATAGGGCATCTTACTGTTGCGACGATTCTGCGCAACGTGTAGGCAAAGGAGAGCACGTGACTTTTGGTTACATTAAAGAGGTAGTTACATGGAGGTATTTACACACGGGTGAGGAGGAATTCAGATATCCATTGTTTTTCAAGCACACTTTTAGCATCCAATCCATTATGCGGATGGAGATAGCCAAATAAACCTTCCGCAGCGACACTTACTATTTCCGAAATGGCTATGCTCCACTCTCATCATTCGGCGCAAACAGCTACTCGAATAGCCTCACTCTCTTATCTCTACAATTTAGTGAGTGCGTTAAGGCTCGTGAAATCGGCTAGTCGCTAGCGCTAAGTGGTTTGCCGAAAGCCGCGGAGGCATTGAGGAAGATTTTGAAGATGGGGCAGAAAAGAGAATCGAGAAAAGAGGAGGCCCGGCTGGCAGAGCTAGAGGAGGAGATGGGAAGGATGTTAGTTGGGAGAAGGATGTGGAGTGTTGATAGAAGCGGAGACATCTAAAATTCAAGGTGTATTCTTACTCTCTACCCACCAATATGAAAATACTAATTTTGTAACCACAGACTAGGATAATTATTTTCATATTTTGTAGGGTCATGTCCAAAGACTACTTTACAGTTTCTTATTCCTCTTAATGTCTAGTGTTACTTCACTTTCTCCACCTTCTTCCTCCTCCTCCCTCCATTCCTACCCGCCCCTCTCAAAATACCCATTTCAACCAACCTTTCAATCCTACCCTCCACCTCACATTTTCCATGAAACAAATCCCAGACCCTAAGCACCGTTTTTGATTCCCCGCAATTGGTCTCACACAACTCCTCCTTCTGTCTCAGCGCCACTCCGAACCTCCCAAGACCGATCCCCGGCGTGTCCTCATCCTCACAAGCCGGCATCCAAACAGGATGCTCGCTCGATGTGCGGCGCGTAAGGCGGGGCTCAGGTATAAAAGACCTCTTCGCGCTGGATTCCCTCAACTTTGGGATATGTCGGGATTGGGAATGACAGTAGAGCAAGGAGTCTGCTACGGTTGTCTCGGCCGCCCGGGCGAGGAGGATAAGGTCTGAAGAGGTATCGATTGGATGTTCGGGAGGAGCGAGGTTGGATCCAGAGGGGAAATAACAGGTTCGACCGTTTGAACGACAGTATGCGCAGCGGGTATCATTATCTAGGGGTCTTGGATCGCAGAAGGAACCTCGAAGAAGACAGGGAGTACAAGTGTCCTTGTCCTCGGTGTTATGATCTGGGCCTGATGTTGGTGGAGGAATTTGATAAAGTGAAAAGTCACCAGAGACATTGGTTGGCTGAGGAGGTGAAAGTTCTTCAATCTGAGCATAAGGAGCAGCGGATGTGCTGTCTTCCACAGAAGAGTGGTGTGGAACAGAATCAGGGCGAGTCGCCCGACTTTGGGAGTCTATCTCTTTGGAAGAAGGACGAGGGATTGGATTGTCATTATCCAACACTTGATCTAATTTCATTGTGCAAGCACTTGTCTGTAGAACTTCAAATGCTGGAATTGAAGTTTGGGTGGGTTGACTAATCGCAATTTCATATGGTCTTCCTCCTTCTCTTATACCCACTCCAAAAAATATTCATTTTCTTTAACTCCATATCCACAGAGTTGTGGCGGAGAATTTCAGCAGATTCATTGATGCAGGGTATCCTCAAAGAGAATAATATGTGAAAGATGTGATTGCTCTTGAATGGAGAAGGACAGAAGAGTTCTCCCATATGCATTGTCCCGAAGAGAGAGGTATACTTAGGATTTGCAATCTTTTGTTTATTCGTTGGCATTTTAAACCCTTAAGTTATTATTCTATCTCAAAGGAATATATCCCACAAGTTACTAGAGTAATTTGAAAGAGTTCTGCTTCATGTTTCAACATATTATTCGATAAACGCAAAAGCAATGTAACAAGCTGAAAGAATAACTCTTAGTCTCTGAGACTGAGAACCATGAGCTTACTATAACATACCAAGATGTTGAGATAAAGATGATTTCCCACTAAATATTGATGGCAGTTTTTGTTGGATGGAATTGGGTTTCCGTGTTAGTGACGGGGGTCTCCGTGAAATGTGAGAATTTCAGGGAGATGACGGCTCAATGCATGAGGGTTCTCAAACCCTCATACAAACGCCGTATCAACTACAAATACGATTTCATAGTTTAGATAGTTCAATTCAATCAATTCATTCTTTTGTATTCATCTTTTACGCTGTGCTATCTACTTCCTGATTACTTTCTACAGTTTTTACCAGATAGAAACAAACACGCTTAGCTTTGGTCTTGTTGTTCGGGGGCGCTTCTTGCTCTGATCTGTGCTGGATGAAAAGACTCACGGCTGACCCAAACCCCCCACCGACTCACTGAAACTTCGGAGGCTTGGCCATCGTTTTATGCACAATCTTGATTGTGGATGAGGTGATAGTGATAATGCTTATTTGTTGTATTACTACTTGCACACACAATACGTGTGATGGCAGATCGTGAACGAAAAGTTGTAACAGTTAGGGCATGAGTAGAAGTGACAATGTTGACGGTGAGAATCCAGAGCAGGATATTCACCTACTCTCAAGATATTCGCCCACGCCAATAGCCGACACCACGGCACACATAAATAGCTGCATTCAGTAGATAGATTAATAATACATGTTTTCACAGTTTACTCTTCCGTGCCCACAATTTGATATTGTGTTCAACAGACAATAGGCATGGCTGGTGCCAACACAGAAAATGAGCAAAACGACATTGTGCCCTCATATGCTTTAATGTATCAAGGATTGGCCATTAGTTGCTTTAATGTGTGCTCTCCTAATTAAATCAAGAGGGCGTGGGGAATCAGATTCAGGAGTGTTACATACAATTCTAGAATGTGAATGCAGGGAGGAGTTGTATTAAAACACAGCTCTTGACTGAATTTCGACTTTCGTACAGGCTCGTCAAACCAGCACATCGGACCAACAGCGTTTGGACTGCCAGTATCGAGAAAAGAAACCCCGCCATGTCAGTTATCATATATACCTACCTCCTATATACCTACCGATATTGCCCTCACTGAATGTTCTGTAATCATCAGAAAAGGTCGTCGTGAAAACTCTAAGGCAAGCGCTACGTCACAATGAAGCAAGCACCTTGATACGCTGCGAGGGAACAATCGCATTCGGCACATTTCTGCCTGCCATTGTACTGGAGCACGCAGAGGACGACCTCCGAAGATTGTCAATACGCAGAAAACTCCACAGACTCGAGACACAGGCTATCGCCTGGCAGGTACTCGGGTTTTGGCTTTCGCGCATGCGAAGAACATAGTTCACATAGGCTAGCATGCATCGATGAATCTGAATACGTTTCAGCCCTTGCCAAATCACTACCATATTCAGATGTGGGAGCGGATATGTCTTGCTTCGACTGACCATGCCGCATCTACCATCACCAAGTGCATCCATGCTCTCGGTCTAAGGAGTCTCAAACCATGGATACATGGAATGCCAGCTAAGAGGTCTTGTCTCCTGCCTTTCCAATCCCCATTTTCTATCACATGTCTTGGTCATTTGTTGGATGTGCGTCCGGTTATATCCATAGATGGAACAAATTGCTTGGCTTCTAGGAAAGAAAAAGGAAGGATGGGTGTTTGGGCTTCTGGACGAGCGCGATGCAAGATGATTAGGTTCCGAAGGCTTCTCTGAGGGATTGATCGCTGCTAGGATGCGGGGGTTGGCAGATGAATTGGTAGAGATTTGGAGGGGAGATGTTAGAGATATGACAAGATATCATGCGACGAGGAGGTCTGAGCAACGTCAGTGAAGTAATGCAGACCCGACGACGCGAGAGAATCAGTCTACATTGCGGTAGAGAAGATACCATCTGATGTCGGCGCTCTTCGTATTCATCTCATCGTAGACATTCGATGCATCCAAACCAACAACGAACCAACAGCAAACCAACATCTATAAAATGCACTTACCAAGACCCGGTACCCTACTGCATGTTTGACAGTTGAGAACTCCCATAAGCCGACCCGGCTCGGGCCTTCATCTGGTTCGGGAATGTGCACTGTGTAGCCCCCGAGGGAGTTCAGACGGCGGCGGCTGTCGAGGCTGTTGATGCATCTGGGTCTCGGGATGCTAGAGCGGAAGAGGAAGGTTGATGGGAATTGGCACCCGGATATGCACAAGATCCGAAACCCCATATCCATATCCTGGATCGATGGGGTCGGTGTTTGTTCGGTCGATGTTGAGATTGAGATTGACAGATGAGGGGATCAAGCGCTATTAGCAACGGTTTTGGTGGAGTACTTCAGCCATGCTTTAAAGGGGCATCTTTCATGGAGATGAGATGAAGGAGTTTTGGAAGTCGCCAACTGCCTCATTCCCTCTGGGATCCTAAAGTCACAGAGTTTCAACATCAAAACTCAACGCAGCAACAGCACAGCATCACACATCTCCAGACACTTCTCTATCAATAGAGTGGTATGATGTGAAAATGATAGATAGAGTGTCAGCACCTTAGATTGCGACGCCGATGAAAATAAGAATCTGATCTTGGAAGCGTGTCGACAACGTGCTTGCTAGGGAGGTCGGTCTGGGGCACGTGCTTGGCGCTAAGATGTGGATAGCATCGTCCTCATGATGATGCGCCGGATATTATAGGCCACAATTGGTTAAAGTGATCTTGGAGACGCAAAGCATTCATGTATTATTGTTGCATTCTTCTCAATATCGATATTGTGTCGAAAGATAAAAGATAACTTCAGTCGAAAGACATATGATATTGAAAGTGGCATCCACGACGAGAAATGGGAAATGCATTAAAATGGAGGCATGCATAGATATCGCGTGTTGTGACACTGATGGATGGGAGCGAGGTTGATAGGAGTAAGCTGAAAACTCAAGAGCTCAATGCAAGCAAGAGACATGGCATGCCTTGATCCATCATCCTCCCCGCGAACCGTCAGCCTCGGCTTGTCCTAACATCTACTCTAGATCCCTCTCTCCCTCTCTCTCACAGTCTCACTACTCCTGTCATTGTCGAGACAAAATGGCACCTGCGTGAGGCGGTGTGGCTGTTCGAATGGCGTTTACAGCTTGGCCGTGGCTTCATCTGGAATGCTTCGTTTGACCTTCCGAAGGCGTCCGCTCCTTCTTGAGCGGGCATAGGACGGGTTGGCATCCTGCAGCAAGGGTGAAGCCAAGAGCCGAGATAAAGCACGACGGCAGCCGGTGCGGGGGCGGGGGGCGGGGGGCGGCCGCTATGAGGTCGACGGCGGAACAGGGCGCATTGGGAATGCAATCAAGCAAAGCTTCTACCAACGGCGTTGGCATCGACGGTGTGCGACGATGTCGAGTCGAGAGCTAAAGAGCAATGATCTCTCGAAGAATTCGGGCAAAGCGCTCCCATGCCAATCATAGAGTGCCACCTCAGGCAAGATCGGGCAGGCATACTGTGTGTATCGACCTTCATGATAAGTCAGGGATCCATAGGATAGGACACTTGGCAACGGTCAGTCGCACGACAGTACTACTGCATGTGAGGAAGCGACTATCAAGACTCGATTGGAGGAGTATTCGTGATACTGCCCTTACCACCAAGTGCACCAAGAGACCAAGAGGCCAAGAGACCAAGACACCAAGACACCAAGAGACCAGCCATGTTGATTGCCAACATGCCCATATTCATTTCACAACAGCCCTTCTCCCTCGCACCAGCAGCCCGCCTTCCGCTTTCCACCAATGCGCCCGCCCTCTCTCCAACAATTCGCGAATAGACGCCATCGCAACCCAATCTCCTGCTCTACCAACACCGTCCAGTCCTGCGACAGGCCTTGGTCACCAACGAACCTGCCGGAAAAGGAAGCTCGTCTGCGGTCTTCTGTAGGTTTAGAGGATGCTGCCAAGTATCGCAGATATCACCAGCTTCATTTCGATATTGCCCGCTGGGATCACATCGATTTACAACACGAGTGGCATGGCATCATGCATGTCGCTCTGGGTATCCTTATCAGCTTGGCCACCGATGGCTCATGGTAACGCAGTTGACGGCCGATTGACAGTATCGGCAATCTGGCAGTTCGTTTGACATACGGCGTTGTGCCAGGACAGGGCATGAGCCGTTAATATCCGTTGCAATACCATGCTGTGTCCATAAATTGGAGTCGCTTCCCCCAATTCTGAAGTTTGAGGTAGCACGGTAGCCAGCGACCGCGAAGAGAGAAAACTATGGGAAAAGCAGAGACTGAGATCACCGCCGCCGCGGTTCCGGCTGAGGGCTCTCCTCGCGAGGAGGTCTACATCAATGAGAAAGATGTTTCTGTCACGGAGCATCATTACGAGACCAAAGTCCCCAACATGGCCGGCGTTTCTGAGCTTCCATTGTACCCTGTTGAGCGCCGCGAAGGGGATGCGGCTTCGTTGAAGGAGGAGATCGAGGAAGGCGAAACTCTGGACCTCTTCGCTCCTTTCCCAATTGATCCTAATCATGCGGTTGAGGACCATATTCTTACATTCCGAGCATTGCTCACTGGTATTGTACTCGGCAGTCTCGTCAATGCCTCCAATCTCTATCTCGGTAAGCCATTGGAGTATTGGATCTCTCACTCGATGGTACTAACTCCTCTCTAGGTCTCAAGACTGGTTTTACCTTCAGCGCCAGCATGTTTGGTGCCATCTTCGGCTACGGTATTGTGAAATTCATCTCTCGCACGGCCGGAGACATGCCAATCCTCGGTGGTACATTTGGTCCACAAGAAAATTCGATCATTCAAGCTGCCGCGACAGGCGCTGGAGGTATCGCTGGCCTCTTCGTCGCTGGTCTTCCAGCCATGTACCAACTGGATCTCATGAGCTCCGACCCAAAGTCGGATATCGGCAGAATCTTCACCATTACCCTCATCTGTTCCTTCTTCGGTTTGTTCTTTGTGACGCCGCTGCGAAAGTTTTTCGTCATTCAAGTCGCGCGGGAACTGAAACTTATCTTCCCAACCTGTAAGTTCGAGAGTGGAGAATGTGTTGCAGATTTCTGACAGCTTTAGCTACGGCGACTGCTCTTACCATCAGATCCATGCATGCTGCTGGCAGTGGTAGTATTGATGCCATGAAGAAACTCAAGGGGTTGATGTATTCATTCTGCGCCGCTCTTGTCCACAGAGTCGCCTCGTACTATGCTATTGGCATTCTATACGACTGGCATGTCTTCACCTGGTAGGTCATCCCCACATTTGGCAGCTTCCAAAGCTAACGATTTAAGGTTCTACATTTGGTCAGGCCACACTAACTGGGCCATCAACATCGAAAATTGGGGCTGGTTCATTGAATGGACTCCCGCCTTCATCGGCTCCGGCATGCTCATCGGTCTCAACTCCGCCATCTCCATGTTCGTCGGCTCCTTTCTCGCCTGGGGTCTCATCGGACCCCTTCTAGTTCACTACGGCGAATGCATTGGCAAGGCCTACGACCCTGAAGATCCCATCTGGCACGACTACATGTCGTTCACCTCTCTCCGCGGCCTTGGAAATGGCCACCCCCCCTCCCCCCGTTACTGGCTTCTCTGGCCAGGTGTCATGATCATGGTCTGTGCATCCCTCGCTGAGCTCTTTATCCAATACAAAGTAATCTGGATGGCATTGAAGACCGTCTTCCGCGAAGTCAACTCCTCCCTCGACAATGCCGCCAAGAAGCGCGGCAAGACCATCGCCTTCTTCGCCAAGCACGGCTCGGGCGAGCGCCATAAGGAGCTCATCGAAGACCCCGCGCGTCCGGAGGACCTCGTTAAGGACTGGATGTGGATGCTCGGCCTGGTTGTCACCCTCGTTGTCGCCTTCATCATCTGCCATGTCCAGTGGGGGATGCACGTCGGTCTCACGATCCTGGCATCCCTCCTGGGCTTCCTGTTCGCCTTCCTCTGCATCCAGATCGGCGCCGTCACCGACACCACGCCGCTCACCGCTGCAGCCAAGGCCTCGCAGCTCGTCTTCGGCGGCGCCACCTCCGGAATGCACGACCTGAAGCAGGCGCAGCGTCTGAATCTGATCGCCGGCGGCATCGCCTCCGGCGCGGCGGACGTCGCAAATGCGCTCACGTGCGACCTCCGCACCGGCTTCCTCCTGCGCACGCCACCGATCAAGCAGTGGAAGGCCCAGGCCATCGGGACCTTCATCTCCGTCTGGCTCGCACCGGGCATGTTCGTGCTCTTCACGTCGGCCTACCCGTGCATCATCCACCCGAACGACTACGACACGTGCCCCTTCGCGGCGCCGTCCGTGTCCGCCTGGGCCGCCGTCGCGCAGGCCGTCACGGACAAGAACATCGGGATCCCCGTGAAGTCGGGCATCTTCGCGTGCGTGATGGGCGCCGCGTCGGTGCTGCAGGTCATCGTGCGCCACTACTACCTAATCGGCGAGCGCGAGAAGTGGCGCAAGTGGCTGCCGAACTGGGGCGCCATCGCGCTGTCCTTCGTCATCCCGGTGCCGGTGTTCACGAACGCGGCGCTGATCGGCGCCATCCTCGCGGCGCTGTGGCAGAGGTTCAGGGCGAAGAGCTGGGAGACGTATGGGTATGCCGTTGCGGCGGGCTTTATTGCCGGCGAGGGCATGGGAGGCGTCGTCGGGGCTTGCTTGCAGCTGGATGGCGTGGCGGGGGATGTCTATGGGACGATGGTTGGGTGCCCGATGAACTCTTGCTAGAGTGGCTTGGGGGTTGACGGAAATGGATTTGTGGGTGAGGAGGAGGGGGCTCTTGGTTGGGCGAGCGGCGAGAGGTTTAATTACGATGCTGTAGCAATCAATATACCACACGATTGAATTTCCAAGGACTCTTCTTCTCCGGCTGTGGCACAGTAGCTGTTGCAGAGCATTCGTTTCTCAGGATGCAGATTCATTCGAGGAGTCTTGATATACGTGGCAACCAACTAAGACCCAGCCCACGTTGAAAGAGTCACACAAAGGGGTCAGAATATGCATAGAACCTTCGATGCATATCCCAGAGCCTACCAGAATACAAATATCCCCTCATCATCTCATCCTCGTGATTATCAGCCCGACCAGTCTTAGGACGCCGCGATCTCAGCACTCGAAATCCTCCACACCCTCTGATATAGCGAGCGAGTGTCCACGGCTTCCACCACGGTCCTTGCGGGGAGGGATCCCCCTCTCTCTAGGAATCCAGCGGACAGACACCTATCCCGGAGCTTTTTTCGTCTCCGAAGCTCTGATGTAACATGTTGAGACACAAGGTGATAATACTTGTGGGCAGCAGGGGAAAAGTGCTTTTGGAAAATGCACGTCTCGATTCAAACTATCTAGACTATAGGGTCTCTATTTGTATGCAGCATGCCGTTTGCATACACAGACGGTGTCTGTGTGATCCGTTTGTGGAGATTCTCTCAAGTTCTTCAAACAGAGAGGATCACCCGATGCAAACGCACCCAGCTATTGGAAGTGAATACCTCCAACATAACATCGCTAGCATCCCAGACCTTCACGAGCATGATTCCCGTATTGCGGGGAGGTGGGATTTTCCCCGCATGTCCTCGATCCGGCGCCAGTCACCTCCTTTCCTGCTGTCCTGAAAGTGTGCTGGTGATTGCGCTTAAGAGGCACATGGAAGGAACTGCGGACAACGAGGCAGTTCGAGCCAGCCTTCTCATGGCTTTTCGCTTTCTCTTGGGGCGAAAGAGCGACGCGAAGGGGCTTGCGTTGGTTAACCAAGACCAAATGCCTTCGTCGGGTGGAGTTTCCCTCGCCGCTCTGCATCCAGAGCTGTGGTCTCCTTCGCCTGCTGGGTGCTCGCTGCGCTGTCTGGAGGCCTTGGACCTGTTCTTCTCCGAGCCTCGATGTTGTCCTCGTGGCCCCTTGCGGAGTCGCTGGTCGTCCTGTCGCAGAATTGTGCGTCTATCTATCTTGCTGTGGCCCGACTGCCCGCCTTTGCAATAGATCTCCTCGGCGTGGAAGAGATAAGACGCAGAGCATATAGGGCATCCATGCTATCCTCGCGCTCTCGGCCCAAGACCTCAGCACCGACATGGCGTGCTTGCTTCATGATGCGCCGCGTCCGGGTTTGTACGGCACCGCGCCCATGTTGGCTGGTTCTCCGAAAGCAAAAGCAATGTCTATGACGACTCGCTCGGGGCGCAGGCCGCAAGGTGTCGTTCTTGGAGGCTCCGGTCCCAAATTCCAATCACGCGTCCGTCCATCTGCACGTTGGATATCCACACTGTCGATCAGCATTGTCGTGGCCGCCAACAAGACACCGCTGACGATCGCCCGTCGATCTCGGCGATCCCACCCCCATCCGCCTAGAGTCTTCGGCGGAGACAACTTGCACATTAGCGTTGGCGCCGGCCTTACTCAATACCAGAGATGCGCCTTGTGGGTTATTCGGGGTCTGAACAAGAAAACTCTTGTCGCATCTGCGACGCGGAGGTCTCCCAGAAGTTCCTCATCGCATCATTCCGACAGTGCGATGGCGCTTTTCACTTTGTCCTCGGATCTCTTTCTCGTCCGATACGGACTTTGCCCACCTCAAATCCGGCGATGGTCAGTTGTCAGTCAGTCGCGAAGCATTCATTGATCTCACACAACAGCGCAAAGCCGGATGGGTCTGGGCGCGACGAGCCCGCCGCCTGCATATCGTGCAAAACAGCGCGTGCGAGGCTGCTCGATGGCATGCCGCATTGCCAGATCGGATCGGCAGGCCTAGCGTAACAGCGTTATTGGCATGACGATGAGCGGATTCGTGTGGGGCGGCTGTTCTGCTTTCTATTCTTCAGAGGTATTTGGTTCTGGAAGATCTCTTGCCGAAGATCCCATTGCGTCTGTGGAAACGTGTCGCTCATTCTGTGTGTCTTCTTTAACTCGAGTTCCAGCCGGGTATTTCAATACAGCGGTCGCGGAGTGTGATCGGGTCTTCTCACGTGACATGACATCCTCGATGTATTGCTCTGATTTCGATCGAACATCGTCTTTATTGTGGCGATCGTGTCTTGATATATTTAATATGGCTAAAAGGTACATTATCTAAGGATCTGTGGATGTTCTGATCTATTTGACAGACGCTATGATGCATTAAATTTAGAGTAAGTTAACTAAATATACTGGGCGGTTTTATAATTAAATACCTTAAATGTTTAATAGTATTCTAAACATAAGTTGTTCTACATAATACAATACATGCAACAACGAACGGAACACCATATGAAGGTAGTGTTTATCGAGTGAGGAGACCATCAACAGTCCTACAACGCATCCTTAGCCAGCACCGCGTCGTCCAACACCACCAGCTTCGGACCCTCGTACTCGCTCTGGCGCCAGAACCAAAAGCCCAGGACAAACAGCGAGCACCCGCCGGTGATGAGCGACGACCAGTTCATGACCGCAATATCGAACGGCGCCGAGTAGGGGAAGCAGAAGATGACGAGGAAAGCAACGATGTACAGGCAGCTGATCGTGTTGACAATGTAGCCCGTCGCGCCGCTCATCCAGAACCAGCCCCGCGTCACGTTGGCGCGGCGGCTGAGCAGATGCGGCAGGATGGCGCAGAGGTACGACAGAGTCGACAGGATGATGAAGGAGCCGACGAAGGCGTTGAAGGCGACGGCGGAGCCGACGTAGATGCAGCCCATGACGGTGCAGATGACGCCGCAGAGGACTGTTGCGTTGAAGGGGTTGTGGAAGATGGGATGGATCTGCGTGAAGAAGTCGGCAAAGGGGGTGGCGTTGTCGCGAGAGAGCGTCCAGAAGGTTCGGCCGGCGGTGAGGTAGCAGCCGATGCAGGAGAGGAACGTGGGCAAGAAGGTGACGACGAGGAGGCCAACGGCTCCTCCGTCGCTTCCGGTTGCTTGGCGATAGATGTAGGCTAGGGGGAAGGTTGAGGTCTCCGCGAAGATGGAGTCCAGGTCTTGGATGGAGTAGAAGAGGGCGATGAGGTAGAAGAAGGCCGTGAGGAAGCCGATGACGAATTGAGCCAACATGGCCTTTGGGATATTGCGGCTCGGACTATGGAGGTTCTTAGCTGCAAGTCGCCGAATTAGATTCACGATGCAAAGACTTACTGTGGAATCTCCTCGGCGAGATGCGAAACACAGTCGGGCGTACCGACGGCAAAAGCACCGTTGAGCATGCCAGCGACGAAGACGAATCCGTCACTGCTGTAGCCAGCGCCGTTTTGCCAATTCTTCCACACAAAGTCGTTGGATGCATGTCCCACGCCGTTGACCGTAGGCATCACCGCGCACACGATGATTATGACTAAAACGCCGGCAATGATCAGGAAGCCGCCTAGGTTTCCGATGTGGGGGAGCGCCCTGTTCCCAAACAGAACAGTGAAGCAGCATAGCCATGTGCAGATGATATAGCTGACAAAGACATGCCATGATTTGGCAACAAACTCCGGATGGTACATGGCGTACATGGAGACTGTCTGATTGCCCAGGATGGCAGAGACGGATGCTGCGCCGAAGATCCAGGCCAGGAAGTTCCACCACCCCGCAAAATAGCCACAAGGACGTCCGTACTTCCCAGCTGTCACTGTTGCCCAATGATATACTACCGTCGAGTTAGCAGAGCCCAATGTGGTGATTTTGTGTGCCTTACCTCCGCTGGATGATGGCATGGCCGAGGCCAGTTCAGCAATAGATGCTGCAATGAGCCAGTAGAAGACCGAGACGGCGATGCTACATTCGATTAGTTCTGGACAGCAAATTCGAAGTATGGAAGGGCTGACAATTCGTAGAGGACACCGGGGGGTCCTCCATTGTAGATAGCAACGACCTGCAGCAAGGTCAGAATTGTTCAGGTTTCGCGCGATCAGAGAGACTCACGACACTGCCGCCAATGGCGACCCAAGTGTTTCCGCTGGTGATTGCGATCGCACAGAGACTGAGCAGCGAGAAGTTCCTTTCGAGCTCCTGCTTGTGACCAGAGGCATTGATCAATTCTCCAGCGGAGAGGTCGGGCGGCGGGGTTGGCGCGTCACTGGGAGAGGACGGAGCGGAGTCCTTGACGGCCACCGCCGCACTGTCTGTTTTCTCGTAGTCTCCCATTGAGAATGGGAGATTTCGTGAATTGCGAGGTGCGATTGTGAATTGCACGAGAGAAGAATAAAGATAAAGGAATTGGAAGGAAAGAAACAGGAAGAGATATGCCTACAAGACAAGATTCGAGGGAGATCGCGCTGCATTTAGGGAGTGATTCGAGGGCAGATGGTATCTAGGTGCCTTTACCTAGGTAGGAAACTCTAACATCGTTCATGTCGTTGGTGGGATGCGTTGCTGTTTCACGCACTTGCAGTATGCCGGCACATACCTAGTCTGTAGGATGCAGTTCGCAGGACAGGGCGCGGGCGGGAAGTAGCCTGCCATTCATACTTATGTACCCCATAACAGCGCGGGTCTAGAAGCTGTCCGACTTCTTTCCGACAGCTTCCGGCCGAGCGTTCGTTCTTTCGCAGCGCGATCCCCATGCCGGGGGATTTTATGAGCTGTGTACATTATACATAAATATGGTATTATCTTACAGGCGTGCCCTGCGATTTGTTAGTGGTGATACATACCGACGGTGGTAGGGGTCAAGTTACCTATTACGGTTAGATTAGGATAAAAGGATTGAGATGAGGATGAGGTTGTGGCTGTGGTTGTGGCAGTTTCACGGTTAAGGAGTAGAGACAGTTAATATAAATAGAGAGATAACGGTTATGACTAGTGCTATCCTGTCTAACGTTAACTGCCTGTCAGAGAGAGGATTTAGACAGTTAATAGAAATAGAGATATAACAGTTATGACTAGTGCTATCCTGTCTAACGTTAACTGCCTGTCAGAGAGAGGATTTAGACAGTTAATAGAAATAGAGATATAACAGTCATGACTAACAGCCTGTCAGAGAGAGAATTTAGACAGTTAATAGAAATAGAGAAATAGAGAAATAACGGTTATGACTAGTGCTATCCTGTCTAACGTTAACTGCCTGTCAGAGAGAGGATTTAGACAGTTAATAGAAATAGAGAAATAACGGTCATGGCTAGTGCCATTAAGACCCTATCCTATCTAACGTCTAACGGGTCTGTCTCTGTCTCCTGTCAGTTATGTGCACGCCGGTCTTGGTACTGTAGACTGTATTGGTAGAGTCTCAGTCTACCAGGGGCCGAAATGGTCCGATGGCGATAGAATAGCGGCAGCCACCGCCACAGCTGCAGCCACTTCGACAGTGGCAGTGCGCTCTTTCCCAGCATGAGAGCTAAATCGGCGCATTTCGACCCCCGCATTAGGCATAGGAATTGCGTAAATCAACGTAATTTCCATTTTATCTTTTATAAGCATTAACGATGGCCATGCTACGCACTTAGCGACACTGCGCGGTAAGCTCCGGCCATTCTATACTACGGTATGGGAATTACTATCTCGTAGTTTTATAGTTTTATAGAGGTCTAGACCTTAGGTCATACTACTATATAACGTCTATTTCCCATCATCCCGTTCAAACTGTAACATACTCTACTATGGCTACGACTCAAAACGTGGCGGTGACCGGCGCAGTGCCATTCTGACCTGGCATGACCCCTATCTTCTCCTAACCGGGTAACCGTCGCAGCACCACCGCTGGAAAATTTCGGATTTGCGCCGCGAAGGATCTGCCCAGGTGCGCCGCGAAGGGTCTGCCGAGGCACATACAATAGAATCGGAATTGGTGCTCGACGTTGATAAGATACATATGTACATAGCATAACTGTCAATACCACGAACACGCACGCACGCCACCCTTCCCTTGAAAATCAACAATGATGTACATACATACGGAGATTACAGAGGTGTATGGCCTAGATAACTATTGTCAGTCAGTGGATCTGCTGTCAGCTTTGGGCACTACGCACAGATCTCCCTTAAATGCTTCTCATTGATATATTAAGTGGACCACGCCAGGCCCTTTGAGACTGGGTGTCCAGCACTGCACACCTCCACTCATAGCGCATCCACATGTGAGACTGATATACCATGGATGGATGGATGTCACCAGTGAAGAACGATATACCGTCGGGTTACTTGATTTCTCTCACTTTTACTTTTATTTGCTCTTGCTCTTGCTCTTACTGCCCCGACGCTAAAAATGTCGAGTTGTTGACTTTCTTAAAAGGCTTGATGGCCTACTATAATTCATACCTAGGTAGGGACGAGCAACTGATAAAGGCCGCCCGGCTAAATATTTGCCCGCCTCGAGACTCATACTGTACAAGTAGTAGATAGCGATTCAAATAGCAGTTCAAGCCACGATTTGAACGGTAATGCTGGTGATACTGGCCTTGGGATTACGCGACAAAAATGGTTCATGTTCTTTTCCGACTTGGTATGGTCACTATGGCGTATGCTTCTTGACCAGGGTACTTGCATGGTACATACATATGTATGTATGTCGTTCGTCTGCCCATTATATGCATTATATGCACTATATGCTGCAAAGTTGATGTCTGCGCACGTGCGATCGATGATATAGTTGCAGGGTAAAAATGATGGATCACTCAATACCTACTCCACTCCGCAAGGCTTGCGCGATCACAGAATCTTCAGCAGCCCATGTATTGCTCCGTGTCATATTTGCCCTTGCATCGTACATACAGTACGGAGGCTCAGGGCGTAAGTAGTGTGAGTGGGTCTAGCCAGGCTCCCCAGCTAGAACGATTTGTCTCTAGAGATCAAAGTAGTCGCGACGGATTCGGTATGAGGGACACTGCTAAAAAGGATATGAGAGAGATACTTGCCAAACTCGCCCTTGAACCTGGTCATGGCCAAAAGCCACAATCTCCATACAGAATACTTGCGCCCTGAACCGCCATACCTACAAACTCGCAGAATAAGATCATGTCACCTCCCTCCAAAGCCTGCACAGCTCTCTCGTTTCTAGATCTTCGTAGAGATGGTGTGCGGCGATTCCTCCATCCAAGTTTCTTAATTCAAGATTCCTAGAAACGCAGCAGCAGCACTCGATCGATCATCCTTGGGCTCGAACCCAGGTCGGCCACAATGTCAGACTTCGGCACGGGCTTTGCGCGTGAGACATGGGCCCTGTACGGCGTGGCTCTGGTCATTGTCTGTCTTCGATAGTGAGCACTTTCAGTTCCCCGCCTGGCCATTGTGCACAACGCGCCTGGCACTGACTTGAGTCAGCACTGCTAGAATACGTCGCTTTGGCATCACCAACCTCAAAGTGGACGACTATGTGATGGCCAATGGCGTCATATGGTACACAATCCTGTGTGTTGCCTTCAACCGCATCGCGTCCGGTGGAGGCTCGAACTTGTTGTCCGCAGATGAAATTGCGGCGTTGACTCCAGACACCATCGCGGAGAGAACAGCAGGGAGCAAATGGGTGTTTGTGTCCGAACATTCCATGATTCTGACGATCTGGAGTACGAAGGTCTGCATGCTGGTCTTGTATATCGGCATCACGTAGGTTCCTCCTCGACGACGACCTGTTATCAAATCGTACTGATTCGCTGATAGCGAGAATCTTAAGCAAAGGAAGTGGGTGAACCTTGTAGCCGTATACACGGCGCTCAGTTTCGTCGGCAGCGAGCTCGCCCTCTTCCTCGTATGTCGCCCGATACACCAGTACTGGGCTGTCCCTACTTCAAACCGTTCGTTATACTCCTCCCATCCCCCCATTGACCAAGCCTAACGCGCCCCTCCAGCACAATGCTCCACATACCAATACTACGAAATCATCCAAGGCTCCTTGAGCATCCCAGGCGACATCGCCATCCTCCTCATCGGCATCCCCATCCTCGCCTCGATCCGCCTGCCCTTGCAGCAGAAGGCCATCCTGCTCATGGTCTTCGGCATGGGCTTCTTCGTCATCGTCGCCGCCATCCTGACCAAGGTCTACTGCCTGGTGCCCGCGCTCATCTCCTACGTGTACATGAACTGGTACTTCCGCGAAGCCTCCGTCGCCATGTACGTCACGAACCTGCCCACCGTCTGGCCCCTGCTCCGCGACGTCTTCCCGTACCTGAAGACCTGGGGCTCCCGCTCCCGCAGCAAGATCGGCAACAGCAGCACCGAGCGACACTGGGCCGGCGCGAGCAGCCACGCGCGCATCAACTCCAACTCGAAGAACTTTAGCATGAAGCCGTACACGAAGAAATCCTCGCCGACCGACAGCCAGGAGCGCATCAACGATAGCGATTCGGGCAAGAGCTTGGATCCGCGGACGCTGGAGATCCAGCGCGATGTGTCGTTTGTAGTGCAGTCCGAGGTTGTAGGAGGTGGTGCTGCGGGCCATGCCGCATCATGGGACAAGCAGAAGGTCACGACAGTTGTGAGTACTATGCATTAGATGTTAGACTAGACCGCGCTTGTAAATGGCTAGATAAAAACAAATGTAATAAAATAATAGACTGCAAGGGCATTTCCGAGCATCTGCAACAAACTGGGGTTCTCAGTCCGAAACCACAAATCGAACCCCTATTTTATACCAGGTTGTTGAGGGTGAAGAAATGGAGAATAAAGGAAAAGAAACAAGAAGAGAGGAAAAAAGGAAAAGATCATAAGATTAAGCAGCGGCCTCCTCAGACCATATTCACCAACAGCCGCTGCGGTCATCCAATCAATATTTCTCACACGTTGCGAAAAACAGCAGGCTAGGCGGGGTTTCTCGGCCTCGAGTATATCAGTTTCTCTTATTGCTCTACTTTAGTATCCACAGAACGGTGACTGATATTGTACAGTACGTGTCTCTGAGGTGAGAGCTCTTGCGCTTTCGCTTTCGCTGACTTGAACGTATGCATAGTATTGATGACCTCGTGAGGAAGCTCGGCGGCCTAATCGGGGCCCAAAACAGCGCCGTGTCGGCGGACGTTGATCCCGTGAGAGGCATCTCAAACGACAAAACAGCATCCATTGCTATCCGTCGCGGAAGATGCGGCGATTGTCACGACTGCCCCTGCGCAAGCCGGGCAGCCTCACGGCAGTAATCTTGCTTGTCAACTTGCGCGATGCAAAGACTGTCTATCCAGACGCTGACGGGGCGAAGGCCAAGTTGTCGGGTAATACCAACCGCGGCTGCGAAGATTTCGGCAACATTGGCAATGCAACGCCCGACATGTCCTGTGCAATCGTCTGCCGCGTGGTCTTCAAAGGCGTGCCTGATGTCCCCCAGCAGTGATTTAATGCGGTGTAACGAACATGGCAATCTACTACGTCCGAGCCCCACGTCAATGACACACATCGGAAGATGTGAGGAGGGCCGTTTCCAGTGAGGTTCGCAAACGCGGCTCGCTCACACAATAAGTGATGGTTTGATGACATCTTGGTGCGCGCATGAGACACAGAAATGAAACTGTTGCCAATGCACATGCATTTAAGCACGATCGCTTGGCATAATCTAATTCGGGCACGACTTGGCAATCCGGACGGCGCGGAGGATTTTGGTGACTGCGCTTGGGTGAAGCCGGAGAGCATGACGATGAGCAGCCTCCGGCACTGTGGAGGAAATCTCAAATTCCCCGCAGCTATGCCATAGCTATATTCATTACGTATCATCATATCTCCTCAGACTGCTGGAATACCCTATCGAATCTCGATCCGGACGAGAACCTCCCCCCAAACGCCCCCAACGGCCTCGGCCCAGCCCCAACCCGCCTAACCCCCGCAGCCGGTACAACCGCCTCCTCCGTCACAGCGATCCCGCTCCAGGACAGCACCTCGCCGTACCTATCCACCGCCTCGGCAAACACCACCGCCGGGGCGCCATCGACCTCCACCTCGCTCGCATCGAAGCTGAACTTGGTCTCGAAGCTCGTCCTCTTAGCACTGCCCAGGAGCTTCTTCTTCGCCTGCGCCAGGTCCTCACCCCCGCGCGCCAGCACGGCGAAGAAGCGCCACTCGGTGGTCTCTGTGTCGCCGTTCCACGACGCGTAGATGCTCGTCTCGCCGCTCTTGTCCTTCAGGGACACGATGGCTGGGGTCTCGGTCGGGCGGCCCGTCCAGTGGAAGCGGAAGCCGCGATAGGAGTGCACGCCCTTGCCGAAGGGCAGGGAGTCGACATAGGCGTGGAAGATCGGCTCGCCGTTGCTCTTGAACTCGGTGACGGCGCCCGCCTGGCCCCAGTTGATGAAGGCGTTCCCGCTCGGCAGGATCTGCACGTTGCCCTGGCTGGGCGCGAGGAGGTCGTCTGGGGGGTTGAACTTCTGCACCAGCTTCACGGTCCAGGTCCTCGTGTCCAGTTCCAGGAGCTTGCCGCTGCTGTGGCTGTTCACCGGCGCGTCGTCGTCGATCTGGTGGCCGGAGAGGATCGCGGAGTTGTCGAAGAAACTGATCCTCTCGACGGTGCCGTCGGCGGACTCGAAGCGGAAGCGAGCGTCATGCTGGTATCCGAATCTGAGTTCTGCGGGCACGTGGAAGGAGGAGTGCGGGCCGCCGAGACGCCAGATGATGGAGCCGTCGGTGCCGTTGATCTTGACGATGGTGGAGGCGTGGCGGCCGGAGACGAGGTAGTGTCCCGCCGCATTCTTGTCGACGGAGTTGATGTGGAAGTAATCCCAGGCGCCAGCGGCGTCGGTGGCGACTGCGGGGAGGGTTCCGGGGAGGGGGAGCGCGGAGTCGTGGGGAGAGATGTGATTGAGGGCGCTCCATTCGAAGATCAGATCGCCGCTTTCGTTGTCGATTTCTGACGGGGGTTTAGCTGAGTCACGTGGATTTGTTCGAGGGGGACATACCTTGGAAGAGACCATCGGCGATCCACTGCTGATCGGCACGTCCGCCGTATGGAGTGAGATCGACAGCAACAGGGTCGTAGATTTCCACCAGCGTGGACTTTTCATCGACAATCCTGATCTCATGAATAGAGATCAACTTATGATTGGCGGCCCTCAAGCGTCCAATCTCCTCGTAATGCTGATTTAAGAACGTTGGATGCCCATATCCGTGGCCATGCAACCAATCCAGGCTACCCTCAAATGACTGAAGAACATCCTGGCCCTTGTACCGCGTGACTTGAATGTTCGCGGCAAAACCGGCGAGATAGCCTTGGCTGGACCAGATGAGATCGCCGTTGTCCCGAAAGATATATGCGCCAGGCTGCTCAGGGGAGGCTACGGGAGCGCCTGGCGGAGGGGGATTGGCGGTGATGAAGATGTAGCCCTTGTCGGCGTCGGGGCCGGCGGGGATAGTGATATTGAGGATAGGCGGAGCGAGATCCGGACGGGATTTGAATTGCCAGTCTGCCAAAGCCACAGGGATGGTGGCAGTCGCAGCTAGCAAGCAAGTGAAGCAACCCTTCATTTTGGTCATGTGATTATTGACGCTGAAAAGGAGAAAAAGCTAACGGGGAGCGATAACCAGACTGCTGGGAATCGAACTTAGGAGAAATAGAAGCGCTCTTATATCCTACCAGGCAATTGGGTGATTGGTGATGGGACAGCCAAATGGCACGGTTAACATGTGACTTCGAGCACGTTAAGATGGTGTGGATTGCGTCTTTCTCAGGAACAATTCGAAGGAGTTTGTTTCGTCGAAAAGCGTCTGACCAAGAACGAAATCAAAGCCACGATTGTGGAATCCGCATATGAAACCTCAGCTCGGCACAATTGGCAGCAATTGGCACCTGTCAAGACAAGTGTGCGAGTCTGAAGGGAAGGGGATGGTAATGACGGATGCTTCATGGCATTATTGGCAAGGCGGATGCTGCCATGGAGCCATGATGGCTTCGGAACGGAGCACTTGCTCGACTCCGAGCCTCATATATATTATACGAAGCTCGACGGACTGTAAATACTCCTCGAGGACAGCCATGTATCCTTCGATAGAGGTAATTGGAGTCGAATTGCAGAAGACTTGAGAGAATAAACAAACCTGGGAAGATCCCGGTTGGGCCCTGATGGCTGTCTGCATTTGACTTCATATCATATAGATCATATAGATCAATAAGATCAGTACTATGCTTGCAGACTTGCACATATCATTAAAGAGAAACGAGAAATGAGAAATGAGAAAGGATGAGATGAAATTGGTCGAAAGTTCCGAAAGTTACTCCGGACCCGGACCCCGCAACTTGACGTGACGCCCACTAAGAAGCGCTAACCCTAAAACAGCCTGGACAGATCCTGTCTCAACTCGCGTTCTCGAAATGTGAAATCGTCACTCTCTTAAACCCTTTTCTATTTCTCTCCTTTCTCTCCTATATCTTCATCATTTCTCTTCGTCATTTCTGTTCATCTACAGCTGTGCTATATCACTTCTAATGGCCATCAAAGAGCGAAAAAGTATGCGATTCATCAAGAAGCAGCACCATAGATCGCGTCTCACATCTCCTCTCCTCTCCTCAGACAATAAGAAGGAGCTCCCTTAAAGACCACACATCCCTCCCCACGCCCCGTCTTCAGCTAACAAGTCTTCTTCTCTCTCTCCTCACTACTCTCACAGTTCCGGGCTGTCTCTTCATACTATTTCGACTTCACCTCCTACCCTCCAGTGGCACACCGACGCCGAGAACAAACAAAATCCGCAAAATCAGCGCCGCCCACGAAGACCCAAAGTTTCCCCAGCCCGCCGCGTCCCACAACCACAGACTGACCCAATAGGCCTCGCTCCCACCCAGTCCCCTCAATGCAGAAAGACACATCGCGTCGCACACTAGCATGCAGCAGAAGATCGCCTTCCAGACCTTGACATCGCTCGTCGTGCGCATCACGAAGGCTTCGATGAGTGCGAAGCAGAGGAACTGCGCGGCGAGCTGGTCCATGATGAAGAGCGTCGACGAGGGGATGGGAAATATGTCGGCAGTCGGACAGTGCGTCATGCGAAGGTAGGTTTGGGGTTGGAAATGTAGGAGGTAGGCGCCGTTGAGGGCGGCAAAAGGCTCGAAGTAGAGGAACCAGATTTTGTAGACGAGGGGGACTTTGGAGATGACGAGGTGTTGCGTTGATGGTGACATTTTGGTATTTTTTGTTTTCATTTATTTTTTCCTTTGGTTTGAGTCCTGGAGCAATAGAATTCGCTATTGGGGTACAGTTGAAGCGTTGTTGAAGATCGCGAAGTCGTTGATCGTCAGACGCCATCCATTATGAAAGTGTGCGGTGGTGGTGTCTCAGTCTCACGGTGGGCTTTTGATTGGCTGCATCGTTCGAGGATGACCATCATCTTCATTCACAGACCCAAGTACTGTCTTTGCCTTGGATTCTCAAAAATAACTCAGAGGATGCTCCAGTTGCTCACTACCTGCAAAGCTTGAAAGTTTTACTCGTCGCAATCCAGTCTACAGAGCATCTGCAAGAAATATTCTTCACAGTACTACAAAACAATTCGCATTGCCAACCAGAGATCCTGTCCAAAAGCAAATTCACCCCCGTCTTCCTGCCGCCGTCTTCCTGCCGCCGTCTTCCTGCCGTTTCCTTCTCTCTTAACTTGTGCCGACAGTACGCGCATGCAATCTTCGGGCATCCTGAACACTCAAAAACAAACCGATTGAAAAACATATTACACTTACTACACAGAAATATCCCTTCCTTCTTATTCCAATACTGCTTATGTCCGCAAACCTCTTCATCAAGCATGCTTATCCGCTGTGGCTGCTCATGCGGCGAATCATACCGTCTCGCCTGGGTCTGCTCATCACGTCGTTGCGCTGCCCTCGTTAGTGCAGCTATCCGTTGTCTCTCGCGCTCGTCGACCTCTCTTTGACGCTGTCTCTTAGCTATATCAGCTATGCGTGCTTTCTCTCTTTCTTCGGCCTCTCTCTGGCGCCGTTTCCTAGCTATTTCAGCTAATCTTTCTTTCTCCGCCTCCTCTTCTCGTTTCTTTTGCCATTCCGTGCGGACACGTCGCGCTCTTTCTGCGTCTTCCGCGTCCCTCTTCTGTTGTTCAGCCGCTGCACGCCTGGCTCGCTCTTGCATCTCCTTCGCCCTTGTCTCTGCGGCAGCCCTCTCCTCATCTCTTCTATGGTGTTCTCGTTGTTCCTCAAGTTCCCTCTCTTTTTTCATTTCTCTCTCGTGATTGTACATATACTCCATTCTGATCTTCGAGTCCAATATCTCAATATCCCTCCCACAGAGCTCATTGATGGCTGTCTCTTTGCCTAGTTCATCGGTCGTGTTCTGGACGCGACTCAACTTCATCGTCCTACTAGCTTGTCTATTGAGACGCTCCATGTCGCGCCTTAGCTTTGCCTCCTTTGTCTCTATCTCCGTCCTAAAAATTGAGGACGAGAGACAAGTCCACCAACTATTCCTCGCCACATCCTTTTTCCCATCCTCTTCATCCTGCTCGTCGAGCCGTTTGAGTTCCTCATTCAATCTTGTAATCACACGCCGCAGCTTGAATATCTTGGACTCGTGCATCATCTTCTCCACCCGCAGGTCTCGCAGCTGCTCACGTTGTCTCTTAATTTCTCGCTCGTACCTTTGTTTCTCTGCCTCGTGTGCTTTTCGCATCGCCTCTATCGCTTCTAATCGCGCTTTGGAGGATGCTGACTGTGCTGGCCCCCTGGCATTTGCTTCTTGGTTTTTTGCTCTCTCCGCCTCTGCCCTTTTGCGCTCCGCTTCAGCAGCTTGGTCGGCTGCTCGAGTGGATCTGATACCAGGCCAGCACACATTGTATTCTTGGCGTTTCTGTGCCTCGCTTAAGACTTCGTAGGCAGCGTTCAACTGTAGTTGCGTTATACTCAGCATTCGCCGACTCGTTGAAATTGCACGAGATGTGAGAGACAGGACGTGAGAAGTGGAATGAAGGCACAGTGAGGGACTTGGAAAGCAACCAGGAGACATACAAGCTGGAACATCGCCGTTACAGCGGGATTACTCGTATTCTTGTCAGGATGCCATTGCAAGGATAGCTTGCGATAACTCTTCCTGAGCGTCTCGGGCGTAGCATCGAAGGAGACGCAGAGGATCTCATAATAATCATCTGCCACCGGCACTGGAGCCATTCTATCACATTTATCGTACTTCCCGTCGAAGTTGTTCGCGGTCGGATTTTGCTGCAGGGTTCTCAAGTTGAGTTAACTCGTGAGTTCTAGGGTCAGCTCAAACTCATTGAGTAGAGTTATAGCCCCAACTCAAATTCAAACTCAAAAACTCATGAGTTACTTGAGTTACTGAAGTTATGCTAAGCCAACCTAATTAATCCTAATAACTACTCTTTAAGTTTAGCCTTGAATTAGATCTAATTAGATTATAATAAAATATAATAAGATCTATATTATGACCTACTTTTCCTTAGATTAAACCTATAATTCCTCAGAATTCCTTCAAATACAGAATTAATACTATTAATAAACTATATTATATAATAATAAGTCTATTAAAATGTCATATAATGTTATATAACTAAAACTTAAGAAACTCGTGAGTTTCAAAATACAACTTTCTTGAGTTTTTGTGAGAAGCCTGATGGAGACTTATTTTCCGTGCGATTGCAGAATTGCTTTAATCGTGGCGATGGAACAAAATACTTCAGCGCGCTGCTTCGGTCATGTCCGTCGGAATTTCTGCGGGGACGTGGAATTGGACAACACTGCAGCTGCAAATTGCAATGGGATTGCAGGTGCAATGGGATTTAGATCTCCCACGGCAAAATTTCCTGAGAGAAGCTCGAAGAGTGTTTTTAGTCATTTGAGCTTGGGGTATTTGCTGGTTTGGGAATGCTGGATGAGTACGACGGTACGTGATTGTCATCATATTTTCTAGCTACGGGGTCAGACTCCTAACATTCGCATATGCACAAATGTAAACACAAATACTGATTAAAACGAACCAGCCATGCTTTCCCCAGTCCCCTCAAATCATCTAGACCAACAACAAGAGACAGACAACCACTACCCTTTCACGCGGCGCCGCTCTCCTGCTCCCCCCGTCTTCCAGCACTAAGTTGTCTTATTTAGAGAGGAGGTGCAGTTGCCAGCAGGAGCCAGGCGAAGGAATCGAACCTCACGAACGCTGTCATTCCTCTGTGGTTGTGAGATTTTAGGGAGCCGTAGGGCTCGGATCATTCGGGAGAAAGAGCTCCGTGAGCCCGCCCTTTTCCATTTTTGTCATATAAGAACAGGATGGATCTCGGCAAGATTGATTTGGGACTCTCGCTGCTCGAAGGGATCTTGGGAGTCATCAAGAATAAGATCTTCCTATTCAGGGCCCTTCCTGCCCTTCAGATCGGAGAATAGTCACAGCTCTCAGACACAATCGTCTCGTAGTCCAGACAGTGGCATGCAATCATTTTGCGTACAGATTGGTATTTACTGCAGTGCGATTGGCCGCCGTTCTGCACTCACCAGGAAAACTTGGCGCTGCGGCGATCTCCAATTGAAGCGCCATCATGCCGCCACGAAGCCGATGGGACGAAGAACTTCTTCTGATAATTTTCAAAGGAATGCTGGGAATCGTTGGCTGTGCGTGGTCTTTTCCGCGCTTCGTCCTCCTGTTCATCAGCGGCGCGTTTTCTTTTGCGCTTTTCCTTCTCCTCCCGTTCTCTCCTCAGTTCTTCTCTTTTTGCCGCTTCTCCTTCCAACTCAGCTTTCCGCTTTCTCGCCTCTTTCTGCTCGTCTTCGAGTTCCCTTAGTTGTTGCTTCCAAAGTCCTTTCGCCACCGTTTCTTTCCTGTCAGCCTCGGCTACAAAAGATTCGCGAGCGTCCCTGCTCGCGTTGCGACACTCTTTTGTAAGATTTATGCCAATTTCGATGCAACTCATTTTATATGCAAGTCTCATTTCGTCGACTTTAAGCTTATCCTTCTCTTGAAGAAACTGACTCTCCTTAATTCGCTTACAAGCCTGTCGCTGATGGTGCTCAGCATCTCGGGTCCGTTCAACCTCGCTTTTGGAGTATCCTGAGTGAGCAGAAGAGTGCCTACCACTGCCATATTCAGCATTTCGCGACGCCTGCTTGTCCTGGTTGTCTAGCTCTTTAATCCCGATACCAAGTCTCCGAATGATGCGATTCCTTTCGAAAATCTCAGATTCTAGTTGGCTTGCTTCTTGACGAAACCGTGCAACTACCTTCTGAAAATGAACGTCTTGGTTCCTTTTCCACTCTTCTTCTTCTGCCTTCTTCTTTTGATTCTCCTGCTTCTGTCGGTCCGCCTCTTCCCTGCGCTGATCCTCCTTCGCCCGGGCAGCTTCCTGCTCCCTCTTCTTTCTTCCTTGCTCAGCGTCGCGTGCTGCTCGAATACTGGGCCATTTCAAATCATAGACCCGTCTCTTCACTGAATCCTTGATCACTTCGTAGGCACCATGAAGCTGCGGAATTTGGACGTCAGCATATCGTGGTCAAGACATATCGACGATAGACCGACTTACTTGTTGGAATTTGGCTGTTGCAAATGGACTACCTCTATTCTTGTCGGGATGCACGTCCAGAACGAGTTTCTTATAGCTCTTTCTCACCACTTCGATGGTGGCGTCATGAGGTACGTTCAATATATCGTAGTAGTCGTCTTCAAGCATTTTCTCCGCCCCGAATTTGACTGTATTTGGCCGAAGTTCAAAAGTTTGCTTCGATTTTAGGCTTCGAGAGGTAACTAGGATGCGGACTCTTAGAAAGTCTGCTGCGCGAGCGCGTTTGCACGGCACTTTGAGAGCAGATTGTCAAGGGCCGAGAGAGACATTGTGCGGGATGATGCATGTTCTCCGCAGCAACATGCAATGCAACCCCCCCAGTTCGAGACACCTGATACAGATGCTTTGTCCCGGTTCATGCATGTTCTCGCAATCTTTTTCCCAATCTCTCGTTCTGTTTCAAGCCTACACAATTCCTCCCTTCCATTGCTCTTCTCGCGTTTTCTACCTTGGATCCAGACACCACTCCCCAAGCCTCAACACCCCTTCCTCACCCTGCACCCTCGCCTCCACAACCCCGAGAGTCGCCGAACTCCAATTGCTGCGATCTCCTCTGACTCTGCAGCCGCCGAGGCCGAGGCGGTTTCCGCATTCACTGAGCTCGAGGCGCGCACAGTGACGGCTTTGCATATCACCTCGAGATCAGAGATGAGTGCGATATAGAAGTCTGTGAAATAGGCGCGATGCTCGTCTGATACTGGTGGCGGTATGGAAAGTGGTAGATGATGGAGGGTCGTGTTAGAAGACGCGGGGGGTGAGAGATCCCAGTGGTGGCGCATCTTCAGGCACGGCGTCAGGGAGAGAGTACATGGGAGTTTGGAGAGACATGTTGAACGGGCAGGAAAGAACATAAGGAGACAAAGAGAAAGATGGGAGTTGGAGGGAAATGAGATGGATGAGATGGATGAGATGGATGAGATGGATGCATGGAATGAATATACTTTCACGTTCCTGTTCGGAATCCGGATGAGCAATAAGCAAGTGATTTTGGTCCGCCGTGAACTGTTACCCCGAGGATACGCTTCAACACAACAAAAGAGACTATGCATCTAATTCAGGGGCAATTGATATGCTTGTTCTTGAAGCAAACGGATGGAGATGAAGTTGCCATTGTGTATCTCATTCTCAGTTGTTTTCTGGGCTAATCTATTTATGGATCACGGTAATCACGTGATCTAGAATCTGACGTAGAGTGTGCATTGTACATTCCACATTCCGCATGAATGAATGAATCATCACGCCCATCACACCACCACCACATTGCTGAAGCAAAATGCTTCATCTCGGAGCATGCTCTTCACACTTCGACGTACCGTGATACGCATCATTCAATTCTACCCTCAGATACGCCAACTGCACTCCTCACCAGCCCTCAAGATGATGAAGGAAAAGCATGTTGTATCCAGCTTTATATGTACGCCGCCGACCTCAGAGCGCGGATTGACGTTTGCGCTGTTTAAGCGCAGTTTGAACGTCTCGACATATCAGTAGGGCGCGCATTCTCCTTTGTCACATATATGCTCTACTCTCCTCTCTTATTGGTCTGGTCTTTGCTTTCATCTTCAGGCCTGTCTTTCACGTCGAATCCTGATGACATCGCGAGTTTCATTTATCACGTGTTTTTGCGCAGGCTAATGCTTTATTAGAGAGAAATGGGGAGTATGCTCGGGCGGAATCGAAGACACCGATCCGTCTGCCGAGGCGGCGGCAAGACGGGAGATCGAAGAAGAGACCCTCCTCACCTCTTCTGACATCACTCTCCTCCGCCGGGGCAAGCCTTTCCAGCTCGTAGATTCAGCCCTCCAGACCAGATGGACCATCCATCCCTTCGCGTTCCTCCTCAACGACGCCGATAAGAAACTCACCATCGAGGGCGAGCACACGGAATACCGCTTCGTGAAGCCCTCCGACCTCAAGAACTACGACACTGTCCCCGCCCTCGCCGAGGACATGAACCGCCTCCTCTTCGGGCCCGAGACCGAAGCCGGCCTCACCGCGCTGCGCGAGGACCACGAGAACGGCGCCGAAGTCCTCGCTCTCAAGGCCCTCAACACGCTCCTGAAAGCCATCCGCGGCCCGGACCTGGAGTCCCCGGCCACCGCGGCCGAATTCTGGAAGGCGCTGCGCATCGTTGCCTGGACGCTCGCGAAGGATGGGCGCGTGAGCATGGCGCCGGCCATCGAGGGCGCGCTCTTCAAAGCCCTCTCGCGCGTGACCATGGCCGTTGAGGTGAAGGGCGGCTCGTGCTTTAGCCCCACCGGCTTGGATAAGATTAGACTGGATGATTTCAAAACGCTCGCGCTGGAGCAGATCGAGGAGACGATCCTGTCGCGCCAAAGCCGTGTAGAGATCATAGCCAAAGCCTTCACGAGCTTCATCTCCAGGAGTGAAGGATATAAGCACGCCGCTAGGAAGCACGACTATGTCAACATCTTGACCCTCTCTTCGTCGTCGTCCGTCACGGCCGCGGTGAAACTGCTGATCCAGGACGCATCGACATCCGACACGAAGATCAGGCTGCAGATCCTCGAGTCGCGCCCGCGCTTCGAGGGCGTCGCATGCGCAACGGACATCCTGCACGACCTCTGGGACTCCGAGAATCTCAAGGTCGAGATCCTCAGCGACGCCTCCGTCGCGTACGCCGCGAAGACGGCCGACTTCACCGTCATCGGCGCGGACAAGCTGGCCGCGAACGGCGACGTCAATAATAAGATCGGGTCGCTCGCGGCGTGCGTGCTGACGAAGACGTTGCGTCCCGAGGCTAAGGTTGTGGTGGTCACGAGCACGGATAAGATCACGCTGGACGGCGGCAAGAAGGAGGAGACGGAGTCGAATGATAAGGAGGAGATGACGCAGGCCTGGCCGCCGTCTTGGGCGGTGATGCTGCAGGATGAGAGGGCGGCGCAGGGGGGTGCGCAGGTGGAGGTGCGGAATGCGTATTTTGAGTGGGTGCCGGCGGAGTATGTGGATGTCTATGTGACGGATGAGGGGGAGGTGGACAAAAAGGGGGTCAAGGGGTTGGCAGCGGGGAAGGGCGAGGTTGAGAGCAAATTGTTTGCGGATTTGTAAACAGAGGATATTCGAAATGAAATGAAATGGACCACGTGGAGGTTGATGTGGTTCTGGGTAGTGATTGTTGAGCATGAGCAGTGTCAAGGCTTAGTTTATGCGGGAGCCCAACAATTGCCAGCGCTTTCCGCGTAATTGCCACAGCTCCCTGCCGGGGTTCTGGCAATTGAAAGAACCTCTGATGACGAGGCTAGAAGGCAGGCGCCAACTTCCGAGTTCCTCCTCTCCGGAACCCTTCTCTCTCCCACGAGGACTTCGTTTCTTCTTGCCTCGCGGGTCACGGTTGTGGGAACGAACAAATTCGATGAAAATAACCAGGTAGGTAGGTATACCTGCACCCCACCACCTTGGGCAGAGGCCCAGCATCCAGGGGCCAGCCCAGAGTCCAACACAAGATAGCCTCCGATGGGCGCCGGGCGGTATTTTTTATTTTTATTTTTTTCGCGATGGCTGCTTCAGATGAGTCAATAAGTCATGGCGAGGAATATACATTCTCGCTCCTGATTATTGCTTTCTGACCCCACCGCAATACGACATATCTATTCCACTAACAGAAGGAATCGGCGATGTGACGTCGAGGAAGTGCTTTGGGGATGGTTGGGTAAGGCGGGAAAGGGAGAAGGCTGGTTTTGTCATCTGATGAAAATATATTGATTGATCATTCATTAGTTGGCAGCTCTCTATCGTTACGGAAAAGTATTCTACTATAGAACCAAATACATTGCAATAAGGCGCGACGATATACACAGAAGTCGGTAATCCTAATCTTGCGATGCTTACGCTATTTGCTATGAGCCCAATGCTCTTCCTCTCGATCTCCTGGATCACCACGTCGACTCCAGCCCATCAACACCGACCGGCTTCTCTCCTAGCGTGGTGATTCTGAATCCTTGACGCAAGCCTTCCTCGGGATTATGGACGTCATAGTCGGAGATGGCCGTGTGTGCAGTAACACGATTGTCCCACAGCGAGACGGTCCTGTCGTCCCACTTAACCCGCACTTGGAAATCCTGGCCGTTGGATATGTGCTGTGGTAATGTCAATAACGCACAGGTCTCTCGCAGCCTTGCGAGCTTACCTTAAATAGGAGTTGGAGTAGGGCATCGGACTCCTCGTCTTTGAGTCCGATGATGCGCTTGGTGAAGCCACGGTTCACGAAGAGTGCCTTTTGCTTGGTGACCTTGCTCATATGTCAGTTTCAGTTTCAACCCATTGGTAGTACTAAATATCGGGGCAGCTCACGGGATGGACCCTAACAATCGGGTGCTCCGATGCCACCGGCTCTCTGCGCACTGGCTTTCCGTCACGCCTCGCCCCTTCAGCTTGCGGGAATCCGCTATGTTCTGCACGCAGACCCTCGAGCAATTTCTTGATAGGGTCAGACAATCTCTCATATGCAACCACCTGCGAAGCCCATGCGGTATCCCCTCCTGTAGATGGGACCTCGAGAAGAGTCAAGATGGTGATTCCTGGAGGTTGATGCTCGTAGGAGACGTCGGAATGATAGCCGACGGTTGATAAACTGCTGGAGCGGCGCTGTGCGCGGTACAGATTATCAGGACCAAGATAGATGCTGTGGAGTTCAATATGGTCCTTGACATGTGCACCGACAGGCTTTGTTCATCTCATTAGCAGGGAAATATAAACATGTTGTGGGGATATGGGGATACCCACGTGAACGTGCAGCCGGCCAAAGTACTGCCCGAACTCCTTTTGCTTCTCCGGACCGATGTCCTTGAAGTCTTGGTCACGGAAGACCACCACGCCCCGCTCCGCAATCAGCAGTGCGAGCTCAGTCTTCTGGGCATCAGTCAATTGCGAGAGCTGGAGTCCGCGGATTTCAGTGCCGATTCGAGGCGTCAGGCGAGTCACCACCACATTTGGATCATTCGTCGCCAGCAGATTTGGTTTTGCTGGGTCGGCATCTAGCCCTCGGTCACGGAACTCGAAGGGCTCGGGGGGCGGGAACTTGGCCTCGCTGTCATAGACAGGAAGATAAGCCGTATATTTTGACTAGGCAAGGCGTCAACGCCGGTTCACATCATGGAACCCATGGGCAGCAACTTACACCTATGTGCACTTTCTCATCGAACGCCAAGGCCAGCTTGCCTGCACTCTCACTTCCTACGTCTTGCACGGTGGTAGTCGTGGTTGCCATTTTTAGAATTCCTTATCAGTTGAAGACAGCGGCAGCAGTGGTATTGATCGCAGAGTCGCGGTCTTGGACGGAAAAGGCGGAGATGCAACCACAGGAAGCCATGGCCCATGGGCAATTGCCCCAGATATTTAACATTCGAATCATATCCCCAACGGCCTCGCAGACGCCGACGCCGACTTCTGTTGACGTCTTTTGCGTCCCATAATGCGCCATGAGACGGCAAGCACGCCGACCTGTCGCCGACCCGTCACCTACCCCGCCATCACACAAACAATGCTTGCGATATCGTGCTGGTGAGGGAGACAACCATACTGGAGCGCCCTCTCGATGGCGTCTGCATAGAAATCATCAAGTGCGAGCTGGCGAGATGATGCCACGCAATGATGAAATATCTCGCCCGTCTCTTGGGATTCTTGGGCAACGTTGGTTTTCTAATAGATGCCGTGTGCCGGCCGAAGGATTCGAGGTGGCTGCGCGTTTGGCCGTTATGCCGTTGGCCGGGACTCTTCCGAATTTGTACTCCTCTGCCTCTCTTCGACTTTCCCGGTCTTGCTCCGCCTACTCCTCTGCCTGCTTCAGTTGCTGCGTCAATCGTTGAATTTCTGAATTTCTGATTCCAATTGTGAAGACATTTCGTACAATATAGATGTTTCCGCCAAGCCCTCGTAAACATGAACATATAAATCGCAACGCACCGTACTATATCGTGACTAAGCATATTTTTATTTTTATTGGACAGCGCATGTATATTCTGAGCTGTGTCTAGTGATCTAATCTTTGCAGCTCGATACGGACCTACATAACAATCTGGTGCACTTGATTTCAATGCACGGTAACTCTGAAACTCAGATTGATCATTGATTCGAAATTTGGAGACAACTGACAGATGGGCAGTTCGAGGAAGGCATGTGCACGATCCAGACGTCACTTTCAGTTTCGGGCTGAATAAAAGACCTAGCACTCCTCGCTGGTCGACCTCATCCTTTTGAATTTCTCTCCAAACGCGATCCTCGGCCGTTCGGTGGTGTCTATCTACCACTCCTATCTTGGCCCTCTACACTACCTCTCGTCCACCGTCGACCTGGTGTTTCTACCACAGATGAAGCTGCTGGCGGTACGGACAGGTTGAAGTTAGCACCTCCGATCTGCAACGCTCCGTTCTACAGTCATAGGTCAATTCCCCAAAGTAAAAACAATAAAAATGTTGCCTCTTGTCACTTCGTCTACCGTCTTACAAAGGCCCACTCAGCAAAACCTCATCGCAGTCGGCATCTTCAGCGTCGTCTACCGGCTCAGCGACACTTTGGTTAGAAAGCTGCCCCGCGCTGACGATGCTTTTACCCTTCCTGGTAACCTTCAGGCTATCCGCAACGCGGCCACGATCTACGCATTACTGGGAGAAAATCCCCGTATCGCGAGGTGTTTATCAATTGGCGAAACCATGGACCACGTCGATCTTGAATTTTACCCACATGGATCCCTCATGAGTTACCTTCAAACGCACAAGGAATCTATCTCGGATGCTTCTCGGATTCGATGGGCCCGTCAGATCATCGAAGCAGTGGTGCTTGTCCATGAGAAGGGCATCGTCCACTCGGATCTTGCCCTTCGGCAATTCTTCCTGGACTCGGATTTGAATGCGCGCCTCGGTGACTTTGGAGCATCTGGATACCCTGGGCAGGAGGCATTAGGCATGGAGGGCGCGAGCCATTGCTTGCCGAGGAACTCTGATGAGCCAAACACATTTGTGCCGGATCTATTTGCGCTTGGCTCTACACTCTACGAGCTCGGGGTCGGCGAGGCTCCATATCGTGGTTTGGAAGATGGTCTGATAGAGACTCTATATGCTCAAGAAATATTCCCTCCCGTTGATGATGTTTTCTGCGGTTGCATTATCATGGGCTGTTGGAGGGGTGAGTTCCTTTCTACAAAGCACGTGCTCTTGAAGTTTAAAGAATTATTTTGACGCGGTTAATACTGTCAAATATTTGATTTGGAGCTATCATGAAAGAGTGTGTTGCAATGCCATGCAAATAAATATCAGAAAGGTGACGACTAGAATCCAGTGACCATTCTCAAACTGTCCCTCAAGTCAACAATACCATCACACCTTGTGGATATCAAACGCGAGCAGCTTCCTGAGGGGAGGGAGCAGTAAATTTGGTCGTGTTAAATCCATCCGACAAATAAGCTCGCCTGTTAAAGCACCTATCTAGGAATGCTGGGGGAATTTTCCCTTCGTCTTGGTCGACCCCTCATTGCGTAGCTCGTAGTTAGGGCAGGCTCTAATGCCGCCAGTGGCCGGCTTGTTGTCGCACTCGCGGCCTGGAGTATAACTAATATTATATTTTATCAAGAGCTTTACTGACATAGGAAGACTTATGGCTTTGTACATAAGTACCCTTGCCAGCGTTTGCAACAGCTTTAGGTCAGTACTCTCTCTACATACTCATAATTCCTTTATCTGGCTTCAACGTGTTTAGGCATAGTTCACCATCTTTTTGGACCTCAACAACTCTGCTATTACTCGAATGCACTTATCTACAGACATCAAGACCGATTGACAATATACCCTCCAGGGCTTGCTTCACCTGCCGTGGGCATGATCCATGAGTCCGAGGTTATTCCGCATTGCTGCTGCTTATTCCATGCTTGTGGTTGAGCCAATCCAGAAGACTTGGTTGTCGATCCAAGGTCTCGGCAGAGAGCATGCAACCCAGCTGAGAATCACGAATACTCTATATCCTTGGCCTTCTTAAATTCCATGACACCTCATCAACTTTCCAAGATCTTGGCGAAGAGCATGCAAGCCAGCGTGAGAATCGCGAATGCGACCGTTGCTTTGAGGTCCATGATGCCTTCTCAACCTACAAGTTATGATGCATATCTTCACTCCTGTTCGTCTGATCACGATAGACAGGCTCGCACATCTCGAATCCCATCCGCACGCCGTTGCACCAAAACATGTCGGACCCCGAGAAGTCTGCCGCCGTGGCAATTACCCAAGCACCGACCAACACATCGTCCGACACGGATCTGGCTGAGAAACCAAAATTATATGACGAAAAGCTCCGCGCGAGGATTGAACGCCGCCAGGAGCTGGAGCTGCAGCAGTCTGACCCCCCTCCGCATGCATTGCTGGCCCTCTTCAAGAGGGGCGAAAAGCATGATTTGAACGCCATTGCCACCCAGCCTTCGGTGTATGATGACCCGGAGACTGCGAAATTCTTCCAGCCCCATCCGCGGTATGAGAATCTGCACCGCTTTGATCCAAATGAGAGATGGACGTGGGCGGAAGAATTGGTATCGCTACCCTAGCCTTTATGCAGGGAAGAATATGCTGACGGGATGACAGCCCCTGATCAATAAACTTGACTGGAAAGTCACAGCCTGGTCGTGCATTGCCTTCTTCGCTTTGGATCTGGATCGAAGTAATCTTAGTCAGGCTAATACTGATAACTTCCTTGACGATATGGGGCTTGATACAAATGGTAGGGGCGCCTTTCAGATCCCGAGAGCAGGGTCATGGCGACTAACTCTCGATATTAGACTTCAATCTGGGAAACACGGTATTCAGAGTTGCATTTCTCCTCGCGGAATTACCTTCACAGCTTGTTAGCAAAAAGATTGGTAGGTGATTCCATTCATAACATTTAAGGAAGGCACATGCTAATCCTTAATCTTCCACAGGACCCGATCGATGGGTAAGGACCAGAAAAATATCTTTGGACATATATGACACTGACATGCAGCACAGATTCCGGCTCAAATGATCTTATGGAGCATTGTTGCCGCGTCACAGTTCTGGTTGAACGGCAAAGGATCCTTTTTGGCTTGTCGAGCGCTTCTCGGGCTTCTCCAAGGCGGCTTTATTCCAGATGTCATTCTATACTTGGTATGAACTGCCCATCCTTCAATATTGCTCGCATGCTGATACAAATAAGTCCTACTTCTTCAAAGGCACAGAGCTGCCCTTCCGTCTGGCTCTCTTCTGGATGGCCAATCGCCTCACAGACGTCATATCGCCGCTTATGGCCTACGGCATCCTTCGACTTCGAGGATATCATGGCCTCGAAGGATGACGCTGGCTCTTTCTGATCGAGGGCGTATTCACTCTCGGTATAGGTATCTGGTCGGTCTTCATGATGACGCCTTCTCCGACCCAGACAAAAGCCTGGTGGCGCCCCAAAGGATGGATCACCGAGCGCGAGGAGAAGATCATGGTGAATCGTATTCTCCGCGACGATCCGTCCAAGGGCGATATGCATAACCGCCAAGCCATCACACCAAAGCTGCTTTGGAAATCACTGTGCGATTACGACCTCTGGCCGCTCTATGCGTTGGGGCTGACCTTTTCAATTCCTGCCGGGCCTCCGGACCAGTATCTGACGCTCACCCTACGGCAACTGGGCTTTGATACCTTCAATTCGAACTTGCTGAGTATCCCTGCACAAGTTGCAACCACCGCGACTGTATGTCATTCCCTTCTTCCAGGCTCGTGGTGGGGCATTCGAGCACTAACGGTTGCGTAGATGCTCATATTGACATACCTCTCCGAAACGAAAATCAAGCAAAGAGCATTCCTCGGTCTCGTGCCGCAGTTCTGGTTCCTGCCTTGCCTGATCGCACTTTCGGTCATTCCATCGAACACGTCGAAATGGGGTTCGTACGCCCTGGTGACTGTCCTGTTGTCCTATCCCTCACATAAGTGGTGCCCAAAGACGTCGCGCTCCGCACGGCCTAACAACAAGCAGCGCATCCAATGCAAGTGGGCTGGTGTAGTCGCAATTCCAACACCGTAAGGACAAGAACCGTGTCTGCAGCCGTATACAAGTGAGATGCCGTGGTTGAGAATGAACGAGAGCCGTACTAATGACGCATTCAGCATGTCGGTGCAGCTGTCGTCGATTATCAGTTCAAACATCTACCGCCGTGACGACAGACCTGAATGTAAGCCAAACCCTAGTACTGGTAATATTACGATTTTATCCTGACATGATCCTTAGATCGCCGCGGAAACCGTGTGCTGGTCGGCATCAATTGTCTGAACATCGTTCTGTATATTAGCGTAAAGGCGTACTACACCTTGCGCAACAAGAAACGAGAGAAGATCTGGGGTAAAATGACACTAGAGGTTCGTTCTATCTATCTTGTTCTTATTCTTCTGGCTTTGGCTGATGATTTCTATAGGAGAGAGATAATTATCTCGACACCACGACGGATCAGGGCAGCAAGAGACTGGACTTCCGCTTTGTCACCTAGATAGACTTTGTGCGGCTGTGAGAGGGGCGGTGCGTCCATTAACCCAGGAATATGGCGATGGAGATATTTCGTTTTTAGGGATTCAACAGCGAAAGATCCAATTAACTGCACGTTATTTGCAGAAAATACTCGGCTGTAATGTAGCCCTTCATGCAGACGCAAGGAATTAACAACCATTCTGTGCATTAATATTGTTCCTTGTTCTTTTCTTTTGTATTCTGTCTTCTCTTTAGCCTTGTTCGTCCCGACACGGTGATGGCAGCAACCTCGACAAAAAGAGATACGATTATGAAATTAGATAAATTATGATAACGACATAAAACTCGACATAAAGAGATATGATTATAAAATAATACGCAAGTGCCTACCCACAGCGCAAGTCCTCACTCGACAACTTTGCCAACAGCCTCTGAGCCCACACAACCGCCAGCCATCCACCATGTCTACCTCTACGCCGCCACCCACGCCGCGGGCTGCATGCCCTCTTTATCGTGCAGGACCTGTGCATGCCGGTCGAGACGGCCCCGCAATTTCTCGACTTCGTGCACACCGAGTTCAACATCTACCTGCTGTGGCTATGCCTCATCAGGAGCGACAGCGCGGCCCTGTTCCACGAGTACGATTCCTGCCTCATTATCGGCATGATCGGTCCGCCAGTCCGAATGTCAGAGACGCAGGGAACAGCATCTCCGCAGTCAACGGCCTTTTGGCTCAACATCGGCGTCTGGGGATAGGCTGGTCCTCCCGTCGCAAGAGTTGCAGGGCAGCAAGTGGCTGTATGCGCGGGCGTTCTACTCCGAGGAGGGGTTCTGGAAGGTGTATGTCCGCGGGGTTACTAAGCGTTGAGATCAAAGTATGGAGCGCAGAATTTGCCTAATGTGTTTGAGAAGGTCAGAGTGCGGAGCGTCCCGTTGAGTGGCGTGGGGACCTGTGGGGGTAATGGCAGGCGTGGAAGGGGTCGAGTTATTTGTTTTCATGGGAGGTAGAGTTCTTGGATATGACAGTAATCCATAGACAGGTAATGTGAAATCTTGCTACTGTTTTCTTGTCCTTAGATGGCTGTTCGATGTCTGTAAAAATTGAACAAGATCGGCGTGTAGATGGTAGAGATACCAACTGAGTTATACTATTCTCAAAAATCGGCTGGTATAAGCGGAGCGTTAAACACCTATGAATCAATCGCTCTGTCCATGAACGTGTGCTCCAAGCAAAATGAGCAATTGTCAATTGAACGGACGAACTGCTTCGACTCAACAGTAAGGAATTTGAGTCTTCGACTATGGTTCTCCTGTCCAGACGTCAAACGATACATCATACACTCCTTCACTCAGTGCAGGCCTTGCTCCATATCTCGCTTCAGAGTGGAGACATCAACATTAACATTTCACATTTCTTTATCCCCACAACGGGATCATCACAACAAAAAGAGAAACTAGGGCCAAGGAAAACAACAAAAGGGGATATGGTTTAGTGGTATAACGCATCTTTAGCATAGATGAGGTCCGGCGTTCGATTCGCCGTTTCTCCAACAGAAACATCATTAACACGCAAGCAATTGCCAGTATTATTTTTGGCATGTTTCTGCTATTTTTGCGATGTGATTTGTATTAAGAAGCTTGTGCTTCGATGAATAATTAAAGTTGTAAAGAGAAACTGACAAAAGGAGAGGGATGACGTGCCCGTTGCTTATGTCCAATCAAGACAAGCGTGGAAATGGTAGACTTCCCTTAAACCTCATCATGTAGAGATTGATGCCTTTGGGAAAGCAAGCCCGCGCCTCTCTACTCAGATCACTTCCAGCAGCTATCGGCGTCCTGGTGAGGAACGAACCCAGGAATATCCTTACGTTTCTCTCGGTTCTTCATCGAGTCGACTCCAAAGCGGCTGTCGCGGTCTTTGAGCATATCCCACGGCACCTGTCCCCGTCACTGGTCAGCGCCTAGACTTGTGCGATGCCATCACAGCTGCGAGAAAGAGATATGGCGTCGCTGAAAAGCATGCGACGACTCCATAAACGCCACAGCTTCCAGCCATGGGCACCCTTTGCCAGTGCCCTTTTGCAGCCTCATGATGTCCACATTGCTGAGGAATATAGTCGTTTAAATTTCAGCCTCACATGCGAAAGGCCGAATACTGCAGACTTTCACGTGTAAACCATGCGAAGGCATTGCAAAACCAGCGTACTCTTGTCACTTACCTGTTCGTCTTTCGTAAAGGCCATCATCAGTTCTGGCATTCCCAGGGGCAGTTCGTCCCCTCTGTCAACCTGCCAGAAATGGAACGTCTTCCCGTAGAGACCGATGATCTCGCGCACCTCTGCCGTCTCTGCGACTTCCCAGACTGCGCTGGGTACGACTCGATTGGGCAGGATGAGCATGCCTGAATGGACCTACATTTATCAGCCCAGATCCATCAGCTGAGGTCCATCCCCGAGCCCTCTTCTTCATCGTATCTCCCTGTCGTTGACAAGCCTACCTCGTAGTCGTGACTGTGCCACAACTTCCGTTCCTCCTGCGACAACCCATTGTATAGTTCCCTCGTGATCAGATACTCGACGCCAATCAGCCTCGCCCCCTTGGTCGGAGCATCGTAGATGAGGCACTGTCGAATATCGGCATTGAGGTGGGTGCAGTAATGGTTTGCTTCCACAACTCGTTTGGTATCCGACGCGTAGACGTGGAAGGCATTGATATGTGCGCAGATGGACTGTACCGGAGCGAAATTCTGGGTGATGGAGGCGCCGTTTTCGAGGACGATGTCCTTGGCTGTAAGACCTTCGCCGAGAGGGGGATTCTTGTGATGGCAGCAAGACTTAAGAACGGGCGTTTCGTTCATTGTGACGGTTGAGATTTCGGTTTCGACGTTGGAGTAGATATTCGACACTCGGTGACTGCAGGTGAAGGTGAAGGTGTTCTGGTGAGGTTCTGCTGCCCTAGAGCAAGTGGTGATGAAGTCCTCCGATTATGATCTCATCCCTTGACGTCATGGAGTTCGCCCACCAACTAAGGATGAAGGTCATCGCGATGGCAATCGTGATTGTGCTTGTGGTCGTCTTCGTCTTTGACGGAATCGGATATTATCTCTTCGAGTCGGCAGTGGTGAATTGAATGGTTGATGGTCAGTCTGTAGCTGAAGTTCAAATCTGAGTCTCCCACAGTCTCGATTTCATTTCCGACCAACACAGTATCTGCTTATCGATAGGCGATAACCGATAAGCTGTTTCTGTGTTGACAATATTACCTTGAGTCTCAGATGTTCGTAGATAGCTAGCTACCTCTCGGAATATCATCTTCATCTTCATCTTCATCTTCATCTTCATTCCAATCATGACTTCTAGTGAATACAAATTCAACGCGAACGCCATCCTCGTCTTCGAAGACCTCCTGCTGCGCAAAGGTGATCCTCGTCCTTCGGACTGAACAGACTTACTGATGAGTGCGTCCTCGCTGCAGCGAAACAAGAGATCACAACAGGCGTGCCGTAAGTGCAAGCTCTATGCGCACATCTATCCTTCAAACCACCTCTTCTTCCCCCACTCAGCTTCTGCTCACCAAATACTGACCTCAGCCTCCCAGAATCCCCTCAACTGGACGCTCAATGCCCGAGCCCCCTCCATCTTCTCCTCCAGCCAAATCTTCCACCAAGTACTCCTCCCGAGGCTCCCCCCACCGTCAACGACTGAAGTCTTCATGAGGTCATGTTATGGGGTGAGGGTGTCCGATTGGGGAGTTGTTTGATCTGAAGGTATTGTGGGAGGATAAAGCGGTGGAGGTTCTTCGCCGCGAGTGAGGTATGTAACGTACCCCGAGGGGTGGTTAGGTGAGTAAACCGGCCTCTTCGAAGCAGACATGATACTATAACTAGCAGAACTCATTAGCCCGCCGAATATTCTGGCTATCTTTTAACCATTGCTTCTGTGGTTGTTATTAACTGATGGTGATAAGAAAGATTTTCGTAAGGTCTACTTACAACATATCAAAATACCTTCACGATCTTAGCCTTATTTCCCTTGAAATCCAAGGGTGAATCCAGAGATTCGCCTTCAAAGAAGAAAAATCGGACCTGTTATCTCGTCAGCAACATTGCGCTATTTTGGCCATGATGCTAGAAGAAGGTAGATATTCATTCTATTCCTCTCAATCCATGCGTATTCTTCCACTTACGTCCCATCAATCGATATTCTACGGACCATAGTTCAGTGGTATTATACAATCCTTGCCTTAGATCTAGATGCAAATTGCTGCTAGCACTCGGGTCAGCCCTTATTCTACATTTCTCTTTTCGACACCATTTCCCTACTTTCAATTTCCAATTTCCAAGTTTCAACCTCCCTCACGTTTCCCGCTTCGACATTCGGTTTTGTGTTCGCCGTGAGCGGCGGTGGCTTCGCGGGCCGGTGGCTTCGCGGGCCCATCCGGCGGGTACGGGTTCGGGTTCGGGCGGAGGGTCTGTGCTGCGCTAGGGCGGGGGCAGCCCAAGAAGTTGACGAAAACGACGCAAGGGGGAAGATGACCGATTAGGTATGTACATAGATGCTTACTGTATTTCTGAGATGAGGCCATGATGCTGATCTTGACTGCAAGGGGCGGCCATCCGCCTTCCGCCCAGGAGACAGCCGGCTTTAGGATCGGAAGCGAATCAATCGGGTGCATGATTGCCAGACGGAATTCTTCAACGAAGACGGAAGTGGCTGCTATGGACAGATGAGGCCATGCAAATCCGGACGCTGCGAGCATTCTTCTGGTTTCATCTGGGACTTGATAAATGCAGTCACAGCCTCGGCAAATCCAGTCACTCTGCATGGTACTCAGTACTCAAAACTGTTCGCCGCTCAGCCATGATTTTTGAGGACGAGTGACTTCGCTGCGTTTATCGTTAACATGGCCATGGGAGCTCTAGCACTAGGCCCATAGTGTATGACGGCCTTTAGAGGCATATGCAGTCTCCATGCGGGATGGCCGGCGTGCACATAGGCTCCTGGCTCATTGGGAGCCCACCTTCAGGCCAACTAGGTGGCTGAGTGGCTCCATAGCAGCAGGTCCAAGTACCGCGCATCATGCTCAGCGATTGGATTTATCAAAACTGTGACTGGATTCAATAAATCCCTTTCATATCTACGCTCAGGTCTGTTGGCCATTGTACAGAAACATGATCTCGGCATGATCTCAGCCGCCATCAGCATGGGGGAGGCCACGATCAGATACTCGCACACCGTCTCTTCATTCTATATCTCTGCATGCGGATCGTTACTTGAGGCTCCATAGCGGCGAATTAACCTTATCTGGGAGTCAAATGTCAGTTATCTTGGAAACATGGACAGCGTCTGTCAATCCACGGCCAGCCAAAGATTCGGCAAATGAAGATCATGTTACTTTTCGTACAACTCCTCATAGAACGAAAAGGTTGTTTGAGCAGGAGCAGGATTGCAGCAATCTAACCATGACAAAACGACCCCGGCATCTTTCAAGTGATCAGGGTAAGGTGTGCAAGTTCCATGTATCGAAGGGTATGAATAGTTCTTCCTTCAAAGTTGAAAGGCGAAATTCAGCACACTGAAAACAGCTCAGAGATCAACGCAGAAGATGAATTTGCCGGAGCCGGAGAATCCAAAGGCGCCAGTTTCGTCGATAAACGTGAGCAATGAATGAGCTCATGGAGACATACCGCATACATCTTGATGATTGGAACGCAAGCATGAGAGTAAGGTCCGGAAGAGCAGACGATCGGAGAAGCCTACACAACTAAGGTCGTGGGCAAACCACGCCTACACACGGCACATGTCAAGGAACGCGGATCGCACGTCGATGCGACGTCGTACCGTTCGCAGCTTTATTTTTAGATATAGTCGTCATTGCGTCTGTTTATAGCAACCCGCGTTTTCATGACTTGGTACACTGTGCAAGGAACGCTTTAGGTCAAGTCAAAGGAGGATATCATGGAGCTTACATAAGCCAAAACCACAACAAGTGGAGACAGTACCTTATATGATCTTTCATTATTTCCAGATCCGGAAAATCAAAGCTCTGAGCTACACATCAGGAATGCATACTAAATACCCAAACCATCTTGAGTCTACTTGTCAATCAACCTCATTCAATACGTTTCTTCAGCGCTTCACCCTAAGCGGCGCCGTTTCTCAACCGTCAAATGGCGAGAGTTTCCTAATGCAACGGCTCGAGCAGGTAAGATATCTCACATTCTTCACTTCCAAGTTTTGAAGCTCTTTATGTCGAATTTAGCTAGGAGCTTCTATCATTCTACATTATCTATAAGACCCATTCTGTTTCTATTTCACACTCTTTTGATATCCTGTCACTTTATCTCCAGAAACCCGGAAGATCTAGCATCAGACTGCTCAAACGGTCTCTGATCTTTGATCTTATTACGCTCGCTTCATTATGTTTTTCAAAAATATGGCCTTTGGGCTTGCCAGCCTGGCAGCTGTTGCACGGGCAGGTCTGATCTCACCAGCGTCGCTAGCTGAGAAACAGCTTTTCGATCTTGTCTGTCCTGAGGGCTACGCTCCAGCTCATTTCAACCCAAACACCGTTGCTGTTATCATCGCCCCCCAAGTCGTTATTAATACAGTCGTGATCAACACATATATCACTGAGAATACTGTCATCAACATCATCGGAGGTATTAACATCATCGTCAACAATGCGCCAACGAGTATCAGCACGACCGTTGCCGCTACTCTTACGGAGACTGTTACCTCCACCGTGTAAGTATGCCGCTTTCCCAATGATGGCCAACACTGACTTTCAATCAGTACGGCCACTGCTACGGCCACTGCTACTGTGGTTACCACAGTAGGGACACTTCCATCCACACTGCTAGGTTCCTTCGTCCTCGGGTTCGCAGCACCTGCGGGACCAGGCCTGAGGAAGCGTGCAGTAAGCGGTCTCCTCGGCGGGGGCGGAGATACGACCGATTCTTGCAACCTTGCATCAAAGTTCGACATCGTCGATGGCGAGCTTGTGTCCAACGGCGGCTATCTCTCCACCAACACCGGCGTTCCTTTCGCCCCATTCGCCCTCAGTTCAACCAAGAGCTCTATCTCCCGCACTTTCACAGCAACCGACAACAAATTGAAATGGGCAAACTCTGCTTTTGCTAACAATTTGGCTCTGTACTGCATCGGTACTGATGGAGTCGTTTTGGTTGTCTTCAACGGCGTTCTCCCAAAGGGATGTGTGACAATTGACCTCGCTGTCGTTTCAACCTCGGACTGCCCAGCAGCTATCGCTGCTGGGCTTTCATTGTCGAATCCGTTCAGCAATACAACCACAACTGGCACCTCAAGATAGGCAACCAGTTCTGTTATATCTGCTCCGGTCGGCACCGAAACTCCGGCCTCATCTTCAGCTTCTAGCCCAGTTGGCATCGACATTTCGGCCTCCCCAACCACCGGGGTATTGGGGCTAGCCGCTTGGTAGATAGTGGAAACAGCCCCTGTTTAGGGGGTAACCCGTAGAGGGGGGGAAATAAGGTGGAAGAGGAAAGCGCGAAGAAGGAAGATAAAATAGGAGGAGAGATTGAAAGAAAAAAAAAAGAGTAGGCTCGGGATGAGCACTGGGGATTGAGAAACGTGTATAATCGTCGGATCCTTAACTGGTCGCCAGCCGGAGAAAGCGAGTTGTTGCCTCTCAAATCCTATTGCCACGTAGATAGTAGAACAGAGTAGAACACACCTAATTTAATCAATTCCATATCAATTTAATAATATTCGTCGGAACTGTACGCTCGCTCTGCTCACAGTCGGGGTATTCAAGTTGCGTTGGGGGAAGCGATTTGCGTCGCCTCACCAAAGAAAAGAAAAGTGATGATTATGAACTGTATATATAGCGTAATTAATAGATTGCTGCTCTACATTAAATTTAGCATGAAAAGCTACTTATACGTATTCTAATGTAATCTAAAGTATGAAATGTACACTCTCATCATCGCTGTCGCTGCCGTCCAGGGCAATTTAATTTTTTCTATAGTCTTAACTAAGGGAACGAAGGATTTAATATATGCTTGTTCTCGCAGATAAGGTGCTTTATGATATGTATAAAATCTATTCTCATAACATATATAGAGGTCTTCTAATCACTGTTAAATTCGCGTTTTGAAGGTATAAACAACGAGACGCACACCGCGTTACAATCTTTGTTAATCCCGAAGGCCCGAGCGCCTACACCAACGGAACTCCAGGGCTATATCGCCGTAATGCGCAGCGCGGAAGCGCATACTTTTCCCCAGATCCCTTCTCTACAAGATCGCATGGCCCTGAAATTAGCCTGGAAGCCCAACGAAGGCCGGGACCGTGGAGAAGGCGGAGGCGGGAAGGTGGAGAAGCAGAGATGAAGATGCAGAGTCTGGTCAAGTGTGTCCTCCCACAGAAGGGGGGTCTCTCTGAGGCCTGAGATATGCAAAGGCTGACGGTGTAAAATGCGGTGGCGTCTAGGACTCGAGTCGCGAGACAGAGAGGACGACGCTCTCATATGATGCTGGAGGCTATTGGATCCGGTCACCTGAAAGAAGCAGACTCAACTACTTTCCTTTCAGGGAGCAAGATCAAGATGAGAATTCCAGTTTGTGTGGGTTTTGGTATAAAAATGTGACGCAATTTTTAATGAAGACGGGCGGCTGCTGCGGGTTCTTCCAGTATCTGGCCAAAACAGGTAATAAACACGGAACCTCTGCGGATATCGAGCGACAAGGTCTACGTACTTGTACGGAGTATGTGTCTCATCTCATACCCGTATTTGAAAAAGCTCATAAAAGATTAGAAGTTGATCATTGCTCCCAGGGACATATCTTTCATCAGTGGAAGTGTTATTCTAGGCGTGGGCCACGTCTATATTCCACCTTTTTTATCGCATTCGACTGCGTGGCTGGGTTGATCAAAATAATGACTAGGGCTAACAAGCATAACTCTATTCCCGGAATAGAGAGTTTCCACGTTATTTATAGGCTTATGAATTGTGACAAGGAGACCCTATCCTTCTGAGTCTACAATCGGATATCATTCTTTTTCGAGACGTTCATGGGGTGCCAAGATACTTCACAGACGTTGGATGAATATGGGGGGTTGAAAGGTGAAAGGACTGGTGGAAATCATAACGGTTAATCTCCGGATGAAAACATCCACGAAACTCATATGTGGGAGAGCTGTATAAACAGGGACAAAACGTGTTTCTCGGGGGATCTGATCGCCGTGAAGCTTATTGGCCAAGCCAATGTGTCCCACATACTGTATGTATGCGCATGTGCACGAGAGGGTCATCCTCAGGGGTTTTTCATTTTCAGGCCTTCACCCACTGCATCTGCCGACTATCGGGGACGGACGGCGGCCTTCCTTGTCTTCCTCGTCTTCCTCGTCCCCTGCACCTTCCCTCTTGTCGCGCCAAGTTTGTAAGACAGGGCAGGCCTCACATGTGATAGAAGCAAATTGCGACAAGGCGTCTCTCAAAGGAAGGCTTAGATGGCTTAGATGACACTGGCGGTGTTCTGCTATGCCGGATCGCAATGCGGGGAGGGCGGAGCCCAAATACGCTCGACGCGATCGATACCAGGTTGGCACCTTTGGTCCATGCAATGCTGCCGGCTGATAGGTCCCCCACATCGACGCTCCGAGATGCGGGGTACCGAATCGCGGGGTGCAGTTCCATAACGGGGTTAAACTCTTGCTTGGGAGTTGGAGTTGGGGGTGTACACCACTATGCGGACACTGTGCGGACACTTCTATTAGCTGGGGAGCTTGACTCCATAGAGTGCACATCTCTGTTCTTCTGACTTTGCATTGCATCTTCACATGTCAAAGGCTTCATAATCGCCCAAAGGAGCGAATTCGTGCTGACAATTCAGCCTGAGGATGACGCTAGATCCACAGAGTCACTTGACCACTTTCTCGGACGTGGCTTCTCTGCACGGCCATATAAATCTTGAATATATGCCGATGAGGGACCGGGTTCTCCAGACAACTGACGGGAGAATATCTATAACGGTATTGTACTCCCGCTTTATCTGATCGGATTCCTCGTTATTTCGCCTGTTTCTTCCACAAGCTTCGCAACCATCTCTGCATTTGTGGTGGCTCCATCCGGAGCATGCCTGGTTGAATACAGCATCTCCGTGGTCTATAATGGCGATGTGGAAGCAGATAGCAGATCACCTGGAGCGGGACCTGTCACCACTCTTAGTACGAACGGTGGGTTCAGGGGGTGCCCAACGGTCACCGTCTCCATTCCAGCAGAACCATAAATATGGCTTCGCGCTCCTCTCATCGACCGCCAGAAAGCATCGAGCAGACGATAATTTCCTGCAGCGAAAACCATCGTCACCGTCAAGATGAAGCTTCTCTCTCTCCTCGCCTTGCCGCTCGCCGCCCTGGCCATCCCGGTCCAAGACCTCCCCCGTGCTCCCACCGACGCGGAAATCTCAGCATTCATCGAGCGCGCAGCCTCTCCCCTCGAGGAGCGCGCCTATGCCACCCCTACTGTCATCATCCCAGCACCACAGGCCACCATCGTCGGTCTGGGCGGCGCTGTCGAGCAATTCCCAGGCATCCCGTTCGCGCACCCTCCCGTCGGGCCTCTCCGTCTCAAGCCCCCGCAGCCACTCACGGACCCACTCGGCACCATCAAGGCCACCCAGAACGGCCTCTCGTGCCCACAATTCATTTTCTCCACCGTTCTCGAAGACCTCATCCCGACAGCCGCACTCGGCGTCATCCTCGATACTCCACTGATTCAAAAGGTTCTCAATGCAGGCGAGGACTGCCTCTACCTCAACGTGCACCGTCCCGCCGGCACGACAGCGGCTGACAAGCTCCCCGTCCTCTTCTGGATCTTCGGCGGTGGCTTCGAGCTCGGCTGGAACTACATGTACGATGGCTCGCCATGGGTGCAGTCCTCCATCGACCAGGGCAAGCCCATCATCTTCGTGACTGTCAATTACCGTGTTGGCGGCTTCGGCTTCCTTCCCGGCGCAGAGATCCTCGCCGACGGCTCCGCCAACCTGGGTCTCCTCGACCAGCGCCTCGGTCTCAAGTGGATTGCCGACAACATTGCTGCCTTCGGTGGTGACCCAGATAAGGTCACCATCTGGGGCGAGTCCGCCGGCTCTATCTCAGTCTTCGACCACATGATCATGTACGACGGCGACCATACCTACAAGGGAAAGCCACTCTTCCGTGGCGGGATCATGAACTCCGGCTCTGTCGTCCCCGCCGACCCTGTCGACTGCCCCAAGGGCCAGCTCATCTACGACACCGTCGCCAATGCCGCAGGGTGCTCCGGCGCAAACTCGCTGGCTTGCCTGCGCTCCGTGTCATACGATGTGCTGCTCAACGCCACGAACTCCGTGCCCAGTCTGCTCTCGCATACCTCCATCGCCTTGTCGTATCTTCCTCGCCCCGACGGCGTCCACTTGACGCAATCCCCCGACGTCCTCCTCGCGGCAGGCAAGTACGCACGCATCCCCTTCATCCTCGGCTCCCAGGAGGATGAGGGCACCATCTTCGCCCTCTTCCAGAGCTACATCACGACCACCTCGGCACTCTCCAGCTACCTCTCCGACGTCTTCTTCCAGAACGCCGGGCTTGCAAAGATGAAGTCGCTGGTGGCGACCTACCCCTACGACTTCCTCGAGGACGGGTCTCCTTTCCGCACTGGGCTGCTTAACAACTGGTACCCACAGTTCAAGCGTCTGGCCGCCATCTTGGGTGATCTGACATTCACCCTCTCCCGCCGCATTGTGCTGGATACCGTGAAGACCATCTCCCCCGAAGTCAAGACCTGGAGTTACCTCAGCAGCTTCGACTACGGCACTCCCATCCTCGGCACCTTCCACGGCAGCGACTTGATCCAGGTCTTCTTTGGCATTCGCCCCGATTACTGCGCCGATGCGTTCAGAGCCTACTACCTCAGCTTTGTCGCGACCGGAGACCCAAACAACGGCACAAGCAGCCGCTTTGCCAGTTGGCCTCAGTGGAAGGACGGAAAGATGTTGTTGAATATGTACGCGGATTTCTCCACGTTCGTCACGGATAATTTCCGTAGTGACACGTATACGTGGATGGTGAACAACTTGAGCGCTCTCTATATTTAAGGAACTTCAGGGAAGCGGGCAGGAGTGTAAAATGCTCCAGATGCTGGAAGTTCAGGGAAGAGGAGAAAATTGGGGACAGCCAAGGATTTAAGAGCTGCTTGGTGCGTGGAGGACCCTTGGATGATCTGAATGATCTTCCAGGTGTTTTAACGAGGATAAAACCCGTCGCATCACTCGTTCGACAGACACCTGGAAAATATCGTGTCTCGAAAAACAACTGAGTAAATATTACTTGTCATGTAGCATTTGAAGAGCGATAAATAAGAAAAAAATCTCAATTCATAAACAGCGATTTTCGCCATTCTTCCTGCATCGCATGTGCGAGTGAGGCGGATGGAGGAACAAAGAAGATTGTTTATTCGACAAATACGTCGACTTGGCTTAGCGAGAGACCCTTGCTCTGATCTAAATGTTTGTACTTCCTAGACAAAGATTTGAGAATACTTTGTTTATATCTTGTGGCAATCAAACAATTAAACCAATTCGTAGCGAATCATGGCAAAATCTAAACAAAGCAATAGAAGACGAATATAACATCTTAGCAGAACGTCTAGATATGCAGACATTTCTTGCGTCAATTCTCTAGTCTAAACTCTAACACTCTAGCAACAGGGCCGCAGTAGGGGAAATGGAAATCATGTTGCGGAAGAGAAGACTTCGAGGTGGGGAGGAAAATGCTAGCGCGGAGAGACTTTCTTAAGCAAAACATGGATAATATCAATCATTGCTGACAGCCTTATCATAAGTAAATAACAAATAGATCAAAATTTAGAACTAATCGGCAGGTTGATCTTCGTCGGGTTGCAGCAGCTTCACGGCCTCCTGTCCGTTCTCTGCTGCCCACGACAGCGGCGTCCGACCAAAGCTATCTTTCAAATCCAGATTATGCCAGCTATTAAGACGGTGTCTGCAACGCCGTTTAGCCGGAAGTAAGCCGCCTGCCGTCCTGTCATTTGGCTTGGATATTCTTCTCTGTACAGTGAATATTTGGAGTATCGCTTGAAGTCTATCCGTGCTTAGCTCGATGCCTCGACTTGGGCTTCTCTCCCAAGAAAGGCTACGACCTCTGCGATGGCTGAAGCCTCACGAGCATTATCTCCCCAGTGCGTGCAGCGTAGCCACAAAGAGGATTCAACCGCAGCCGTTCCTCAAACTCGTCGTCCGTTTGACAGATGCCGCTCTTAAAGATGCTAAAGGAGAGGTAGGTAATGCAGGTAATATTCGGAACCAATGCTTCTGGGACCGGTCGAAATATACCTGCGTCGTGTAGTGGACCAAACGGACGATCCAGCTTTGCTCGTCGACCGTCACTACTCTAGCACAGACAGAGACCATATCTTCAATATTCGGTTGCCTCTTCTCATTAAACTCGGGTTTGCCAGCCTCGGTGGCAAGTGCGTGTTGAAGCTCTACCGTGATCAGAGGCTGGCAAGTATTTTCCCGTCTGTGTCTTGTTCTTCAATCCCCACCATAGCGTCCTTATATGCGTGATCATATGCATCGGATCCTGTCGGTAGTCTTTCTAGGGCGCTTCGCACATTGTCTTCCGTTGTCTTTCCCATCAAAGAATCAAGATGAAGCTGGGCGAGTAAAAACCGAGCGAGAATTAGCCTGTATCGTCTGGAAAAGAAAAAATAAATACATATGTCCCCTTAATAGCGGCAATGCTTGTGACCTTAATTTCCCCTTGAAGCTCCGAATTCTTTCTGAGAATGGCTCGGCTTGGCAACATATGACCGTCCAGATATCTCCGCACATCGAGGCTGCAGTGAAAAACAATGTCATCGGCTCCAATGAGTTCTGGAACGTCGTCCAAACGTGAGAAGATCTCAGTGTAAATGCTACGTCTTCTGGTGCGAAAAACACATCGTACAAACTCATCACAGAGCGGACTGGTCGTTATCTTTCCAGCATTGAATTAGGCAAAAGGATTATGAGAATAACTCTTATTAAACCAGAAACTATGATAATAAGAACCCCCTTATATATACTGCTTAATGGGTTAGAAATTACAGGATAATTTTTTTAAGTTGCTAATTTCAACTAGCAATTCCAAATAGCAACTCCAAATAAATGCTTAAAATGAGTGCCTCCTGTCCTGTCCAGCTAACCAGTCTAATAGAGTGTTAATGCAAGGAGTAAAAGCTGAATTCGTGCCTTAGACACTGATACCCGTGGCTTAAGCCGTCGGGCAGGTTAAGTCAAGTGAAGTAGAGGTGGTAGTAGTAACTGTGGAAGTAGATGTAGCAGGCTTTGGGTCATTGCATGTGAACCCTGTCGTAATGGGTGCAGGCGTGACAATAGATGTAATTATGTTTGTAATTGTAGTGACACATTCCAGCTATAAGATTCACCATCACCCGTTAGTCTGCTTTCTTCTAGGAAAATTCAGCCTCAGGGCTTTTCACATACAGTAGATGTGATCGGTTCATAGTCATATACCACTGGGCACTGGCAGTGAGTCGTGAAGGTCCAATATTTGGCACAATTGCCCTGTGTTCCGCCAAAGCATGTACCCGCTCCCCACCCTGTCTGCGACTGTCCTTGGTAGGTTACGGCAGCATGTGTAGCGATGTAGAGCGGCGACTCACACACTCGCCAGGAGCTCTGGACCGGTATGCTGCATGTAGCCGTTGTCCCATCCGCAGAGATCGTGCATCCATTGCTGAGCGAGTATGGAAAGGAGCCAGGCGCACGATTCGTAGGTGGTGCTGTGCCAATGTAGACGTGAATATCGGTATATGCGTTAGGTGGCGTCAGGGTCGGGTACGTAACAGTTACAGTGCCACCGGAGATGCCGACGCATACTTGGCCAATGTTTATCTGAGTTGCCCCTAGGACGAAGGCATCGCATGTTGTTGGAACAAATAGGTCTCGAGAGTTAAGGGGGCTGAGGCCGAAGTGTGGTGAAGCTTGGACAGAGGTGATGGCAAAGATGGCTCCAAGGAGGAACTGAAAAACTTGCTGGAAATTCATTTTAGTCTTCAACCATTAGGAAGGAAGATATTCTGTTTAGAGTCAACTTTGCTAGTGGAAGTAGAATGATGATTTATTAGTTCTTGTGCGTAGGATGGGTGGCCTTATATAGAAGAGGTGGAAGTTGGAGGAGATACCACACTAGGGTGGATGTGTTAATCGACATTAATATTTTCTCAGCCTATCTGCGAAGCTGAAGCTCATGCCATGTTACGCACTCATGCAAGCGTCACTGTTGTAATCATCACTGTCGTAATCATGGTCATTGCCATCTGCTTTCAGCTGTCTTCAGTGTTGGAAGGAATTGGGATTTGGGTGATTTACGGCGGTCTCCGTGAGAATATGAAGCTCATGCCATGCTACGCACTCATATAAGCGTCACTCTTCTAATCATCATCATTGTCATCTGCTTTCTGCTGTCTTCACTGTTGGAAGGAATTGAATTTGGATGGTGGCGATGGTGGTCTCCGTGAGAATCTGAGAATTCCACGGAGACGACGGCTCTGTTGAAGTGATTAAATAAAGTGATTAATGGTAAACTATCTAAACTAGGAAAGGGCTCTCATAATTTAGAGAGCCTCAAACAAAGGCTCAAAAGGTCGGTGTTTGATGCATGGAATGTTTCCATGCATCGTCATGAAGATTCTCATGCATTCTCCAAACAGAGAATCTCCTGGTGTCTACAGGCACCAAACCCTTTTTCAACAGGCTCAATGGATGAGGATTCTCAAATTCTCGTACAACTGCTGTATCACATTTAAATAGCACGTCATAGCTTAGATAGTTTTATTCAATCAATCAATTCTTTTGTATTCAATTCTGCTACGCGGACTTCGTGACTACTAGCTACATTCACCCCCGCATTCAATTGCGGGTACTGAGTACCCATTCCCATACTACTGGGATACTTCAGGTCATCCCACAGACTCCACAGGGCTCCAAAGTTGACCATTGCCCCATTGACCCAGTTACCCAGTTACCCAGTTATCCTCACCCTCACTAACCACAGCCTGGTGAACTAGCTCCTCACACAGTACAGAGTAGTGACACCTGCTATGCGACGACGGAGCACTCCGTACGGTGGATAGTCTGCATGTGACAGATGAGAGCCTGGCTATTCAACAGTGTGCTGGTTGCGGCATAGGATGGTCACGTTTTTGTGATGTTTATTTTTATTTTTATTTTTACTTGCACCCAAGGTTCATTTTAGAAGTGGCGCTGGTAAGTGCCGGAGTAGTGAGTCGGAGGACCAGGCCGCTGGATCGATTGACCCGTCGCCGTCGACGCATCCGTCCGATCGCCAGTCCCAGCGCGCGGGTTTGCGTTGTGCGCGCTGCCAAGTTCCCAGACGATCCTGCATTCCTCGTCCCTCTCAGCCTCAAATGACACACCCTTCGTTCCATTTGCCGGGGCAGGGCCCGGTGTAACGCGAAATTCTGTTTCCCTGCATATTGCGATCCGCCACTGAAGGGTTTTGATGATCTAGACTCCGGGCCCCTTGATCCAATTTATCATTGTATGTAATACCACAGTAGACAACTAGCGCGAGGATGACGATGTTGATGATGAGAATGAGAATGAGAATGAGAATGAGAATGAGAATCCTTAATATATATCTAGTTTCTATCATGATGCCCCGTTAGGGAAAAGATTGTGTCCCTGCTTTGTGTATACCTAGTATGTACATATTACAGTACATACATATTGTGTAGGTACTCCGTATGCAATAGGGGTCTATGATACTCTAAAGCACCTACTATTCTATTGCGGCGTCATCTGTGTTGGTTGCATCTTAACTCCATTAATCCATTAATCCAATAAATTAATCCAGAATCTAATTCAGAACCCATTAATAGTCGAGCTTCACTTGGGAAGCACCAAGAAAGTATGGAGTATGGTATGTGCATATGAAGTACTGGAGTACATACATACTGTAGTCTGTACATTATTGAACCTGAACCCTCAACAACCTCAACCTCAACTCCAGTGATGCAATCAATCTAACTGATGACTTCACAGTCAACCAGAGTATTTGACCTTTGCCACAGTAACGTCCCTGCTCCCGCTTTCGACGAGATCTAGTCTTGTAATACCATTCTCAAAGTTGGTAAACGTAAGTCAATTGTCCTGTTTGAACACAGCCTTGGCAAGTGCGCTACGTAAGGCTGAATTCAGCATGCTATGCCGAGAAGTGAAAAATATACCAGGAGCCTTAACACAGTAACGCCATTTACCTTCAGATAAAGGCGGCTCTCCTATCTTTCCTTCCTGGGCTTGCTACTTTCTGCGCACACTCCAGACCTCATCCACGAGTCTTGATAAAGCCATATCTACCGCAGTCATCGTTCGCCAAAATGCCTTCTCTCCGGCTTAATTCACACTCGGCCTGGAGACTAAAGATCTTTGAGAAGAATGTCGCTCGACAGCCACCTGTTACTTGGCATTCATCAAATGCGTCGACCATGATGAAGATTAATAGAGAGAGATACATATTGAAATAAGAATCAATCAATTATCCATCCCGAATCTTGCTCGCCTGAATATCATCCATAGCAACTCTATGGGTAGCGACATGAATCAGAAGAAACAACGCAAGGTATGCTTTGACACAATTCCATAGAGTTTCTTTATTTCTTAAAGAAAAGATGTTGGATGTGAATCATATGGGTATTCACTTCCAATAGCTGACAGGTAGCCGGGGATCCTGTTTGTGTTCATGTATGGAAGCCTCCATGCCCACAATCTTCAGTATTGTGATTGCAACAAAAGACCACGAAAGTGTCTCCAAACTTGGAGAAACAATGAAAGCACGTGAAGATAGTTTATAGCAATGTAGAAAACACCAAGACGGAAGCCGCAGAGTCTCAATATTCGAGATTAGACTGCCCACTATGACTGTGGATAACATCATTGATATGACCATTTAAGCCATATCTCAGAACCCATGAATGTGTCAAGCAAGAAGAAGGATGCAAATGCACGCCTTCGCCCCCTCCTTTCTCTTCAGAGGCTTCTGAGGGCCCACCTCCACAGTGACCATAGGACATGAGTAAGAATCAGATCGAAGCTATGAGCACAGCCAGGCCTTGCGGTCCGCCCCGCTGCCTCGACGACGGGAAGTATCAACAAGATGAAACGATGAAATATGTGTCTGGAATCCAGATTGCTGGTGCCGGCGAAGATGACGAGCACATTGTATAACCCAGTCAAGACTTGCTCTTCATATCAAGATACATATAAAAAGGCCCTCTCAATTCGCAAGGCTCCAGCCTCCTCATCCAATGCCTCCATGTAATTTTGTAGGGTGCCGCCAGAACAAAGAAGGTCCGGGCCGGCAAAATCCACGCCTAAACCACGAGGAACGGGCGCCTGAGGCGTCTAAATGGATAGAGCGCCTGGAATTGACGCGTCGCGGGCACAAAGTGAACGTTTGTTTATCTCACCTTCTTGCAATTCTTACCGCACAACCTCTTCCTCTATTTTCGTCTTTTCGGCGTGTACATCTCCACGCTGGAGATCTTTGACTACATCAAATCCTTGAGACGTTTGTTTCATCCCACCTCGCCCCTGCCCCTGCGGATCTGATAACTTCGTGGGTGGCTCGGCGTTTATCATATTCAAGGTGTTGCTGGAATCTGCTGCGTGGGTTCAACACCAACCTTATATCTCTCAAACTCAACACGCCGGAGACCTCTCAGTACACCAGATCTTCGAAACATTTGTTTCTTTCATCTGAGTAAGCCAGATCTTTGAAATGTTTGTTTGATTTCATCTCACCGTGGGGATCTGCTAACTCCGTCAGCGGCTCAGCGTTTATCAAGTATAACATCGTGATATTGGAATCCGCTGTGTGTGTTCGACACGGTCTTATATCTTTGGACTCGGCGCATCCTTTCTTGAAGATCCCATCCAAAGTCCTTCGAGACTCTCTCCTCATCGCTGGATACCAGAGAGTTTTCAGTACCTTGAACACACGCGTTTTCGTTGTTTCACGTGTCGAGCTTCCAAGTCGATCTATTCGTGCATTGCAACTCGTGGCGCGCCATCAACATTTCAGACTACAGATCGTCTTCCTTCTTCATCAACGGTGTTACCATCTCCAAGTCAACCTCTTGCAGCCATGGAGCCTGCCGTTCAGGTTCAACGTCGTCCACCACCAAAAACCTATCTTGAAGCCCTCCGTCGGAGTCAAGAGCCTCTCCCTCCCGGCGCCCGCTACACCACTCCCACTGACGATGAATGGGCCCATATCCTCAACAAGCGTCGCCATAGGCGCGAGAATCCTGAAGCCTATTTGAGAGCTTCTGCAGCTGACCTGGAGATCAAGTATGCTTATCTGGAGATGTCTGACAGGGCGCGTCCTTCAACCCCCTTTGACAACTTGCTCACTGATAAGACGTATGGACTCCTCAACCTCTTTTGGAGCATGAAGAAGGCCGGCATGGAGTCCTGGCAGCTCGGCAGTGCAGTACGCCAAAACAAGATGCACCGTGATGGTATCAATGTCATGCGGGATTGGGCTACCGATAACTTGAAGCGGGTGGTCTTGGGACCAGACGTCCATTACAGGGATTTTCTGTTCGAGGTCCTCGATGATCTTAACGAGATAAGCGCTATTGCGTTCGGTGGTTCGTACTGACATTGCTCGTGGTATCGGCTGTTGCTAATCTGATCCCAGGAGCTTCGGTGGACCAATGCTTCTTGCAGCAAATGCCTAAGGAGATCCGTGACAACATTTTCAACTGCATCTTCTACAAGGAGGGCGTCAGTCGTATCCTCACTCCCGCCGTCTGCACTGAGGAATTCGATATCCAGGAAAGCATCCCCCGCGATCCCACCACCGGCGCGTCAAAGAATGGAAGACTTATACGATACACCAAAAATACGGACATGGCCGTCCTGTATGTCTCCAAGTCCATCTACGCGTATGCGCTCCCAATATACTACGCATCGAGGGATTTCATCTTTGCCTGCACTTGCACGATGGCGATCTGCTTGACTCGCGCTAGCGCATTCGTCCTCTCCAACATTAGGTATGTCGAGTTCATCTGGAAGGGCGCGGATCGGGAGGAAGCCTTCGCCAAGCTCGCAGAATTGGCCAACCTTGAGAAGCTCACGATCGTACTTCATAATGCAACCAAGGACGTGATTAGCGCTAGAGAGAAGAGACTCCGGGACTTTTTTCAACGACATGTTTCGGCGCAATTCACTCGCATCGCCGATACTGAGGGATTCGATGAGCTGGTCAAGGTGCGCGGAGTGAAAGAGGTCGAGGTAATCGGCGGCAAGAACGCTCGCAGAAGTTTAAGACGCAAGGAGGAGGCTGAGGACCTCGACAAATTCTTCAAGCACACAATGTGCCAGAAATCAGATGTGCCACCGGGAAAGTCTGGATGGTCCACCATTCCACCGAAGGAAAAGAAGAAGGGTGAATTTGGCTTCAAGGAGGCCGCTGCTGGCCATAGTGAGCAGGCTGACGAAGAAAATTGAATATGATCTGGATGTGTCAGAGAGAGATTTTCCAGTGAGAAATCAGTTCTCGTATTTGCACCTGATCTTTGCTGAGACAATGGCCATTTCCAGTCGCTAGGGAAGGATATTGCGGTGTTGGGGAGCTTTGCTTTCGGTTGAACAGCGTTTGGGCTGGTGGAGGAGTTCGACAGAGACAAGTATGAGATTGACATTGTACAGCACCCAACAGCTGTTTCATGCCTATGCTTTCTACGCTATAGGTTTTGATACAAATGTTCTGCTCCAAATGGATGCTTCTTCATGTACCGCAGACTCTGGACCAATGCAGCACCACTATGTCTGCACAGCAGGAAACCTCTCTAGACATAAGCATCTCAAGATATGCTTTGCAACATTCAATCCCGCCATGCACATGCTTGAAACCCTTCAATGGCTTGACAAAGGAAACTTAACATACTGATAACTTATAAGTGATCTGTATGGAACGTCTTCTCCAGCACAGTAGCACTGTACCTTTTGGCCTCTTCCACTCCGCATTCACGACCCTCCAATTCTAACCTGTTAACATCTCGAATGGCTCATTTGCGAGGAGCACATGTCGATTAAGACAACCTCATCAGCACGTTAATATGGATGAGTGACTCTGCGTTTTCTTTGCGATACTCGTCGTCTACTCATAACTCATTATTGTCGTTGTCTGTCCTCGAGACTGGCAATCAGACAATCAGACAGACATGTGCTTACTCATCCAGTTGCCAACTAAGCGCCTCAAGCGCAGCCAAACACAAGCGACGTCTCCACAACGAAAATCTTCTCCCAATCCATCTTCCTCCTTCCTTCCTTTTTTTTCCAACCTGCCAAAATCCCAATTCCGAATTACAGCGTTCAAGCTCTGGAATAGCCTCCCATAAGTCCTCTATATGTACATCATCGATCTCTTTCCTTTCTTCTCCACCGCCAATTACCCAAATTCCTCCTCGCCCAAGCACCTTGCGCGCTCCGTTTTTCCCCTTCCCTTTCCCTTCTTTCCCTTTTCCTTCCCCCTTCCTCGTCCCCGTCCGCCCATCTCCCCTTCTCAAATACCCAGTCTCTCGCCTCGCTCAGCCCCGAGTTCCATCTCCAGGCTTTGAGCTGGATGCACTCCACTTCTCCGGATCTGGCCTGCACGAGACGAGAGCAGCCCCAAGAACCTTTGAGTGCGTACCCTTTCGATCCGTGTGGAGGAGTGCGCAATTTGTTGTTTGGCACATACGTCGTCTGCAGACGGAGGTTTATTATATGAGCGATGAGATTCAGGAGGTGGACGGGAGACGGATGAGTGGTGGGAGAAGATGAAGGCAAAGGCCGATATCAGATAGCTGTTTTGTAGGGGTAATTAGAAGCAATTAACAAGGTGGTATAGAACGCCGCCCTATCTATGTGTGCGCTCCAGCGCCATGCGGTGAACCGGCAAAGTCCCATATACACACGCTCCCAGACGCATATACACTCATCCCACGTATCCAACGCTCTCCCTCTCATCATCCACAACGCGTCCATACTCCAAAAGCAACCTAAACATCCAAACCTCCAAATCCTCGTTCCTCAGCCCCCTCCCCGCCCACTCCCTGCTCCTCTCGGCGACCCTCCTCCCCTCCTCGCTCGCCCTCCCCCCTCCCTCCCCCCCATCCATGAACCACCTGATCCCCTCCACCCACTCCCTCCCGCCCAGCGTCAGCGGTATGTAATGCACCCACTCCCTCACCCACTCCGCGTGCCACTCGCGACTGATCCCCATCTTGACCACCGCACTGCGGCTCTGCAGGAAACTGTAGAACCGGCCGCTGAACGCATTCCCGTCCATGTCCAGCAGGTACTTGCGTCCCCACGCTTCCGCGGGCGCCGCCTTGGGCAGCACCGCGAACGCCTGCTGCTGCGCCGCCGCGTCCCCCGCGTCCGCCTGCCCGATCTCGGTGAACTTGACGTCGAACACCGACTTGTACTCCCCGATCCTGACCTCCTTCTTTCTCCACCCGCCTCCGCCGGCGGACCTGGCCAGGATGGTCGCGGCCTCGTTCGAGGTCACCCTGCCCACGAACCTCTGCCGATGCTGGTGCCGCCAGCCCCCGAACCGCGAGTACCCGCCCGTGGTCGCGCCGCGCCAGTACAGCACGTCCTCCTTCTCCTCCCAGGCCCGGTCCTTGGCCTCCTCATACGGCACCTTGCCGTACCAGTACCACGGGCTCGGATACAGGATGTCCTGGTACGTCGACAGCTTCGACTGCGAGAACACCGGCACCAGGTCCTGCGCGACGTTGTAGCTGTTCGCCCCGGCGAAGAAGCCGTAGTGCCCGCTGAAGCTCGGCGACAGGCACACGTCGCTGTACGCCGTCTGGTTCCCCACAAACCCCAGCGCGCCTACGAGCGCCGTCGCATTGTCATCGGCCACGTCGCCGACCTCGCCGAGCGCGCGCGCGGGCGCGTCCGGCGGACACGACTGCCGCGAGTGCGACCACGTGTCCTGGTGCGGGAGGTAGTTGAAGCGCGTGCGCCGCGCGTCCTCGACGCCGCGGCCGTCGCCGATGTCGCCATGCCAGCTCCACGAGTTCCTCGGCGCCGCGGCGGCCGCTCGACGCTGCGCCTCCCGTCCCCGCGCGACCAGGCGCGCGAGGTCGTCGTGCGGCACGATCACGCGCGGCTCGTCGTGGATGTTGAAGGCGAGGTCCATCTCGGGGAGCCACTGCTTGTAGCCCTCCAGCATCCCCTGCAGCGCGTCGCGCATCCATGTCCGTCCTCCGTCGATGTATGTGACGTTGCCCTGCCGGATCTGCAGCGTGATGAGCATATTGTCGTACCCCAGGGCCTCACGCACCCGCTCGCGCAGGACGGCGGGGGGCAGGCCCCAAAAGGGGAGGAGGGCGTGGTGGATGGTGTCGAATTCGTCGATTAAGACGACGTTGCGGGATTTGGCAAAGGCGTACCATTTGTCGAAGTTGGGAGGGGGGGGGATCCCATAGCGACGCCTGTATTCCGCGACTGCTTGTGACAGAGTGCTCGATTGGCGCTTCTGGAGGGCTTCGAAGTCGGCGACCGCATTGTTGATGAGGGTCTTGATGGGGTGGTCGCCTGGGGTACCTGGTACTGGGGAGTTCGGGGAGCTCTCGGTGGTGGAATGGGTGGGATGGGTGCGAAAGCTGGTTGGTACAGAGAGGGAAGAGCGGTCGGATCCGATTAAGAAGACTATGCTGGCGAAGGCGACGGAAATGAGGAGGAGGCAGAAGAGCCTTGAGCGCGTTCTCCGTCGCATATTTGCGATTATGCTCCGCGAGTGGTTTGCGAGTCTTCTTGGGGCTTCTGGTGTTTTGGAGAAGGCTGTCCTCTTCTGCAAGGCTGACAATTCCAAATCCAACAAGCTGGGAGATTACTCCGTAAAAGAAATCTCCACCCTTCGACGATTGCAATTGTCGTCAGTCATACCTCCTGGATCATGAGAATCGTGAGGGGAGCGTCAAGCAATGAAGAAAAATAAATGAATGAGTTCAGCTCAAGAAGTAAACAGAAGTGGTTCGGGGGATTATCTCAGTGTTATCAAGCAAGCCCCTGCAGCTTATTGGCTGACGCTTTGATTCGAGGGATAACAAAATCTTGCGTGGAAAACGTGAAACGTGACAACACATCGACGAAATCTTCAGCATGTCTCAAAGCAATGCGGAATGAAGTCAAGGCACAGAGACAATGATTCCTCAATTCACGAGCAAAAATATATTCATCACATTGTACACATCAACTGGAGATCATGAGCTTCTAATTGTCTTGATATGCATAGTTATCTAGCTGTCGCCGCTTCCTCTTGTTACAGAGACATCACAACGACAACGATCCAAACGCCGTCAGTTTTCCGCTCCGGGTATATATCCTTTCGTCAGATGCATAGCTCATGATACTCCAAAAACGCCATGCAGCAATCCTCTAGTAGAAGAAGCCGATGATCTTGCCAGCAACGTGCTTGCGGCGGGCCTCCTCGTGGTCCATGATGCCAGCAGAGGTGGTCAGGACGATGTAGCCGAACTGACGGGCTGGGAGGAGCTTGACAACCCACTTCTCGAGGTCGGTGAGTTGGACGTTGTAGCGTGGGGAGATGACGCCGGTCTTGTTGAGGCGGCCGTTCAACTGGATGACGATCTTGCCGGAGCGGTGGTCATCGACCTCCTCGAACTCGCCGATGTAGCCTGAGGGAGATGGATCAGTATGTTGCGAGAATTTAAAAGTTGTACGTCTATGGAAAAAACATGTAACGTGTAAGATCCCCGCATGATGATATATCGGCAACTTAAAGGACTATGGTCGTAGGAATCGGAACCGTCATCTAGTTATCATGCCGAATGGCAGAAAGAGTGCAAGAAAGAAGAAGAGGAAGAGATCTGGAAATGAAATTGTCGACATACCGTGCTTCTGCATGACAGACAGGAACTTGACAATGACCTTGGAGGAAGGGCGGATCAGGACCTGGCGCTTTCCGGCCTTCTCGGCGTTGTTGATGGAGTTGAGCGCATCGTTGAGGACGGAAGTCTTGACCATTTTGGCGGTTGATGGAGATTCTCAGATCGTGAACTTGAAAAGAGGTATCTGTTGCGGGTCGGAGAGTTAGCCTTCACGGGCTCCAAGCATGGAAGAGTGCCCTCATGATGAACAGAGGGTTCTTCAGCTCATTGTCGACCGGGAGAGAAGCGTATCGGCGTCTTCAAACAGCGGGCAGTACGTCGAGCGCACGCCAGCCCGAATGAGTGGACAATCGATTGCTTCCTCCGCCCTCATGAAGGACTTGATATAATAGCAGGAGCATCATGGTGATGTACATACCTCGTTGTGATGGATTGATCCGGTTGTCGTTGAAGAAGAAGAAGAAAGAGAAGAGAAGAACGAAAGATGCGAAAAGTTCGCGATTTGGCGATTTTCGACACTCAGGGCCGATTTGTGTGGGAACTTGCGCTAACCGGGACTAGCGTCTTCCTGGGCCTAAGCGAAGAGGGCACGCACTTTTAGGAGCGTTGACATCGCGGAGCATTTTTGAGAACTTCAACAACCACTTCGAGGATCTTTCGACATTACTCTGAAAGCCATACAAGATGGTACGTAGCCCTTTTCTCCATCACCCTGCCCTTTCTATATCACCATTGCTCCATGCGATCAACTTCCCGCATACGATCTATGCATCCAATTCCCAATGCGCTCGGCGCCAGACACACATCCAGAAAGACATGCACAAAGACATACTGATCCAGCATAGTCGGACGTAGAAGAGGAAAACCCAACGGTCGAGGTGCAAGATGAGGTGGAGGTCTCCGGCGAGGCGCCCAAGGGCCAGATGTCGGTCCTCGACGCCCTCAAGGGTGTCCTCAAGCTCGCCCTGATGCACGACGGACTCGCGCGCGGTCTGCGCGAGGCCTCCAAGGCCCTCGACCGCCGCCAGGCGCACATGTGCGTCCTCAACGAGGCCTGCGAGGAGGAGGCTTACAAGAAGCTCGTCGTCGCCCTGTGCTCCGAGCACAAGATCCCGCTCATCAAGGTTCCGGACGGAAAGCAGCTCGGCGAGTGGGCCGGTCTCTGTGCGTATACCCTACCCCGTGCACGGCTCGCGATGCCGGTGCATATGATGAGAGGAGAGGAGAGGCTAACGTGCTGCAGGCGTCTTGGATCGTGAGGGCAACGCCCGCAAGGTCGTCAACTGCTCTTGCGTCGTCGTCAAGGACTGGGGTGAGGAGTCGCAGGAGCGCTCCATCCTCCTCAACTACTTCCAGACCGAGCAATAAGCGCACAATTCGTGGGGTCCGGCGGAGGATATGTTGCAGGCTTATGTCACGACTGATTTCTTCCGATGTACTCTTAGGTTATGGATGCATTGCTGGATGGGAATAAAATGAGAGGATTGCTTCTACTTGTGTCTTGAAATTTCGATGTGTGATCTGTGATTCTCTGCCATTCTCCTCCCAGTGTGATGGATGCTCTGCTATTCGCCTTCAACTTTCCAGCCGTCCTCTCTTGGTCTCACCTCAATGTTGTCTAATCCGCACAATAACAATCACGACTACGAGTCGCCATCCACAAAGCGGCATGCAGCATCGCAGAAATCCTCAGAAGGTGCTCCCATTTAGCAAGAAAAAGACGGCCTTAGTCTCTCGTTCAAGACGGAATATTCTGACTTTAGGATCCCAGATATGCAGATAAGTTCAATATTGTATTGATTCCCAGGCCCGCGCCATTATCTATCGGTACATGCGCAATGATAAATCAACCTCCCAGCGCGAACCAGATGCTCCCTTTCCAAAACCGTGCCAGCAATCCCAACGAGCCCTACCCGAATTCCAAACGCCTCCCCACGCCCTGAAACCACTCATCTCAGCCCGCCTCGGCCTCACTGCAGCCCCAACTCCTTCACCCTCCCCCCCTTCACCCCCATGACACTGAAGTAATTATTCTGCTCCACGTGGCTCCTCCTCCCCGTGCGCTCGTCAAACACATTGCAGCCCTCCCTCGCCGCATTCGGCGGCGTGTACAGATGCAGGCTGACGGCGAGCTCCGTCCCCGGATTCTCAATCTTATGCAGGCCCAGCTCGTCGCTCATATACGTGACCTCGCCCTCGTGGTACCTGGTCCTCTTGACGACGCCCGGCGGCGTCGGGGCCGCGGCGTCGTAGTCGGCGGGCAGGCGGTAGCGCGTCTCCTGCAGCTCGCCGCGCAGCACGCGCATCAGGCAGTGCGCGTGCGCGTGGTCGTGCACGAGGCTGCCCCGCCCGGGACTCCACACCAGCACGAGCAGGTTCGTCTTGCCGTTGCCGACGTCGACGAGGTTGCGCGTGTAGCCGCGCGACGTGTCGGCGAGCCCGAAGCGCGACCAGTCCGCCGCGTCGGAGGCGTACGACGTCATCAGCTCCTTGAGGCCGGCGACGTCGACGCCGGCGGTCGTGAGGCCGGAGGTCGGGCCGAGGAGCGTCGTGATCGAGGCGATGAGGGCGTCGAAGCCATTGGGGGCCGGGGAGGAGGAGGGCGGCGTGGTTGCCGTGGAGGTGGAGATGGAGGCGGAGGTGTGGAGGGAGGGGGAGGGCGAGGAGGGCGAGGAGGAGAGAGAGGTCGGTTTGGAGGGGATGCCGGCGCTGAGGCTGGGGACGTCGAGGGCGAGGGCTGGTGCCATTGTGGGTGATTTGGTGAGGTTCTTGGAATGCGCAGTTGGACGAGGTGAACGAGGTGAGATGTAGATGCAGGTATGTATGGAGGAGAGTAGGTTGACAGGAGAGGACGTTGCTATGTAGCTACTCAGGAGACGATATGAAGTGAGAGATGGAGAGTGAGCGTGACAGTGAGAATGAGAGTGAGAGCGAGAGCGAGAGAGTTCGAGCAGGTTTGGCTTTGGCCCATGTTTATCAAAGTTTATCTAGGTACTAAGTATACCGATGTATGTATGTCCATACAGGTGTATGTAGCATCGTATCGGTGTGATTGGCGACATCGGATCATTCGCTCCACATCATGCGTCATTCCGCGAGAGAGTCTCGTGTCTCGCCTTCCTGTCTCGTGTCTCGTGACCTGCCAGGTCCCCGAAAGGTCGCCGACCTCTTGCTTCTGCCGCACCTACCCTTCCGCCGTATCTACCCGCTTGTTTCCACGCTTCACCTCTGTGATTATACCACTGTATCTTGTTCTGAGGTTCTCTAAAGCAATCATTCTCGTGGAGTGTTAAGAGTTAGTACTTGTCCTGCTTAACCTAGATTGGATATTTTATAAATGCTAATTTGAAAATAAAATAATAAAATAATAAAATGTTCTAATTTTAGCTGAAACCACGAATATCATTATATCATGCTAGTAGAACGTTAATATTATACCACTATGGTCTATCCTATCTCTCCTAATACATGCTATGCTAATGCTATTGTCCTTAGATTAATATTTAATAACGAGGAGGAACGCCTGTATAAGGTACAGCTTCCCTTAGAGTGGAGAAATAATGTACAATTTCTCATCTTCTAACTTCAATTAGTTCAATACCATAATCTCTTATTGTTATATGGAACTTGAATACTTCCAGAAACAATCATGACTTCCTCTCCTCACCATCTCATCTAGAGGCATCCTAATAGAACCGTCCCTCCTTCAATGCTCTCACCATCCCATATCCCATATCCCTCCGCATCCTCCACCCCCTCCTAAACGCCCAACCCCCCTCACTTCCTCCCATCAACCATAATAACATGGTACCCAAACCCCGTCTTCGCCTCCGCCCACTTCGGCGCCCCGACCGTACTAGCCTCCAGCTCGAACGCCACAGCCTCAAACCCCGGATCGAGATCACCGCGCTTCTTCCACCCCAGCGCGCCGCCTGTTGCAGTCCGTCAGTCAGGCAGTCCGTCAGTCAGGCAGCCAGCTCACATCCATCCCATCCCATCCCGTGCCCAATCCCAGTTCCAAACGCAGAGCATACAGCAAACAGGAAACAGGAAACAGGAAACAGCAAACAGCAGCACACACCTCTCCCAACCCCGGCGCTGCACACACTCGTGCACTCGGCACGCACCCAGACACAGACGCCCTCGTCACGTCACCTCACCTCACCTCACCGCCCAACCCATCCACACCGCCTCGTCCGCACAAACAACACCACCACAGACCCAGTCACGAAACAGAACGAAACAGAACGAAACGAACAACACAACACATACCCGCCCTCGCCTTATCCTCCGAGAACTCCCTCGCCACCTCGTCGAACCTCGCGCCCGCGCGCAGCCGCGCGACCGCCTCCTCCTTGCGCGCGTGCTTCTCGCACTACCAATCGTCAGCCCTCTCCTCCCCGCCTCCCTCCCCTCTGGAACGAAAGACAACCTACCAGTATATGGCGCACGTTGATCTGCTGCGCGCCCTTCACCTTCTTCTCCTTCTCCTTGTCCTGCGTCTCCTGCGCGCCGGCGGCCTTGCCCTTGCCCTTGCCCTTGCCGGCGGCGCCGTCTTTGCCCTTGGGCGCCATGGTGATGTGGGGATGGGATGTGGCGGGCGGCCGGGGAGGTGCGTGGAGAGGAGAGGCGGCGAGGGGGGTCAGCCTTCTTGCTGGCTGCCGTGACGGCGGAGACCGAGGAGGGCCAATCAGCGCGAGGCGAGAGGGGGGCGCTAGTCTGGTTGCGGGGGCGGTGAGATGGGAGGTTGGTTGGTGGGTGGTGGACGGACGGACGATGCTTCTTCCCTGTGCACTGCAGTACTAGTAGTAGGACATCATAGACTGGAATTGTACTTCTACACTATAGTGTGTAGCTGTAATGTAACTCGAATATATGGGCAGAGGACACATGAGGTACAGGAGACGAGATCATACGGGTTTTCCAAGTCAGTCTTCCTCGCCGCCACAGCTCTAAAGCAGCGAGCGCATCGATTCTGAAGACCACGATTAATCACGGCTCAACCAGCAGTCAAGACGAGGCAATTTGCATCCCATGTATCCATCTAATGCATGCCATTTTCTCTTTCCATCTATCCACCTATCATACACGTCCATCCCTCCGCCATCTTGCCATCCCTCCAATCCTGCCAACCACGGACTACGGATGAGAACCCCCCAAAACCCCAGATCTACCGTCCGCTGCTGAAATCGGTCTTGTACGTCACCACCCCGCCCTCCTTCATCAGCTCGCGCAGCGCCATCGTCGCATACTGGCTCGAGCCGAGCTGGAACTTGACGACGACCGCGATTTTCATCCTCTTGTCCTCCTCCGACACCTCCTTCTCGCCGTCGCCAAGCACACTCCCCGCACCGCGCTTCTCCCCAACAACAGGAGCTGCCGCCGCCGCCTCCGCAACCGCCGCCGCCGCCACATCGGCCATCTCCACATCGCGCACTGAAACACCAGTGCCAGGCAGCACAGCCGTCTCTCTCAGGCCGGTCTTGCTCCCGTCCTCGGCATTCCTCTCGATAAACGTCTCGTTGAAGCTGGGCACGCTGGCATTCGCAGCCCTCTCCTCTCGCCCTGCCGTCGCGGCTGCCTCCTGCATCTGATCCGCCTCCTTGATCGAAGCCGTCGCGTTCGCCCAGGCGTCCTTGTCCGCTGCGTTGGCGCTACCGTTGGCGTTGAAGACGTGCGCGCCTTGGTATCTGCGTCCCAACTCCGCCGCCTTGGCTTGGTCTTGCGCTTGGACATTTCGCCCCTGTTGCCTCGGCCCACGAGCCTTGTTGATCCGATCCAAGTCCGTCTCCACCATCTGCTCGTTATCCTCCGTGTACGCTCTGACCTCATACGTCACATCGTCACCAACCCTGCCCATGACCTTCCTGTAGCTGCCCGAGAGACTGAAATCCTTCTGCGCCCTCCTCATGTTCGCCGGATCGAGCCCGCCCCCGCGCTCCGACCCCATGAACTCCTTGTAGAAGTCCCCGATCTCGTTCGCCGGGTACTCGACGTCGTAGCCCGGCGTCGGCAGCACGACGTCGAAGATCGAGAACTCCCCCGACGCGGCCTCCTCGGCCGACAGCGGCCGCGCACGCTCGAACATGTCTTCGCCGCGCACCGCCGTGTCGTCGGCCGCGGGCAGCACCACCACCTCGCCGTTCTGGTCGAACTCTTCGACCGTGGGCTTCGCGGCATCCTTATCAACGATCACCAGGTCGCCTGCGACGACGCGGTCGCCGACGCGCGCCCAGCGCTCAGAGACCGCATGGTTCCACACCAGAGATTGGTAGGCGTGCACGTACATGAGACGCAGGCCGCGGTTGATCTGCAAGATCGCGCCCATGAAATCCGTCCTCCTGTCCGCGCGCTCGAGGTGGCGGATGATTGTCGACTCGGCGCTGAATTTGCGCGGCAGTCTGTCCAGCGCGTCCCTGGAGCGGCCGGTCGACTGGAAAATGTGGATGGCCTGCGCTCTGGCGATGTCGTCGCGGGAGACCGGTTTCCCGTCTGATGTTATGAAGTCGGGATCGGAGCCCGCTGATAGGCATTCGTCATTGTATGAGAGAATCGCGTCGACGGCGCCTTTGAAGTCGGATTTCAGGATCAATTTACCGATCTCGTCGGTGCCGATGAGGTACGTCCCGAAGCGTTGCAAGCCATAGTAGTTGAGGAAGCCATGGGCTTGGATGGACTTCACCGCGTCTCCCACTACCTTCTTCGCCAGGTCAAGCCTCGCGGCGTCATCGAGGTTTTCACCGCCGGGGAATTGGCAGTCCCGGAGGGTAATCAGGAATTCGTTTCCCGTCAGATCACCGAGTTCCAAATCATGTTTCTCGTAGGTGAAATCGCCCACGCGAGAGCCCCTCATATCCCTATTCAAGGCGGCAATCTGTTCAGCGTTCTTACGGAAAACGCTAACACGCTGTACCGTGACACCACGGCGATCCTTGGTCCCAGCGAAAGAGAAGGCCCGCGGCTTCATGCCCAGTTTGCCCGCGATGAACGAAATGATCTCCATGGTGTCCCTGTTTTCCTTGAACAGCGAGAAGTGCAGGTACTCGCCGCCGAGCTCTGCCCAGCCTAGCTTGCCTTTTTGCTGGTTGCGTGGGACGCGCTCCTGTTGATATATTGCGCCGCGGGGTCTAGGGGGCTTGTTGCGGGGTGCAGCGGAGATGCGGATGAGGCCGTCTTTGTCGGTGTTGGTTTCAAGCTTGGAGGAGAAGATGCGGCGCATGTCCTGTTATGCATCAGTCTATAGCCTTTTTACCAATACCAACGGGAAATGCATACCTGGTGGAGCTTTGTTCGCAACTCACGATCCAAAATAGGCTGTGAAGTCACAGACCCATAAGCCGCAGCCTTCTCATTCGGCTTTGCGAGAATCTTCTTATACAACTTGACGACCTGCCCTCTGACATCGGCACCAAAGTACTTGTCAAGAAGAACTTCATCCTCGGTGCTGAGGCTGAATTCATCCTTTGCCTCTGGAGTTGCGGAAGCATCAGTGGACTCAGCGATGGGCTTGGCTGCCTCGCCTTCCACGACTGTTGCGGCATCTGCGACGGTAGTCTCTGGGATGGCCTCAACAGGCTGGACAGGCTTGACTACCTCTTGAGGTGCTGGTGCTGGTGCTGGTGCCGGCTTGGCTTCTTGATGCCTCTTTGGAGGAGATAGACTCGTCAGATGCACAACCTTTCCATCTGGGGTGATCTCATTAACCAAGAAGTCGGTATATCTGCACTGTGATCAGCGAGTGGTCTCTCACAGCAATATCCACGGCTGGTGAAATAAGGTATCCAAGGTGTCAAGACCCCATAGACAACATCCTTCCGCTCTGAAGTGAGGTGAAAAGTGATTCCACGTGACCAGGGCAAACAGAAACAGACAAAAAGAAACCCACGGCTGTTGTAGAAAGAAAGACGGAAAGATGAACATAGAGATCAGACAGAAATCAGCATGAGCCTCACATACCTCTGTTTCAATACGCCCTCAAAGCCAGTATTCTTCTCATTGACCCACTTCAGGATGCCCACCTCTCTCTCCCTCGAATGACTCGCCTTCGTGGTGACCTCTGCAATCTTTGCCCTCACCATCTCTGCTAATTCGCGGTGCTCTACCGTATTTCCGTTTGCTATTGTTGGTGGTGTTGGTGCTGTTGTTGAGAGGACGCCGCCAGCGCCAGATTCAAGGCGTATCCTCTTCCTCGCGGGCTCCCCTCCACCACCCTCATTAGCCGCACCTGCGCCAGACATCTTATCGCTTATTGCGGCTGCTGCGCTAATTCTCTCCCGCAAAGAAAGAGAGGTCAATGTCAATGGCAGCGTGAAATGTCGTGATAAGGACGCAATTAAGAGCCGCATACAGTTTCTGCGTATCCTCAAAAAGTCTTTTGGTACTAGCGCATACAATAGCTTACGTTATCCACTATCTATTATCTGTTATCCATTACCCATTATCTGTTATCTGTTATCCGTTATCCGTTATCCGTCAAGCTATGGTGGATGAAGATACCAGGGACGCAAATACAACTAGACGAATTAGCAGTGTCTAGAAAACAAAAACATAAGCAAACGACCTAACAACACTTTATAAATGAATGGTTTATACTACTTAACTTGCATATTTAGTAGGCAACTTAGTTAAGTAAGTAGTTTATTGTCTTACTTACTTAGTATATAAGTAACTTAAATACTTAGGAAATTTTTACTAAGTGCTGCTATATAATTTTATTTTTCATCAAGTAATTAGAATTATTTAATTACTTAATCGTCGGAACCAAACCTGAGCTCTGCTCAGAGTCGGAGGAAGCGATTTGAGACGCGGAAGCGAAGTGCGACACCTCACGAAAAATTTGCCATTTGGCGGTGAAGCCTCACATTTTCTAC